>Ga0335080_10000979_pt1 | contig 27252 bp, 19 predicted proteins | sample Lox_Sample_34_FD_206720 | JGI IMG/M metagenome (GOLD analysis project Ga0335080, IMG submission 206720) | Soil microbial communities from Loxahatchee National Wildlife Refuge, Florida, United States - Lox_Sample_3.4 | ecosystem: Environmental > Terrestrial > Soil > Wetlands | place: USA... | reverse complement strand
AGCACCTGCTCGTGCGCTTCTCCGGAGGAGCGGTCCTCCACACGCACCAGGGGATGCGGGGCCGCTGGAGCCTGCACCGCGAGGCGGCCGGCGCGCCCGCCTCCGCCCGCACGGTGATCGAGACGGCCGACGTCGTGGCGGTCTGCTCCCAGGCGCCGGTCGTCGAGCTGCTCTCGGCCTCCCAGGCCGCTGTCCACCCGGCGCTCGCGCGGCTCGGCCCGGATCTCCTGAGGCCCGACTTCGATCCCGCGGTCGCCCGCCGACGGCTTCGGTCGCGCGGCGACGAGCCGATCGGCGTCGCCCTCGTCGACCAGACGGCGCTCGCCGGGATCGGGAACGTCTACAAGTCGGAGATCCTGTTCCTCTGCGGAGTCTCGCCGTCGGCGCGGGTCGAGGAGCTCGACGACGAGACCCTCGGCCGCCTCGTCGCGACGGCGGTCGGCCTCCTGCGCCGGAACCTCGGCCCCGGCCCTCGGCGGACGGCGTCGGTCCTCGGCCCCGCCCGCCACTGGGTCTACCGGCGCTCGGGCCAGCCCTGTCGGAAGTGCGGGACGGCGATCGCCCGCGCGGTGCAGGGCGAGCAGGCCCGCTCGACCTACTTCTGCCCGAGCTGCCAGGGGTCCTCCCGGCGCCGCTGACCGACCAGTCCCGGGTCGTTCGCGCGTGCCGACGAAGAGGTTGACGATCGGCAACCGCGGTCCCTACCTTGTGAGGGACAAGAGGAGGCGAAACGCGATGGCCGAGACCATTCGAAGCGCCGAGTACTACTACGTCGTGGTCAAGGACAAGCCAGGCTCGGGCGCGGCGGTGTTGAACGCGCTCCGCGACGGGGGGGTGAACCTCCTCGCCTACCTCGGCTTTCCGGCCGGCCGCGGCAAGTCCCAGATCGACCTCGTCCCGCAGGATCCGGCCGCGCTCAAGCAGGCCGCCAAGCAGGCCCGGCTGAAGCTCAGCCGCGCCAAGCGCGCCTTTCTCGTCGAGGGTGACGACCGGATCGGCGCCGTGGCCGATCTCACCCAGCGCCTGGCCGGGGCGAAGATCAACGTCACGGCCGCGTGCGCGACGGCGGCGGGCGCCGGCCGCTACGGCATGATCCTCTGGGTGCCCACCGCGTCCTACGCCAAGGCAGCCAAGGCGCTCGGCGTCTGACGGGCCTACGGGCCGCGCAGCGCGTCCACGGTCCCGTCGACGCCCGCCGGGGGCTGCTCGTCGGCAAACCGGTCGTCGTCCTGCAGCTCCTGCCGCAGCCGGGCGAGCGTGGCCTTGAGGTCCGCGGTGATCGCCGCCTGGTCGGGCCGGCCGTAGAGGTTGCGCAGCTCGGCGGGATCGCTCCGCAGATCGAACAGCTCCCACTGGTTCTTCCGCCAGAAGTAGATGAGCTTGTGGGTCGCCGTCCGCACGCCGTAGTGCGCCCGCGTGTTGTGGTGGCCCGGGTCGTGGTAGTAGCGGTAGTACATCGCCTGCCGCCAGTCCGCAGGAGTCTCGCCGCGCAGCAGCGGCAGGAGGCTGCGGCCCTGCATCGAGGCGGGCGGGACGAGGCCGGCCGCCTCCAGGAAGGTCGGCGCGAAGTCGACGTTGAGGGCGATCGCCTCCGTCCTCGATCCGGGCCGGACGACCGCCGGCCAGCGCACGAGGAACGGCATGCGCAGGCTCTCCTCGTACATGAAGCGCTTGTCGAAGAGGCCGTGGTCGCCCAGGAAGAAGCCCTGGTCCGAGGTGTAGACGACGATCGTGTCGCGCTCGAGGCCGCTCTCCTTCAGGAAGTCGAGGAGGCGGCCCACGTTGTCGTCGATCGACTGCACGCAGGCCAGGTAGTCCTGCATGTAGCGCTCGTACTTCCAGCGCGCGAGCGCCTTCCCGGTGAGCGTCGTCGGGCCCCGCCCGCCCGGGCCGGCGGTGAGGGTCACCTCCTTCGGCTTCGCGGACAGCCAGGCTTCCCGGTCCCTCTCCGCGAGCCCCGGCGGCGGCACGAGCTTCAGGTCCCGGCGGGTCAGGTCGTCGGCCACCCGCTGCTCGTTCTCGTGGAGGGCGTCCGTCCGCGTCGCGTAGTCGTCCCACAGCGTCGGCGCTTCCGGGATCTCCCGGCCCTCGAACATCCGCCGGTGCCTCTCGTCGGGCGTCCACTCGCGGTGTGGCGCTTTGTGGTGGCACATCAGGAAGAAGGGCCGGTCCTTCGGGCGGCCGCGGATGAAGTCGATCGCGAGGTCGGTGATCACGTCGGTGACGTACCGTCCGGTGTAGGTCGTCTGGCCGCCCGCGGTGTAGAGGACGGGGTCGAAGTAGACCCCCTGGCCGGGCAGGATCTCCCAGCGGTCGAACCCCGTCGGGTCGCTCCCGAGGTGCCACTTGCCGATCATCCCGGTGTGGTAGCCGGCCGCGTGGAGGAGCCTCGCCACCGTCGTCTGCGAGCCGTCGAAGCGGTTGAAGACGGGGACGCCGTTCTTGTGCGAGTACGTGCCGGTCAGGATCGAGGCCCGGCTGGGGGTGCAGATGGAGTTCGTCACGAAGGTGTTCCGGAAGAGCATCCCCTCCCGAGCCAGGCGGTCGATGTTCGGCGTCTCGTTGACCCTCGACCCATAGGCGGAGATCGCGTGGGCGGCGTGGTCGTCCGCCATGATGAAGACGACGTTGGGGCGGGCGGCCGCGGCGGTGGAGAGGAGGACGGCCAGGGCGGGCCACATGGCGATCGGCCCGCGCTCAGGCGCGCACGAGCGAGGCGCCCCAGGTCATCCCGGCGCCGAAGGCGACGAGGAGCACGAGGTCGCCCGGCCGCAGCCGTCCGTCACGCGCGCACTCGTCCCACAGGAGGGGTATGGTGGCGGAGGTGGTGTTCCCGAACTTGTGGATGTTGTGCGGGACCTGGTCGTCGCGGAGCCCGAGGGTCCGCGCGCAGTGCTCGTTGATCCGCTTGTTGGCCTGGTGCATGAGGACGAGCTTCAGCTCGCCGGGCGCGACGTCGTTCCTCTGCAGCACCGACCGCGCGACCTCCACCATGTTCGTGGTCGCCATCTTGAAGACGTGGCGTCCGTCCATCACCGGGATGTGGTCCCCGCGCCGGAACTGCTCGGGGTCGGTGTACGGCCGGTGCTTGAAGCCGGTGCCGGGCACGTAGAGCTTCTCGTACTCGGCCCCCGCGGCGTGCAGCTCCTGGTCGAGGACGCCCCGGTCGCCGTCCTCGACCGCCCTCACCACCACCGCCGAGCCCGCGTCGCCGAAGAGGACGACGAGGTGGCGGAAGCGGGAGTTCCAGTCCCACTCCTCCTTCGTGGGCGGAACCTCGGACTCGCCGATGGCGTAGGCGAAGTTCTCCCGGGTCCAGGGCATGAAGCCGATGTGCACGTCGGCCCCGACGAGGAGCACGGTCTTCGCCATCCCAGCCCGGACGTGGGCGTCGGCGAGCTGCAGGCCGTAGAGGAAGCCCGAGCACTGCTGGCGGACGTCGAAGCAGGGAACCGGGGGGAGCCCCAGCTTGTCCTGGAGGAGGGTGCCGTTGCCCGGGAAGTAATGGTCGGGGGTCATGGTGGCGAACACCACCAGGTCGATCTCCTCCTTCGCGACCCCGGCCGCGGCGAGGGCCTTGGTGGCCGCCGCCACCCCGAGGTCGGACGAGGCCACGCCGGGGGAGGCGAAGTGACGCTGCTCGATCCCGCTTCGCTCCCGGATCCACTCGTCGGTGGTGTCGAGGATCCGGGCCATCTGGGCGTTGGTGACCCGGGTGGCGGCGATCTCGCTTCCGCTGCCGGTGATGACGGCCCGCGTCATGAGGGACCTCCTGGCGTGCGCCGGCTCACTCGCCGGCCGCCGCCGCGATGATACCCTCGCCGCTCGCCTCCGGAGACGCCTCGCCCGGCCGGCGCTGGCCGAGCCCTCAGGGTGCACAATAGGGCCGCCCATGCTCACCGACATCGCCCTCAGCCCGATCGCGGACACGATCTGCCGGCTCTCCGCCGAGCGGCGGAGCGGCGACCTGCAGGTCCGGGCCGGCCGCATGGTCAAGATCGCGTTCTTCGACCACGGCCGCCTCGTCTTCGCGGCGAGCAACCTCCGCCGGGACCGCCTCGGGGAGGCCCTGGTGGCCGACGGGCGCATCACCCAGCAGGAGTTCGACCGCGTGACCGCCCTCATGCGGGCCGACCGCGGGCGCCGGTTCGGCGAGGCGCTCGTCCAGGCCGGGGTCGTGGACCGCTACGACGTGGGCACGGCCGTGGCGCGGCAGGTGCGGCGGGTCGTGCTCTCCCTCTTCGAGCTCCACGATGGGGTCGCGGTCTTCGAGGAGCGGGCCTGCTCCATCCCCCTCGAGTACATGGTGAGCCTCTCCGTGCAGCGCCTGGTCTACGACGGCATCCGCGGCATGAAGAACCAGCACCTCGTGCTGAAGGGCCTCGGCCGGCTCGACCGCGGCGTGGTGCTGGCGGAGGTTCCACCCTTCCCCTACGAGCCGCGCGGGCGCTCGGCGGAGGAGCTCGAGATCCTCGACCTCGCCCAGCGGCGCGTCACCGTGCGGCGCCTCGCCTGGGGGGAAGGCGGGCTCGTCTTCCCCCGCCTGCGGGCGGCCTACGCCCTCCTCGCCGCGGGCATCCTGCGCGAGGCCGACGTGCCGCAGGGGCCGCAGCCCGTCGTGCAGACCCAGACCGGCTGCTTCCTCCTCTCGGCGCTCCAGAGCCGTCCCGACCCTTCGCTCCGGGAGGCGATCCGCCGGGAGGTCCAGCAGGAGCTGCAGCACTCGGCCCGCCTCGACCGCCAGGCGTGGTTGAAGCTCGCCCAGGCCGCGCCCCGGGACGCGCTGGTGCGCGCGCTCGAGGAGAAGATGGAGCGCTATCACGCCCTCCGCGACGGCGTCACCGAGGACGACCCGGTGCGGACCGACATCGACGTCATCCTGGGCCGGGCCTCCTCGGCGCTGCGCCTCGCCCGCCAGGCGCCGGACACCGTGGACGCCGACGCGGTGCTCGCGCGCCACGCCGCGGAGGCCTCGGCCGCCGTCCGCCAGGCCGAGTCGTCCGGATCGGGCGACGAGACGCCCCTCCCTCCGAGCGCGGCCGGGACTCCGGAGGAGCCGGCCCCGCGGGCGGCCGGGCCGCGCCCCGCCGAAAGGACCAGGCCGCCCGTCGGGCGGCCCGACGACTCGATTCCCGCCGCTCCGCCCGGATCGAGCGCCTTCGAGGGCAGGGCGCAGATCGAGCACCTCCTCATGGAGGGCGAGGTCCGGATGACGGTCGCCGACTACGCGAACGCGGTGAAGGTCTACGAGAAGCTGGTCAAGGTCGCGCCGAACGTGGCCGGGTTCCACCTCCGCCTCGCGGTGGCGATGGCCTGCTACCCCCGCACGGCGAAGCTGGCCGAGCGCGAGTTCTACGAGGCGGCCCGGCTCGAGCCCGATAACGCGGAGGTCCATTACCAGTGGGGCCTCTACTACAAGGTGATGAAGATCAAGAGCCGCGCCGTCGCCGAGATGCGCGCCGCCGTCCGCCTGAGCCCGAAGCACAAGGCGGCCCGCGCCGAGCTCGAGTCGCTGTCCCCCAAGGACTCGGCCCTCACGAGCCTCAAGAAGCTCTTCCGCTAGCGACGGCTCGGGCCGCCGATCCTCCCGAACCGGGCTCGGATCGGCTCGCGCTCCGCGGAGCCGCGTCTCACCAGCCCCGCACGCCGAACTCGTAGAGGAAGGCCACGGTCGCGAACAGGAGGAGGAGCTGCGCTTCACGGGGCGCGCGGTGCTTGGCCGCGCGCCAGACCCACGCCGCGGCGAGCAGCACCGGAAGCATCAGGAGGAGCGCGGCGAGGGCCCCTCCGAGGCCCAGTCGTCCGTGCCATCGGGCCATGGGCGACGGAGCGAGGACGCCCCCGAACAGGAGGTAGAGGTGCATCACGTACACGAGGAGCGTCTCGTGGCCGAAGAGGGCGAGGGCGCGAACGCCGGGGAGGTCCGCTTCCGCCGCCGCCTCGACGAGGCGGAGCAGCAGGAGGAGGGCTCCCAGCCGGACGAGCACGTAGGCCGGCGAGGCGCCCCAGTAGTCGACCCGGCCCGCGAGCAGCCAGGCGAGCACGGCCCCCAGCGCGACGAGGCCGAGGCCCGAGGAGATCTCGCGCCGGTGGCGCCTCTCCGGCTCGGTACGGCCGATCGTGGCCCCGGCGAGCGTCCCCGCGAGGACGAACGCCGAGAACGGGAAGAGCGGGAAGCGCGAGCCCGTCGCCTCGTCGAAGAAGGGCCCGACGGCCTCGGGCAGGCGCGCGGAGACGCCCGACGACCAGGCAAATGGGGTGGCGGCGACGACGACGACGGCGAGCGCCGCTCCCCACCTCACCCAGCGCCGGCCGGCCAGCGACTGGAGGCCGAGCACGAGGAGCTGCGTGAGGGCGATCACCTGCAGGGCGTCGCACGCGAAGAGCGCCGCCCGCTCCCGCGGGCTCGAGGACCCGAACGTCTTCCAGAGCGAGAAGTACGGGAGGTGGAGGAAGTAGCCCACCCCGAAGACGAAGAGGAGCCGTCGCGCCCGGCGGAGGCTCGCCCGGAGCGAGAGAGGGGCGCGGGGCAGCCCGGCCACGAAGCCGGAGGCGAAGAGGAAGCCCGGGGCCGTCGAGCCGTGGAACATCTGCTGGAAGACGTACCAGGGCTCGGCCAGGGTCGCCTTCGTGAGGAGGGTGTCCGTGACGTGGCCCTGCACCATCGCGAGCGCCATCAGCCCGCGGAAGACGTCGACGTAGACCTCGCGCCGTCCGGAGCGGGGCGGCCGGTCCGACGCCGCCCCTAGACCCAGGTCCTGAACCACGTCCAGAGGCCGGGCCCCCAGGGGAACCGGTAGCTCCAGGCGCTGGCCGGCACCGGGCTCGCGGTCAGGAAGGGCAGGAAGAGCAGGAAGAGGCCGGCCACGAGAGCCACGTAGCCCCGTGCGAGGAAGCGGTGCCGTCCGTCCCAAGCCCGGTCGAGGAGGATCCCCAGGGCGAGGCACGCGTAAGGGATGGCCTCGAAGAGGTAGTGGCTGAAGTTGAGGGTCCGCGGCGAGAGGCCCCAGGGCAGGTAGAGGAGGAAGAAGCCCGCGCCGGCGAAGAGGCGGCGCGGGTCGCGCCGGTGGACGCCGCTGCCGAGCGCCCAGAGGGCGGCCGGGACCGAGGCCCACCACAGGGCCGGGTTGCCGAGGGCCACGATCCCCCTCACCCAGCCATCCCCCGACCACCAGAAGTACCAGGTCGGCCGGTAAAGCCAGGGCCAGGTCCACCACGGGCTGAAGTAGGTGTGGGTCGCGCTCAGGTGGGCGTGGTAGCCCCAGATGGCCCGCTGCATCTCGACCACGTCCTCGACGCGCCGCCACCACGCGAGGAGGTCACGAGGGTGGGTCTGCGCCATCAGCGGGACGTAGCTCAGGAGATAGACGGCCGCGGGCAGGAGCGCGAAGGCGAGCGCCCCGAGCGCGAGCTCGCGGACGCGAAAGGCCCTGAATCGACGCAGGGCGAGGAAGACGAGGCCGAGGAAGCCCCACGCCCAGAGGCTCGTCCACCGCGTCGAGAGGGCGAGGCCGAGAGCGAGGCCGGCCGCGACCATGGGGCCGAGCGCCAGGCGGTCGGCAGTCGCCGCGCGGAGCACGAGCAGCGCCGAGAGGACCTGGAAGAGGACGGCGAAGACGTTGGTCATGGCCACCCGGCTCTGCACGAGGTAGACGCCGTCCAGGAGCAGGAGGAGGGTGGCGAGGACGGCGGACCGCTCGGTCGCGAGGACGCGCCGGGCGAGGAGGAAGAAGACGGGGGCGAGGAGAGTCCCCGCGAGCGCGGGAGCGAGGCGCCACGCCCACGGGTGGTAGCCGAAGGCCGCCACCCCGACCGCGATCAGCAGCTTCGATGTCGGCGGGTGGACCCACTCCGTGGGCGGCTCGCCCCGGAGGTACTGGAGGGCCGTCTTCGCGTGGTAGACCTCGTCGAAGTACTCCTCGCCCGGGTAGGCGAGGCCGGGAAGGCGGAAGAGAGCCGCCGCCAGCGCGAACGCGCCGACGAGCACGAGCGTGCGCCGGGGCTCCTTCGGCAGGCGCGCCAGCAGGCGGTCGAGCACGCGGTGGCTCAGCGGCCGCCGACGAGGTCGTGCACCTCGGGGGCGCCGATCCGCCGCGTGACGAGGGACTGGGCGAGGAGGGCCCAGTTCGAGGAGCCGATGCGCACGAAGACCTCGACCCGAGGGTCCTTGAAGCCGGGCGAGCGCAGCATGTCCTCGGGGTCGGCGGGCGAGTGGTACCGGCCCGCGGAGCGGACCGTCACCACCACCTCCCGGCCCCGCTCGAGCGGCCGGCTCCAGGTGCTCACCTGCTCCTGGATCGAGCCCCACACCTCGTCCTGGTCCGGAGCGGGGAAGCGCGCCCGGGCCTGGATGGAGCCGATCGTCTCGGGGCCGACGTTCTTCAGCCGGAAGCGCACCGCGGGGGCGACGTAGTTCTGCCCCTGCTGCGGCGAGTCCACGATCCAGTAGGTCTCGACGCCGCTCACCGCCAGCTCCTTGGCCGGGTCGTGGCTCCGGCAGGCGGCGAGCAGGAGGGCGCCGAGCACCGCGCCGCGCGGGGAGCGCATGCCCGCCATTCTACCGCCGGCCCTCGACGGGGGTCGCGAGCGGCAGGGCGAGGCGGAAGCGAGCGCCGTGGGCCGGCGCGGCGGGCGGAGGAAGGAGCTCGAGGCTGCCTCCGTGGTCCTCGACGAAGCGACGGGCGACGGCGAGGCCGAGGCCGGTTCCCCGCTTCTTGCCGAGGGTCACGAAGGGCTCGAACACCCGGTCGCGGATCTCGGCCGGGACGCCCGGCCCCTCGTCGCAGACGACGAGCACGAGGTGCTCGGTCGGACCGTCGTCGGTGGCGAGCGTCTCGATCCGGGCGGCGAGATGCAGCCGGCCCCTCCCGCCCATCGCGTCGCGGGCGTTCGCGGCGATGTTCGTGACCGCCCGGCGGATCTTGTCGACGTCGAACGTCCCGCGGCCGCCGCGGACGTCGAAGTCCCGCAGGACGACGAGCCCCGGCAGCTCCTCCTCGATCCCCGCCGCGAGCTCGGCCAGGAGGACGCCCAGGGGGAAGGGGCGGAGCACCAGCTTCTCCGCGCCGCGCACGAAATCGAGCGTTTCGCCGGTCATCCGCTCCAGGCGGTCGACGGCCTCGACGATCGCCCGCGCGCGCTCCGACACCTCGGTCGTCGGCACGTCGCCCGCGAGGAGCGTCTCCGCCCAGCCCCGGATGAGGGTCATCGGGCCCCGGAAGTCGTGGGCGAGCATGCCGGCCATCGTGCCGAGGGCGGCCAGGCGCTCGGAGGCGATGAGCTCCTTCTGGTAGCTGTGGTTCTCGACCGCGATCGCGGTGCGCGCGGCGACGACCGAGACGAGGCGCGCCTCGGCGTCGCTGACCGGTCGCCGTCGCCGCGGCGCGGGCCCGAGGACGAGCATCCCGGCGAGCCCGCTCCGGGCGAGGAGCGGGACGAGCATGCCTTCCTGCGCGTCCGGCGAGGTCTCGAGGAGCTGCCCCTCGGAGAGCAGCCAGCGCGTCTTCGGCCCTCCCGAACCCGCGGCCTCGGGCTTGAACGTGCGGAGCCTCCCCCCCTCGCCGAGGCCGAGGCCCTCGAAGCTCTCGAGGCGCCGGTCCCAGAGGAGGAGCGTCGCGTCCCGGGCGTCGAGCGCCCGTGGCAGGTCCTCGGTGAGGAGCCTTGTGAGCGACGGGAGGTCGGGGGCCTCGAGGACGCGATCGGCGATCTGCCCGAGCGCGGTTCGGCGGCCGCGGAGCTTGAAGACCGGCATCGGGCCTCGATTGACACCCCGAAAAAACCGCCGCTATGATACTTGGACCGAGAAGGGGGCCACACCCGCCGTTGCGGTTGTGGTCTCCCGCGAGGCGGGCGTTCCCGAAAGTCGTGGAGCCTCGCCGGTACCCAGGTCCTGGCGTGGACCGCGCCGCGGCGCCGACCGGAGCACTCCCGGCCGGCGGGGGTCCGGGTGCGTCCGAAGGACAGAAAACGGGAGAAGCGATCGAATGATCGAGGTCGAGAGCCTCACCAAGAGGTATGGCCGCGCGACGGCGGTGGACGGCGTGTCCTTCCGCGTCGAGAAGGGCGAGATCCTCGGCTTCCTGGGCCCGAACGGGGCGGGGAAGACGACGACCATGCGCATCCTCACCTGCTACCTTCCGCCCACCGAGGGCACGGCGCGGGTGGCCGGCCACGACGTCTTCGCGCAGCCGATGGAGGTCAAGAGGCGGGTCGGCTACCTGCCCGAGTCCCCGCCGCTCTACCCGGACATGAGCGTCCGGGACTACCTGGAGTTCTGCGCCCGGATCAAGGGCGTGCCCGGCGGCGAGCGGAAGACGCGCGTCGCGGACGCGATCGACAAGTGCCGGGTGGGGGACGTGCGGACGACCCTCATCGCGAAGCTCTCCAAGGGCTACCGCCAGCGGGTGGGCCTCGCCCAGGCCATCCTCCACAACCCGGACGTGCTCATCCTCGACGAGCCCACCGCCGGCCTCGACCCCAAGCAGATCATCGAGACGCGTGAGCTCATCCGCTCCCTGGCCGGCAGCCACACGGTGGTCCTCTCCACTCACATCCTCCACGAGGTGTCGGTGACCTGCGGGCGGGTGCTGATCATCAACAAGGGACGGGTGGTCGCGGAAGACACGCCGGAGAACCTGACCCGCCGTCTCAAGGGCGCGGGCACGATCCGGGTCGAGGCCCAGGGAGACGACGCCGCGATCCTGGAGGCGGTGCGCGCCGTGCCCGGCGTGCTCGCCGCCCACCCCCGGGGTGGCCACGACGGGGCGGTGATCGTGGACGTCGAAGCCGAGGCCGGCAAGGACGTGCGGGCCGAGCTCGCGCGGGCGGTGGTCACGAAGGGCCACGCCCTCCTCGGCCTCCAGCAGATGGGCATGGGCCTGGAGGAGGTCTTCCTCCACCTGACCACCACCGACGCCGCGGACGCGGCGCCCGCCGTCTGAAGGGGAGGAGCAAGAACGTGACCGCGCTGCGCAACGTCGCCGCCATCGTCGGCAAGGAGTGGCGCCACTACTTCGGGAGCCCCATCGCCTGGGTCGCCCTCTTCGTGTGGACGCTCCTCTTCGGGATCTTCTTCTACTTCGCCTTCACCTTCTTCCTCGAGCAGTCGATGCGCGTGGCGCAGCAGGGGATGGAGTACGGCGGGGGGATGAGGCTCAGCCTCAACGAGTACATGATCCGGCCCCTCTTCCACAACATGGCGGTGGTGGCCCTCTTCGTCGCCCCCATGCTCACGATGCGCCTCTTCGCGGAGGAGAAGCGGCAGGGCACGATCGAGCTCCTCGCCACCTCGCCGATCAGCGACATCCAGGTGGTGGCGGGCAAGTTCCTCGCCGCGGCCGGGCTCTACGCCCTCATGATCCTGGCCGGCCTCGTGAACGTCGCTCTCGTCTGGGCCTACGCCTCGAGCCCCCCCGAGTGGAAGCCGATCCTGACCGGCGCCCTCGGCATCTTCCTCCTCGGCTCCTGCTTCCTCGCCATGGGCACCTTCGTCTCGACCCTCACGAGGAACCAGATCGTGGCCGGGATCCTCTCCTTCTGCCTCTTCCTCGGCATGTGGACGCTCGGGTGGGCGGACGACCCGATGGCGGGTCCGGCCATGAAGGTGGTGGCCTACCTCGGGGTCACGACGCACCTCGAGGATCTCGTCAAGGGAGTGGTGGACCTGAAGGACCTCGTCTTCTACCTGAGCGTCGTCACCGTCGGCCTCTTCCTGGCCCACCAGTCGGTGGAGAGCCAGCGGTGGAGAGCGTAGAGCCATGGCCTTCCTGAAGAGACTCGTCGACTACCTCGCCCCGGCCGGCTTCATCCTGGCGATCGCCGCCGTGGCCTGGGCCCGCATCACCCCCTTCGGCAAGCCGCTGCCCGGGGGCCTCCGCCCGTACCTGATCGCCGCCCTCGCCCTCGTCCTCGTCCACCTCGTCCTGCGCTGGGAGGACGTAGCCCGGGGGCTCGGCCGCCGTCAGCTCAAGTACGGCACCAACACCTTCGTCCTCGTGCTCGTGGTGCTCGGGATCCTGGGCCTGGTCAACTACCTGGTCGACCGCCACACGAAGCGCTTCGACCTGACCAAGGACCAGCGCTACAGCCTGTCCGACCAGACCCGCAAGGTCCTGGCCGGCCTCAAGGACGACGTCAAGATCACCTACTTCCAGCGCCAGCGCGACATGGAGCGGGGGCAGGACCGGCTGAAGGAGTACACCGCCCTCTCGCCGAGGCTGAAGGTCGAGTTCGTCGACCCCGTCCAGAGCCCGGCCAAGGCCCAGGCCTACGACGTGCGCGGGCCGTGGCCGATCCTCGTCGTGGAGAAGGGGACGAAGAGGGAGCGGGTCACGAACGACGGCGAGCAGGACCTCACGAACGCCCTCATCAAGGTCAACCGCGAGGGCAAGAAGACGGTGTGCCTGCTGGAGGGAGAGGGCGAAAGGGGCGGCGAGGAGAGCGGGGACCGCGGCTTCTCGGGCGTCAAGAGCTCGCTCACCAAGAGCCTCTACGAGACGAAGAACGTCTTCCTGATGCGCGAGAAGACGGTCCCCGCGGACTGCACGGTGCTCGTCGTGGGGGGGCCGGAGAAGGACCTGCTGCCCGAGACGACGGGCGCCATCCGCGACTACGTGAAGAAGGGCGGCAAGGCGTTCGTGATGGTCGAGCCGGAGCTGAAGGAGCACTACCCGAACCTCGTCGCCCTCCTCAAGGACTGGAACATCGAGGCCGGGCAGGACGTGGTGGTGGACGTCTCGGGCATGGGACAGCTCTTCGGCTTCTCCGAGCTCGCCCCCCTCGCCCTCGAGTACCCGTACCACGCGATCACCAAGGACTTCCGCCTGCCGACACTCTACGGCGGGGCGCGGAGCGTCCAGGCGGGCAAGGGCACGGTGGAGGGCGTCTCCGCCCAGGACCTCGTGAAGACGTCGGCCCAGTCGTGGGCGGAGAGCGACCTCACCCTGAAGAGCCCGATCAAGTACGACGAGGGCAAGGACAGGAAGGGCCCGATCTCCCTCGCCGCGGTGGCGACCGTGAAGGCCCCCGCGCCGGCCCCGACTCCCACCCCTTCCCCCGCGCCCTCGCCCGCCCCGGAGGAGCCGAAGGCGGCCGAGGGCCGGGTGGTCGCGGTCGGCGACGTCGACTTCGCCTCGAACGCCCTCCTCGGCTTCCAGGGCAACCAGGACTTCTTCCTGAACGCGGTGGCCTGGCTGGCCGAGGACGCCGACCTCATCTCGATCCGACCGAAGGAGCCGGAGAACCAGGCCCTCTTCCTGAGCCGCCAGGTCCAGCAGAACGTGGCCTGGGTCGCGCTCGTGATCCTGCCCGGCCTCTTCGTGGTGCTGGGCGTCGTCACCTGGTGGCGGAGGAGATAGGGCCGTGAAGCTCCCCGAGTTCTGGAAGACGGGCGCCCTTCTCCTGGTGCTCGCCGGCCTCGGCTCCTACATCTGGTTCGTCGAGCGGAAGCAGGAGCCGAAGCGGGAAGGCGAGAGGGAAAAGGTCACGGTCCTCACCGTGGACAAGGCGAAGGCGAAAGAGCTCTCCCTCGCCGCGGCCTCTGGCGAGCCGATCCGCGTGGTGAAGGAAGGCTCGGCGTGGAAGGTCACTTCCCCCTTCACCGCCCCCGCCGACACCTCCGCCGTCGAGTCGATGCTCACGAGCCTCGAGAAGGTCGAGGCGGACGAGGTCGTGGCGGAGCGGGCGGCGAACCCGGCCGAGTTCGGCCTCGACAAGCCCAGCCGCACGGTGACCGCCGTGGTGGACGGCGCCAAGGCACCGCTGAAGATCGAGTTCGGCGCGAAGTCCCCCGACGGGTCGAGCGTGTACGCCCGCACCGCCTCGTCGCCCAGGGTCTACCTCCTCGCGTCCTGGGTCGAGGGGTCCTTCGACAAGAAGCCCTTCGACCTCCGCGACCGGGACCTCCTCCACGTGAAGCGCGACGACGTTCGGTCGATGGAGGTCGCGGGGCCCGAGGGCGCCTACGCCCTCGCCCGGACAGACGCCGGCGAGTGGGCCTTCACGAAGCCCGTCGCCACACGCGCCGGCCGTTGGTCGGTGGACGGCCTCCTGGGAACGATCGAGAACCTGCGCATGGACTCGGTCGCGGCCGAGGCGGCGACCGAGGTGAAGGCCTACGGCCTCGACAAGCCGACCCGCACGGTCAGCCTGGTGCTGAAGGACGGCTCGACCCGCAGCCTCGAGATCGGTGCTCCGGCGCCGGACCCCACGGCCACTCCGTCGCCGTCTCCTTCGCCCTCGCCGTCCCCGGCGAAGAAGGGTGAGAAGCCGAAGCCCCCCGAGAAGCCCAAGCCGACGAAGTACTACGCCCGCCAGGCCGGCACCGGCCTCGTCGCCGTCGTCCCCGCCACCGTGGCCGACGACCTCGCCAAGGGCATGGGCGAGCTGCGGGCGAAGCGGCTCCTCGAGGTCGCGACCTACGAGACCGAGGGGTTCGAGGCCGTGGCGGGCGGCGCGAAGAAGACCTACGCCAAGACGACGACCAAGGACAAGGACGGCTTCGACAAGACGCAGTGGAAGCGCACCGCCCCCGACGCGAAGGACCTGGAGACGACGAAGGTCGAGGACGCGCTCTTCAAGATGGGCAGCGTCGAGGTGTCGGAGTTCGTCGACCAGCCGCAGGCCCTCGCGGCCTACGGCCTCGACGCGCCCGTTCTCAAGGTGACGGTGAAAGCCAAGGGCGAGAGCTGGATCGAGGTCGGGAAGAAGGACGGCGCCGTCTACGCCCGCCGGAACGGCGACGCCGCCGTCCTCAAGCTCGACGCGACGAAAGCCGAGGAGCTGCTGAAGGCCTTCGGAGAGCTGTAGCGGGAGCGAGTCGGCGCTACGGCTTCGCCGGCTCGCTCGGCCTGGCCTCGGCCGTCGGAGGCGCCTTCACCTCGCGCGCCTTCTTGATGACGACCGCCACCTGCGGGACGTTCTGGTGGGGCCCGCGGCTCGTCGTGGGCACCGACGCGATCCGCTCCACCACGTCCATGCCCGAGACGACCTCGCCGAAGACGGCGTAGCCGGCCCCCGCCATCCCGAAGTCCAGCATGTGGTTGTCCCTCACGTTGATGAAGAACTGGCTGGTCGCGCTGTTGGGCTCGTTGAGCCGTGCCATGGCCACCGTGCCCCGGGAGTTCCGGAGGCCGTTCCGGGCCTCGTTTCGGATGGCGGCCTGGGTCGGCTTCTCTTCCAGCTCGGGGGTGTACCCGCCCCCCTGGATCATGAAGTTGGGCATGACGCGGTGGAAGACCGTGCCATCGTAGTGTCCCGCGCGAACGTACGACAGGAAGTTCTTGACCGAGATCGGCGCCTTCTCCTCGTTCAGGGCGATGGTGATCGTGCCGAGGGCGGTGCGGCCCTGGGTCACGTCGAGGGCGACGAAAGGCCCCGTCGGGGCCGGCTTCGGGGCGGGAGCGGTCGCCGGGGGCGCGGCGGGCGCCGCGGCCTGGGCGAGGAGAAGGGAGATCGCGAGGATCTGCATGGCACGAGCCTCCGGAGAGGATTCTAGCAGCCCCCTCGCGGCCCCGGTTGCACGGCCTCTAGTGGGAACCTAGAATGCCCGTAACCGCATGGTGCTCTTCAACTACTCGACCAAGGAGCTGACCGCCAAGGTCGTGTACTACGGCCCCGGCCTCTGCGGCAAGACGACCAACCTCCAGTGGATCCACGAGAAGCTGCCCATCAAGAACAAGGGCAAGATGCTCTCGCTCGCCACCGAAACGGACCGCACGCTCTTCTTCGACTTCCTTCCCATCGAGATCGGGACGATCCGGGGGATGAAGACGCGGATCCAGCTCTACACGGTCCCCGGACAGGTCTTCTACAACGCCACCCGCCGCATGGTCCTGAAAGGCGCGGACGCGGTCTGCTTCGTGTGCGACTCGCAGGAGGCCATGCTCGACGCCAACCTCGAGAGCTTCGAGAACATGAGGCAGAACCTCGAGGCCAACGAGATCGACGCCGACGAGATCCCGATCGTGCTGCAGTACAACAAGCGGGACCTGCCGAACGCGCTGCCGATCGAGATCCTCAACGAGAGGATGAACCCCCGCAACTACCCGTTCTACGAGGCGATCGCGGTGAAGGGGGTGGGGGTCGAAGACACCCTCAAGGCCGTCACCAAGCTCGTCTTCAAGTCGCTCTCCGTCAAGTACGGCGACGGCGCGCCGGCCCCGTCGCCCCCCGGGCGCGCCCCGGGGCCGCCCCGGACGGCGCCCCCTCCGGCCCCGCCCACGCCCGCCCCGCCGCTCGCCGCCGACGACCTCCTGGGCGAGCTGGACCTGGCCGTCGCGGATCCGGAGGAGGCGCCTCCTCCTCGGACCCCGGCCCCCCGGCAGATGGAGTTCGACGAGCACACCCCCGTGACGGCGCGGCAGCCGCCCCCCGAGCCGTCGAGGGGCACCGCCCCGCCGATCCCTCCCGCGAGGACCGCTCCCTCGACGCCCACCCCTCGGCCCGCGGCCTCGGCTCGCACCCCGTCGCCGCCGACGCCCGCGCCGGCCGCCGTGCCGCCCGTTCCCGGCCGCAGCCTGGGGCGCACGGAGCCCGGGGCGCGATTTGCCGCGCACCGGCCGCAGAACACGCTCGTCACCACTCGCGACGAGGGGGAGGAGCTGCGCCGGACGATCGCCGCGCCCGGGATCCAGGACGACGAAATCCAGATGGACCTCGAGGAGGTCGACGACTTCGATCGCCCGACCCCTGCCAAGATCGTCCCTCGGGCCGCGGTGGACACGGCGTCTCCAGAGCCGGTGCTGCAGCCGGAGCCGGGGGGAGCGACGGAGGTCGAGGTGCCGATCGACATCGAGGTCTCGCCGGGCACGACGCGCATCAACCTGAGCATCAAGCTGCTGCTGAACCTGCGCCGCCGGCCGTCCCGGTAGCGGGCGGCCCCGTTCACTCCCCCGAAGGCACCGCGAAGACCGCCGCCCGCTGGACGTCCTCGTAGCGCACCTTGGCGACGTCGAAGGCCTCGATCGCGGCGAGGAGCTTCGCGAAGGCCTGGTCGAACCCGGGGACGGTCTTGCGGGCGCGGGTGAGCGGGGTCGTGCGGGCGAGGACGTAGTTCTTCACGTAGGGGTGGTTGATGCCGCGCTTCTTGAGCGCGGCGACCGCCGTCGCGAGCGCCTCGTCGGCCGCCTTCACCTTCGCCGCCCGCTCCCGGCGCTCCTCGAGGGCGGAGGGGAGCTTCCCCTTCAGGAACTTGTCCACCCGCTTCAGGATCGGCGCGAAGGCGCCGCCCGCGAAGCGGCGGTTCTCCTCGTAGACGAGGCCCAGGGTGACGAAGTGCGGCGACTCGAACTGGAAGGCCCAGTCCTCCTCGCCCGTCCGCGGCTGCTCCTCGGCGAGGCCGCGGTACATGCGGATGACCTCGAGCGACTTCTCCTTGAGGTTGTGGGCCTTCTCGGTGTTGAGGGCGAGGATCTGGAAGGCCACGTCCGCCTCGGGGACGAGGATCGCGGGGACGAGCTCCGCCTTCAGCTTCTCGAGCGCGGCGCGGCGGTGGTGCCCGTTCGGCGTCCAGTAGACGCCGGGCCTCGGGGAGACGACCACGATCGGGTCCACGAACCGGTCGATCCTCTTCACGACGTCGGTGAGCCGCTTCGCGTGGGTGGGCGAGAGGTCGCGCTGGTAGGGCGTGGGCGCGACCGCCGCCAGGGGAAGCAGGGAAAACGCCTGCCAGTGGCCCCCCACCGGCTCGCGGTACAGGGCAAGGACGTGACCGCCGTCCTTCTCCACCTGCTCGAGGAGCGCCGTAACCGCCTTCGGGGGCTCCTTCCCGTCGGGGTGCTGGCCAAAGGGCTTCATGAGGCCGAGGCTACTACAATGGGATCGTCACCCGGAACGGCCGCCTCGTCGTCCACGCCCTCCCGGACCGGAGGGGACGGACGGAAACGCCGGCCGACCCGTCGCCGACACGGAGGCCGGAGCGCCTCGGATGACAGGAGGCTCGATGATCCCTCGCCGCGTGGTGCTCGCCGCCCTCGCCGGACTCCTGGCCCTCGCGCCGGCCGCGCCCGCGGAATCGGCGCTCCCGCCGCTCGACCTCGATCGCGGGGCGAGCGGCCTCGCGCTCGCCCTGCGCAAGGTCGGCGTCTCCGGCCGCGTCCTCTACGTGACCGCCCACCCGGACGACGAGATGAACGGCGTCCTCGTCCGCCTGTCCCGCGGCCTCGGCCTGAGGACCGCGCTCCTCACCGTCACCCGGGGCGAGGGCGGCCAGAACGCGATCGGGCCGGAGCTCTTCGAGGCGCTCGGCGTGCTCCGGACCGGGGAGCTGATGGCCCTCCACCGCTACGACGGCGTCGAGCAGTACTTCGGCCGGGCCTACGAGTTCGGCTTCTCGTTCAGCGTCGAGGAGACCTTCGCGAAGTGGGGACGCGAGGAGACGCTCGGCGACGTGGTGCGCGTCGTCCGCGCCTTCCGCCCCGACGTGATCCTGACCCTGCCCCACGAAGGCGGGGGCGGAGGGCAGCACCACCAGGCGGTCGGTCGTCTCGCCCGCGAGGCCTTCCGAGCGGCCGCCGACCCTGCGCGCTTCGCGGACCAGCTCCGCGCGGGCCTGCGGCCGTGGCAGGCGCGGAAGATCTACGAGGGGGCGGTCGGCGGGTTCGGCCGCGTCCCGGGAACGCCCGTTCACGTGCCGATCGGGGTCTACGACCCCGTCCTCGGAATGACCTGGCAGCAGCTCGGGAGCCGGGCAAGGGCGATGCACCGGTGCCAGGGGGAGAGCCAGCTCCGGGCCGACGCCGGGCCCGCGGAGGGCCTCTTCACCCTCATCGACGCGGAGCCGGCGGTGACCGGGGCCGAGGCCGACATCCTCGACGGCGTGCCGACGTCGCTCGCCAGCCTTTCCCGCTTCGCGCCCGGCCTCGGAGCGGACCTGGACGTGCTCCAGTCCCGGGCCGCCGCCGCGCGGGCGGCGTTCGATCCCGCTTCGCCCGAGAAAGCCGCGCCCGCGCTGGCCGAAGCTCTCACGGCCCTGCGCGCGCTCGCCGCCGGCCTCGACGCCCGGGTGGCCGATCCGCTCGCGCGAGCCGAGGTCGCGGAGCGGCTGCGGGACGAGGAGCGGGACGACGAGGCCGCCCTCACCCTCGCCCAGGGCCTGGTCCTCGAGGCGCGGGCCGAAGATGGCCTCGTCACGCCCGGCCAGACCCTGGGGGTCCGGCTGTCGCTCTTCGACGGGGTGGGAACGCCGGTCGACGTGGAGTCGCTCGACCTCGAGGCGCCCGCGGGCTGGACGGTCGTGCGCCGCGAGGGCGAGCCTGGTCCCCTCGCCGGAGGGGGAGTGCGAAAGGCCCTCTTCTCGGTCGTCGTCGCGCCCGACGCCCGCCCCTCCCAGCCCTACTGGCGCCGGGAGAAGGACCGCGACCGCAACGAGCTGCTCGTCCCCGCCGACGAGACCCTCCCGTGGAGCCCCCCCGCTCTCGCGGCCCGGGTTCGCTGCCGCGTGGACGGCGCGGACACGACGCTCCGCGTGCCGGTCGCCTGGCGGTACGAAGGTCCCTTCGTCGGGGGCGAGCGGCAGTACGAGGTCCAGGTCGTGCCGGCGCTCTCCGTGCGGGTCTCCCCGGACGTCACCGCGGTTCCGCTCGCTTCGGCCCGCCGCCCGGTCGAGGTGCGGGTGTTCGCCCGCAACCTGTCCCCCGGTGCCGCGACGGCCGACCTGCGCCTCGAGGCCCCGGCCGGCTGGACCGTCGATCCCCCCTCGGCGGCCCTCCGGCTCGCCTACGAAGGAGAGGAGGGAGGCGCTCGTTTCCGCGTGACCCCGCCGTCCGATCTCCGTGCGGGCACGCTCGTCCTGCGCGCCGTGGCGGTCCAGAATGGCCGCGAGTACCACGAGACCGTCCAGGCGGTCGACTACGACCACGTCGAGCGGCGCCAGCTCCTGCGGCCGGCGGAAACGCGGCTTCTCGTCCTCGACGCGCGGACGGCGCCGGGAGCGAAGGTCGGCTACGTCATGGGGTCCGGCGACGCCCTCGCCGACGCGATCCGGCAGATGGGCGTTCCGCTCGCCCTCCTCTCCGGCGACGACCTCATCTTTGGAGACCTCTCCCGCTTCTCGACGATCGTGACCGGCATCCGCGCCTACGAGACGCGGCCGGACCTCCGCGCCTCGCACGGGCGCCTCATGCGCTGGGTGGAGGCCGGCGGCCACCTCGTCGTCCAGTACAACCGGGCCGCGTTCAACCGGCTCGCTCCCGAGGCGCCCCCCCTTCCGGCCGACGCCCCGAGCCCCTACGCGCCCTTCCCGGCGGCCGTCACACCGGAGCGCATCAGCGACGAGACGGCGCCGATGCGCATCCTCGTCCCTTCCCACCCGCTGCTCACGGCGCCGAACCGCATCGGCCCCACCGATTGGGAGGGCTGGGTGCAGGAGCGCGGGATCCAGTTCCTCGCCGCCCGCGACCCGCGCTACACGGACATCCTCGCCGCGACGGACCCGTTTCCCGAAAACCCGGGTGAGAAGCGCGGGATCCTCGTCGAGGCGAAGGTGGGCAAGGGCACCTGGACCTACGTCGGACTCGCCCTCTTCCGTCAGGTCCCGGCCGGCGTCCCCGGCGGCTGGCGGTTGTTGGCCAACCTGATCAGCCGACCGCAGGGGATGTGATGCTCCCTCATTCCGCCTTCACTTCAGGGTCTCGTCCCCGAACATCACCCGCCCGTCCACGATCGTGGCGAGGACCTCCGTCCCCATGATCGCGTCGTCGGGGACGGACAGGATGTCCCGGGACAGCACCACGAGGTCCGCCAGCTTCCCGACCGCTATCGATCCCTTCTCGCTCTCGGCGAAGCTGCCGTAGGCGGCATCGAGGGTCATCGTGCGGAGCGCCTCGGCCCGCGAGAGCTTCTGGTCGGGGTCGAAGCCCCCCGGCGGCTGGCCGCTCGCGTCCTGCCGCGTGACCGTGGCGTGGAAGTTCTGGATCGGCGAGACGTCCTCGACCGGCGCGTCCGTGCCGTTGAGGATGCGGGCCCCGGCATCGAGCAGCTTCCGCCAGGCGTAGGCACCCTCGGCCACGCGCGCCTCGCCGAGCCGCTTCGGGGCCCAGGGACGGTCCGAGGGGCAGTGGATCCCCTGCATCGAGGCGAGGACGCCCAGCCTCCCAAAGCGCGGGATGTCCGCGGCGGCGAGGATCTGGGCGTGCTCGATCCGGAAGCGGGGGTCCTGCACCGAGGGGTTCTCTCGGAAGGCCGCTTCGTAAGCGTCGAGGACGATGCGGTTCGCCCGGTCGCCGATCGCGTGGGTCCCGACCTGGAAGCCGTGGGCGAGGGCGAAGCGCGCCGCTTCGAGGATCTCGGCCGCCGGCGTGACGAGGAGGCCCGTGTTGCCCGGGTCGTCCGCGTACGGCGCGAGGAGGGCGGCGCCGCGAGAGCCGAGCGCCCCGTCCGCGTAGAGCTTGACCGCGCGCACGGCGAGCATTCCGCGGCCCGGGTCGGGCCGGCCGAGCGCCTTCATGGTCGGAAGGCCGGCCGCCATCACGTAGAGCCGGACTCGCAGCGTCCCCCCCGCCGCCCCTTCGCGGTAGAGGGCGATGACGTCCACGCCGGCGCCCGCGTCGGTGAGGCTCGTGACCCCCTTCGCCAGGCACTCGTCCATCGCCACCTCGACGGCACGACGGATCTCCGAGGGCGTGCGCTCGGGCGGGGCGACGAGCGCCTGGGCGTTGTCGACGAAGACGCCGGTCGCCTCGCCCGCGGCGTCGCGGACGATCTCGCCTCCCGCCGGGGCCGCCGTCTCCCGCGAGATCCTCGCGAGGGCCATGGCTCTCGCATTGGCGAGGGCGGCGTGGCCGTCGGCGCGCTCGAGGACGACCGGGTTGTCGGGCGAGACGGCGGTGAGCGCCTGATGGGTCGGGAAGCCACGCACCGCACCTGGCGCGGGCGCGTCCCACTTGCCCTCGTGCCAGCCCCGCCCCCGGATCCACTCCCCGGGCTTGCGGCCCCTCACGGCCTCTCTGACCCGCGCGACCACCGCGGCGTAGCTCCGCGTGCCGACGAGGTCCACGTCGAGGCGGGCGAACCCGATCCCGAGGAGGTGCGCGTGTGCGTCCTCGAAGCCGGGCACGACGGTCCGGCCCCGGAGGTCGACGACGCGCGTCCTCGGACCCACGAGCGCCCGCACGTCGGACGTCTTGCCCACAGCCGCGATCCGGTTGCCCCGGACGGCCACCGCTTCCGCCCGCGGCCGACTCGGGTCCACGGTGTGGACGACGGCGTTCTCGAGGACGAGGTCGGCGGGAGGCCCGGCGGCGGCGAGCACCGTGACGGAGAGGGCGACGGCGAAGGACATCCTCATCCTCCTCGGGGCGGGAGACATGGAGTATAGCCGCGGTGTCGCGTGCCTCCGTGGGCCGGCGGGGCGCTCGATCCGCCCTCGACTCGGCCCTCGATCCGACCGGGGATTCGCCACTCGTCCGTGAGGCGGCGCGCCCCGAGGGCTGGATCCTCGGCGCCTCGACCCTTGACACCCGGGCGCCTCGCCCCTAACGTTCCGCCGTTTCCCGGAGGCAAAGCCATGGCCGAGACGCTGCTCGAGATCTTCGAGACGACCGCCCGCGCCCACGCGGAGCGGCCGGCCATGGCGAGGAAGAGCGGCGGTACGTGGGGGAAGACCACCTGGCGCGAGTACCGCGACGAGGTGCGGCAGGCCGCGCGGGCTCTCGTGGCCACCGGTGTCGCCCCGGGCCAGGGGGTCGTGATCCTCGCCTCCAACCGGCCGGAGTGGTTCGTGGCGAACCTGGCCGCGATGGCGGCGGGGGCTCGGCCGGCCGGCATCTACACGAACAGCACGCCCGAGCAGTGCCGCTACGTCTGCGAGCACGCCGAGGCGGCGGTGGCGGTCGTTGAGAACCGGGAGGCACTCGACCGGCTCCGAGGGACGGGGCCCCGGCCGGGCGGGCTCGAGGCGGTGGTGCTCATGGACGGCCCCGCGACCGAGCCCGGCACCCTCGCCTGGGCCGACTTCCTCGCCCGGGGCGAGGCTGCCCACGACGCCGAGGTGGATCGGCGCGCCGGCGCCGCGAACGCGGCCGACGTGGCGACCCTCATCTACACCTCGGGAACGACCGGCACCCCGAAGGGCGTGATGCTCACCCAGGGGAATCTTTCCTTCATCGCCGAGAAGGCACGTGAGCTCCTGCCGATCGTGGCCACCGACCGCCTCATCAGCTACCTGCCGCTCTCGCACGTCGCGGAGCAGGTCGTGTCGCACCTCCTCTCGATCGCGACGGGCGCGTGTGTCTACTTCGCGGAGAGCCTCGAGAAGCTGCCGGAGAACCTGCGTGAGATCCGCCCGCACTTCTTCCTGGGGGTGCCGCGCGTCTGGGAGAAGATCCAGGCCGGTATCCAGGCCGCGGGCGCCGGGGCGCCCCCGCTCCGCAGGCGCATCGCGGCCTGGGCCCGGAGAGTGGGGCTCGCCGCCGGCGAAGCCGACCAGGAGGGACGGCCGCGTCCGTGGGCCTACCCGATCGCCGAACGGCTCGTCTTCTCGAAGGTGCGCGCGCGGCTGGGGTTCGACGAGGCACGCTTTCTGTCCGTCTCCGCGGCCCCCATCGCCAAGGAGACGCTCGACTTCTTCCAGAGCCTGGGCCTGCCGATCATGGAGGCCTACGGCATGAGCGAGTGCGCGGGGCCGACCACGATGTCGCTCCCGCGGCGCTACCGGCTCGGCCGCGCCGGCTACGCGATCCCCGGCACCGAGCTGAAGGTGGCCGAGGACGGCGAGATCCTGATGCGAGGGCCGCACGTCTTCAAGGGCTACTACAAGAACGAGGCGGCGACGCGGGAGACGCTCGACGAGGACGGCTGGATCCACTCCGGCGACGTGGGCGAGATCGACCCCGATGGCTTCCTGCGCGTCACCGACCGCAAGAAGGAGCTGCTCATCACCTCCGGCGGGAAGAACGTCGCTCCCCAGCACCTCGAGGGCAGGCTCAAGCAGATCCCCGCCGTCTCGCAGGCGGTGGCGATCGGGGACCGCCGGCCGTACGTCGTGGCGCTGCTGACGATCGACCCCGGCCGCGTCGCGGCAGAGGCGGAGAAGGCGGGCAGCCTCGCCCGCAGCCCGGAAGAAGCCGCCCGCTGCCCGGTCTTCAAGGCCCACGTCGAGCGCCAGGTCGAGGAGATGAACCGGAGCCTCGCCCGCTACGAGACGATCAAGAAGGTCGCCCTCCTGCCGAAGGAGCTCTCGGTCGAGGCGGGCGAGCTCACGCCGACCCTCAAGCTGAAGCGCCGGGTGATTCAGGAGCGCCACCGGGACGCGATCGAGGCGCTCTACGCGTGATTCGGCCCGTCGGTCCTCCTCCTCGCCCCTCCACGCCCGCGCGCACCTCCCGCCCTCCGGCCGGCTCGCCTTGACCGACGCGCACGACGGGGCGTAGTCTCACCGCACAGCCGCAGCAGACGACCGAGGTCCAGCGCGCCATGCCCCCCGCCGTCGGCATGAGGGTCGCACAGTACGAGCTTCTCTCCCGGCTGAGCGCGGGGGGAATGGGTGAGGTGTGGCGGGCGCGCGACACGAACCTCCACCGCGACGTCGCGGTCAAGTTCCTGCCCGAGCGCTTCGCCTCCGACCCCAACCGCTTCGGCCGCTTCACCCAGGAGGCCCGGGCGGCCTCCTCGCTCAACCACCCGAACATCGTCACGATCCACGACTGGAGCGACAAGGCCCCGCTCCCCTACATCGTGATGGAGCTCGTCCACGGGCAGACCCTCCGGGAGCTGCTCGTGGCCCAAGGGGGGCGTCCCCTCCCCGTGCGACGCATCCTGGACATCGGCGCCCAGGCCGCGGACGGCCTGGCCAAGGCCCACGCCGCGGGGATCGTCCACCGCGACCTGAAGCCCGAGAACGTCATGGTGACGGCAGACGGCTTCGTCAAGATCGTGGACTTCGGCCTCGCCAAGCTGCGCACCGACAGCTCGGGCGGCCACGAGCGGTGGTTCGACTCCGGCGCCCCCACCTGGCCGGAGGCGCCCTCACCCCAGACCGCGGTGGGGGCCGTCATCGGCACCGTCGGCTACATGTCGCCCGAGCAGGCTCGCGGGCGGGCGGTGGACTACCGCTCCGACCAGTTCGTCCTCGGGGCGATCCTCTACGAGCTCGCCACCGGCCGTCAGGCGTTCCAACGCGAGACGCCGGCCCAGACGATCGCCGCCATCATCGAGGCGGCGCCCGAGCCCCTCGCGAGCCTGAACCCGGCCCTGCCCCCTCCGGCCCGGTGGATCATCGAGCGTTGCCTGGCCAAGGAGCCCGCCGAGCGGTACGCCTCGTCGCTCGACCTCGCCCGCGAGCTGCGCAACGTGGGCGAACGCCTGCCCGAGGTCGGGTCGACGGGGTCCGCTCCCGGGGCGTGGGCGGAGAGGCCGCGTATCGACTGGCGCGGCCTGTCGCGCGTCGCCGCCGCGGCCCTCGCCGTCCTCGCCCTGGCCGCAGGAGCGCGGGAGCTCTGGACTCGCGGCCTGCCCCTCGCCCGCCGGCCCCCGGTCGTCGCCGTCCTGCCCCTCACGAACCTCACCGGCCAAGCCGAGCACGACGCGACCGCGGTCGGCATCGCCGAGGTCGTCGTCACCGGCCTCACCGCGATCGACGGGATCCAGGTGCTGTCGCGCCTCGCCACCGCCGGGTACCGCGAGCGGAAGGGCGACCTGCCCGCCATCGGCCGCGAGCTCGACGCGGCCTACGTCGTGGACGGAGCCCTGCAGCGCTCGGAGCAGCACCTGCGCGTGAGCTTCAGCCTCGTCCAGCTCCCCTCCAACGTCGTTCGCTGGAGCGGGACCTTCGACGGGGCGTTCCCGCAGCTCTTCGACCTGCAGTCGCGGGTCGCAGACGGCGTGGCCGGCGCGCTCCGCGTGTCCATCGCCCCGCCGGAGCGGGCGAAGATCGAGGCCCGCCCCACGGCGAGCCCGTCGGCCTGGGAGGAGTACACGTCGGCGCTCGCCCTCCTCGACCGTGCGGACCGGCCCGGGAACGTCGCCCAGGCGATCGCGCACCTGGAGGCCGCGCTCCGGTCGGACGCCCGATTCGCCGCCGCGCACGCCGCTCTGGGACAGGCTTGTTGGGCCCGCTACCGGGAGACCGGGGATGCGGCGTGGGCGGACCGGGCGCGCGACTCCGTGCAGGAGGCGATCCGCATCGCCCCCGAGGCGGTGGAGGCCCGGCTCGCCCTCGCCGTGATCTACGCGGGGAGGGGAAAGCCGCAGGAGGCGCTCGAGGAGGCGCGCAAGGCCCTCGCGCTGCGTCCTGGCTCGGACGAGCTCCAGCGCCAGCTCGCCTATCTCCTCCTGGACTCCGGGCAGGCCGACGGTGCGCTCGAGGCGGCCCACCGCGCGGTGAGCCTGCGCCCCGGCTTCGGCGAGAACCACAACGCCGTCGGCTGGGTCCTCTTCCAGACCGGCCGCTTCGGCGAAGCCGCGGCCTCCTACCGGCGGCAGATCGAGCTGCAGCCGGACAACGCCCAGGCTTTCCAGATGCTCGGCACGTCGCTCATGATGCAGGGCGACCTCGCGGGCGCGATCGCGCCCTATCGCGACGCGATCCGGCTCGCCCCCGACGCGCGCGCCTGGGCGAACCTCGGCTACGTCTACTACTCCCGCGGTCAGGGTCCCGACGCCGTCCGCGCCTACGGGGAAGCGGCCCGGCTCGAGCCGTCGTCGGGAACGATCCGCCGCAGCCTGGGCGACGCCCGGTCGAAGGCGGGCGACTCCGCGGGGGGGAGGGCCGACTGGCGGGCGGCGATCGACCTCAGCCGGAACGCCCTGCGCGTGAACCCGCGCGACCCGCGGCAGCTCAAGAACGTCGCGATCTGTCTCGCCAAGCTCGGGGAGAAGGCCGAGGCCCTGCGGGTGGCCGGGGAGGCGCTCGAGGCCGGCCCGGCGAGCGCGGACACCCGGTACGGCGTGGCGACGGTCCACGCCCTCGTCGGCGACACCGACCGGGCGCTCGTCCTGCTCGGGCAGGCGTTCGAGCTGGGGTCGAGCCCGAGCCTCGCCGAGCGCGACGACGAGCTCGCGTCGGTGCGGGCCCTGCCCGGCTTCGGGCCGCTCATCGAGAAGGCGAAGTCGGCCCACACCAAGGAGGTGAAGCGTGCGTCGTGAAGCTTTCGTCACCGCCGTCGTCGCGTCGTTCCTGCTCGCGTGCGGCCCGTCCGAACGCCCGCGGGGGGACGGCCAGCCCCTCGACCTGAAGGGCGACGTCGCCTCCGGGTGCGTGTACGGGGCCCCGCTCGTCAAGGTCCTGATCAGCCTGCACCCGACCGACTCTGCCAAGAA
>Ga0335080_10000978_pt1 | contig 27268 bp, 22 predicted proteins | sample Lox_Sample_34_FD_206720 | JGI IMG/M metagenome (GOLD analysis project Ga0335080, IMG submission 206720) | Soil microbial communities from Loxahatchee National Wildlife Refuge, Florida, United States - Lox_Sample_3.4 | ecosystem: Environmental > Terrestrial > Soil > Wetlands | place: USA... | reverse complement strand
TCACATCCGCGCCTACGGCGCGAAGGGTATAGCCGGTGTCCAGCAGAGACTCGCCTTTCTCGATGCTCGACCCGCTGGAGAGTACGAGCGTGGTGGTGGCTCCTAGCGATTTCGCAGCGATTTCGAAGGAGGCGCGGGTACGGGTCGAGGGCTCATAGAATAAAAGCAGCACGCGTTTCCCACGCAGGAGAGGACGGGGCTTGGATGGGGTCATCCGCCGGGCCAGGTTCAAGAGGCCGAGGATCTCTGGCGCCGTCGCGTGTTCGATTCCCAGAAGGGAGTTACGTGCCACCTTGTTCATTGCCTGAGAACTGCCTCGCGCGGTTGGTGAGGCATGGATTGCCTTCTAACCGTGCCTTTCCACCAGCAGAACCTTCTCCGCGTCATCAACCTCACGCAACTGCACTTCGATGATCTCCTGGAGCGTGGTTTGCACTTTGCGCCCTACGAAGGTTGCCTCGATCGGCAGCTCGCGATGGCCGCGGTCGATGAGCACGCAGAGTTGGACACGCTGAGGACGGCCCTGGCTGAACAGCGCATCCAGGGCGGCGCGAGCCGTGCGTCCGGTGTAGAGGACGTCGTCAACCAGGACGATGTTCTTGCCGGTAATGGAAAATCCGACCTCCGTCTTCTGGACTACCGGTTTGGGTCCTACGGTCGAGAGATCGTCGCGATACAGGGTGATGTCAAGCGTTCCCACCGGCACCGGTGTTTTCTCGATGCGCTGCACCATCTGACCGAGCCGTTGCGCCAGAAAAACCCCGCGGCGGCGGATACCGACCAAGCCAAGATCGCCGGCGCCGTTGTTCTTCTCGATAATTTCGTGGACCAGGCGCACCAGAGTCCGCTCGATCTCGGAGGCGGACATCAACTGTGCCTTCTCTTTCAGATTGGACTGTCGCGGCGAAGTTCTGGGAGCCATGAACGGTGCATCATACGCGGGCAGGGCATGCCGGGGCAAGAAGCCGGCATCGGGCGTGAAATTTACTCGCGAGCCCGGCGGCGAAGGAGAAGGGCTCCGATTGCGCCTCCCAGGCTGGAAAAGAGGAGAAAAGCCACCAGCGTCATCACCAGGCTCAAGGCCACCACGATTGCGAAACCTTCGGGCGTCTTGAGCAGGTCCATGACCTGGCCGAGGTTCGGGTCCGAGCTGCGGGCGGCGTATTGCTGCACTCTTTTCAGCAATTCGTCATGGATTTGCGGTCCGGAACCAAGGGCCACGGCCAGGGCGACGAGAATGCCGAACATCGTGAATCCCAGGGCTCCGGTGAGCAAGCCCAGACGGGCGCCAAAGCCCGTGGTGAAACCACTGGCCACGCTTCGGCGATGGTAAAGCAGCACCGTCAGAAAGCCAGCAACCAGCATGCCCAAGAGAGGGGGCATGCCGAAGGCGACCATCAAAATTGCCACCAGCAAGGCGATGGCAATCGATTTCAGAGCGGGAGGCCATTCAATCTTTGGCCGCACAAGGGTCGTGGCGCCGAATGGCGCCCGGTGGGTCTCGGCTTCGGGCGAGTCTGCAGCCTGGACAGAAGCGGGTCCGCTTACCCGAATCTGCGGAGCCGCACAATGAGGACAGAAAGCAGTTCCATCCTCGACCGCGGCGCCACACTTATAGCAGGGATGTTCCACGGAGTTTTCAAGGTACAGTAGGTCGCGCGGGTGGCGCAAGAAATCGGACCCTAGATGTCGGCCTGCTTCCCACGGGTGTGCACATAGACGAGAGCGAAAGAGGACCCCTTGCCCGCCGCGGATGGCCGAATGGCGACCACATGCTGATTGGCTTCCGTGCCCACCTTGAGTTCGACATTATCGCCTTTGTTGTCGCCTTTGCACTTCAACTCTTTCCCCTGGGCAGAGTCCTGCGCGTCTGAGTCCACGTCAGTATCGAGTTTATCGGAGCTGCTGTGGCATTCCAGAGGCTTGCCATACTTCTTGAGTTGATCGCGGTAGTAGGCGATGAGCTTGTCCGGGGAATCGTCCGAATCATAGTTCACGACCACGATCTTCATGCCAAAGGCCTGGAGGAAGAGGGACAGGCTAGCGCTGTTCCAATCATCGCCGTGCTTACGAGGCCGCGCTCCCGGATAGAGCGGCAATCCAACAGCGCGGAGATCGGCGTCATTGCCGGCATGCAGGTCGGCGACAGGACTTTTAATGTCCAAGCTTTTCTTCTCTGCGCCGGAATCTTGGGCGGCCGCAGACCCGAGTTGCAGAGCAACCAAAATCAGGACGAGCTGCGCTGTTCGAATCATGGTTGCCTAAATCGTGCCTTCCTTCCCGCGCGCCTGCACGTAGACCAGCGCAAAGTCTGAGCCCTTGCCCTGCGGTTCCACGGAAACGAGGTGCTGATTGTCCTCCGTGCCGACCTTTAATTCGACGATCTTCCCACTGTCGGAGCCCTTGCAGGTGACCTGGTGAGCGCCCTCCGATTTATGATCGCCAGCGGTCACCTCCAGGTCGCCCCCGTGCTCATTGGTGCGGCACTTGATCACCTGGCCGTACTTCTTTAATTGATCCTGATAGTAGGAAATGATCTTCTCGGGCGGATCGTCAGATTCATACTCGATGGCTGCCACCCGGACGCCGAAGAAACGGCTTGAAATATTGACACTTGCGCTCTTTTCGTCGCCGTCGTTGGCCTTCTGTCTCTTGCGCGCGCCCGGATAGACGGTCAGTCCCGTGTCACGGGCGTCCGCGTCCTGGCTGACGTGAATTCCTCCAACTGGCGTTTCAATGTCTACCTTGCTTTTCTGATCTCCTTCGTGATCCTTGACGTTGACGCTGCAGGCCAACGTCGCGAGCCAGAGGGCGAAGGCAATCGCGATCACCAATTTCGTCTTAACGTCCAGAGGTTTGGGAATGAGCATATGAGCCTCCTTCTGCGACAGACGCAGGCCTCTCGATGCCAGCACCGCGCTGCGCGATATTGGGAATGCTGACCGGCAGGCGCCCGCGAATGCTGATTTCACCAAACAGCGCCTTGACCGCGCTTGCTTCAGAGACATCGGTGACCGAAAATGTGCAGATATAATTCTGTGCAGCCGGGAAATCCGCCGCGAGATAGGGATTTCCCAGGGCTACGACCACAGTCTTCTGCGCGGCCCGGGCGAGAATCTTCTGGAGCAAGTCGCCGCTGGAATCGGGCAGCGCCACTGAGTTAGTCAATCCTTTCGCGCCTTGTATCGCTCTCCCCGCGACCGGACTCAGGTACGCTGCAGCAACTACAGTCTTCGCCTGATCCACCGCGTTGAGTATTTCTTCGGACCTGGGGGCGGCGGTCTGCGCATCGACACGGATGATCCTCGCAGTTGGCACCCGGGCATGGACATCGCGCTCGAGCACGTGTCCGCTTTCCGCCCGAGTGTCATCGGAGATCACAATGACCACCACATCGTTGCGCACTTCCTCCAGTCTCTGGTACGGAAGAGCGGCGGGCGCGGTTCCCGATCCTTTCAGCGGCAACACGCGTCCATTGTCCCGGACCAGAGTCACCGCTTCGTCGGCCACTTGCCGCCCGATGGCCTGGTTCTCCGGCTTTCCCACCAGCAAGGGGATCTCGGCGAGATTCACCAGCCGAGCCTGATCGAGGCCAACTTCAGCTTTAGTTTTCAATATCTTAAGGACGCTGGCGTCCAGTTGCGAGGTGGGAACCTCGCCACTCCGGACGGCATTCAGCAAAGCCTGATATGAGGCATCAAGGTTGGCCGGCATGAGCAGTACGTCATTTCCTGCCTTGAAGGCATCGACCGCCTCCCGGCCGATGTGGGAACTATACAGGCGGGTAAGGCCGGCCATCTCCAGCGCATCGGTCACCACGATTCCATGGAAGCCGAGCCGTTCTTTGAGCAGACGGGTCACCACCGCAGGCGATGTTGTCGCCACCCGGTTCGGGTCGGGTTCCAGCGCCGGGACGGACACATGCGCAACCATGACGGCGTCAACTCCCTCCTGGACGGCGCCGCGAAACGGAGCCAACTCCACCGCATCGAGCCGCGTGCGGTCTCCCGTGACTTGCGACAAGCCCAGGTGAGAATCGGTCGCCGTATCCCCGTGTCCGGGAAAATGTTTGACTGTGGTCAACATTCCATTGGAGCGGGCTCCGCGGATATAGGCCGCAACCATATCCTCCACCTGCCGCGGATCTTCGCTGAACGCCCTGGTGTTAATGATCGGATTTGCGGGGTTGGAGTTGACGTCCGCCACCGGAAAGAAGTTCCAGTGCACTCCGAGAGCTCTCGCTTCCTGCGCCGTAATGCGTCCAAAGGCCTCCGCAAGCTCCACCTTGCCGGCCGCCCCGAAAGCCATAGCGTGAGGAAATTCGGTTCCTCCGCGTACGCGCATGGTCAAGCCCCTCTCGAAGTCGGCCGCAATCAGCAAGGGAAGCCTAGAATCGGACTGCAGGCGGTTCAATAACTCTGCGGTTTCAAGAGGCCCGGTTCGGTAGAGAAACGGCGGCTCCCAAGGTACCGTCATAGCCAGCGAGCCCAGGTGATATTGGCGGATAGTATCGCGGAGCTGCAAATACGCGGGTGTTCCAACATTCATGAATTCGACGCGCAGCCGGATCATGAACAGCTGGCCCACTTTCTCCTCCAACGACAACTTGCGCAAAGTCTTTTCGGCCCACTTTTCACCGTCGTGATCAAGATGAACGGGGCCGGGTTTGGCGTACTTCTCCTTCGTGAGGCCCGGCGTCGAGAGAAGTCCAACCCACAAGATTGCGAGAGCGATTCGCCGCATGAGCAGAAGATAGCATGACCTTCTTCGCCACCGGACGAGGAATCTGCCGACTTCATTCATCTTGCTGTAGGCTCGGCTCTGCCGCTTGAGCGGCACGGACGAGCCGCGCCGCTTCATCCTGAACCGAGCTCTCATCTCCGAACCCGCCAAGCCAGGTGACATCGGGTTCACGACGAAACCAGGTGATCTGCCGCTTGGCATAGTTGCGGTGGGCCTGTTGAGCCTCTTCAAGAGCCTCCTCTTTGCCGATTTCCCTGTTCAGGAACTGGGCGGCTTGCTTATATCCCAGCGACTTCAAGGGAGGGGAAGACTCGCCATAGTTGGCCAAAAGCAGGCGCGTCTCTTCGACGAGACCTCGATCAAACATGAACCGCGCCCGCTGGTTGATACGTTGGTAGAGTCGGGCGCGATCGGGGTTCAATCCGACTCGCAGGATCCGAAAGCCCTGGAGCGGGTCGCGGCCCTGCTTCCACATCTCGCTCATAGGCTGGCGAGAGGCCACACAGACCTCGATCGCGCGGATCAGTTTGGCGGTGTCGTGGGCGTGGATCCTGGCGGCGGCCGCGGGATCAAGCCTGTCCAGGATGCCGTGCAGGTAGGCGCTTCCCTTCTGTTGCTGCCGCAGGCGAAGCCTGTCACGAAGGTGTTCAAGACGCTGCGGACCGGAGAACAAACCTTCGAGCAACGCCCGCAAATAGAGCCCACTGCCCCCCGCAACGATGGGCAGCTTCCGTCGCTTCCGAATGTCATCGAGCGCCTCTCGCGCGAGGCGGGCATACTCGCCCGCGGTCACATAGCCGGCTGGGTTGAGGCAATCCAAGAGATGATGCCGGACTTGCCGGCGCTGTTCCGCGTTCGGCTTGGCGGTGCCGATTTCAAAATCGCGGTACAGCGAAACGGAATCGCAGTTAACGATCTCGCCGTCGAAACGTCCGGCAAGTGAGATGGCAAGGGTAGTCTTGCCGCTGGCTGTCGGGCCCAGAATCACCACCAGCAACGGCTCACGGGATGCCGTCAGCGCAGGCTCCAGGAGAGGTGGTGCCAGTATCGAATGACGGTCAGAATCAGAAGCACGACGGCAATGATCAACAGCCCGGTGGTTTCGAGGGTATAGATCTGCGGCGTGCGGTGATGTTCACCAGCTGCCGGATCGGGGCTCCGTCTTGGAGAAGATGCGGGCACGCCACTATTCTAGTCCCAGCCGGGCCGCAGGATCACCGCTAAAGAATGGTGGAACTGCGCTCACGGTTGGTGCGTACCTCCGTCTAACGCGGCGGTAGCAGTGTGCGGTTTCCAAGAAGGAGGAGTTATGCGTCGGATGGCATGGTTGGTCTTAGGGCTTTGCCTGGCGGCAGTTCCATTCGCCTGCGCCGATGAGTGGTCGAAGAGTTACGCCATCACGGGAAAACCGGACTTGCGTGTTGAGACCTCGGACGCCAACATCCGGGTCGATACGTGGGACCAGAATACGATCTCGGCGCATGTCGTCAGCAGCCGCTACAAGATCGGCGAGGGAGGGATCAAGATACTCGAGCACCAGACCGGCGACAGCGTGGAGATCGAGGTTCGCTTTCCCCACCACGCCTTCAACCTACAGTTCGGGAATTCCCGGGTGGACGTGGAAATCCAGATGCCCCGGCAGGGGCGAGTGCATCTGCAGACGGGCGATGGGAAAATCGAACTCAGCAGGTTCAAAGGAGATATGGAGGTCGAAACCGGCGATGGACACGTGGACGCCGATTCGGTGGATGGCGCTCTGCGCGCCCGGTCTGGAGACGGACACATTAATGCCACCGGAAGATTCGACTCCCTTGAAATCAGCACTGGAGACGGCCGAATCGAGGCACGCGTGCTGGCCGGCTCCACGATGGCTTCGAGCTGGAACCTGCACACGGGCGATGGCAGTGTAACTCTGCAATTGCCCGACAATTTTCCCGCCGACGTCGACCTGCACACCAACGACGGGCACATCACCGTAGACATGCCTGTAGCGGTTGAGGGACGCCTGGGCGAGAGGAATATTCACGGGAAGATTAACGGTGGGGGGAACCTGTTGACGGTTCATACAGGGGATGGGTCGATCCGTCTGGAAAGATCCTAAGTCCTTCGCATCCTGGCGAACGGAGAGGGATTACTCCAAGTCTCTCTTATCGGGGTTGTAGAAGAAGTGGAATCGCAGGGCGAGGTACTGACCTCCGAAATCGCTGGGCAGTGGCGGAAAGGGATCGGAGGCGGTAATTCCTCCCCAGGCGCCGCGGTCGAGGGCAGCGTCTCCTGAGGTTTCATCCAGTTTCATGCCTGCGACCCTGCCATCTTTCAGAATGGCGAACTCAATGGACACCTTTCCTTTCTTCATGATCGGCGCCCGCGCTGACTCAGGAATCAGGTTGTACCAGTTATTTCTGACGTCGTGCAAAACCCGGGCGAGATACGGTCCAAAGTCGATGCCCTTGGTGTCGCTCAGCACGTCAAGCGGACCCATGGCGGCGGTCGGCTTTCTTCCCATCCCCAAACCGTAGTCTCCGCCGTCTCCAGCGGAAGTGCCCCGGTTTGCAATCGCCGCCTGCGCCGCATTGTTGATTGCCGAGCCCGCATACTGCGGCCCGGTAGAGAATGGATTTTTGGCCCCCACGGCGGGGGTCTGCAGCTTGGCCGTCAGGTTTTGATCAGGTGGAGTGGGCGCCGATGGCGGGGGCGCCGCAGCCTGCTGTTGGGTTGGTGGCGCAGACCCTTGAGGGGCGGCCGGCGGCGGCTGCGGAGCCTCGACGGAGCCGGGCCCCGGCCTGCCGGGTCGGGCTGCGTCCAGAATCTTCTTCAGTTCCTGCCGGTCCAGCTGCGGCGCCCTGGAGGTGGCAATGCGATCTTTGTCAGAGATGATGTTGGTATCGGGTTTCTTGGTTACCTTCTGCTCGTCGGGCGGAAGTTCCAGATAGGTGAGGTCCTTGTCATTGTTGGAATTCGGGCGCACGACGATCACGGCGCGCCGGGGAACAAATCTCTCAAACTTGTCCGCATTGATGATGGCCAGCACTACAACGAGATGGACCACTACAGAAATCCAGAAGGCCTCCCGGCGGCGCGACTCCGACAACTCGTCCTGGAGTTGCAGCAGCACGGCGGGTGCGTCATCCGGCCCCACGAAGATCGATTCCCAATACTGAGGGTCGTAGAGTTCGCCCCCGGAGGCCTTTGTCGAGGGTGGCCCATCAGCTGGTTTGGGCGGGATTTGGGTGGTCGACATCAGATGACTTACCTGTGATTAGACACGGACGGGAGCACATGCGTTGCAATTGCGAAATCCCGTCGCGACGCTTGAACCCCACTGGCTGCTGGCATGGCACCGACTGGTTCCATTCTCGCATTTTTCGCTGACTTCGCGAAGCTACTGAAGGGATAGGTGCTTAGATTTGCATCCCAATCTGCCAGGAAAGACCCGGATTTTACAAAAATTGACAATTGCCCACCCGCATCAGGAGCGCAGTTTGTCGAGCCTGACACTCTTGCCATGTTCGCCAATGGCGGAAGTGACCTGCATAGCAAGGGCAAGCGCGCGGCGGCCGTCTTCGAGCGGCACCTGGGGTGGCACGTGGTCCTGCACCGCCTCCACGAACGCCTTCAGCTCGGCATGCAGCGGCTCTTCAGCGGCAACGACCGGTTTGGCCACCTGGATCTGCGGGTTAACCGTAAGGGTCGCCTGTTCCTGGCTGCCTCCCACGCTGAACAACAGGACATCCTGTCGCCCATAATCCAGTGATATGTATTGATGGGGCTGGAAAAAACGGAGTTTTCGCACCCGCTCCGTCGAGACGCGGCTGGCGGTGAAGTTGGCGACGCACCCTGAGGCGAACTGAATGCGGACGTTGGCAATGTCCACTTTCCCAGAAAGAATGGGCAGTCCGACGGCGCGAATTTCCTGTACCTCCGACTTCACGAATGCCTGCACGATGTCGAGGTCATGAATCATCAGGTCGAGCACCACGTCTACATCCAACGAGCGCGGGGTGAACACGCTCAGACGGTGGACTTCGAAGAACATCGGCTGGGTAATCAGGGGGAACGTTGCCCGGACCGCGGGATTGAAGCGTTCCAGGTGCCCGGCTTGTGCGATTCTGCCGGAACGCCGGGCCAATTGGATAAGTTCGTCGGCCTGGGTAAGCGAAGCGGCCAGAGGCTTTTCGATGAGCACGTCCACGCCAGCTTCCATGAGCTGCCGGGCGACCTGGAAGTGTTGAACGGTGGGAACTGCCACCGAGGCCGCCTGTACTTCACTGTGGGTGCCGATGAGTTGCTCAAGGGAACCGAAGCCCCGACATTCAAACTCGCGGGCCACAGCATCGGCCCGAACGGTGTCCGAGTCCGCTACACCGACCAGCCGCACCGGATGCCCCTCCAACGCCAGTTGCCGGTAGACGCGGGCATGGTTGCGGCCGAAAGCTCCTGCGCCGACCACAGCGACGTTGATGAGATTCTCAGACAAAGGGGCTAGGGATAAATTGCCGTTGCGCCAGCCCGGGCCGATCGCTGCTAGCCTCTGAATTTCTTCAGCAGGGAGATCTGGCCGGCATGGTAGAGCTCATGCTGCACGATACCGCTGAACATGTAATAAAAAGTGTAATAGGGCTGCGGCTTTCCGGGAACCGGCTCGCCCAGACGGGAATCGGGGAAGGCGGCCACGCTCTCAACCAGGCGCTGGTGCGTCTCTTTGACCTGGTCGATCGTCTTGCTCCATGCGGCTTTGCTGCTGTCTTCAACCGGAGGAAAGTTCTCACGGTCGCTTAATGTGACGGCAGAACCGGCGGTTCGCCGGATGACGGCATTGTCCCAGGCGGCCACATGGAGCAAAAGCTCCCAAATGCTGTGGGCATTCTTGATGGGATGACCTGCGGCGGCCTCAGCATCCACGTTGGCGAGAAGCTCGTTCATGGAGTCGCCGTGCCAAGCTTCTCCTTCGAAGGCACGCCGGATCTGATCGGCAAGGCGGAAGGTTTCGGACATGATGTCTCCTCACTTTCCAGAGCTGGAGAGAACGGCCTCTACGTCGTCCGCCACGATGGCGACACCCGCATCGTCGGCGGCGGCAACGATTGCGCCGCCATCCAGCAGGAGGCATCTGCCGGCGTCAAGCGCGAGACAAGTGGCGCCGGCGTGTCGCATCACTTCGATGGTCTTCGCGCCGATCACGGGCACGTCAAAGCGCATATCCTGGTTCGGCTTGGCAATCTTCACCACGGTCAGCGACCGGCTGAGCGTCGACGCTGTCGAATCCAGAGAGCCCATGATCCGGCCGGCGCGCTCAATCGTGGCGTCTGTTCCTTCCATGGCTTCGACGGCGACGCAGGCATTCTCCGCCACCACCACCGTCTGGCCAATGTCGTATTGTGCCAGCTGACGGGCGACCGCGCGCCCATACGCGATATTCCCTGCCTCGACCGGGGAGGGGGGACGCCGGGTGAGAAGTCCGGGGTTCGCGAGAAGAGGCTCGAGCAGGGACGTCGAATTCTCCAGCGTGATGCCTTCATCGGCCAAAACCCGGGCAATCGCGCCCAGGAGCGAGTCGGTATTCCGGGTTCCCAGAGAGAGCAAGAGCTTGGCCAATTTCCGATCGGGACGAATGCTGGAGAAAATCTGCTTATGCTTCACTTGCCCGGCCATGATGGCGCGCTGCACGCCCTCCCGTTTGAAGGTGTCGATGAGCCTGGAGAGTTCTCCGAGAGAGAGCCAATGGACCGACGCCGCCCCATGCGCCTCGATCTCCGGAAAAGTTTCTTCCTTGATGGCGGCCACCACCACATCGAAGCCGCGCGCGCGGGCCGCGTCGAGGACAAGAAAGGGGAACCGTCCATTGCCCGCGATCAGGCCGAGTTTCTCTTTGGCAGGAGCCATGGAGCGAAGCAATGAAGTTGCAATCGACTGCTGGTGCTATTTAATCACTCCCCGCTCGGAGGCTTCAATGAAGCGGATGAGCATGTCGACATCTTCGCCGCGATCGGGTTCCGCTTTCAGCTTTTCCAGCGCCTGCGACGTATTCAGCTTCGCAGCCAGCAGCAGCCTATAGGCATGGTGGATCTTGCGAATACGGTCTTTGCCGAAGCCGCGCCGTTCGAGTCCAAGTGCGTTCAGGCCATACGCATGGGTGTCGCGCGCGGCTACGGTTTTCGAAAAAGGCAGGACGTCCCTCGTGATGGTGGTTCCACCACCCACGAAAGAATACGCACCGATACGCACGAAGTGGTGAACCGGGCACAACGCGCCGACAGTGGCCCACTCTCCCACGGTGACATGTCCGCCCAGGGTCGCCGCATTGGCCAGGATGACGTGATCGCCGATCGCACAGTCGTGCGCAATATGGCTGTATGCCATGATCAGAATGTGACTGCCGATGCGGGTGACGCCCGCGCCCTTTGCCGTCCCGCGGCTGATGGTGACGAATTCGCGGATCTCATTGTGATCCCCGATCTCCAGACGGGTCGGTTCGCCGCTGTAGGTCAGATCCTGCGGGGCCATGCCGATCGATGAAAAAGGAAAAAACCGGTTGGCGGCACCGATTTTGCTTGGCCCTTCGATGGCCACATGGGAGAGCAATTCGCAGTTCTCGCCCAGTTCTACCTCGGGCCCAATCACGCAATAGGGACCAATCATGCAGCTGGGATGAACCTTCGCCCGGGGATCGAGAATGGCGGTGGGGTGAAGTTGCAGGGAATCGGTGGAATGAGGCGGGGACATGGCGCGGCCAGGCACGGGGTTCATTCGTCTTCCGGCGCGTCGCCGAAGGAGGTGCGGGCACGCGATTTGTCCACCAGGCGGCAGGTGACGGTGGCCTCTGCGGCCCGCTTGTCGCCGACGTACGCCTTCCCGTCCATACGCACCGCGTTGCCCCGCCAGGCCTTAACTTCGACTTCAATCCGCAGCTGGTCGCCCGGCACTACCGGACGGCGAAAGCGGGCCCGCTCAATCCCCGTAAACAGCATCAGCCTCTCATGCCGGTCCTCAACTTCGGTCAGCAGCAACGCCCCACCCGCCTGCGCGATCGCCTCCACAATCAGCACTCCGGGCATGACGGGGGCCCCGGGGAAATGTCCGGCAAAGAACGGCTCATTGATGGTCACGTTCTTGATGGCAACGATCCGCTCTTTGCGCGCCATTTCCAACACGCGATCGATGAGCAGGAAGGGATAGCGGTGGGGCAGAATCCGGCAAATCTCATGGATGTCCAGAGCAGTCTTTGCTTCGGCCGGACCCTTGGTCGTGGAATGAGCCAGATCAGTCATTCGTGTACAGGAGCGAAGATTATATACTGTAGCGCGCACCTCAGTGCTGTCCTGGATAAGTCCGAATGCCTACGAAATCCCCGAAAGAGAAAATCAGCCCGCCTGCAAAGACCGATTGGAAGACTCGCCTCCCATACTTTAACGACCGGCGGGATGAGATCGTGCAGACGGTCCGCCAGTTGGTCGAAGTGGAATCGCCGACAGACAACAAACCCGCCGTCGACCGGCTCGGCTCCCTGCTCGCGGGGCGATTCGAAAAGCTGAGAGGGCACGCCAAGTTTCATCGCGTCATGAATTTTGGCGACCATTTGCAGGTGGATTTTTCAGGGAGGCGGGCCGGCAAGCCGCTGCTCCTCCTCGGCCATCTCGACACGGTCTATCCGATGGGCACGCTCTCCACCATGCCCTGCCGCCTTGCAAACGGCCGTCTCTACGGGCCCGGGGCGTTCGATATGAAATCGGGAATTGCCTTCATCCTGCATGCTATCGAGGCGCTGCGCGGCTGGCACGAAGATACTTTGCCGCGCCCGGTCACAGTTCTGCTCGTTTCCGATGAAGAAACCGGCAGCGATACTTCGCGCCGCATTACGGAGAGTATCGCCCGGAACTGCTCCGCCGTGCTGGTGCTGGAACCCTCGCATGGGCCGAAAGGCGATCTGAAGACAGCTCGTAAGGGTGTGGGGGAGTACATCCTGAAGGTCACGGGTAAAGCTGCGCATTCTGGTCTCGATTTCGAAAAGGGAGAAAGCGCCATCCTGGAGCTGGCGCGGCAGACCATCGCAGCTGCAAAGCTGGTTGATCTCAAGCGTGGGATCACGCTCAATGTCGGCAAAGTCCAGGGTGGAACCCGGTCAAACGTCATCCCCGCGGAAGCCAGCGCCGTTCTCGATGTCAGGGTCGCGCGAATGAAGGATGCCGCCCAGATGGACCGCCGACTTCGGGCGCTGAAGCCGTTCAATCGCAAGTGCAAAATCGAGATCAGTGGCGGAGTGAACCGACCACCTATGGAATACACACCGGCAGGGGCGGCCCTGTTCAAGCAGGCGGCGTCCGTCGCCCACGAGTTCGGCTGGAAGCTGAAAGAAGCCGCGGTGGGCGGAGGATCGGATGGAAATTTCACCGCCGCGCTCGGGATCCCGACCCTCGATGGACTCGGCGGCGTTGGAGAAGGCGCCCATGCCGCGCACGAGTCCATCCTGCTCTCCGAATTGCCGCGCCGCACAGCCCTGCTCGCCGCTCTCATCGAGACGCTGTGAGCATGAGCCGGCTTTGGATGCCTGATTCTTTGACTCCTGCCGACGGGAGGCCTAGAATTTTGACAGGGGTGATCGCGCGCACGTTCCTGGGTCGTTTGCAGGGAGATTTTCGCGAGCCCCGCGAGGTGTAGCCATGCCTGGTAAGTTGGGTTTGCCGGAAATTCTGCTGATTCTCGCCATCGCGCTTTTGATCTTTGGTCCGAGTAAGCTGGCGGACTTAGGGAAGGGGTTGGGCGAAGGTATCAAGAACTTCAAGTCAGCCGTAAAGGATGGCGAAGAAGGGCGCGACAAAAAGTCCTAGAGGAGTTGTTTTTCGCGCTCCAGATTCGCTCTGCTTTCCCGCAACATTTTCCACACCAGCGCCACCGGCAGGCCTACTACGTTGCAGTAGTCTCCTTCGATTCGTGGAATCCAGCGTGACGCCATCCCCTGAATCGCGTAAGCGCCAGCCTTGTCCATCGGCTCGCCGGTGGAGATGTAAAAGCGAATGTCGTCGTCGGTCAACTCTGACATAGTGACATTCGTCGTCTCCGAGCGTACTTCCTGAAATCCGGTTGAGGGATCCTGCGGCGCGGTTCTGAGCAGGCAGACAGCAGTGATAACCTGGTGGGAGCGCCCAGAAAGCAAGCGCAACATGCGTGCCGCATCGGCTGGGTCGCTAGGCTTGCCCAGAATCTGGCCGTCGACAACGACCAGGGTATCGGCGCCAAGTATCATTTCGCCCGGTCGCAAGCGAGAGACGACCGTTGCTTTCTCCTGCGCCAGGCGTTGCGCACAAGCCAGGGCCGGTTCGCCTGGCTTTGGGACCTCGGGAACATTCGCGGGATGGAGCACAAAAGGAATACGGGCGTTGCGAAGCAGGTCCTGGCGCCGGGGTGAGGAAGAGGCAAGAACCAGCACCCGCTATCGGCTCCCCACGATGCCGCGGACCGAGTCGATCAATTTCGCCGAGTCGTAGCCGATGCCGTCTTTGAATACGATCTCCACGTTTTCGATGTCTTCAATCTTCTGCGATGGATCGCCTTTGATCACGACCAGATCCGCCTGCTTGCCCACCGCGATAGTGCCGGTCCGGTCGCTGTCGCCGAGAAACTCCGCTCCGTTCGCGGTCGCCACGTGAATTGCCTCCGTCGGCGTGAACCCAGCTTCCACCAGAAGTTCCACTTCGCGCTGATCGCCGAAGCCGGCAATCACGCCGCCCATCCCGGTGGGGTCGAGCCCTGCGAGCAGCAGCCCTCCCGCTTTCGCGAACGCGTACTCGAACTCCATCTCTTTCTTGAACGCTGCCGGCCAGGGTGAAACGTCGCTGCCGTACCGCTCATGGATCGAGGCCTGGTCCCCGGCTCGAACTTTGTTGGCCAGGACCGCGCTTCGGGCGTCGGGCGAGAGTGCATCGAGCATCCTGGTTTGCAGTTTCGGGCGGCCCGGTACCGCCATTTCGAACACGGGAAGCGTCGAGGTGACGGCCACGTGATGCTGCACCAGGTCGAGAATCATGTCGTGAACCGGACCGCTCTGTACATCCAGCTTCGATATGAAATCATAATCGAGCTTCTCGGGACATTCGCCGGGCTTCTTCCAGGGAAAGAATTCTGTATCCACGAGCAGACCGTGTTCCAGATCATTGATGCCGAGAGATGCCGCCTCGCGGAAGCCGATGGAGCACAGGTGGCCAGTCACCTTGGCGCCCCGCTTGTGGGCCGCGTTGACCGCCGCCGAGAGCTCGGCCGGGGTGATGAACATATACGCCTTAAAATTGTCCACCCCCTCATCCAGCCAGAAATTGACGGTTTTGATGGCATCGTCGGGACCTTGCAGTTGATGCATCTGCAGCGCCCAGCTGCCAGCGCCTTCCAGGTATGGACCCGTGGCGTGCATCTTCGGGCCGGGGACTTGGCCGCCATCAATCTCCTTTCTCAGTTCGAGATCGGTATAGGGCTCAAGCGATCCGGTGGTGCGGATAGTTGTCACTCCGCCCGCCAAGTAAAGCCGCGGAAAGCTGAAACCCATTTCCCCGAAGATACCGTTGCCCATGGGATAAAACATGTGGTCATGCATGCCCACCAGGCCGGGAATCAGGGTGTATCCATGCAGGTCGAGCACTTGCGCATCTTTGGGAACACTAGCCGACGCCGACGCGCTCACCGACTCGATCTTCCCCTTCGAGAGGAGGATGGTTTGATCGTCGCGCGCTGCCGCTCCTGTCCCATCGATCACGCGCACGTGCGTCAGGGCAATGATCGGGGCATCCACGCGTATGAATGGCTTCACCTGCGGGGAAAGAGTCTGGCTCCGGGACAAAGTGGTCAGCAGCGCCAAGGCGACCGGCACAATCACTCTATGCATGACAGCTCCTATTCCGACTTGTGATTCTATTCCAAAGCGATTCCGGACGGCTCAGGCTTCAGGCGAAGGACAGCGTATCAGAGATGCAAGATGACCAGTTCCAGAGCCTTCAGCCCCGCTCCCACCCTGTTAGAATCGAGAGGCCACCACCGCAGCCATGGACTCCACTGACATCCGTAATTTTGCGATTATCGCCCACATCGACCACGGCAAGTCGACGCTGGCGGATCGCCTGCTGGAGCTAACTGGTTCGCTGGCCGCACGGGAGATGCAGGCTCAGGTCCTTGATTCCATGGACCTGGAGCGGGAGCGCGGCATTACCATCAAGGCCCACGCGGTGCGCATGATGTACACCGCCCGCGACGGCCATACTTACCAGCTCAACCTGATCGACACACCCGGACACGTGGACTTTTCCTATGAGGTATCTCGTTCTCTGGCCTCCTGCGAAGGGGCGCTGCTGGTGGTCGACGCTTCCCAGGGCGTGGAAGCGCAGACACTGGCGAATTCGTACCTGGCCATCAATCATGGCCTGGAGATTATTCCCGTCATTAACAAGATCGATCTGCCCAGCGCCGATGTCGAACGCACCAAAGAAATGATCGAGGGCGCGGTGGGCCTGGACGCGTCCAACGCCATCGCGATCAGCGCCAAGACAGGCCAGGGCGTGCCCGAAATCCTTGAAGCCATCGTGCAGCGGATTCCACCGCCCAAAGGCGATGTGGGAAAAAGACTGCAGGCGTTGATCTTCGATTCATGGTTTGACCCATATCGCGGCGTCATCGTGCTGACACGCGTCTTCCAGGGCGTGCTGCGTAAAGGCGAGAAGATTCGGCTGTGGTCGAATGGCAGGGAATTCGACGTGGAGACACTTGGAGTCTTGACTCCCAAGCCGGTGGAAGTCGATGAACTCAATGCCGGGGAAGTCGGCTTCCTGATCGCCAACATCAAGAATGTCGCGGACACGAAGATCGGCGATACCGTTACCGATGAGGCCAATCCCGCCATCGAGCCCCTTCCCGGCTTCGAAGAGATCAAGCCCATGGTCTTCGCCGGCCTATATACGGTGGATGCGCACGAGCACACACAGCTTCGCGAGGCGCTTGAAAAGCTGCGGCTGAACGATTCCTCGTTTTTCTTCGAGCCGGAAAGTTCGGTCGCGCTCGGCTTCGGCTTTCGTTGTGGGTTCCTCGGCCTTCTGCATATGGAGATCATCCAGGAGCGTCTGGAACGCGAGTTCGGCCTGGACCTGATCACCACGGCTCCCGGAGTTCGCTATCGCATCACGAAGACGGACGGCGAAGAGATCGAAGTGGATAATCCCTCGCGTTGGCCGGCACCGAGCGAAATTGCCAAGGTGGACGAACCGATCATATTGGCCACGATCCTCACCGGCGAGGAGTACGTTGGCGGGATTCTCGCGCTGGTGGAAGAAAAACGGGGCAAGCAGAAGAGCTTCGAGTATGTGAGCTCTTCGCGTGTCATGCTGCAGTACGAGCTGCCGCTGAACGAAATCGTTCTGGACTTTTACGACCGGCTCAAGTCCGTTTCCCGCGGCTACGCTTCCCTGGATTACCACTTGTCCGGATATTGGGAGTCGCCGATGGTGAAACTGGACATTCTGGTCGCCGGCGATCCGGTGGACGCGCTTTCGATCATTGTTCACCGCGATTTCGCCTACGAACGAGGCAAGGCGCTGGCCTCGAAAATGAGGCAACTCATTCCCCGCCAGATGTTCGAAGTGGCTATCCAGGCTTCGATAGGAGCCAAGATCATTGCCCGCGAAACCGTCCCCGCCATGCGCAAGAATGTGCTGGCCAAGTGCTACGGCGGTGACATCACCCGCAAGCGCAAGCTTCTCGAAAAGCAGAAGGAAGGCAAGAAACGCATGAAGCGGATCGGGCGGGTCGACATCCCTCAGGAAGCCTTTCTGGCGGTTCTGAAGGTGGGGGAAGAGAGCAGCTAGTCCTCAGGCGGCAAGCGCCCTCACAAGGTTGCCTTGTCCAAACCAATAGCGAACTTCCGCAACTCCAAATGGCGGTCATTCCCCCTGACCTGCGCCGACTTGTACGCTCCATTCAGGCGCTGGCGGGCGCCAGGGCAGGCGGACGGGGAGGGAAGCCTTCAAATGTGCAAATCTCGCAGGTTGCTTGAATTTTTCAGGATGTAAACGAGCTCGAAAAGACATCTTTACAAATTGATAACGTCACATGATCGTGTGACTTAGGGACAGTTGAGTAGTATTGCGCCTTGACATTGGCAGGTTGACTTGGGCGGAGATTTCCCGTTTCAGGATGGTTCCACAAAATTTTCCACAGACATCGAGCTTTCGAAAAGGGCCCGAAAGGCTAGTCTTCAGGGCCCATGTCTCCTACGGCCATGGATTCAAATCGGGTGGAATTCTTGAGAAACGCCAGATTCAGTTTGCCGGTAGGCCCGTTGCGCTGCTTGGCAATGATGATCTCCGCCCGGCCCTGAAGCTCGGGGTCGTCGGGCTTATAGACTTCTTCGCGAAAAATGAAGGCCACGAGGTCGGCATCCTGCTCGATCGAGCCGGATTCACGCAGATCGGAAAGTTGCGGCCGGTGATCGCCGCCCCGGCTCTCGGGGGCACGGCTCAACTGCGAAAGGGCAACCACCGGCACATTCAGCTCTTTGGCCAGACCCTTCAGACCGCGCGAGATGGCCGAGACCTCCTGGGTCCGGTTCTCGAAGCGTCGGCTTCCGCCGGACATGAGCTGGAGATAGTCCACGATGACGAGGTCGAGCCGGCCCTGGGATTGCATCAGACGTCTGGATTTTGCCCTCATTTCACTCAACCCCAAACCGGGGGTATCGTCGATGTAAATCGGCGCGTGCGCCAGCTGCTCCATGGCTTGCGTAACCCTAGTCATGTCGTCGCGCCACAGTGAACCGGTACGCATCTTGTGGGAGTCGACGCGGGCGCGGGAGCACAGCAGGCGAAGCAGCAGGGCCTCGCGTGACATCTCCAATGAGAACACGCCAACCACCTTCTGATCTTCGATGGCAGCATTCTCGGCGATGTTGATGGCGAACGCAGTTTTGCCCATCGACGGGCGGGCAGCGAGGATGATGAGATCCGACTTCTGCAGGCCGCTGGTCATCTCGTCCAGATCGGTGTAGTGCGTCGCCAGTCCGGTGATGCGCTGGCCGCGCTGCAGCAGGGCGTCGATGGAGCCGAAGGACTCCTTGACGATCTCGCGGATATCCATGAATCCGCGCCCGATGCGTTTCTCGGAAATCTGAAAGATGGACGCTTCGGCGTCGTTCAGAATCTCTTCCGCGGGATCGCTCTGCTCGGCGGCGCGGGCGATGAGGGCATTGGCGACGTGAATCAGCCCGCGCAGCAGGGCCTTGTCGCGGACAATCTTGATGTAGTGTTCGATGCTAGGCCGGTCGGGGATGCCGTCGAGCAGTCCGGAGACGTAGGCGTAGTCCCCGACAGCCTCCAACTCCTGATGGCGGTTCAGCTCTTCCGGGAGGGTGATGATGTCGATCGGCCGTGAAGCCTCCGCCAGATCAACCATTCGGCTGTAAATGCGCCGATGGGAATCGAGCGAGAAATCCTCCGGGCGGAGATGCTCGGCGGCCTCGTTGTAGGCGAGGTTGTCGAGGAGAATTGCGCCCAGAATCGAACGCTCGGCTTCAATGTTGGCCGGCAGGCTCTGCGCCAGACTGTAGTCGGAGGTGGCCAAGATCTATCCTGGAATTGCGGGAAGACGCGGGCCACATATTAGCGCCCTGGGGTCTGTGGACAGGGCGCAGTCACTGCGGAAAACAAAGGCCGAATTGGATTTTCCTGGCGGCATATTTGCGGGCGCCTGTGCGACCCGCAGAGCTCTTGTGCGTGGCCTCAGTATAGGGGAATAAAAAGCGAATTATCAAGTGGATAGAACCTACCGGGCCGAATCGTCACGGTCTCGATGTTGGCGGTGTATGAATGATAGTGGAGACCAAGAAATAAATACGGCTCGAAGCCAGCCACTCCGAGCCGTTTCGAAGCGTGAAATGTCCGGCTTGCTCGCTCACCGCAAGCGGCGAGGGGCGCAACTCGAAACCGCATTCTCAAGGAACGCTCGTTTCTCGCGCGCCGCGAGCGATGCATCTGCGGCTTTGGGACCGCCGATCCTCACTCGCTGCGACTACGTTTCCGCCGACGGCTCAGTCCTTCCAGTGGGGAAGGGCTCCTGAGGAGGCCGCAACGCCCGGGGTATCCCCAAACGCGATTCACGCATTCTTGGAAACCCTCCGGCAGTTCACCCTCGAGAACCGCCGGGACCATCTGCCGATTCGCAATCGCTACAAGATCCAAAACATCTCACGTTCGCGATGGCGGTACTTTGCTTGAATCTCCGATTCTGTGCAACAGGAAATCTTGCCCAGATTGTGCAGAAGCTGTGGAGGACGGTAGTTCTTTGTGGAAAGCGAGAGAAAAAGGAAGACAAAAACCATTTAAGGTACCCAGTGCGTCTCAGAATCAGACGAACGCTCAAGGGAATTCTGCAACGCGGCCCTGGCAAGAGGAAAAGAAAAAAGCACGGCCGGCGGCCGTGCTTTTTTCAAAGAGGCGATGGAACTCAGTCGTGCACGCCATCCATGAATGCACGCAGCTTGCGCGAGCGCGATGGATGACGCAACTTACGAAGCGCCTTGGCTTCGATCTGGCGGATGCGTTCGCGGGTCACAGCAAAAGACTGCCCGACTTCCTCAAGAGTATGCTCACTGCCGTCCTCCAGGCCGAAGCGCATCTTGATCACTTTTTCCTCGCGCGGCGTGAGAGTACGCAGCACCTGCGAGGTCTGGTCCTTGAGGTTGACGTTGATGACGGCCTCGGCCGGCGAGACCACGGCGCGGTCCTCGATGAAGTCACCCAAGTGCGAATCTTCCTCTTCGCCGATCGGCGTCTCCAGCGAAATGGGTTCCTGGGCAATCTTCAAGACCTTGCGCACCTTGGCCACAGGAATATCCATGCGCTTGGCGATTTCCTCGGAGGTGGGCTCGCGGCCAAGTTCCTGCACCAGTTGCCGCGAAGTGCGGATCAGCTTGTTGATGGTCTCAATCATGTGGACCGGAATACGAATGGTGCGCGCCTGGTCCGCGATGGCTCGAGTGATCGCCTGCCGGATCCACCATGTGGCGTAGGTGGAAAACTTATAGCCGCGGCGGTATTCGAACTTGTCCACAGCCTTCATGAGGCCGATATTGCCCTCTTGAATCAGATCCAGAAACTGCAAGCCGCGATTGGTGTACTTTTTAGCGATGGAAACCACCAGGCGGAGGTTGGCCTCAATGAGTTCCCGTTTGGCCTGCTCCGCATCCATGTCTCCCTGAATAATTTCGCGCTGGGTGCGGCGCAGCTCCTGGAAAGAAACCCGGGCTTCGGTCTCGAGCTTTTCCAACTCGGCGTGGATGGCCCGCGCCTGGCGGCGATACTCTTTACGCTGATCTTCGCTACGAGTGGCGTCCCCTTTTTTTTCCAGGCTCTGAGACTGGCGATCGAGCGAACGCATCATGTCGACGGTCTTGTTGACGCGCTCGATCAGACGCTTCCGTTCCGTGTTGGTAAATCCGAGATTGCGCACGCAGAGAGAGACGTTTACGGTAGCGCGCGCCAACGCCAGCCGGTAACGACGGTAGTGCCGAGGATTTTTCTTCTGGGAGACAGCGGCGAACTTCTCCACGAGGAGGTTGGCCTTCTTGTAGGCTTTAGCCAACTCGTCGATTCTGCCGGTGAACTCGCGCAAGCGGTTCTGCAGAATCTCATCGGTGATCTCTTCCTCGTCGAAGGTGACGACTTCCTTGATGGAGCGAACGCCCTTCTTCAGGTCTTCGCCCATGGCCAGCAGTTCGTTGATCACGATCGGAGAGCGAGAAAGCGCCTTGAGTACGCGAAGCTGGCCGCGCTCGATGCGCTTGGCAATTTCCACTTCGCCTTCACGAGTGAGCAGGGGAACCGTGCCCATTTCGCGGAGATACATGCGCACCGGGTCGTTGGTCTTTTCCAGAGCGCCCGGCGTGAGATCGAGCTCAACATCTTCGCCGATTTCTTCGTCTTCGAATTTTTTATCGAGAGCCGCAGAGGGCAGCTTGGGCCCTTCGAGAACATCGATGCCCTGAGTGCCAATGGTAGTGAGCAAATCGTCCAGATCTTCTGGCGAGTGCACGTCGTGCGGAATTAGGTCGTTGACCTGATCGTAAGTCAGATATCCCTTCTCTTTCCCCGTATCGATTAGCTTCTTAATATCGTCGTATTTGTCGTCAAGAGCCAAGACGGATTAACCTCAAGTCGTCCCCTGGAAGGACGACGAAAACTTTTATTACGGTGGGAACTAGAAAATGGCCAGCCTTGCGGCGACACAAACTTTCAGAGTTTAGCACAAATGCGTGGTGCTGCCCACTGCCCATATGCGCTGAACTGCTCTCAATCGCTATCTCGGTTCCCGCCAATTAGTTAGATGGCAAAACCGGGCATTAAGTTTCAGCCCTAACGCTCCCCTCCGGCGGGACAGGCCCTGAATTCGAGGGGTTTGGATCACGCAAAGCCCGCGCCAGCCGGTCTTTCTCGCGGAGCAAGGCGGCAAGCTGCTCCCTTCCCAGCCGCCCCTCCGCCTGAATCTCACCCTGAACCTGTTCCAGCCTACGGCGAAGCTGGATGCGGCGCAGCCCGCGTACCGCGCCCTCCAGAGTGTCTGCGGTTAACTCTTCCTCCTCTCTCAGAAGAATACCGGCCAAAAGGTTGCGCTCCGCTTCGGCCAGGGGCAACTCCATTGGGCCGGCTGACTCGGGCGCGCCCAGCATCACGTCGATCAGCGCTTCGGTAGCGATTCCGGCGTGAAGTCGTTCGCGCTGAAGCACAAAGCGGGCCTGCCGGGCGGGGTCGAATTCCTCCTCGGAGCCCTCCCGGGAGGAGCGGTGCTCCTCAGACGGCTGGATATCCCGGGATGAGGCCAATGCCCGGATGAGAATACGCTCAGCATCGGTTAGCTGAATTTCAGGGGTCGCCTTGAGAGTTTGAGCCGAGCGCCGGGCCACGGCATGTTTTAACTCCTGTCTGAGCACGGCGGAGTCGATTCCCAGTTTCTGGGCAATTTCGCGAGCCCATTCATCGCGGATGATGCGGCTGGGAGCGCGCTGAATGTGGGGCAGGAGAAAGTTGAAGGCTTTCAACTTGCCCTCGGGACTCTTCAGGGCAAATTGGCCTCTGGCCCGGTCGATGAGATAGTCAAAATACTTCTGCGAGCTCCGGAGTGCGGCTGCGTAGCTCTCCCTTCCCCTGCGCCGAATGAAGAGGTCAGGGTCGAAGCCGGTTTCGAGGGTCAAGACCTTGATCTGAAATTCCTCTTCTACCAGCAGACTCAAGGAGCGTTCGGTGGCCCTGGCCCCGGCGGTGTCGGGATCAAAGTTGACCACGACGTTCTTGCTGAAACGCCCGAGCAGCCTGGCCTGGAGCTCGGTGAACGCGGTCCCGGAGCTGGCAATCACATTCTGGAAGCCGGCCGCATAGACAGAAATGCAATCCATCTGGCCCTCGACCAGGATGGCGTAGTCCAACTTGCGGATTGCCTCCCGGGCGTGATCGAGATTAAACAAGACCCGGGACTTGGAGTAGATGGAAGTCTCCGGCGAGTTCAAGTATTTTGGCCCGGCCTTATCGTCGGTCGACAGAGTCCTTCCGGTAAAAGCAATGATCCGGCCCGCTTCATTGGCGATGGGAAACATGATCCGGTTACGAAATTTCGAGTAGATGGCGGCCGCCGGCGGTGCGGCATCAGTGTAGGCGACGCCGCCGGGCGCAGAATCGTCGACGGCCGCAGCCGCGGGGTATGACGGAGGGCTCTCCTTCCAGGAAAACAGGCCGCTCGCCCGCAAAGTCTCCTCATCAAACTCTCCCTTCAGGCGATCGCGCAGGAGAAAGCCGGAATCGGGCGCATATCCAATGCGAAAGGACTTGAGGACTTCGTCGTTCAGTCCGCGGCCGGCGAGGTATTCCCGGGCGTGCGTGCCCTCAGGGCGCCGCAGGCACTGCTGAAAAAAATCGGAGGCGCGTTCCTGAACCTGGAGCAACGCTGTGCGGAGCCTGGCGTCACGGGCTTCCGCCGGACTGTGGTGGATGGATTGAGGCAGCGGCACTCCCAGCTTCTGGGCAACCGCGCGGACCGCCTCGGGGAAGGTGACGTTCTCGATCTTCTGGACAAAAGTGAAGACGTCTCCGGAGGCGCCACAGCCGAAGCAGTGGAAGAACTGACGGGTGGCATGCACCGAAAACGAAGGCGTCTTTTCGTTGTGGAAGGGACACAGGCCAGTGAAGTTCTGGGCTCCGGCGGTTTTCAGTTTGACGTGGTCGCCGACGATCCTGACGATGTCCGCTTGCCGCTTCAGCTCGTAGGCGAACTCGCCGGGGTTAGCCATGGATAGAGATGCCCCGCCAGGTTTGGGTTGCCGTGGGACTGCTGTGAATATAGCGGACGGTGGGCGAATGTCGCTACACGAGCTGTGCAGAAGTTGTGAGGTAAACTCTAATTCTGTTGATCGCTGTGCAAAAGTTCACCGGTCAAGGCCGGTCCGGCCCGCTCTTGAGCCTGGGAATATCTTTCGGCGTTCCGTCGCCGCCGTGAGTCCGGGCCGCAGGACTCGACTCCAGGCTATAGGCGGACGCGCTGACTTTTCACTGCAATGAGTCCGGTACATCGAATGAAGTATCCTTAGGTACAACAGCCCTGCGTGACTGCGCGGCCTCACATCGTCCCAGCAACGCATTCATTCGATCCATCAATAACCCGAGTTTCTGAATGCTCTTCTCGGCTCGAGCTTGCGCCTGAAGCTTTCGCCATTCCTGTCGTTGTCTTGCCCCGAGCAGCTGCGGCGGGGCCATTTGGACCTGGACCTGGCCAATTCTTTCGCACGTGTTTCGGGCTCGATTCAGCGTCTTCTGAAGATCGCCAAATCGTACAACTTTGAAATCGTGGCCGAGAATCGGGGCCGCATCCGCCATCAGAACTGAGAACATATGCGAGTTACCACAGACGAAAACGGCGGCCCATTCACAAGTGGCCCCTATGATCAGGGTCGCCTTTGTTCCGGAAAAGGACACACAGCGGTCTTCGCAGAGTGGACAACTTAAGGACTTGCTCATTGGTAACAATCTCCTTGCTCGTAAGGCGGGGAGGAGGCCACATTCTAACCTAGTCGCGAGGTACTCCGGGTGATGGACCTCACACGCGTTCGGTCCAGTTTTCTGTGGAAATCTCGGCTTGAGGAACCGTCGTCGCTGTAACGGGAGCGAAGTAAGTAGTTTTGATTCAAGCGGCAATGGCATAATCGCGAATCATGCTTCGACCCCACAGATTCGATTGTCAGGGAACGGGACCTGATTCGCGCTCTCGGACTCTCACCTGGCGAAAGACGGCGAGCCTTTACAGAGGAAGGCCGGAAGGGCGATCCCGGATTCCCTGGTCGCAGACCGCTCAGGCTCTGCCAGCCGGCGGCGACGGCATAATTCTCGACCGTGGTAGACTGAATTCCCGCACGCGCCGGAGAGGTGGCAGAGTGGCCGAATGCGGCGGTTTGCTAAACCGTTGTACGGGCTAAAACCTGTACCGAGGGTTCGAATCCCTCCCTCTCCGCCAGAGTTTGAAGCCTTCATTCCGGCAGAAACCGCGTCCATCGGGTAGTTCCTGTAGGTTCTCGGGGTCGTCGTGTGATTTTCTTGTTGAAACTGTGAAGTTCGCAGGCTTGTCAAGATCACGGACCGCACGCCTGGAAGTCCTTCCCAGCCGCCTGGGGATGGCGCAGGGCGGTGAAGCGCAAGAAGTTGCGGGAAAGGTCCGGGAGGGTTGCCGCTTGGATTGGCGGGAACTTGCCGCCCGGTTGACAATCACTCGATTCACAGAGCCAGAATTTTGTTTCGTAGTTCCTGGGCGATCGAATGAGGATCGGAATCCGGGTCGAAGGTGACGGGAAGACCGACTTTAACCGAAATCTGACCCGGCCAAGCCATTTTCTTTCCTGCCTGCTTGATCTCAAAAAGACCGTCAATGCGCATGGGCACAACGGGAATGCCAAGGTTAACGACCAGCAAGCCGACGCCGTCGCGAAACGGGCGAAGCTGACCGCTGGCGGTGTGATGTCCCTCGGGAAAGACCAGGATGCTATAGCCTCGATCGACAGATTCGCCGGCGTAGGCAAAGCTCCGCCGGAAGCCGGCCTCGCGCGGCAACGGGAATAGGTTCAGCAAAGACACCCCCAGCGTCCACCTGACGCGGTCGTAGATTCTGGCGAACCAAGCACGGGTTGGGAGCGGAGTTCGCAAGATCTCCAGAGCTTCTCCCCCGGTGGCGACAGCGAGACGATGCCTGAAACGGGCGGGCAACGCGGTGAGGACGAAGCCGGGATCAACGTCGCCAATGTGATTGCAGACGACTAGAGCAGGGCCGCGGATACCATCCAGGTTGCGGCGACCCTCGACGCGGGGCCAGCCCAAAAGGAGCACCGCCGGGCGAAGGAGCAGATAGTGGACCACGAACCGGATCCAGGTCACCGGCCAGCGCTGCACCCATCGCGGATAGTGGAAACGCGCCGGTGCGGGCGGCTGGCGGACGAGCATGCGTTCGAGATCGGCGACGCTGCTTATGGCGGAGAAGCGAGACTCGCTGAGCTCGAGCTGATATTGGTCCTCAAGCGCTCCGAGCAGAGCGACACGGTCAAGCGAGCTCAAATTCAGATCCGATTCCAGACTTGCGGTAGCAGGAAGCGGTGCAGGCGGGCGACCGGTAATTCGCGCGATCAACTCGGACAAGGAGCCTGAGGACGCATGGCCCGGAGAATTTCGTCCCATCTGCTCCAGAGCCATCTTCTGGATCTGATTTCTGCGCGGTTTGTGGGTCGAGGTTCTGGGAAAGTCGGTGTCCGGCCAGACGACCCAGGAATTCAGACGTTGATACTCCGCCAGGGACTGATTTGCCTGCTGGACGACGAGGCCAGGGTCTGCGGCCGGGCGCAGGATGAGAACCGCGCAGGGTTCCGCGTTTCCGTTTCGAGGCGAGGCAATTACAACAGCATCGCGAACGTCGGGCTGCAGGCGCAGGGCGGCTTCGAGGTCTTCGGGGTAAATGTTAAGGCCGGAGGGGGTGACGATGACTTCTTTCTTTCGGCCCTTGAAATATAGATGGCCTTCAGCGTCGAGTTCTCCAAGATCGCCGGTGTGATACCAGGCGTCCTCGCCGGTCGCTGGGGTGAGTGCGGTTCCATTCCAATAGCTTGAGGCTACGCCCGCTCCGCGTACGAGGATTTCGCCGTCGGGAGCGAGTTTGACCTCGCGGCCTGTCAGCACTTTACCGATGGATCCTTTTCCCAGGTGAAAAGGATGGTTGACGCTAACCAGCGAAGTAGTCTCAGTCAGACCGTAGCCCTGGATGACGGCATACCCGAGGCGGCTCCAGAATTCCTCGGTTTCACGGTCGAGCGTGGCCCCTCCAGAGATGAAGGCCCAGAATTTCCACCCGAACTGGCGGCGGATTATGCGGAAGGTCCACCAACGAAGGAGAAAATGCTGATCCTTCGATTGGCGAAAGATTTTATGAAATTCCTGTAAGCGGCACTCCTGGGAGGCATCCTGTTCGATTTTCTCTTTCAGCG
>Ga0335080_10000976_pt1 | contig 27291 bp, 26 predicted proteins | sample Lox_Sample_34_FD_206720 | JGI IMG/M metagenome (GOLD analysis project Ga0335080, IMG submission 206720) | Soil microbial communities from Loxahatchee National Wildlife Refuge, Florida, United States - Lox_Sample_3.4 | ecosystem: Environmental > Terrestrial > Soil > Wetlands | place: USA... | reverse complement strand
TACGCCTGATACACCTCGAGCATCGTGAACTCGGGGTTGTGCTTGCGGTCGATGCCCTCGTTGCGGAAGTCGCGGCCGATCTCGTACACGCGGTCGAAGCCGCCCACGATGAGCCGCTTCAGGTACAGCTCGAACGAGATGCGCAGGAAGAGCTCGCGGTCGTACGTGTGGTGGTGCGTCGTGAAGGGCCGCGCGTGGGCGCCGCCGTAGATCGGCTGCAGGATCGGCGTCTCGACCTCGAGGAAGCCGCGCGTGTCGAGATACTCGCGCATGGCGCTGATCATGCGCGAGCGGATCAGGAAAGCGCGGCGCGAGTCGGGGTTCGTGAGCACGTCCAGATAGCGCTGGCGATAGCGCGCCTCGACGTCCACGAGGCCGTGCCATTTCTCGGGCAACGGGCGCAGCGACTTCGCGAGAAAGCCGAGCTCGTGCGCTTCGAGGCTGAGCTCGCCCTTCTGCGTGCGCACCAGCACGCCGCGCGCCCAGGCGAAGTCGCCCACCTCGTAGAGCTGGAACTGCTGCCAGGCGGCGGCGTCGAGCTTGTCCTTGCGCAGCCACAGCTGCAGGCGCTCGCCGTCCGATTGCACCGTCGCGAACGCCATCTTGCCGAACGAGCGCACGGCCACGACTCGCCCCGCGACGCAGAACGACGCGTTCGCGCGCTCGAGCGCAGCCGCATCGGCCGTGCCGAAGCGCGCGAGGATCTCGGGGATCGCCGTGCGGTCGCGCGGTGCGCGCGCGGGGAAGAGCTCGACGCCCGCGGCGCGCAGCGCTTCGGCCGCCCTGCGGCGCGCCGCGAGTATTTCAGCCTCGGTCGCCACTCACTTCGCCCCCGACAAGAGATATGCGCGCATGAGCTCGTCGAGATCGCCGTCGAGCACGGCGCTCGCGTTGCCGATCTCGACGTCGGTGCGGTGGTCCTTCACCCGCTGCGACGGGTGCAGCGTGTACGAGCGGATCTGGCTGCCGAAGTCGATCTTCTTCTTCTCGCCCGCCACGCGCTCGATCTCGGCCTCGTGCTCCAGACGCGCCTTCTCGTACAGCTTGGCGCGGAGGATCTTCATGGCCTGGGCCTTGTTCTTGTGCTGGCTGCGCTCGTTCTGGCACTGCACGACGATGCCCGTCGGCAGGTGCGTGAGCCGCACGGCCGAATCGGTCTTGTTCACGTGCTGCCCGCCGGCGCCGCCCGCGCGGTACGTGTCGATGCGGAGATCCTTCTCGTCGAGATCGACCTCGATGTCGTCGCCGATGTCGGGGATCATCGACACCGAGGCGAAGCTGGTGTGGCGGCGCTTCTGCGCGTCGAACGGCGAGATGCGCACGAGCCGGTGGATGCCGATCTCGCTGCGCAGGCGCCCGTACGCGTACTGGCCCTTGACCGTGAACGTGACGCCCTTGATGCCGGCTTCCTCACCGGGCTGGATGTCGACGATCTCGACCGCGTAGCCATGGCGCTCGCACCAGCGCAGATACATGCGGAGCAGCATCTCGGCCCAGTCCTGTGACTCGGTGCCGCCCGCGCCCGCGTTGATGGACACGATCGCATCGAGGGCGTCGTGCTCGCCCGACAGCATGCGCGCGAGCTCCGCCTCCTCGAGGCGCGCCGCGAGCTGGGCGAGCGCGGACGCGGCTTCGTTCAGCGTGTCGTCGTCGGGCGATTCGCTCGCCATCTCGAGCAGCACTTCGGCGTCGCTCGCCAGGCGCTCGCTCTCGCCGAAGAAGCTCACGCTCTTCTCGAGCTCGCGCTGCTCGCGCAGCGTGCGCTCGGCGCGCTCGCGGTCGTTCCACAGCTCGGGGTCGGAGGCGACGAGCCCGAGCTCCTCGAGGCGCGCCTGTTTGGCGGCGAGGTCAAAGGTGCCTCCGCAGCTCCGCGAGCCTGTCGCGCAGCCTCGGCAACTCGTCGCGCAGCTCGCGCAGCCTAGCGGCGGCCTCGCCCGACAACGGCTCTCCCCCCGACGGCCAGGAGCCACGCGGCGCCCAGCCAGAGCGGCCAGTCGCCCGCGCGCGTGTAGAAGGTCGCGCTCGGGCGCGGCGGCGTGACTTCGGCCACGAGCACGCGGCGCTCGAAGATCGGCGTCTCTTCCACGATCGCTCCGCTCGCGTCGATCAAGGCGCTGACCCCCGTGTTCGCGTCGCGCAGCATCGGCAGCCCGTGCTCGGCCGAGCGAAGCTGCGCGATCGCCAGAAACTGATGCGGCGCACTCGACCGCCCGTACCAGGCGTCGTTGGTGAGGTTGAGGAGGACGCGCGCGCCGTCCCGCGCCACCGCCCGCACCACGCTGGGATAGACGACTTCATAACAAATGAGCCCGGCGAGGGCATGGTCAGCGCCGAGGGAGCCGAGCCCGCGCAGCGTGCGCGGGCCGGGCCCCGGCGTGAGGTCGGAGAGGTCGGCCAGGCCGGTGGCCACCGCCTGCAGCGAGCCGAACAGCGCGCGCAGCGGCACGTATTCGCCGAACGGGACCAGCACGGTCTTGTCGTAGCGGTCGGCGATGGCGGGCCCGTCCGGCCCCGGCGCGAGCACGAACACGCTGTTCGCGATGTCGGGCACGCGCCGGCCGGCGACCTGCGTCACGCCCACGGCGCCCAGCACCAGCGGCACGCCACTCTCGCGCACCAGCCCGAGCAGCGGATCCCGGTAGCGCTCCTGCCAGTCCGCGAGCCCGGTGAAGACGCGATCCTGCTCGGGCGCGAGGATCACGCCCGGAAAGCCGGACTCGGGCCAGGTCACGAGGTCCGGATGCTGCGCGAGCGCCTCGTGCGTCAGCGCGACCTGCGACTCGAAGTGGCGGTCCATGAGCGCCGGGTCCCACTTCTCGTCCTCGGGGACGTCGCCCTGCACCATCGCGACGCGGAGCGGCTTCGCGCCCTCGGGCTGCGCGAGCGGACCCGGCAGCGCGAGCCAGCCGACCGCGTGCAGGCCGGCGGCGAGCGCGAGCGCCGCCACGAAGCGGCGCTCGGCGAGCAGCGTGCCGGCGAGCGCGAGAGCGAACGACAGGCCGTATACACCGCAAAGCGACGCGAGCCCGCGCATCGGCGCGTCGGCGTGCACGGAGTAGCCGAGGAACGCCCAGGGAAAGCCCGCGACCGACACGAGCGCGCGCGAGCGCTCGGCCAGGATCCAGGCCGCGGGGAACAAGAGTGGCGCGGCGCGTCCGGCGTGCGGCGCGAGCCACGCCGCGAGCGCCGCCGCGACGGCGCCGCACAGCGCGCAGTACGCGGCCACGCCGAGCGCACCCGCGACGCCCGCGTACGGCGCCGCGCGGCCGTAGATCGTGATCACGATGTACAGCCACCAGATCACGCCGGCGTAGCCGAGCCACGCCGCGAAGAACGCGCGCCGGAACGCCGCGCGCGGCGGCTGTCCGCGCAGCAACAGCGCCAGCGGTGCGAAGGCGAGCCAGCCGGCGACCGCGCCCACGTCGAAGCGGAAGTCGTCCGCGCGGAACGGGAACGACAGCGCGAACAGCACCCCGAACGCGACGGTGAGCACGAGCGCGTTCACGAGGCTCGCGTCAATTCCCAGGCCAGGTGGCGCTCGAGCGCGCGCATGCGCGCGCGGTCGCCCGGGCGCAGGTGATCCAAGCCGTGCAGGTGCAGGCAGCCGTGCACGAGCAAGGTCTCGAGCTCGCGCGCCAGCGGCACGCCGCGCCGCTGCGCCTGGCGCGCCGCGGTGTCGAGCGAGATCACCACGTCGCCGAGACAGGCGCGATCGCCGCGGCCCGGGCCCTCGCGCTGCGCGAACGCGAGCACGTCGGTCGCGCGCGGGCGCCGGCCCCAGCGGCCGGCCAGCCGCGCGATCTCGGCGTCGTCGACGAGCCGCACCGACAGCTCGGCGTCAGTCGAGCCCAAGACGCTTAAGATCGTCCTCGCGCTTCTCGCGAGCGCCTTCCGGTCGACCCGAGGGCCGCGTGTCGCCGCGCTCAACAGCACCTTCATCGACGCCTTCCTCGACGCGCCGGCCGAGCGCATCGGTGGTCTCGGGATAGTCGATCCGCTCGTGCCGGATGGCCGAGAGCGTGTCGATGAAGCTGCGCGCGATCGCGTGCAGATCGCGCAGCGTCAGATTGCACTCGTCGAGCTGGCCGTCGCGAAAGTAGTTGTTGATGATGCGCTGGACAAGCTGCTGCACGCGCGCGGGATTCGTGTCGACGAGCGTGCGCGACGCCGCCTCGACCGAGTCCGCGAGCATGAGGATGCCGGCCTCGCGCGTCTGCGGCTTCGGGCCCGGGTAGCGGTAGTCGTGCTCGGCCACGAGGTCGCCCTTCTCGGGGTCCGCCACCTCCTTGGCCTTCTCGTAGAAGAAGCGGATCACGCTCGTGCCGTGGTGCTCCATGATCCCGCGCAGGATCGGCAGCGCCAGGTGGTGCTCCTCGGCCATCTCGACGCCGTCCTTCACGTGCGCCTGGATGATGCGCGCCGACATCGAGGGCGACAGCTTCTCGTGCCGGTTCTCGCCCTGGTTGACGACGTTCTCCACGAAGAACTGCGGGCGGCGCATCTTGCCGATGTCGTGGTAGTAGCCCGCGACCTTCGCGAGCAGCGCGTTCGCGCCGATCGCCTCGGCCGCCTTCTCGGCCAGGTGGCCGACCATCATGCTGTGGTGGTACGTGCCCGGCGCGCGCAGCTCGAGCTCGCGCAGGAGCGACTGCTCGCGGTTCGCCAGCTCGAGCAGCTTCACGTCGGTCGTGTACGAGAACACCGACTCGATCACGGGCGCGAGGCCCGACACCAGGATGCCGCACAGCGCGCCGCACGCGATCGCGAGCGACACGCCGATTCCCGCCGCCGCGAGGGTGAAGTGGTTGCCGAGCAACAGCAGCGCGAGCACCACGCTGGCGTTCACGAGCCCCACGCGCAGGCCGGCGCGCATGAGCACGCCGCGCTGCATGACGCGCGCCGCGCCGAGGGCCGCCGTGAGCGAGCCCGCGAGCACGTAGAACGTGAAGCCGACGTCGCCGCGCACCTGCAAGCCGGCGATCAGCGAGGTGAGTGCGGCGAACAGCGCCGCCGTCTCGGCGCTCTGCACCATGCGCACGAGCATGGTCGCCGCGGCCACGGGGATCGCGAACTGCAGCACGCTGGGCCACTCGTCGACGAACGGCTGCAGCCTGGGGCTCTCGGCCGCCGCGTCGGTGAGGAAGAGCCCGAGCGACGTGCCGAGCGCCGTCGCCACCAGCACCGTCAGCAGGAACCAGGCGTCGCGGTTGCGCCGCGGGAACCGCTGCAGGCTCACCTGGCCGAAGCGCCAGATCGCGCGCATGACCGAGAACAGGAGCAGCGCGACGCCGACGAATACACCGAGCCGCGACAAGGCGCTCTGCTGCGCGCGGATGCCGTTCAGGATCAGCACGTGGCGCTCGGTGATCGGGTCGCCGTCGCGCACGATGATCTCGCCCTTGCGCAGCGAGATCGTCGCCTCCTTCACGCTCGCCTCGGCTGCCTTGCGCCGCTCGTCGGTGGCGCGCAGGTTGAACGACAGGTTCGGGCGGACGAGCGCGCGCGCGAGCGGCACGAGCGCGGTGCGCGCGGCGGACGAGAGCGACAGATCCGCGGCGTTGCGCTCGACGAGCGCGCGCGCCGTCTCGTCGGTGAGCACGTGCGCGTCCGGCTTGAGCGTCCGCTCGGTGCCCGAGCCGAGGTCGCGCACCACGACGGTGCGCGCGTCGGCCTGGCGGTCGAAGTCGGACGAGTCGTCGACGATCATGCGCGCGGCGACGGGCTCGACCAGCTGCAGGAGCAGGTGCTCCTCGTCGGGCGCGAAGCCCGTGCGCTCCAGGTAGGCGAGCGTCGCCTCGGGCACTTCCACGTCGGCGCCCAGCCCGTCCTTGAACGCGGAACTCGGCGTGCGCGGCGCGGCGTCGGGCGCGGGCGCTGGTGCGCCGCGCGGCGGCGGCGGCGGCGCGGAGCGCGCGACGCGCGCGGCGGCGAACGCGGTCGCCACGCTGTCGCGCAGCGCGGCGGGCCGCTTGTCGTCGAAGTCGTACACGATCGGCGCGGAGTCACTCGCCTCGCGGCGCAGGCGCTCCGTCGCGAGCGGGTCGACGATGTTCAGCGCGAACGGCGCCTTCTCGTCGTGGTCCGCGATGTCGCCCGGCTGCGGCATGCCCGCGGCGAGCCCGCCGACGGGCGCCGGCAGGATCTCCAGCGCGAGCAGCGCCGCCAGCACCAAGCACGCGCCGAGCGCGCCGGCGACCAGGCCCCAGCCGCCCGCGCGCTGGTCCGAAGGCGCGCCGGAGGGCCGGCCGAGACCGCGCCAGACTTTCCCCTCCGACTTGGCCACGCGCGTCTTCCCTAGCGCTCGCCTTCGTAGCGGTCGTACGCGCGGATGACTTCCTGCACGAGCGGGTGGCGCACGACGTCCTTCTCCGTGAACTGCACGAAGGCGATGCCCGGCACTTCCGCCAGCACCTTCCTGGCCTCGACGAGGCCCGAGGTCGTGCCGCGCGGGATGTCCATCTGCGTGACGTCGCCGTTGATCACGCACTTCGAGTCGAAGCCCATGCGCGTGAGGAACATGCGCATCTGTTCCGACGTGGTGTTCTGGGCTTCGTCGAGAATGATGAAGGCGTCGTTCAGGGTGCGACCGCGCATGAACGCGAGCGGCGCGACCTCGATCACGCCGCGCTCCATGCGCCGCGCGACCTCTTCGCCGTGCATCATGTCGTGCAGCGCGTCGGTGAGCGGGCGCAGGTAGGGATCGATCTTCTCGTACAACGTGCCCGGCAGGAAACCGAGCTTCTCGCCCGCCTCGACCGCCGGGCGCGTGAGGATGATGCGCCCGACCTCGCGGCGCAGCAGCGACTGCACGGCCATGGCCATGGCGAGGTACGTCTTGCCCGTGCCCGCGGGGCCGATGCCGAACGTCATCGCGTTCTCGCGGATGGTCTCGAGGTAGACGCGCTGGTTCTCGGTGCGCGGCAGGATGCGCTTGCGGCGCCCCACCTCGACGCCGCCGCCCGACACGAGCGCCGTCGCGGCGTGCGACTCGGGGTCCTCGGCCATGTGCACCAGCTGGCGCACGTCGGACTCCTCGACCGGCGCGCCGGCGCTCGCCAGGTCGTACAGGTCGCGGAGGACGCGCTTGGCCAGCTTCGACTCCAGGATCGGCCCCGAGACGCGCACGCGGTTGCCGCGCGCCGAGATGCGAACGCCGACCAGCTGCTCGAGCTTCCGCAGATTCCGGTCGTTCTGTCCGTAGACGACCTGAGCCAGCGCGTTGTCCTCGAGAATCAGCGGGTCTTCGTCAGCCAACGATCCTCCCTAGGGTCGAATTCGCCACAGACGGTACCCGTCGGGCGAGCGGACGTAACTGTATCGGTCGACCGGAACCGCTGCCAAGAGCGCGCCCGCGTCGCTGAGCGCGTCGAGCGAGTCGGGATAGGAGCCCTGTGCCCAGCGGTGCGCCTCGAGCGCGGCGCGCAGTCGCTCCGTGGCCGCGCTCTCGCGGAGCTCGGCCACGGGATCGCTCGGCAGCGGCCGGCCCGGCGCCGGCTTCGGCTTCGCGACGAAGAGGCCAACCGCGAGCGCGGCCGACACCGCGAGCAGCGCCAGCGCCAGCACGGGCGGCCGGTCGGCCGCGCGCTCGCCGCGCTCCTCGGGCTCCTCGCTCTCGCGCGTCTCGGGCCGCAGGATTCCGGCGCGCACCAGCGCGACCAGCCCGCGCGCGCCCTGGAACGTGCCGAGCCGGGACAGGTCGATCACGCGCCGCGCCGCGAGCCGCCCGTTCGCGAGCGTGAACAGGCGCTCGAGGTCCTGGCCGCCGACGCCCGAGCCCGACTCGATCGACGCGCGCTTCGCGCGAAACGCCTCGACGTCGACGCTCGGCACGACCACGACCGACAGGTCGGGCAGCCAGCCCTGGATGGTGACCCACTCGTCGCGCATGCGGAGCGCGTCGAGCAGCACCATCTCGGCGCCCACCGGCTTGTCGACCGGGCCGGCGACGACGTTCTCGGCGCGGAACGCGAAGCGCCCCTCGTCCCACAGAAACAGCTCGAAGATCGTCTCGCCCGTGGCGAGCTTCGCGACCTGCTCGAGGTCCGCGCGCGACACGAGGTCGAGCTTGAGCAGCGTCGGCACGAGCGGCTCGAGCGTCTCCTCCTGGTGCTTGCGCGCCTCCGCGAGCGCGGGCTCGGCGAGCGCGCCCGCGCGCAAGAGGTAGCCCGCGAGCGAGCCGTCGGGCCGCGTCTCGGACGGCCGCGCCGACAGCACCTGGCCCTCGAGGAAGTACACGAGCAGCGTGCGCGCGCGGCGCTCGACCTCGAGCACGCCGGTCTTCCGCTGCTGCGCGATCAGCTGGAACACGTCGGCGACGGGGAAGTCGGCGAGGACGCCCGAGAGACTCATTCGCGTCTCCGGAGCTGCGACAGCCGGTTCACCGACTGCGCGAGCCCGAGCGCGAACGCGGGCGCGAGGAGCGCGAGCGCCGTCCCGACGGGCAGCGCGAAGCCGAGCGTGCCGAGATCCCACGGCACGGGCAGCACGGCGGGCGCGAAGAGCGCGGCGGCGCCCGCGCCGACCGCGAACAGCCGCGCGCTGCCGCGCGCGTAGCGCCCGTCGACGAGGTCGACCGAGCCGGGCGCAACGAGCGCGGCCAGCGCCTGCGCCAGCACGGCGCGGCGCTGGCGGCTCTTGTCGCGGTCGAGCTCGAGCTTCCGCAGCCGCGGGTCCGTGTGCTCGCGTTTGATGAACAGGCGAACGCAGCGCCCGCACGTGCCCGCGGACAGCGCTTCGCGCGAGCAGCGCGCGCAGATCGGGCGGTCGCAGCGGCTGCAGCGCGCCACGCTCGAGCGGCGCAGCACGAACGCGAGGAGCCCCGCCGCGGGCAGCAGCAGCCAGACGCGGTCGCGCTGGAACGTGCCGAGCAGGCGCTCGCGCAGCTCGGTCGCGAGCGCGCGCGAGTCCTCGCTCTCCGCGAGAGCGCGCGCGACGTAGAGCGCGAGCGGCAGCGACGACTCGATCAAGTAGCGGTGGACGTTCGCGCCCTCGTTGCTCATGTAGCGGCTGACGAGGTCGGAATCGAGCGTGCGCGCGGCCTCGAAGGTGGGCTGCTGGTCGCTGATGCGCAGCGCGCGCCCGTACGCCTGCGACAGGTTGAACACGACGGGCGCGGACTCGCGCTCCGAGCGCGCGCGCTCGAACGCGGGGATGGCCTGCGCGATGTCGCCCTGCGCCAGGCGCATGATGCCGCGCAGGTTGAGCTGCGCGGCCGCGATCTCGGGGGCGGCATTCTCCCCGGGCGTGCCGAGCGCCTGGTCGGCGTGCGCGAGGTCGCCGCGGCGCAGCCACGCCGTGGCGAGCGCGAGGCGCAAGAGCGCGTCGTCGGGCTCGCGCCTGCTCGCGGCCTCGACGCGCGTCAGGTCGCCGGGCAGCGACTGGCCGCGGTCGATGCGCCAGGCGGCGAAGAGCTCGGGCGCGCGGCCCGCGGCCGAGAGCGCGGGCGCCAGCCGGTCGAGGCCCGGGCCCATGGCGAAGCCTGCCGCGGCGAGCGCCAGCGCGACGCAGAGCGTCTCGGCGCGGCGCAGGCGAATGGCGCCGAGCGCGCCGAAGAGCGCTGCGAGCGCGAGCGGGCCTACACCGAAAAGTGGCAGCGCGCCGAGCGCCGCCAGGAGCAGCAGCACGCCCGTCCAGCTCGGCGGGTCCTTCGGCGCGAAGCTGTGCCCGAACGCGTGGCCGTGCAGGCCGAAGCCGCGCAGCGCCGCGAAGCCCGAGGCTCCGAACGCGAGCGCGATCAGCCCGCCGCCGAGCAACACGCCGGCAAACGCCAGCGCGAACAGCGCGCCCGGCAGGCTGCGCGACAGGTCGAAGAGCGCCCAGAAATATTCGTGCGGGTCGTTCGAGATGCGCGCGGCCTCGAAGCGCACGCCGGGCGAGCTCGGTGCGAGCTCGACCGCCTGCGCCACGAGCTCCGGCTTGCCCTCGGCGCGCGCCGACTCGAGCAGCGCCCACGCCAGCACGGGCAGCTCCTCGAAGCCGCGGTCGTGCAGCGCGTCCGCCGCCGACGCCACGCGCTGCGCCGCGGGCAGCGCGCCGCCGCTCTCGGGCTCGGGCAGCGGACCCGTCGGCACGACGAGGGGATCCGCGTGCGAGACGCCAGTGTCCGCCCGCGCCGCGAACGGACACGCCGCCCAGAGCGACGCCAGCAGCGCCAGCGCCAGCGCGCGCGTTCGCCAGATCGGGGGCACGCCTCTCCCTTCTACGCAGTCGATCGACTCACCGCCTTGATTCGGCCGGGCGTCTAGGTCGCTGAAGGTCGGAAGCGAACGGCGCGCAGCAGCGCGCTCCGCACGAGCGCGAACTCGGGCGCGCGGAACGCCCACAGGCCGGCCAGGTACGAGAGCCCGCCCCCGGAGATCACGAGCGCGAGCCGCAGCGCAGTGGCGAACGAGGCGGTGCCGGGCACGAACGGCGCGCCGGCCAGCACGACGGCGCACATGAGCGCCGTGGCCGCGAGCAGGCGCGAGTAGCCCAGCCAGTCGCGCACGTGCACGTGCGCGCCGTAGAGCAGCCGCGTGCGCAGGATCACGTACGCGGCGTTCGCGCACGCCGCCAGCGTCGTCGCGACCGCCACGCCGAGGAAGCCGAAGTCCGCGAGCACGCAGCGGTGCTGCAGGTCGATCGCCCAGTCGGGGAGCACGCCCGCCGGCAGGGGACCGACCAGGCTCAGCGCGGCCAGCACGTTCACGAGCAAGCTGACTCCCGCCGCCTGCGCGCCGGTGCGCGTGTCGTGGTGCGCGATGCTCATGTTCACCCACACGCGCACGAGCCCGATCGGCACCAGCCCGAGCGAGTAGTACAGGAGCGACAGCGCGCAGCCGTTCACCTGCTCGGGACCGAACATCTTCGGGTTCCAGCCGAACAGGAGCGCGATGATCGGCTCGCGCAACAGCACGAGCCCGACGGTGCACGGCAGCGTGAGCGCGAGCACGAGCCCGACGGTGCCGGCGAAGGCGCGGTCGAGGCCAGCGCGGTCGCCCGCGGCGACCTGCCGCGCGAGCACGGGCAGGCTCGAGGTCGCGAGACCGAACACGAACAGGCCGAGCGGCAGCTCGAGCAGCCGCGTCGCGTAGAACAGGTACTCCACCGGGCCGTCGCCGAAGAAGCTCGCGATCGCGCGCGTGGTCATCGTGTTGAGCTGATACGCGGACGCGCCGAACACCGACGGCAGCAGCATCCACAAAAGCCGCCGGATCGCCGGGTCGCGCAGCGTGAAGAGCAGCTTCGGCGCGAAGTCGTGCGCGCGCAGGGGCGCGAACTGGATCGCGAGCTGCAGCACGCCGGCCAGCGCCGCGCCCCACGCGAGCGCGAGGACCGGCGGGTGGAAGAACCAGAGCCCCGCGAAGCAGGCGCTGATCTGGGTCAGATTCAGGAACACGGGCGCGATCGCCGGCCGGAAGAAGTGGCCGAGCGTGTTCAGCGCGCCCATCGCGACCGCGACCAAGGTCAGGCTCACGATGTACGGGAAGCAGATGCGCAGCAGAGTCGTCGTGAGCGCCTGCTTCTCGAGGTCGTAGCCGGGCGCGGTCACGGCGATGATGGGCCCGGCGAAGATCATGCCGAGCACGCAGATCACGAGCCCGGTCACGAGCGCGAGCGTCCAGGTCGCGCGGAAGACCCGCTGCGCGTCCTCGTGGGACTGGCCGAGCGCTTCCGAGAAGATCGGCACGAACGCGAGGGTCAGCGACCCCTCGCCCACCAGGCGGCGCATCAGGTTCGGGATCGTGAACGCCGCGATGAACGCGTCGTTCGCCGCCGGCGAGAACGACGACGCGGTGAGGCTGTCGCGCACGACGCCGAGCACGCGGCTCGCCATCGTGGCGGCGACCACCACGCCGGCGGAGCGCGAAACGCGCTCTACGCCGTCCGTTGACACCGCCGCCGCCCCGGGGTACTTACCGGCTCCCTCGGAGGTCTCCATGGCTACCCACCGCTCGGCCAAGAAGCGGCACGTCCAGTCGCTGCGCCGGCGCGCGCGCAACAACCAGATCCGCAAGACCGTGCGCGGCGCGGTGCGCAAGCTCCGCGACGCCAAGTCCGCGGGTTCGAAGGAGATCCCCGAGCTGCTCCGCGACGCCGAGCGCCTGCTCCGCAAGGCCGCCAGCAAGGGCGTCCTGCACAAGCGGACCGTCTCGCGCACGGTCTCGCGCCTCGCGAAGCTCGCGGCCCGCTAGTCACGCGCAGACGGCCAGGACGAGCCGCTCGAGCGCCATCCGCGGCCCGATCGCGACGCCGCCCTTGAGCGCGAAGTCCGTCCGCCGCACCGCGTCGAGACAGGCGCGGAGCCGGCGCAGATCGAAGCGGCGCGCCTGCTCGACGAGCTTCTCGGCCGCGAACGGATGGATGCCGAGCTTGCGCTGCACCTCGCCGGCCTCGAGCGGCCGGAGCTCGCGCGCGCGCATCAGCTTGCGGAAGTGGTTCGCGAGCGCGCCCACGAGCGCGAGCGCAGGCTGCCCCTGCTCGGACAGCTCCGCCACCATGCGCAGCGCATTGGCGAGCCGGCGCTCGCCGATCGCGTCGCAGAGCTCGTAGACCGCGCGCGCGCGCAGCTGCCCGACCAGCTCGCCCACGTCGTCGGCCGACAGCTCCCCCGTCTCGCCCGCGTACAGCGTGAGCTTCTCGATCTCGAGCGCGAGCCGGTCGAGATCCGGACCCACCAGGTCGAAGAGCGCCGCCGACGCGCCGCTCGCGGGCCGGAGGCCGCGCGAGCGCATGCGCGCGTCGATCCAGCGCCGCACCTCGGCCGGCCGCGACGGGCCCGCGCACTCGACCACCCGCCCGATCTTCGCGACCCGCTTCACCCACTTCTGGCGCTTATCGACCGCCTCGCCCTCGAGCACGAGACACGTCGTCTCGAGCGGCGCCTCGAGATACTCGAGCAGCGCGCCGTCGAGGAACTTCTCGGCGCGCTTCTCGCCGACGCCGCGCACCAGCACGAGGCGCGCGCGCGCCATCACGGGCAGCGTGCGCGCGGCGGCGATGATGGCGAGCGGATCGAAGCCGCTCGCGCCGAGGTCGAAGCGGTCCTCGTTGAAGTCGCGCAGCGCGCCCGCGAGCACGCGCTCGCGCAGCTCCGCGACCGCGGCTTCGCGCAGCGTCAGCTCGGGCCCTTCGACGAGGACCACCGGTGCGAACGCGCTCTCGGGCTCAGAACTTCTGGAAGAGCTCATCGTGGACCCGCTGGGCAATTTGACTCGACAGGCGCCGGAGCGCCTGCTCTTTGTTGCTGGCGTACACCTGCGAGTCGGCGCTCGCGAGGAACACCTCGCGCACGTGCAGGTCCGGGTGCTGCAGCAGCACCTCGCCCGAGCCGGCGCGCCGGACGTTCACGTCGACCACCACTTCGATCGTCTCCTCGAGGGCCAGCGCGCTCTTCGAGTAGGAGCTCGAGTGCACCGCCGCCATGTGAATGGTGCCGTTCATCACGAGGTCGGGCTTGGCGACCTCGCCGGCCGACTTCGGATCGAGCCAGCCGCGGCGCGCGAACTCCTCCGACATCGCCTGGCCGATGAGCAGCGGCAGGCCGGGCTCGCGGCTCTGGTTGGTGAAGCCGTCGAGCTCGATGGTACGGACGTCCTCGCCGAAGAAGCCGCGGCCGCCAATGGCGTGATAGCCGCAGCCCGCGAGCGCAGCGGCGAGCGCGAGCGCCCCGAGGACGCGCGCGCGAGCTCCCCTGCCCCCGGGCACGATCATCGCCGCGGATTCTAGCGGCCGCGCCGCGCGGCGCGCGGCCTACGACTTGCGCAGCGCCGCGGCGCGGCGCTCGATCTCCTCGACCAGGAAGTCGCGCTGTGCGCGCACCGCGGGGGCGACGCGCGAGTTGAAGTGCTGGCGCGCTTCGCCGAGCTCGGACGCCAGCTCCTTCGCGGCGGTGCCGCGCGCCGCGGCGGCCGCGAACTTCTCCTGGTTGTAGAGGATCACGTCGGAGACTGCGATGCGCGCGAGGCGTTCGGCCGCCGCGATCGCGGGATCGCTCGACACCGGCGGAGTGGGCGCGGGCGCGGCCGCGGGCTTCGCCGCGGGCGCTGCGGGCGTGGGCTTCGCGGCCGGCGCAGGCGCCGCCGGCTTCGGCGCCGGAACGGGCGGCGCCTTCGCGACGGGCGCGGGTGCGCTCGGCTTCGCGCCGATGCCCAGCCGCGCGAGGATGTCGGAAACGCCCGCCGGGAAGTCGCCCGCCTCGAGCATCTCCTCGGCGTCGAAGCCCGGCGTGCCGCTCTGGTCGGACGCGCTGGCGACCCGGATCAGCTTGACCGCCGCGAGCTCGCTCGCCCGCTGCGCGATCTCCGCGATCCGGGCGCCGCGCAACGACGGCAGGTCTGCGCCCAGCACGGCCAGCGCCGGCGGCTCGCGGAACATGCGCACGAGTGCTTCGGCGCCGTCTTCGACGACGTCGGCCTCGATGCGCCACTGCGCCAGCAGCTCGACCACCGCCTTCGCCTGCTCGGCGTCGGCTTCGGCGACGAGCGCGCGCGCCAGCGGCGGCAGCGGCTTGGGCGGCTCGGGTGGGGGCGCGGGCTTCGCGGCGGGTGCGGGCGCAGGCGCCGCGACCGGCGACGGCCGCGCCTCGGGCGGCGTGGCGGGCGCGTTCTCCGGCGCCTGCACGCGGAAGATCGTCTGGCACTGGCTGCAGCGAATGCGCGCGCCCTGGGGCCCGATCTTCTCGCGGGAGAGCCGGTAGCGGGTCTGACACTTGGGGCAGGCGGCGATCACGCGCGACTCCTCGGAGCCCGGCTCTCGGAGGCAGGCGCAGCCACTATCGGCTCCCCGGTGCGCACGCTTTATGCGCCCGAGGCGAGCGCGTCGTGAAGCGCGCGCAGGAAGCGGTCGACGTCGCTCGCCGTCGCGCGCGGCTCGGGCCGGTGGACCACGGCGAGCCCGGGCGCGGCGACGCTCTCGCCCGGCCGCGCCAGCACGACCAGCCGCAGGCGCGGCGCGATCGCGAGCAGCCGGCCGGCGAAGCGCCGCCAGCCGAGCCCCTGGCGCGCGTCGAGCGGATCTTCCACGGCGCTGCCGAGCACGACGCCGGGCACCTCGCCGCGCACGACGTACTGCTTGAAACGCGCGAGCGCATCCTCGGCGCTCTGGAAGATGTGCACGCGCACCGGCTTCCCCGCGAGCCCGGTCTTCACGCGCTCGAGCAGCGGCAGGTCGGCATCGATGCAGATGAGCGAGGCCGGCAGCCGCGCCGGCGCAGCCGGAATCGGCACCGCGGTCGTCGCAGGGTCGTCGGAGACGAGCGGCATGCTCTGCACGACGGTGGCGTCGGGATCGAGCACGGGCGGCCGAGGCGTCGGCAGCGTCTTCGCCTCGCCGCGCGACAGCCGGATCGGCGTGTCGTCTTCGGCGCGCGCGGGGCGCGGCGGGACCTCGAGCTCGGGCGGCTCGTCCTCGACGGGCGGCGGCTCGACGATCGGCGCCGGCGGCTCCATGCGCACCGGCGCTGGGGGCGGCTCGGGCTCGGGCTCTTCCTCGACCTCGGCCGCTTCGGCTTCCTCGGCGAACTCCTCGTCCTCGGCCTCCGCCTCTGCCGCCTCCGGCTCGGGCGCGAAGGCGTCCGCGTCGCAGGCCGCACCGGCGCCGCGCTGGGCGGCGTTCTCGTCCTCGAGGCGCGCGCCCTCGAGCGCGAGGAACTCGGGCGACAGCGGGCTCGGCAGCAGGATTCCCTGCGGACCGCGCCACTGCAGCGCCGGGTCGTCGAGCGGCTCGAAGGTGAAGTCGCCCTCCGACCAGTCGAAGATGCCGAGGATCGCCTGCACGGCGGCGTCCCACAGCGTGGCCGCCGCGACGTCCGAGTCGCCGCCGGGCTCGAGGCCGGCCTTGCGCAGGATCTCGTCGCGTTCGAGGTCGCCGCTCTCGAGCGCAACGCGCACGATGCCGCCGTCGCGCAGGCCCAACCACGCGACGCCGCCGGCCTCCGAGCAGATCTCGAGGGCGCCGGTCTTCCGCGACAGGGCCACGACCTGGAGCAGCTCCGGCAGGCTCAGGTCAGACAGATTTCCGGCGAGACTCATCCCGAGAAGGCATCGGATTTGCGCGGTTGCGACCTTACGTCGCTAGCGCGTGGGGAGGGTGCCCACGCGCTCCGCTAGCGCGTGGGTAGGATGCCCACGCGCTCCGAGGCCGGCGCTTTGAGCTCCTCGCCGTCGACGTCGACCCAGTTCACGTGGAGCGACACGCCCCAGCTGTGCGCGCCGGGCACGACTTCGCCAAGCGCGGACAGGAGCGCGCGCTCCTTGCGACCGCCGTCGGGCAGGATGACGTGGAGCCCGAGGTCGCTCTGCGTCTCGGCGAGCCCGTGCACCAGACCGCGCAAGAGGCTCACGGCGTCCTCCGCGAAGTCGACCGCGCCCGGACACGCCAGGAGCGCCGCGGGGCTGCGCATCATGAGCAGCTTGGCGGCGGCCGTGCGCATGGCGCGCAGGATCGGGCGCGACATGCCGCGCGGAGGCGCCGCGCCCACGCCCACCAGCAGGATTCGCGCGGGCGAGAGCGGCCGCGCGCCCGGCAGGAGCGCCGCTTCGCCCAGCTGGCCCGACACGTAGCCCGAGCGCAGCTGCTCCGAGATGCGCCCGCACAGCCGCCAGTCGACGAGCCCCGCGTCGCCGCGCAGCGGCCGCTCGTCCTCGGGAATCGGCACGAGGATGGTGTCGGCGGGCGCCTCGACGACCGAGCCGGGAAAGAGCGACAGCTCGAGCCGGCTCACGCGCTCGACTCCCGCTCCGCGCGCGCGTTGCGCGCGACCACGTCGAGCACGCCGTTCACGAACGCGGGCGACTTCTCGCTCGCGAAGCGCCGCGCCACCTCGACGGCTTCGTCGATCACCACCTCGGCCGGCGTCTCCGGCTCGAACAGGAGCTCGTAGGTCGCGACGCGCAGCACGTTGCGCTCGACCGCCGCGAGGCGCTCGATCTTCCAGTGCTCGCTCGCGCGCGCGATCGCGAGGTCGATGTCCTTCAAGTGGTGCACCACGCCGAGGCACAGCTCGAGCGCGCGGTCGCGCGCGCGCTTGGGCAGCTCGAACTCGGCGCTCACCGTGTCGAACGCGGAGCGCACCGCTTCGGTGTCGACGCAGGCGCTCGACAGATCTGCCGCGAACAGCACCTGCAGCGCCGCCTCGCGCGCCATGCGCCGCGGGCCGTGGCTACCCACGCCGGCCTCCGAGGGCGCGGCCGAGCCGCACCATCTCGACGACGACCTCCGCGGCTTCCGCGCCCTTGTTGCCGCCCGGCTCGCCCGGCTTCGCGGCCCGCTCGAGCGCCTGCTCCACGGTGTCGGTCGTGAGCACGCAGAACGCGATCGGCAGGTTCTCCGCGAGCGCGACGCGGCCCACGCCGTCGGTCACGCCCTGGCACACGTAGTCGAAATGCGGCGTGTCGCCGCGCACCACGGCGCCGATCGCCACCAGCCCGTCGTACTTCTCGGTGCGCGCGGCGCGCTGCGCGGCCAGCGGGATCTCGAACGCGCCCGGCACCCACAGCACGTCGAGCGCGCCGCAGCCGAGCTCTTCCAGCCGCGCGGCGCAGCCCTCGAGCAGCCGCAGCGTGATCGGGTGGTTGAAGCGCGCGACCACGGCCGCGAGCTTCAGCCCGGTCCCGTCGAGTCGCGTTTCGAGCGTTCGCATGGTGACGTCCTACCACTCGGCGATGGCGTGGAGATCCGGCCCGAGCCGGCGCCAGGAGAATCGCACCGGCCGCAGCGCCTGCGCCAGGCGCCCTACCCCGAGCGCCCCCAGCACCGCGCGGCCGTCGCCCCCAATGAGTAACGGAGCCAGGAAGAAATGCATGCGGTCGACCAGGCCCGCGCGCAACAGCTGCGCAGCGAGCTCGCCGCCGCCTTCGACCAGGAGGTCGTTCACGCCGGCGCGCCCGAGCGCGCGCCAGGCGGCGCGCAGGTCGAGGTGGCCGGCGCGGCTCGCGACCGGAAGCACGCGCGCGCCCGCGGCTTCGAGCGCGGCTCGTCGCGCGCGCGGCGCGCCGCGCGAAGTGAGCAGCCAGGCGCCGTCGGTCAGACGCGCACCGGCCGGCGTGCGCAGCCGCGAGTCGACCGCGATCCGCCGCGGCCGGTGCACCACGCGGCCGCCGCGGCGCGCCGTGAGCTCGGGGTCGTCGGCGAGCACCGTGCCCGAGCCGACCGCGACCGCATCGGAGTGCGCGCGCAGCGCGTGTACGAACGCGCGCGCCGCCTCGCTCGAGATCCAGCGCGAGTCGCCGCGCGACGTGGCGATGCGGCCGTCCAGGCTCGCTGCGAGCTTCAAGGTGGTGAACGGGCGCCCGCGGGTCGTGCGCGACACGAAGCCCTCGTGCAGCTCCGCGCACGCCGCCCGCTCGACGCCCACCGCGACCTGCACGCCCGCGCGGCGCAGCCTGCGCAGGCTGCGCCCCGCCGTGCGCAGATCGGGGTCGACCATGCCAACGACGACGCGCGCGACGCGCGAGGCCAGTACCGCATCTACACAGGGCGGTGTACGTCCCACGTGCGCGCACGGCTCGAGCGTCACGTACAGCGTCGCGCCCTTCGCCCGCCCGCCGGCGCGCGCGAGCGCGAGCGCCTCCGCATGGGGCGCGCCGCCGTCGGCCGTGCGCGCGCGCGCGATCACGCGCCCGCCGTGCACCACGAGCGCACCCACGCACGGGTTCGGGGCTGTGCGCCCGCGCCCCCGCCACGCGAGCCGGACCGCGGCGCGCATGAACGCGCCGTCGCGCTCCGCGTCAGTCACCGTCGCCGGGCGCGAGCTCGTCCATCGCGGCCCGGAAGTCCTCGATCGTCTTGAAGCCGAGGTACACCGACATGAACCGCAGCCACGCCACCGGGTCGAGCGCGCGCAGCTCCGCCTGCACCTCGTCGCCGATGCGCGTGCTCGCGATCTCGCGCTCGCCGGTGTCGAGGATCACGCGCTCGATGCGGATCACGGCCTGCTCGATCGCGTCGACCGACACGGGCCGCTTCTGACACGCCTTCTGGATGCCCGTGATGATCTTCAGCCGGTCGAAGTTCTCGCGCCGGCCGTCGCGCTTCACGACCATCGGGAACAAGTCCTCGATGCGCTCGTACGTGGTGAAGCGCCGCCCGCACTCGGAGCACTCGCGCCGGCGCCGCTTCACCGCGGCATCGCGCTGGTTCCGCGCGTCGATCACCTTCGTGTCGGGGTGATCGCAGAAAGGGCAGCGCACGGCCGTTCCCCCGCTAGACCGGGGGCGCGTACGGCAGCGGGAAGCCCTTGGCGAGCTCGGCCACCTCGGCGCGGATTTTCGCGATGCGCGCGGCGTCGTCGGGCTTGTCGAGGACGTCGGCGATCCAGCCGCCGATGCGCTTCATCTCGCCCTCGCGCATGCCGCGCGTGGTGAGCGCCGGCGTGCCGACGCGCAGGCCGCTGGTGAGCCACGGCGAGCGCTTCTCGCCCGGCACCGTGCTCTTCGACGTGGTGATGCCGGCGCGGTCGAGCGTGTCCTGCGCCTTCTTGCCCGAAATGCCGGCCTCGCCGAAGTCGATGACGAACAGGTGGTTGTCCGTGCCACCCGACACGAGCTTCCAGCCGCGCGCGGCGACGGACTCCGCGAGCGCGCGCGCGTTGCGCACGATCTGGGCCGCGTAGTCCTTGAACTCGGGCCGCGCGGCTTCGGCCAGCGCGACGGCCTTCCCCGCGATGACGTGCATGAGCGGGCCGCCCTGCGTCAGCGGGAACACCGCCTTGTCGACGGGCTCGGCGAAGTTCTGGTCGCACAGCACCATGCCGCCGCGCGGGCCGCGCAGCGTCTTGTGCGTGGTCGTGGCCACGAGCCCCGCGTGGCCGACCGGCGACGGGTGCACGCCCGCGGCGACGAGGCCCGCGATGTGCGCGATGTCGGCGAACAGGATCGCGCCGACCTCGCGCGCGATCGCGCCGAACGCCGCGAAGTCGATCGTGCGCGGGTACGCGCTGTAGCCGGTCTGGATCAGCTTGGGCCGGTGCTGGCGCGCGAGCGCGCGCACCTGGTCGTAGTCGATGCGCTGGTCCGCGCCCGCGACGCCGTAGCGCACGAACTCGAAGAACTTGCCCGAGAAGTTCACGGGCGAGCCGTGCGTGAGGTGACCGCCGTGCGAGAGCTCCATGCCGAGGATCTTGTCGCCCGGCTGCAGCGCCGCGAAGTACGCGGCCATGTTCGCGCCCGAGCCCGAGTGCGGCTGCACGTTGGCGTGGTCGCAGCCGAACAGCCGCTTGGCGCGCTCGATGGCGAGGACCTCGACCTCGTCCACCGCCTCGCAGCCGCCGTAATAGCGCTTGCCGGGGTAGCCCTCGGCGTACTTGTTCGTGAGCGCCGTGCCCACGGCTTCGAGCACCGCGGGCGACGTGAAGTTCTCGCTCGCAATCAGCTCGAGCCCGCTCTGCTGGCGCTCGACCTCGCGCGCGATCGACGCCGCGACCTCGGGATCCGCATGCACGAGCTTCAAGTCGCCTCCTCCGCGCCGCGCTCCCAGCGGGCGATCGCCAGGGTGCCGTTCGTGCCGCCGAAGCCGAACGAGTTCGAAAGCGCGACGCGCACGGGGGCTTCGCGCATGACGTTCGGCACGTAGTCGAGATCGCACTCCGGGTCGGGGTCCGTCAAGTTGATTGTGGGCGGCAGCTTGCCCTGCGCGACCGCCAGCACGGTGAAGATGGCCTCGATCCCGCCCGCGCCGCCGAGCGCGTGGCCCGTCATCGACTTCGTCGACGACACCGCGAGCTTGCGCGCGTGCGCCCCGAACACCTGCTTGATGGCGTAGGTCTCGATCTTGTCGTTGAGCTCGGTGCTCGTGCCGTGCGCGTTGATGTAGCCCACGTCCTCGGGCCGCACGCTTCCGTCGCGGAGCGCGGCGCGCATGGAGAGCTGCGCACCGGCGCCGTCCTCCGGTGGCGCGGTCATGTGGTGCGCGTCGCCCGACATGCCGTAGCCGACGACCTCGGCGTGGATGCGCGCGCCGCGCGCCAGCGCGTGTTCGAGCGTCTCGAGCACGACCACCCCGCTCGCCTCGGCGATCACGAACCCGTCGCGCCCGCGGTCGAAGGGCCGGCTCGCGCGCTGCGGGTCGTCGTTGCGCGTCGACAGCGCGCGCATGCTCGCGAAGCCCGCGACCCCCAGCCGGTTCACCGGCGCCTCGACGCCGCCCGCGATCATCACGTCGGCGTCGCCGCGCTGCAGGATCCTGTACGCGTCGCCGATCGCGTGCGTGCCGGTCGTGCACGCCGTGACCACGCACGTGTTCGGGCCGCGCGCGCCGTAGCGCATGGACACGATGCCCGACGCCATGTTCGCGATCGCGTACGGCACGAAGAACGGCGAGATCTTCCGCGGGCCGCGGCTCACGAGCGCCTCGCAGTTCTCGAGCATGGTCTCGAGGCCGGCGATGCCGGTCCCGATCAGCACGCCGGTGCGGTCGGCGCGCTCGGGCGGCACGTGCCAGTTCGCGTCGTTCATCGCCTCGACGGCAGCGGCCATCGCGTACTGCAGGAACTTGTCGTACCGGCGCGCTTCCTTCTTGTCGAGCACGGTCTCGGGATCGAAGCCCTTCACCTGTGCGCCGAACTTCACCGGCAGGTCTTCGGTGTTGAACCCGACCAGCGGCGCGACGCCGGACACGCCCTTGCAGAGCGCGTTCCAGCTGGTGGCGACGTCGTTCCCGAGCGGGTTCACCGTGCCCATGCCGGTGATCACCACTCGGTTGAATGCGACGTTGCGCGAGTGAAGGCGCGGCATCTCGGCTAATCGTCCCTTCCCGCCGTGCGCTCTTCGACGTAGTTGATCGCGTCGGCGATGTTCTGCATGCGCTCCGCGTCCTCGTCGGGAATCTCGAGCCCGAACTCTTCCTCGATCGCCATCACGAGCTCGACGATGTCGAGCGAGTCCGCACCCAGGTCGTCGATGAACGACGCCTCAGGCACGACCTCCTCGGCCGACACCCCGAGCTGCTCGACGATGATCTCCCGAATCTTGTCCTCGACCGCCATCAGTCCAAGCCCCCATTAACGTGGATCACCTGTCCGGTGACGTACCCGGCCGCGTCGCTCGCCAGGAAGCGAACCACGCGGGCGACATCTTCGGCCGTGCCCAGCCGGCCCAGGGGAATGCGCTCCGCGAGCGCCTGCTTGGCGGCGTCGGGGAGGTCGCGCGTCATGTCGGTGTCGATGAAGCCCGGCGCCACCGCGTTCACGGTGATGCCGCGGCTGCCCACCTCGCGGGCGAGCGAGCGCGTGAGCGCCTCGACGCCGCCCTTGCTCGCCGCGTAGTTGCTCTGGCCGGGGTTGCCCATCTGCGCCACCACGGAAGACAGGTTGATGACGCGCCCGGCGCGCCGTTTCAACATGGGCTTGGTGGCGGCGCGGCACACGCTCCACGCGCCGCGCAGGTTGGTCGCGATGACGGCGTCGAAGTCCTCCGGCTTCATGCGCAGGATGAGCTGGTCGCGCGCGATGCCCGCGTTGTTCACGGCGATGTCGAGCCGGTCGTGCTCCTGCAGGATCCGCGCGACGAGCGCCTCCACGGCGTCGTGGTCGGCCACGTCGCAGCGCTGCGCGCGGCCCTTGCCGCCGGCCTCGGCGATGGCCTTCTCGGTTTCCGCCGCGGCCTCGGCGTTCGACACGTACGTGAACACCACGGTGGCACCGGCGCGCGCGAGCTCGAGCGCGATCGCGCGCCCGATGCCGCGCGAGCCGCCCGTGACGAGCGCGACCCGGCCCGCGAGCTCGGCGCTCATTTCGCGGCCTCTGCGGCGCGCGCGAGCGCGGGCTCGAGCTCGGCCACGTTCTCCACGCTGGCGCGCGCGAGCGCGCGGTCGATCTTCGCCGCGAGCCCGGTGAGCACCTTGCCCGGGCCCACCTCGAGCTCGAGCTTCGCGCCCGCGCCGATCGCCGCCTGCACGCAGTCGACCCAGCGCACGGGCGCGCACACCTGCTCGCGCAGGCGCGCGCGCGCGTCGTGCGCGCGCGTGTAGGGCTTCGCGTCGACGTTCGAGATCACCGGCACGCGCAGCTCGCGGAACGGCGCGGCGCCGAGCTCGGGAGCCAGCTTCTCCATCGCGGGCGCCATGAGCGCGCAGTGGAACGGCGCCGACACCTGGAGCGGCACGACGCGCTTCGCGCCGGCCTTGAGCAGCGCCTCGCCGGCGGCCGACACAGAGCTGCGTCGGCCGGCGATGACCGTCTGCGCAGGCGAGTTGAAGTTCGCGGGCGCCACCAGGCCCGGCGTCTCGGCGCACACGCGCGCGATCGTCTCGGGGTCCGAGCCGAGCACCGCCGCCATCGAGCCCTCGCCTTCGGGCACGGCTTCCTGCATGAGCGCGCCGCGCCGGCGCACGAGCCGCACGGCGTCGCCGAGCGGCAGCCCGCCCGCGGCGACGACCGCCGAGTACTCGCCCAGGCTGTGGCCCGCGAAGACGGCGGGCTGCACCGCGAGGCGCTTCTCGACGACGCGCCAGATGGCGATCGAGGCGGCCAGCACCGCGGGCTGGGTGATCTCGGTGCGCGAGAGCTCCTCGTCGGGACCGCGCTCGATGCGCTCGAGGAGCCCGCCGCCGAAGCCGGCTTCCGCTTCGTCGAGCGCCGCGCGCGCCTCGGGGAAGCCGCGGGCGAAGTCGATCGCCATTCCGACGGCCTGCGAGCCCTGTCCCGGGAAGACGACTGCGAGCATCGCGCGCGCGTTCAGTGCGGCCGCGGCCGGCCTACGCCTGCTGCTCCGCCTCGACCTGGAAGATCTGGCGGTCGCGGTAGTGGCCGCACTCCCGGCACACGCGGTGGGGGCGCTTGGTCGCGCCGCACTTCGAGCACAGAGAACGCGCGGGCGGAGTCAGCGCATCGTGCGCGCGCCGCATGCGCGACTGCGACTTCGACATCTTCTTCTTGGGTCCAACCATTTGTGCTCCCTCTCACTTCCGCCGCTGCGTGCGCTGGCGGGATTCCTCGAGAAGCTGTCCGAGCCCGGCGAACGGGCGGCTCGCCTGCTTCGTCTCGCACGTGCACTCTTGCCGGCTCCGCAGCGCGCCGCACACCGGACACAGACCCGTGCACGACTCCGAGCAGAGCGGCTGCATCGGCCAAGCGAGCGACAAGATCTCCAGAACGACCGGGCCGAAGTCTAGCTCGTCGCCTGCGTAGCGCCCGAGCTCGAGATCCTCCGGATCGAGCTCGATGCCTCCTTCTGGAACCTCCCCGGGATTCTGCGCGGGCTCGAGCAGGAGTTCCAGCGGCTCGGAGATCGAGAGCGTCAGAGGCTCGCCGCAGCGGGAGCAGCGCAGCTCGAGCTCGCCGTGGACGCGCCCGCGGAAGAGCAGCCGGGCGCCCAGCCGGTACGCCTCCATGTCGACCCGGAAGGGCTGGACCAGCCGCGCGTCCGGGTCGCGGAACAGCGCGCGGACGCCCTCCCACCAGGCGGCGTCGCCGGCGAGCTCGAAGCGTCGGGGGGACTCGGAGACGCTCTCGATGTGGACGGTCAGGTCGGCCACGGGATCCTCTCGCGCTCCGCGAAAAAGACCACTCTCGGCGCGCATTTGGCGGCGAATGGGCGGCGAGCATCACGGGTAGGCCGGGCCGCCCGGCTTGTCAATCACGGCCCGTTCGCGTTCCCCCGCACTTTTCCTAGACTGCGGCGCATGGGGGTCGTCACGCGCTATGCGCCCAGCCCGACGGGGGCGCTCCACATCGGCGGGGCGCGCACGGCGCTCTTCAACTGGGCCTTCGCCCGCCACGAGGGCGGCCAGTTCCTGCTGCGGATCGAGGACACCGACAAGGAGCGCTCTACCGCCGAGTCCGAGAAGCTCGTCCTCGAGGCGCTGGACTGGCTCGGCGTGCGCTGGGACCCCGCGCCCGGCGGCGATCCGCTGCCCCACCAGTCGCAGCGCGGGCCGCGCTACCGCGAGGCGATCGCGGAGCTCCTCGCGCGCGGCCACGCCTACCGCTGCACCTGCACGCCCGCCGAGGTCGAGGCCATGCGCGAGCGCGCCAAGGCGCGCGGCGACAAGCCGCGCTACGACGGCACGTGCCGCGACAAGCAGCTCGGCCCCGACGTCGGCCTGCCCTTCGCGGTGCGCCTGCGCGTGCCCGAGAGCGGCGGCTGGACGCGTTGGGAGGATCTCATCGCGGGCCCGGCCGGTGAGGACGCAGCCGAGCTCGACGACTTCGTGCTCGCGCGCACGGACGGCAGCGCCATCTACCACTTCGCAGTCGTCGTCGACGACCACGACATGGGCATCACGCACGTGATCCGCGGGCGCGAGCACATGTCCAGCACGCCGCGCCAGCTCCTCATCTACCAGGGCCTGGGCTGGGAGCCGCCGCTCTTCGGCCACGCGCCGCTGCTCGTCGAGGCCGGCGGGAAGAAGCTGTCCAAGCGCGCGGAGTCGCTCTCCGTGCAGAGCTACCGCGACCGCGGCTTCACGCCCGAGACGGTGCTGAACTACATCGCGCGGCTCGGCTGGAGCCACGGCGATCTCGAGGTCTTCTCGCAGGCCGACCTGGCGCGGCTGTTCACGCTCGAGGGCGTGGGGCAGTCGCCGTCGCAGGTCCACGACGACAAGCTGATCTGGCTGTCACAGCACTACCTGAAGACGCTGCCGCGCGACGTATTGCTCGGGCATCTACAGCGCTTCCTCGACGCCGAGGCGGGCCGGCCCGTCCCCGTCGACGACGGCCTCGCGCGCCTCGTCGACCTGCTGCGCGACCGCAGCAAGACGCTCGTCGAGATGGCCTCGCTCGCTCGGTTCTATCTGCGGGACGACGTCGCGCTCGAGCCGAAGGCCGCCGCGAAGCACCTTGTGCCCGCGATCGCCGAGCCGCTGGGCGCGCTCGCCGGTGCGCTCGAGAAGCTCTCGACCTGGGACCGCCCTTCACTCGAGGCCGCGTTCCGCAGCGTGATCGAGCCGCGCAAGCTCGAGCTCGGCGCGCTCGCACAGCCCGTCCGCGTGGCGGTGACGGGCGGCACCGTGAGCCCGCCGATCTTCGAGACGCTCGAGGTGCTCGGGCGCGAGCGCAGCCTGCGGCGGCTTGGGGCAGCGATCGCCGTGGCGCAGCGCGGCAGCGCGTGAGAGTTGAACGACGTTCGAGCGCCGTGCGCTGGTTGGCGGACTAGGATTCGAACCTAGATTAACGGGGCCAGAACCCGTCGTCCTGCCGTTAGACGATCCGCCAGAACCGGGCGGGGAATATGACGCGCTCGAAGCGGCTCTTCAAACGGGCCTACCGGAAGCTGAATACCCGGTCGGCGCATCGCGTCGTAATGGCTGACGACACGCACCCACCCGGGTCCGCGAGGCGCCATCGGCGAGAGCCGAAGGAAGTAGCGAGCCAGACCCCACTCCCTCTGAATCCGGCCCGCTTTTTCTCGCGGACCCATCTGGGTGCAGTCGCGACCTGCTTACTCTCTCCCTCCAGACGACGCAGCGGGGGGTTCGACGGGAAAACCGGCGGACCCCTCGCTTGCTATGGTCGTCCGGATGAGTGGCACCCCGAGAGCGGCGCGCACACGGCGGCCCGGCCTGGCGCTGGGTCTCCTCTTCGCAGCCTGCCTGACCACGGGGCTCGGTGTCTGGCAGCTGCGGCGGAACACCTGGAAGCAGGCGTGGCTCGCCGAGATGACCGCCCGTCTCGAAGCTCCGCCCGCCGAGATCGCAGCCGCGCTCGCCGATCCGAACGCGTTCGCGTTCCGGCGCGTCGTCGCGGAAGGGACGCTCCTCCCCGCGCAGTCGATCCTCGTCGACCACCAGAGCCTGGGCCCGCACGAGGGCTCGCACGTGGTGACGCCGCTCGACCGCGGCCCGGGCACGCCGCTCCTGCTCGTCGACCGCGGCTTCGTGTCGTTCGCCGACGCCGACCGCTTCGCCGCCAGCGAATCCGCGCGCGCAGCCGCCGCGGCGCGCATCGAAGGTGCGCTCGAGCCGCTGGAGCGCGAGGCGCTCGCCGCGTCGGACCCCGCCCCCGCCGCGCGCGTGGTGCACTGGAACCGGCTCCATCTGGGCGCGCTGGAGCGCCAGCTCGGCCGGCCCGTCGAAGCGGCGCTCCTCGTGCGCGCGCCCCAGCCGGGTGACACCGAACCGCTGTCAGCGCTCCCGCAGCCGAAGAGCCGCGTCGATCACATGGAGTACGCGCTCACCTGGTTCGCGATCGCCGGCATCGCGCTCGTGATCGCCGCCTACGAGTGGCGCCGCTCGAGCTGACGCCGCGCCCGACGAGATTCTTCTCGAGCAGGGAGATGGCAAGCGCGAGGGGGAGCGAGGGCCGCCCCGAGCGACCCCCGCAAGCGGCGCAGCCGCGCGCAGTGAGGCGCAGCCGAACGAAGCTCACCGAACCGC
>Ga0335080_10000974_pt1 | contig 27328 bp, 15 predicted proteins | sample Lox_Sample_34_FD_206720 | JGI IMG/M metagenome (GOLD analysis project Ga0335080, IMG submission 206720) | Soil microbial communities from Loxahatchee National Wildlife Refuge, Florida, United States - Lox_Sample_3.4 | ecosystem: Environmental > Terrestrial > Soil > Wetlands | place: USA... | reverse complement strand
CCGAAGACCACGCCATTGGCCAGCATGGGAGCGTAGATGCCCGCCTCTAACCGCGCCTCGCGCTGGGTGAGCGAGAGCGCCTCGCCTTTGGTCCACAGGAAGGCTTTTTTCTGCTCGATCGCCCGCCGGACCGAAGTCATGCTGATGCGGAAAACCTGCCGCGGACTCTGGGCCTTGAGCATCAACTCATCGCTCTGGCGGTCCAGCACCAGCACGGCGCCGCGCTGGGCCGCGGGAACTATGCGCAGCAATTCGTCGAGGACTTTTTCCAGCATGGCGTCCACCGAGCCCTCGCCACCGTATTCCCAGGCCAGCTCGCAAACCCGCGCCACGCGTTCACCCTCTTGCTGGTGCGAGGAGGTTCGCATGGAGTCAGCCGCGTTGATCTCTTCCAGCACTTTGATTCCCGGCTCTTCGGCGGGCTCGGGGGAGCGATAGGCAAGCGCAGGCCGGGCGTCATCCTTTAAGGTTGGCGGTGGCGGGGTGGGTGGGGGCGGGCTGTGCGGGGCGGTAGGCGGCGCGGAAAAGGCCGCGCTGCGGTTCACCGCCAGAACCAGGCCGTGAAGATTAGGGCCAAGCAAATGCTCGAGCGCGGTGGTAGGCCGCTTGCAGATCGCGGTGAGAAGCGTAAGCAGGTCGAGCCGCCCGCCCAGGCTCAATTCCCGGGCATAATCGAAGGCCTTGCGGCTGGCGGCGGAGCGGTGAAGTTCCCGCGGGCGGCTGGAGTTGTGGGGCTCGCAGAACAGGGCCCTGCGCAATAGAAGGCGGATACTTTCGCGGTTGACATGCGCTCTTCCGAGCGCCGCCCGCACCAATTCCACTTCGCCTTCCAGTTGCTTCCTGGCGCCGGCCGGGTCCGGGGACGGGTTCTTCGGACGCCAGTCCTCGAAGCCGAGAATCCCATAGAGCAGGTGGACGGGCTCAATCTCCGCCCCATTCATCTCCACGGCGAAATCGGCGGCAGTCTGCCACGCCAGGCGGACGCCCTCGCTGATGGGTAATTCGGCCACGGCTGAAACTCGTCCCTGGGTGCCGAGTACCGATACTTTACGGAGACTGCCCCTGCGGTGCAAGGAAACATTGCGGCCAGGGGGGAAACTTTGTGCCCTCGGGCGGCCGCACAGGCTGGCCGGGGATGTGCCCTATATCGTTGTGCTATTTGGTTGTCCTATTATGGAGCGGTTGTAGCTGGTTGCGAAGCGGAGTTCGGAGAGCCAACTTTGCCGGAGCGCCCACCCACGCCAGATCAACGCCACATCGCGCAGCAAGTCGCCGATCGTATTGCCCGCCAGGCCGCGGTCAAGCCTGAGGAGCGCCAGCGGGCAGTGGCCGAGGCGATCAGCGCGCTGGGAACCCTAACCGAACTTGGATTTCAGATTCTGCCGCCCGGCGATGACAACAGTACGGCGGCGGACCCGGATGAAGAGCTTCTGGCTGAGATCGCGGCGGCGCGTAAGAATCTCCGCCGCCTGCGCGAGATTTGGGCCGCGCACAATTCCGAACGCTGGGCGCGAACGCCTTCCGCCTACTCCGCGCTGGGAAACGCTCTGCTCAAATGCGGCGAGCCGATTCTGGCTTTTGACGTGCTGCGCCAGGGACTGGCTCTGCGGCCCGATTACCGCTCCCGCCAGCTTTGCGCCCTGGCCTTGCTGCGCTCGGGAGCGGTGGATTCTGCGCGCACCATCCTGCAACAACTTATCTCGGAGAATGCGAAAGACGAAGAGTCGCTCGGCATGCTGGCCCGCGCCGAAAAGAATCTGGCGGCCTCAGAGGCGGATGCGGATCGCCGCCGCCGGCACTGGCTGCGCGCCTTCTTGCTCTACCGCCGCGCATTTCGTCTGACCGGCGGCTATTGGACCGGCATCAATGCGGCCACCATTGCCCTGGTGCTGAGCCGGCCGCGCATCGCAGGCCGCATCGCCGATCAGGTAATCCGCCTCTGCCGGGAGCAGATTGAGGCCGGCGCCTCAGAAGAAGATCTTTTCTGGGCTTACGCCACGCTGGGCGAAGCCAATCTCGTGGTGGGCGACGGGGCGGGGGCAGAGAACTATTACGGCAAGGCCATGGCGATGCCGGCCGCCGGCCCGGGCAACGTCGCCTCCATGCGGCACAACGCCAAGCTGATTTTGGCCAGCGCGCACAGGAACTTCTCCCTTGACCGGGCCCTGCCCGTGCCTCCGGTCATGGTCTTCAGCGGCCACATGCTCGATCGCGAGGGGCGCGAGAGGCCGCGCTTTCCGGCGGAAGAAATTCCGCAGGTCCAGGCCGCACTCCGCAAGCACCTTGAGGGCAAGCCCGCCTTCTGCTACTCCTCGGGCGCCTGCGGCGCCGACATCCTCTTTCTTGAGGAGAATGCGCGCAACGGCGGCGAGAACTACATCGTTTTGCCCTTTCCCGAGGAAGAGTTCATCCGCAGCAGTGTGGCCACGGGCGGAGGCGGCTGGGAAGAACGCTTTCGCGCCCTGGTGAAAAGCGCCGCCAAGGTGTACATCCTCTCCACCGGCCGTTCTCCTTTTCCCGGCATCGAGTACGAATTCACTAATGCGGTGATTGTCGGTTTGGCGCAGCTGAAGGCGCGGCAGATGGATAGCGACCTGAAGGCCCTGACGGTCTGGGACGGCGCCCGGGGAGAAATTGGCGGAACGTCGCATGCGGTGGAACGCTGGCGCCACCTGGGCATTCCGACTCGGATCATTCGTCCCTCTGCGGCTGGCAACCCGCCGCCGGATTCCATCGCCAGGCCAACGGAAGGTAACGGCAGCTTTACTCCTGAAATTCGCGCCATCCTCTTCGGCGACGCGGTGGGTTTCAGCAAGCTGATCGAAAGCCAGATTCCGACCTTCTTTGAAGAATTCATGGGCATTGTAGGGCGTTTTGTGCGCCAGGGTGAAAACTCGCCGCTGTGTGTAAACGCCTGGGGCGATGGCCTTTATATGGTCTTTGCCTGCGCCCGCAGCGCGGGATTATTTGCTCTGCGCCTGCATCGCCACCTGATGGGAATTGACTGGGCCGGCCGCGGCCTGCCGGCAAACCTTGCCCTGCGAATCGGCCTGCACGCCGGTCCGGTCTATGCCTGCGACGATCCCGTGACCGGTTTGCCGACCTTCATCGGCGCCCAGGTGACGCGTGCCGCGCGCATCGAGCCTATTACTCCGCCGGGAAGCGTCTATGTCAGCGAGCAGTTTGCGGCCATATCCGCCGCCGAAGGTGTGCGGGAATTCAGTTGCGAGTATGTGGGCGTCACCCCGGCGGCCAAGGGATACGGCGACTATCCCACCTACGTGCTGCACGCGCGCGGCGAGTGATTTTCACGGCGGCAACCGGGTTCCTGTCTGCGGGTCATACCAGGGTTGCGCAGGCGCCCAAATCTGCCCCCCTTCGCCCGCCGCGATTATTGCAAACCTTGCTGACTTTCTAGTAGCCTTAGCATCTCCACGAAGAGGCCGCCGCGCCTGGCGCTCCGAAGCCCGCGGCGTAAGCGGAAGCGGTGGACGCTTTCCGCTTGGGCAAGCAGTAAAACGATCGCGCACGACCACGATGCGTGGCTGTCTTTTGCGGCGTAGAACAACCATGGATAGAAAGTGACGCGGGTGCGAGGAGGGGGCTCTATGACCAGGTTCATGCGAATTCTAAGGATTGGCTTTTGCCTTTTGGCCCTGTGGGGCCAGGCTTGGGCGCAGGGCGGGGCTACCGGGGCAATCAGCGGCACGGTAGTGGACCCGACCGGTGCGGTGGTGGGCGGAGCGCAGGTCCGCATCGTCAATCAGGATACCGGCGTTCTGGCGCGCGAGCTCAAGACCGATGGCAGCGGCTCGTTTACCGCCACTCTGCTTCCGGTCGGCAATTACACCATCACGATCCAGGGCTCGGGTTTTGCCACCGGCACCATTCCCAATATTGCCGTGCGAGTCACAGAAACCACGCGAGTCAACGCCAAACTGGTTCCACAAGCGGTGCAGCAGAGCGTGAATGTGCAAGCCGAAGTGCAGACGGTTGACACCACCACCGCGACCACCGGCCAGGCCATCAACTCCAACACCATTCGCAATCTGCCGCTCGCCACCCAGAACTTTCAGCAGTTGCTGACCCTCTCCACCGGCGCACAAAGCGAGCTGAATGCTTCCGCACAGCTGGGCCGTGGGGATGTGCGCATCTTTGTGAACGGCCAGCGCGAAGACAACAACAACTATCTTATCGAAGGCATCAGCGCGACCGACTACAACGTAGCCGAGCTGACCAATACTCCGCTCCCCAATCCCGACGTGGTGCAGGAATTCAAGGTGCAGACTTCGCTTTACGATGCCAGCCAGGGGCGCAACGGCGGCGGCGATGTGGACGCCATCCTGAAATCCGGCACCAAGACCTTTCACGGCGACGTGTACGAGTTCTTCCGCAACGACGTTCTGAACGCCAACGAATACTTCCTGAAACAGACGGGCCAGCCCCGGCCGGTGATCCGGCAGAACATTTTCGGCGGCAGCCTGGGCGGCCCGGTGGGCCGCGATGGCAAACTGGGCTTCTTTTTCGCCAATTATCAGGGCACGCGGCAGCTCAGCGGCCTTTCCGGCGGAACCTTCATCAGCACGCAGATTCCCACCCTTCCGACCGACCGCAGCGAAGCCAACCTGATCAGCACCTTTTTCCCCGATGGTCTGCCCGCCGGCGTCACCAACCTCGATCCCGTGGCCGTGGCCCTGCTGCAGTTTAAGAGCAACCAGTTTGGCAATACTGCGGGTGGATTCCTGTTCCCCACGGCCAACAGCTCTGGACTATTCGCCGTCAGCAAGCCGGGGCGGTTCAACGACGATCAGTTCACCGCCAACTGGGACCGCGAGTTCCGGCAGTCGAAAGACAAGATTTCCTCGCGCTTCTTTTTCTCCAACTCTGAGCAGCAGGTGCCGTTTGGCGCCGGCGGGTTGCAGGCTTCGCTCGGCGGCAGCATCAGCGGCAGCGATCTCAACTTCCCCTATGACCTGCCGGTCCATGACCGCTTCCTGAGCGTTTCGGAAACCCACCTGTTTTCGGAGAGCGTGGTCAGTGATTTTCGCTTTGGCTACATTCGAATCAATAACGATGCCATCAACGTTCCGCCGGTCACGGTCAGCGATGTTGGAATTGACCGCCCCACCAACAACCTGACCAACAACATTTATAAGTTCACCTTTGCCAGCTCGGGCTTTCAGTTTGGCCCCACGCCGCAGGCCAATCAATACCAGACCCAGAACAACTTTGACTTCGTGGAAAATCTCAGCTGGGTCAGGGGAGCTCACACCCTGCGTTTCGGCGGCGAGTTCGCCCGGGTGAATCTCGATAAGCTCTTCCCCCAGGTATTCAATGGCCAGCTCTTCTTTACCAACACGCTCGATGGCAACACCGACTTCCAGAATTTCCTGTTGGGCGCGCCGGAGTTCAGCTTCGGCGGCGGCGGACTGTACAACCATCAGTACAGGCAGAACAACTACGCTGTGTTTGCCCAGGATGACTGGAAGGTGCGACCTGACCTGACCTTAAATCTGGGCCTGCGGACCGAATTGCTCGGCGCATGGACGGATGGCGATTGCCACATCGGCAATTTGGAGTCTTCTCTCACCTACTCGGGAACGTATCCCTTCGTTTATCCGAAATGCGTGAGCAGCCTGGGGCTTTCCGGGTTCACCGGCTCCGCTGCAGGCTCAACCTTCGGCAACAGCGTATCTACCGGCTGGGGACCCCGAATCGGCTTCGCCTGGGACGTGATGGGCCATCACACCACCACGGTGCGCGGCGGCTACGGCATTTACTACGTGCGTGAAGATGTGGGCGCGGTGGACCAACTCAGCTTCCAGGCGCCGATTCTGCCCATCGCCTTTGCCGGCGGGGCGCCCGGCAGCCTGGCGACTTTCTTCTCTGGAACGCTGGCGACCAACCCGAACGCCCTGCCTCCGGCGGGGACTCTGGATGCCGCCTATATTCCCTGCCTGGCGCAATTTGCCGATCCGGCCTTCCCCGGCGGCGACACCACCCAGGCGGCAAACTACACTTCCTGCGGCGGCGTGCCTTCGGTGGGCATCTTCGGGCTCGAAGTTCCGCACCACTTCGTGGTGCCCAACACGGCACAATGGAACCTGACCATTCAGCGGGATTTGGGCAAGCTGTGGGTATTAGAGGTCGGCTACGTGGGCACAAAAGGCACGCATCTGCGTGAAACCCGCGATGCTATTCAGTCGCTCGATGCCAGCCCTTCCCATCCCGTGATCGTCCACGATGTGGATGGCAACCCTTATCCCATCACCATGAACACCTTGTCCAACGCCATCGCGCGTACGCCCACGCCCGGCTTGAACGGCTATTCCGGCTATCAGTTGTTCGCCAACGACGCGTACTCGAACTACAACTCTCTGCAGGCTACCGTTTCCCGCAGATGGGGGCGGGGCTACTTCCAGGCGGCTTACACGTTTTCGAAGGCGATTGACGCCACCTCCTCGGGCAACACCGCTTTCAACACGGCTTACAACGACCAGAGCGACATCAACGCCTCGCGTGGCCTCTCAGATTTCGACCGCACCCAGCGCCTGAGCGTCAGCTACGTTTACGAACTGCCCATTTTTGAACACGCGGCCGGGTTAGAACACGCCGCCTTCGGTGGGTGGGAGCTCAGCGGCGTCACCATCTTCCAGTCGGGCACGCCGTTCTCCATTCTCGATTCGGGGGCCGGCACCGCCTTTCTCGGCCAGGGCAGCACACCGCTGCTGGGCGCCAGCCTGGCGCCAGGCGCCAGTATTTCGGATGGGTTGACCAGCGGCGACATTCACCAGCGCATTAATGGATATCTGAATCCCGCGGCGTTCGCTCCCGCACCCCAACTGTATCCGGCGCAGTGCCAGGCCGAGACCGATGGGACGGGCAACTTTTGCGGCACCGGCTTCGGCGATCTGGGCCGTAACATCTATCGCGGGCCGCACGAACAGAACTGGGATTTTTCATTGATCAAGCACATCCAGCTCACGGAGCGCCAGGACCTGCGCTTCACGGCCGATTTCTTCAACCTGTGGAATCACGTCAACTTTGCCAATCCGGCGGTTACGGATATCGAGGCTGGCCCCTCGTTCGGCAAGATCGTCAACACCAAGGGCACGCCGCGCCTGATTCAGTTCTCGCTGCGGTGGGCGTTCTGACATGAATGAGCCACAGGGAAGACTCGCCATGCTCGGGCGGGACGAAGTGCCGCCCGAAATCGCCGCTCTTTACGACGCCTTGCTCAAGCAGCGCGGCGCCGTTCCCAACATGTTCAAAACCGTTGCCCGCGTTCCCGGCCTGGCCCTGGGATTTGCCGGCCTGCTCAAGCCTTTGCTGAGCGATGGCGCCCTGCCCGGTTGGTACAAAGAACTGGTGGCGACTCGCCTTTCGGTTTTGCTTGGTTCCGGCTATGCGGTCACCGCCCATAGCCTTTCGGCCAGCCAGAAGGGTGCCAGCGCGGAGCAGATCGAAGCCGCGAAGACCGATTTCGAGGAAGGTCCATTTAGCGATGCCGAGAAGCTGGGCTTTCGCTGCGCGGAGCGCCTGCACCGCTCGGCCGGCGAGATTGACGAGGCGTTCTACGCCGAGCTGAAAGCGGCCTTCAATGATGCGCAGATCATCGAGCTGATCGCCACCGCCGCGGTCTTCGAATTCTTTCCCCGTTTTGTAGATGCTCTGCGCATTCCTACCACCCCCATTCCTGCGACGGCTCTCAAGGGATAGAGCATGCGCCCCCTGGCCTCTCGCATTGCAAAAATGAGTGGAGAGGGCGCGCTCTCGGTGTACTCCCGTGCCAAGGAACTGGAGCGCGAAGGCCGCTCCATCATTCACCTGGAACTGGGCGAGCCGGATTTTCACCCGGCTCCGGCGGTGAATGAAGCGCTCAAACGCGCCATTGATGGGGGCAAAGACCGCTACTGCCCCATGGTAGGGGTGCCTGCCTTGCGCGAGGCCATTGCCGATTACCTGCGCCGCACACGCAATCTTTCTGTTTCGCCCGAGCAGGTGGTGGTCGCGCCCGGCTGCAAGATCATTCTGGCGATGGCCATGCATGCGCTGATCGAGCCCGGCGATGAAATCCTTTACCCTGATCCCGGATTCCCGGCCTACTCATCTGTAACCCGCAGCCTGGGCGGAGTCTGTGTTCCCTTTGAGCTGGCCGAGCAAAACCGGCTTCAGCCTGATCCGGAGGAAATCGTCGCCCGGCTTACCGCGCGCAGCAAAGTGCTGATCACGAATTCGCCTGGAAATCCCACCGGCACGGTTTATACCGAGGAAGTTCAGCGGCAACTGGCCGAGCTGGCGGTGAAGCACGATCTCTGGGTGCTTTCGGATGAAATCTACGCCCGCATTCTTTACGGCGGTGGTTATGTTTCGATGATGGGCTACCCCGGCATGGCGGAACGCACCGTCATCATAGATGGCTTCTCCAAGAGTTTCGCCATGACCGGCTGGCGCCTGGGCTATGCAGTGGCCCCACCGGAAGTGGTACGCGCTCTCGAAATGCTCGTAGTCAACAGCTACACCTGCGTCGCCGAGTTCTCGCAGTATGGGGCGATCGAGGCGTTAACCGGCAGCACGAATGCCACCGAACGAATGGTCGCGGAATTCGCTCGCCGCCGCGAGCAGTTTGTGGGCGACCTGAACCGCGTGCCCGGGTTCCGCTGTATTTCGCCACAAGGCGCCTTCTATGCCTGGGTGAACGTCTCCGATACCGGCCTGAGCGCGGAAGAGGTTTGCCGCCTGATGCTCGAGGAAGCCGGGGTCGCGGCCATTCCGGGTGCGGCGTTCGGCCCCGCGGGCAAGCAGTTTGTACGCTTCTCGTTTGCTTCTTCCACCGCTACACTGCGCGATGCCGTGGAGCGAATTCAGCAGGTCTCCGCCGCCTGGCAGACCGCCTGCCAGGGCAAGGCGCGGTAAGCGCTGTTGCCCGGGCTTGAGCTGCCGGATTTAGTGAATGTCGCGTATCTTCAGGAAGCCGAGCACGGCACCGAGGAGAATGACGGCCATAGAGGCAAGAGCGGCCAAGGCCTGGCCAAAGGAAAACCGGAGGTTCTCTCCCTTCTTGGGGGCAGCCGGTTGTTTCTCACCTTCTACCCCGGCAACGGCTTCGGGGACCTGCTCGGTGGCAGCATCCACGCCCTTGCCATCGCCGGTGGTGCAGGAATCCCAATGCGCTGGACCGGGAAGGTAGCCGCAGGGGCGGCCCCTCGCTTCCTGTACCAGGTTCGATTCGAAGGCCCATCGCGAAGGCACGGCGTAACTCAGCAGCTGTGCCGGACGCGGCATTTTGTAAACGGCGCGAATACCTCCTCCCAGGGCGATGATCGGCAACAGGACCACGGGCAGCAGGGCGATCGCACTTTCGGTGGTGCTGCTGCGCGCCGAGATGGCAAGGCCCAGCGCCGCCCCCACCAGGGAAGCAAGAATCAGCACGCTTGCCGTGGCCAGGAAGTCGCCCTTCAGGCCACACCAGAAATAGACGATGGCGAGCAGCGCCAGGCACTGAAACACACACAAGCCCAAAAGCACGGCGAACTTCGAGAAGACGTAAGAAGGCAACTTCAGGTTGACCATGCGCTCGCGCTGAAAGATGGTCCATTCGCCGACCACATCACGGGCAGCGTTGTTGCACCCAAACCAGATTGCCGCCACTACCATCAGGAACTCCACTCCGCTCAGGTTCCCACCCAATTCGGCGAACGCTTGCGCCGCGCCAGGGGAAAATGGAACCCGGGGATTCAGCGGCGCCGGCTGCTTAATGAGGTCAAAAACCAATCCAATCAAGACCCCAAACAGTGGCGCCTGCAACAGAAGAATGATGAGTTGCGCCCGGTCGCGAACCTTGAGCACCAGATTACGGCGAACCAGAACCAGCCATTGCCCCAGGCCGAGGTGACGCGGCGGCTTGGCCGCGCTTTCGCCGCTGGGTGGGCTTTGCCGGGCCCGGTCTTGTACAAATTGCTGATGGTAGGGCGACTTGGCAAAGCGGTCGCACCATTCGGGAGTACGCGCGGAGGCCAGGCCAGTCAGCAGCATCTCCGGGTTCAAGTCTTTGTCGCCAGGGCCTTCCACCTGGGTGCCGCCACCGCTCCTCGGCCGGTTGTGAAAGAACTTGATCGAGTCAGGATAAGCCGGGCCGAAATACGCCAGGGCCCCGGTGCCTCCGGAATCGCGGGAAATCATGATCAAATTGTCGAACTTTCGGAAGACGTCGGTGCTGGGCTGGTGAATCGTGGTGATGATGGTCTTGCCCTGCTGCGAGAGCCGCTTGAGCAGGTCCACTACTCCCTCCGCGTCGTAGGAGGAAAGGCCGGAAGTCGGCTCATCGAGAAAAAGCACCGGCAGGTCGCTGATGAGCTCCAAAGCGATGTTGACCCGCTTCCGCTGTCCCCCGCTTAGAACTTTGTGCTCGGGCGAGCCGATCAGAGAGTTTTTCTTGTCCAGAATTCCAAGTTCCTCCAGAATTCTGTCAATGCGCGCTTCAATTTCCTTGTCGGAGAGGTCGGTGCGCAATTTAGTGGAAAAATACAAGGCTTCGCGCACCGTGAGCTGCGAGTGAACAATCTCGTCCTGGGGGACGTAGCCCATCTGCTGGCGGAACTGGTCATAGTACCGGTACAGGTCTGAACCGTTGAACAGGACCTGTCCCTGGGAAGGGGGAGAGTAGCCGTTCAGAGCCTTCAGAAAAGTTGTCTTGCCCGCTCCCGCCGGCCCCATGAGCGCGACCAGCTCCGAGGGATACACGGTGAGGGATATGGGATCGAGCAATCGCTTGCCGTCGGCGGCGCTGACGACCACATCCACCGCCTGGATGGAAACATTGCCTTCGTATTTACGCTGGCTCAAGCTGCCATCTGGCAGCAACTGAAAGCCGACGTTGCCCAGGACAATCTCCTGGCCGGGAAGCACCTGCACCCGGCCAGTGACTCGCATTCCGTTCACGAAGGTTCCGTTGAGCGAGCCCAGGTCTTCGACAAAAACTCCTTCCGGCCCGCGCACCAGCCGGGCGTGATGCCACGAGACCATGGGATGATCAATCGGGTGCTCACACTCGGGGTCGCGGCCAATCACGATCGAGTTGCGAGTGAAAGTGACCGATTGATGGGCGGCATCGCCGACCACCGTCGGCCCACTCAAAAGACGGGAAGCGCCGATCTTGAAGGAACCGAAGTACACGTCGTCGGAAGGCAGAAGCGCGGCTTCCGTAATTCGGTTTTGAATTTCACCAATCGCGGTGCCGTTGCGGGAATTCAGGTCCTGCAGAATGTATTGGCCGTTGCGCTGTGAAATACGCGCATGGTTCCAGGAGATCATCGGAAAATCGAGCACGATGTCGGATTCCGGAGCGCGTCCAATTGAAATGATCCCAGGTTCTCGAACTGCGGCCGGCCGGGTTTTCTGCTGCGGCCAGGGCAGCGGAGTCAGGCTGCCGAGGGTCACCTGCGACTGGGGTGTGACCGCCACCGGCGAACGGGGCGGAATGCGGTGATTATCAACGTATGTGCCGTTAGTGGAACCCAGGTCTTCCAGGACAAATCCGTTTTCATATTGCGTGAGACGGCAATGATGGCCGGAGACGGTAGGGTGATTTACGACAAGGTCGCAGGCAGGGTCACTTCCAATCAGCCAGGATGCAAGAACTTGCAGTGCATGGGGAGACATCACCAGCTCCAAGCCGCGCCATCATACTAAGACCCCCGAAGCTGGGGCAAGCCGCGAATGTGCCTTTTTTCAAGAAATTGCGGCCAAAAGCCGGCCGGAATTTATCCCGATATCTTCTTGACCCTGAAGTCCAGCCGACTATAATTTGCGGCGAGATTGTAAGCTTCCTCCCCGAATCACGTCCTAGTTAGTAGTCCGGAAATATCTGATCACCAGGCCGAGACAGGAGCCTTCCATGAGCGAGACCAACAAGCAGATTGGCGACTATGAGATCCTCGACGAACTGGGCGCGGGCGGAATGGGCCGTGTCTATCGGGTGCGCAACGTCATCTCCGACCGCATTGAAGCCATGAAAGTTCTGCTGCCCGACCTCGCCGGACGGCAGGAGCTGGCGGCGCGTTTTGTGCGCGAGATCAAGCTGCTGGCCAGCCTGGACCATCCCAATATCGCCGCCCTGCGCACCGCCTTCACTGCCAATAATCAGCTCATCATGATCATGGAATACATCGAGGGCACGTCGCTGGCGGCGCGCATCGAGCGCGGGCCCATCGCGGTCACCGAGGCCGTGGATTATGTGGACCAGGTGCTCTCCGCCCTGAGCTATGCCCATCAGCGGCAGGTGATCCACCGCGACATTAAACCCGCCAACATGATGCTGACCCCGCAAGGGGTAGTGAAACTGATGGATTTCGGCATTGCCCGCTCCGGCGAAGACCGCAGCCTCACCCAGACAGGAACCACGCTTGGATCTCTGAATTACATGTCGCCGGAACAGGTGAAGGGGCAGACGGCCGACGCCCGCTCCGACCTCTATTCTCTGGGCATTTCCCTTTATGAGATGGTGACCGGACAATTGCCCTTCCAGGCCGATAGCGACTACGCCATCATGGCGGCGCAGGTGAAAGAATCTCCGCGGGCGCCGATCGAGTTGCAGCCGGGGCTGCCGGCGGCGCTGAATGAGATCATCCTGACTGCAATCGCCAAGGAGCCGGAGAAAAGATTTCAGTCGGCAGATGCCTTCCGCAATGCATTGAGCTCGCTGCGCCCGGCTTCTGCTCCGAGGCCCAGCACGGGCTCGCGCCAGGCCACGCTGGTGGATACGGCGGTGACTGCCACGCTTGTCAGCCCGGTGCAGGGCGTGACCGCGCCGGTGGTCAATAGTCAGCCGCCCTCGGACCACGCGCGAACGGTGCTGGATACCCGGTCTCAGGCGCACCCGGTTGCTCCCGCGCAGCCTGCGGCCCCGCCGCCTCAGTCCAGTATGCCGCCGCCGGCCAGCAGTCATAAAGGCCTCTACATGGCGGTGGGCGCGTTGCTGCTGGTGGCGGCGTTGGCCGGCGCCACCATCTACATAAATTACAGCAAGAACGGAAAAGCAGCCGCCAACCCGACAACCGAGACCAAATCGCCTGCTACCCAAAGGCTTTCCAAGCCTCACCTCCCGGCGACCTCGCAGCCCCAGCCCTTGCGCTCTCAAGCCCCGCCCTTGCCGCCCACTAAAGCCGTCGTTGCGCCGCCTGTAACCCAGGCGGCGAAAAAGAGCCGCATGGGAGCCATGGCCGGGCAGGAGGCGAGCACGCAGCCGGTTGCGCCTGCGCCGTCGCCCCAGAACACGGCTGAGCTTGACGATCTGGAGCACCAGGTTGACCAGCTGACCGCGCGGTCGGCGGCGGTGAACAGCAGCCTCGACACTTTGCGCCAGCGGCAGAACGCCGCCGGTTACGGGCTGCGCGGAGACATCGCCGCCCGCCAGGAGAGCATGAAGTTGAACCTCTCTAAAGCGCAGGATGCCGTGCAGCACGGAGACGTGGAGCGTGCCAAGCGCTACCTTCCACTGGCAGAAAGCGACGTCGAAGCTTTGGAGCAGTTTCTGGGACGCTAGCCATTTTCACCCGCCGGACAGCCACCATGATCCCAACGGGAGATGCCACAGGCGCCACCAGGAGTCGCGCCACCAACCACGCCTGCATCCGCCGGTTTTCGTTGCCCGTCGCGGTAGTCAAAATCCACTTCCCGAACGATGGATGAAGCGGCTCCGCATTATGCGAGGTTCAGATCAAAGAGAGCTAACATAGCTATCGTGCCGGAGCATACACGAGCACCATGAATGTGCCCGGCTTAATTGAAGGCCGGGTTTGCCCTGCTTCGGGCGGCCCCAATTCTGCTGTCGCCAGATAGATCTTGTGTGTCTTGGGATCCACGGCCATGGTCCGGGCGCCACGGGCGGTCGCCACGTCTCCAAGTACCTCATACCTGCCGTTCTGCGACTCCTGCACGACCGTCAGCGTTCCTTCGCCGTTCGAGGCGAATGCGCGCTTCAGCGCCGGGTCGAATTTGGCCGCATCCGTTCCCGCCCCCGTCGGCAGCTTCGCCAACTGTTTGCCATCTTTGGTCGAAATCACCACCATGACCTTGTTTCCGCATACAGAAAACAACACCTCCCGCTTTGGGTCGAGAGCCAGCCCGCTCGGTTCTTCGCAACCGTTCAGCTTCCATCGCTGATCTTGTTTCCAGGTTTTAGTGTTGACTGCGGCGATTTCGCCCAGGTCTTGCACGTTGACATAAACATGACCTTCATCCGTAGCGGCAAACTCAAGCTTTCCTCCCAGCGGCACGGTCGCGACTACTTTCAAAGTTGCCGGATCGATGGCCATCAGGTCCTTGCTGCGTCCGTTCATCACAATCACATCTTTCGAATGAGGATCGTAGATGATCGCGTCCGGATTCTCCCCGGCCTTGATTTCCGTGCGCGGCTTGAGCGTATCGAGATCGAAGACGGTTACCGTTCCTGCGCGGCCATTGGTGCTGAAACCGAGGTTCCGGCCTGGTACCAGGGCCATGCCGTGAGCGCCATTGGCGGGAATCTCGCCCACCACCTTTCCGTTGGATGTGTCGAGGACCTCAATCTTGTTCAAGTGCGCCACGAACAGGCGATCACCGTTTGAAGAAAGTGTCAGATAGTCCCAGAAGCCATCGCCACCAATTGTCCAGGTGGCGACCTGCTTGTACAACGGCATAAAGGACTGGGTGAAACCGCCGGTCGTCCAGAGAAGTAACAATATCAGTGTCAGTTTCTTCATTGTGAAGTCCCTTCCGAGTGGCTCAGATAGTAATGAACCGCAGGAGTGATGATCAGCGACAACAGCAGCGAAATCGCGATACCCCCGATCACCGCGACGGCCAGCGGTTGCAGCATTTGGGAGCCCGCCCCGAGCGCAAATGCCAGTGGGAGCATGCCCGCCGCGGCGGCGAGAGCGGTCATCAGGATGGGGCGTAACCGTCGCCTGCCCGCCAATACCATGGCTCTGGCCGGCGTAAGGCCATCCGCACGATATTTCTGGTCGGCGTCCAGCAGCAGAATTCCGTTCTTGGCGACGATGCCGATCACCATGATGAGTCCCATGAACGAGGAAAGATTGAAGCTGATGCCGGTCACAAGCAGTGCCAGAAATACACCGGCGGTGGAGAGCAGCGCGGAACAGAGAATGGATACGGGCGCAGCAAAGGTCCGAAACTCGAATAACAGCACGGTGAAAACCAACACAACCGCCACTACCAGGACCAGCAGGAGGTCGCGGAAGGATTGCCGTTGTTCCTGGTATTTGCCGCCATATTCAATTCGAATGGAAGATGGAAGGTTCAGGCCAGTGACGGTCTTTTGCACCTCCGCCATGGCGCTGCCAAGGTCGCGCCCTTCGAGACGAGCGGTTACGGAGACCACGCGCTGCAGGTCTTCGCGGCGAATCTGATTTTGCCCGGGAAGTTGGGTGATCGTGGCGAGCGAACCCAGAGTTGCCGTGCGACCACTGCCGCTTGCCAGCAGGGTGTTCTCCATGTTGCTTAAGCTACTGCGGTTCGCCGCGGGGAACCGCACTCGGATGGCGTAGGCACGGTCGTTGGCAATCACTGGAACTGATGCCGGATCGCCTTCGAGAATAGCAGTCGCATCCACAGCTACTTCTTCGGGAGTGAATCCGGCATGAGCGGCGATTAAGGGATCGACGCGAAAAACGGTAGCGGGGCCGCTGATAGTATTTTCAATTCCATTGCGCAGATCAACGATACCCTGGACCTTGCGGATGGCGTCGGCGACCTTGGGCGCCCAGTCATTTAACAGGGCGGGATCGCTCGAAAACAGCTTGATGTAAACGTCTTCGGGTTCGTTCGACAGGTCACCAATCATGTCCTGGAGGACTTCCACGAATTCAACCGTGACTCCGGGTTCCTGGTGGGCGATCTCGGCCCGCAACTGGGCGACGACCTCCTCGGTGCTGCGGCTGCGCTTCTGTTTGAGTTTGACTGCAATATCTCCCCGGTTCGCCTCGGTCACCGCCGCCAGCCCCAATTCGAGACCGGTTCGGCGGGAGGCGCCCTCGACTTCGGGCACGCTCCGTATCATCTGCTCGATATGGCCGATCATTCGGTTGGTTTCTTCAAGCGAAGTACCCGGCGGCGTCCAGTAGTCGAGAATGAATCCACCCTCATCCATCGGCGGGAGCAAGTCCGTCCCCAGAGCCTGATAGCAGAAGTACGAGGCCACCACCAAGCCCAGCGCAAAAAGCCCGACCCACTTCGGCCGGCCGAACGCAAAGCGCAAGGTCTTTTCGTAGAAGTCAAGGATGCGGCGCAGACGGGGAGAAAGCGATCGTTCCTCGACCGCTTCCAGTTCTTCCGGGGTCAACGCAGCGTCTGATTGGAACTCGGCATGCTTCTTGATGAAGTACTGGCTGAGGGTGGGTGTCCAGGTCAACGCCAGGCCTAGGGACGCAAGCAAGGATACGGACACGGTGATCGCCAGGGCACGGAAGAACAGTCCTGTGACTCCGCTGATGCCGATCAGCGGCAGGAAAACCACGATCGGGGTGATCGTCGAGCCAAGCAGAGGCGCCGTAATTTCCGACAGTGCCCTGCGGATGGCAAGCAACCGGTTCTGGCCCGCTTGGTGGTGAAGCGCGATATTCTCAACCACCACGATGGCATCGTCAATCACGAGCCCGACAGCGGCGGCGAGCCCGCCGAGCGTCATTAGATTGAAGCTGAGCCCGAGCAACTTGATGGCAATGCAACTGACGACCACCGTAACCGGAATTACCATCGCGGCGATGAACGATGTGCCCCAGTCGCGCAGAAAAAGAACCATGATGAGCGAGGCGAGAGCGATGCCGATGAGGATGGCGTCCCGCACGCTCTTGATGGACTCGGTGACTATCTCCGACTGGTCGTAAAACGGCTGAAGCTGGATTCCAGGGGGAAGTGTCTGCCGGATGCCGGCGATTTCTGTATGCACTTCATCGGCGACCTGCACGGTATTGCTGTCGGGCTGGCGGTTTATGTTGAGCAGCACCGCCGGCTTGCCATTTGCGGTTACCGCCGTATATAGGGGCTTTACGCCTGTTTCGACCTTCGCCACATCCCCAACCCGCACCGGCGCGCCGCCCTCGGTGGTCTTGATCACGATCTGGCTGAGTTGAGCCGGATCGCGTACTTGGCCGGTAACGAGCGTCAGGTAAAGCTGGTGATTTTGCGGGAGCAGGCCGGGCGAGTCGATAAGATCGGTCCGGCGCACGGCCTCGAGCAAGTCGCCGACTGTGACCTTTGCGGCCAGCAGTTTGGCGGGGCTGGGCGTGATGTGAAACTCCGGCTCCTCTCCGCCCTGCACCACAACCGCCGCAACGCCATTTAAGCGATTGAGACGCGGTTTGAGCTCGTAGGTCGCCATCTCCCAAAGTTGGGTTTGCGGCGCCGTATCCGAAGTAAGGCTGTAGCCGAGGATGGGGAAGCTCGCAAACGTCAGCCGGTGGGTGGTGATCGCGGCAGAGGCCGGCAGTTCCGAGCGGATGCGGCCGAGGGCCGCATCCACCAGTTGCAGCGTTTCTACCATATCCACATGCCAGTCGAAGAAAAGATCGATTTCGGCATCGCCGCGGCTGGTGATGGACTTCACGGACTCGATACCCGGAACGCTGTTGACAGACTCCTCGATCGGCCGAGTGATGGTCACCATCATCTGGTCAATCGGCATGACGCCATTGCTCACGCCAATAACGACACGAGGAAAATCGGTCTGGGGAAACACGGAGATGGGAACGCGGAAGGCGACATAGGCCCCGGCCAACGCGATTGCCAATGTGACAAAGATCACGGACTTCGCGAATCGCGTGTACCAGTAGCGGTCGTCTGCGGGTGCTGAACTGCGCAGGCGATGCAGGAAGCTGAGGATTTTCATCGCCTAGTCGGTTGGTGAACTCGCATTCTTGTTTTGCCGCCCGCTGGCGGCCTGCACTTGCGTGCCATCGGGCAATCCATAAGCGCCAGTTGTGACCACGATTTCTCCCGGCTGCAATCCTTTTGTGATTTGGATCAGGCCCCCGGCCTCGATTCCGGTCATCACCTCACGCTTATGGGCTTTGCCCCGGTTGTCCACCACCATGACGGCTGTGGCCCCCTCGGGTGACTTCAAGAGTGCCTGCTGAGGAATGGCGATGGCACCCTCAATAGTGCGCGCCACGATCTTCAATTCGACCGTTGAACCTGGACGCAACGCGCCCGATTTGCCGTCAGCCTCGACCCAGACCTGGACGGTCGTACTGCCGGCATCGAGCGCGGGGCTCACGATGATGACCTTGCCGGGAACAGGAGTCACATCCGCCGCTGTGATCGTCGCCAGATCTCCCGGCTTCAGTAGCGCCGCCTGTTCCTGCGGAATGTGCGCCCTGGCCACAACCGAAGAGATATCCATGATGGTCAGCAACGGTGTTCCAGAGGGCGGTGTTTCGCCAGGCCATACCGGACGATCGGTAACCACGCCATCCATGGGGCTGCGGATCTCGGAATAGCTGAGTTGCGCTTGTGCTCCTTTGTATTTGCCTTCGGCAGAGGTCAACAGCCCGGCGGCAGATCTGAGGGCCGCCTGTTTCCCGACGGCCTGGAGCGACGCCAAATGCTGCTGGGCAACATCGCTTTGCGCGCGCGCCTGCGCCAGTGCAACAGCGGCCGCATCCAATTCCTTTCGCGGCAAGGCGCCTTGCTGAAAGAGCTTGCTGCGGCTGTCATAGAGTTTCTGCTGCGCGTCGAGCGATTCTTTGGCTGCCTTCGCATCAAGTTCGGCTTTTTTCACGTCTTCAGGCACCGACGCCTGGGTGGTGGTTTCGTACTGGGCTTGCGCCTGCTCAAGCGCGCCTTTGCTCTCGGCCACTGAGGCGGAGATATCGCGATTCTCAAGAATTGCGAGCAACTCTCCCTTGTGAACACGGGAGCCTCGATTGACGTAAAACTTGCTCACCGGCGCTATAACCTTCGGCGTGATGGCAGCTTCGTTTTTTGGGAACAGCACGGCCTCCGCGGTCACGGCCTGCTGTAGTGAAACCTTCTTTGCGCTGGCCACCTGCACCGCAACCACCGGTTGTGCTTCCGGCTGTTCTTTGGAACAACCGCTGAGAACAAGGGCCGCCATAGAAGCAACGGCAACGGTGTGCAAGCGTGCTCGCATCGTCAGAAAGTCCCCGTCAGGGTTTGAAGATTGGCGAGTGCGGCGCGGTACCGTCCCGCTCCTTCAGCGTAATTGTTCTGCGCCAGCAAGGAAGCATTCTGCGCGTCCACGACTTCGAGTGCCGTGGCCTCGCCGCCCTCATATCGGAGCACGGTGAGGCGAAGGCTTTCGGCGGCAAGGTCTGCGGACTGTTTCAGCAGGTCAATCTGAGTTCGAGCGGTTTTAGCCTGGTTATAAAAAAGCCGCAGATTCGCGAGGGCTGCCCGTTGGGCAGCGCTCAGCTCTACGCGAGCGGCATCCCGTCGCAGTTGCGCCTGCTTTATCTTGCTGCGAGTGGCTCCCCAGTCAAAGATTGGCAGGTTGAAGGTGGCGACTGCCTGGTAACCCAGATTGTCGATGTCCCCGCTATAGGTCGCGTAGTGGTTGGCGTCGATGCCGTAGAAGTAGTCGAATGACAGCGAAGGCAGGTGGCCGGCGAAAGCCGAGGATACCTCGTTCTGCGCTGCCTGCATCGCCGCATTGGCGGCCGCAATTTCCGGGTTGTTGTGCGCGGCCAGATCCTGGATGTGAGTGAACTCCGGAAGCGTGGGTACCTCGCCTAGGTCATTTACAAGGTCGTAGTCGGCAGTGAAGGTTGGAAAAATCAGCACGGCAAGGCCCAGCTTCGCCTGCTCGGCTGCCAATCGCGCGTCCTCAACGTCGCGTTCGCGATCATTCGCCTGCAACTGCGCCTTAACCACATCCGAATGCGCGACCTCGCCGCCGTTTTCCAGCTTTCTGCTGAGATCCACGAATTTCCGCGCATCGTCAGCTGCAGCCTGCGCGTTCTCGTATTTCTGCTGCGTGATAATCACATCGTAGAAATCCCTGGTAATCGTCGAAATCAACCCTCGCGCCGCAATTTCTGCCCGGGCGCGGGCCAGAGCCTCGAGTGCCCGCGCCCGCCGGTAGTCGGCGGCTGAAGCCAGACTCAGCGTTTCATGCACCGCCCCCTGGCTCAGGTATTCGCGTGGCCCGTTGGCGGCAATGAAAGCTGCTGTATCCGTACCGTTGGGTTTCGTGTAGATCGCTCCGGTGGTGTAGGCGAGCGAAGGCAGCATCGCCGCCCTGGCCTGCACGCGATCTTCGCGAGCGACGCCGGCCTCAGCGAGCGCCCTTTGAAAGTCCGGCGCGTTCGACTTTGCCAGGCGAATCGCGTCATTAAGGGTCAGCCGGGGCCCTGGACCTGAAGGTGGCGCCGAACCGGCAGATGTATTCGTCTGCGCTCCCACTGGCGACAGCAGGATCGTCACAACGCAGATAAGAAAAGCTGGTTTGGGCAGCACGAGACTCTTACCCGTCTGACAATCGAAGCTTGGCAGGTGGAAGCTTAAGCAAAGCTGAAATCAGGGAAGAATAGGAAGCTTGACGCAAAAGGCGGTTCCGCGGCTTGGGAGCGTTTCGGCTCCAATAGTGCCTCCATACGCCTCTACCATGGCCTTTGCGATGGCGAGTCCCAGGCCGTAACCTCCGGTCTCGCGCGAGCGCGAAGCATCAGAACGATGGAAACGGCCGAAGATATTTTGCAGATCCTGTTGGCGAATTCCGGGACCCTGGTCACGCACCTCGATCCGTGCCTGGCCATTGTCGCGAGAAATGGTCAGTCGAACTTCGCCTCCAGGCGGGCTGTAGCGGATCGCATTATCGAGCAGGTTATTCCAAATGATTTCGAGGTCGTCAGGATCACCCTTGATCTGCGGCGTTCCCCCCGTTTCCAGTTGGACGCGCACCGACTTTGCCTCTGCTAACGGACGCCATCGTTCCGCGCTGGTTTCACAGCTTGCCGCCAAATCCAGGGTGGGCAGATCGAGCCGCTGGCCGGGCCGGAGTTGCTCAGCCCGGGCGAGGCGCAACATCGAATGGGTTAAGCTCTCCAGCCGGGCCGCATCCTCAAGGGCATTCTGCAAATCATTCCGGTACTGGTCGGCCGTTCGCGGCTTCTGCAGCGCCAGTTGGAGAGTGGATTTCAGCACCGCGATCGGGGTCTTCAGCTCATGCGCGGCATTGGTCACGAACTCGCGCTGGGAGGTGAAGGCGCGCTCCAGGGTCGCGAGCATCCGGTCCATAGCGGCGGTGAGTGGCGCGAGTTCTATTGTCGCAAGCGCCTCCTCGGGAGCGTGCAGCTTCCAGTCCCGCGCGGTCACCTCCCCGGCGCTGGTCGCCAGCGCCGCCAGCGGGCCTAATCCCTTCCTCACTGCCCACACCGTGATTGCCGTGGCCAGCCCGAGAAGTACCAGGCTGCCCATGGATGCCAGGATTGCAACTTCCCAAACCCGCTCCCGAATTTCATCCGTGGACGCGGCATATAAGACCGTGATGGTTGCGGAGGCCGTGACCTCTGGACCTTCAGAATCCAGTACCGGAGTATCCAGCCGGATCACGCGATACCGTTCGTGCCCGACCTGAGCATTCCAGTAGGGCCGGCCCGCTGGCTGGGACGTCGCAACCGGATCGGCCCACTGCGGTGAGCGCCCGATCACCTTGCCGTCGCTGCCAAATATCTCGTACATGTCCTGCTGTTCGTGGTCGAGCGATGGAGGAGCTTGGGCGCTGTCAAAGATTAAATGCGGATGTTCGTCTTCGCTGAAGCGGACCAGTGCCGCGACGCTCATGGCTCTTCCATGCAGGGCCGAGTCGAAGGCGCTGCGCAGCTGCCACTTCGTGAGATAGGTGGAGAGCGCAACCACTCCGGCAGTCAGGATGAGCTGCGTCACCACTACTGACACGATCAGGCGGCGTGTGATGGACCGTCTCTTCATGTTTAACTGCATAACCTGTATCCCTGGCCGCGTAGAGTCTCGATCAAGTCCCCCTCTTTATCACCGAGTTTGCGTCGCAGTCCGGAGATGTACACCTCAATCACGTTGCTGAAGCGTTCCCAGTTGAAATCGTAAAGATGTTCCGACAACTCGGCCTTGGAGACAATCGCATCTTGCCGGTGGACGAGATATTCCAGCACCCGGTACTCCATCGCGGATAAAGCCAGTGTCTTTCCATTGCGCATGACGCGGCGACGGGCCGTATCGATCTCGACGTCTCGCACCTTCAGCACCGCAGAGCTGTGCCCTTTGCCGCGCCGGATGAGCGCCTTCGCCCGCGCGATAAGTTCACCGAGATCAAACGGCTTGGTGACGTAATCGTCGGCCCCCGCATTCAACAGCGCGATGACTGATTCGCGGTCGTCCCGCGCCGTAAGTATCAATACCGGGGAGGGATTACAGGCGGTCCTCATCCGCTCCAGAACGCTCAAGCCCTCCATCCGGGGAAGCATCAGGTCGAGCATTACCAGGTCGTACGGATTCGACTCGGCCATGTATAGGCCTTCTTGGCCGTCGTGGGCGCAATCGACCGCGTAACCGGCGCTTTCGCGCAGGCTGCGCGCGATGTTTTCCGCCAGTCGCTTTTCGTCCTCGATAATCAAAACCCGCACCACGTTAGCTTACGCTGGTCGAGTACTCATTCTCTATTGCGGGTTCGGAGTTTGTCTTGGTCGTTCTGACGTTTCATTTGCTTCTGGCTGGCCTCTTTCGCTTCCTGGGCGGCAGCCTCTTTGGAGTCCGCTACCACCTTGCCAGTGTTTGCATCTACACTGACCTTGTGACTCCGGCGGCTTCGGTATCGAAGGAGTAGATCCACCGCCCGCGCTCTTCTTCTAGCTCTGAACTCTTGACAGTTTCGCGCTCCTTCTGCAATGCGGCGGCTTTAGCTTGCTCCATCGTGATCTTCTAATTCGACTCATTTTGTGCAACTGAACGAGACATGGCCGCCGACACAAATGTAAATATGAAAATCGCTGTCCGGGGCGTGTTCCCTCCTCAAGAACAGCGTGCAACTCCCATCCTTAAGCCAACCTCAGAGCTCGCCTTCGTCGTGTGGTCAGTCTGAGATCTCTCCACGGGAGTTTGGCGATCCAGAGGACAGGGCTCGCCTTCCTTCTGGACCGCCGTTTCCAATCTAAGCTCTTTCGAACTATGCAACGTTTACCAGTACTATTTTCTGGCAAACCATTTAGACTCATGATTAGTGATGCGGGAATCTGCCGAAACCCATTCGCGAGTGGACCAGCTTGCGAACATTTTCAGTCAGAATTGGTCTCGCCTTTTCGATCGTCTCGCTTATTTCCCCGATCCTCTCCCTCGGCGTGGCCAGGAAAGCGTGAACGTCGCCTGTGCCATCCACGCCAAAACCGACGACCTCCCCTCGGGAATTGATGCCATGTGCAATCAACAAGTACAACGGTGAATCGGCTGGAGTGAGGGTATTGAGATCGGTCAGGACGCCGTTCAGCCGGACGAACGCCCGCGGATCACCATCAGCATCGAACGACGCGCCGACGATATCGCCCGCACCATTAATCCCCAGACCAGCGCTGTTGACATCCCCTGGAAGCGTGCCGAGGTCCCGTATGCCTTTCTCCTTTGTCCACAGAAATGCGTGATAGCTCGTATCGCTTTTCAGGTCTGACGTACCGACCACCTGGTCCTGGTTGTTGATTTCGCCACCGATATTTCCCGGACCGAATGTTCCCGTTCCCCCCAGATTGCCGAGATCAATAGCTTTGCCTTTGTCCCACAGCAAAGCGTGACGAGACAAAATATAGACTCCACTCTCCGGGTTGAGGGCTGAGCAAATGCCTGACGCGCCGACGGCCTCGCCGTTGTCATTGATCCCGAAGGCCCAGCCGTCCGGATCGCCGCGAACCGTATCCAGCTTCTTGATACGGCCGTTTTCCCAGATGACTGGCTTCTCCTCAAACACTTGCGGCCCTCCCACCGGGCAGGTGGAATCCACCGTGCTATTCTCCGCGTTCCCGGCAACTTCGCCAAGATTATTGATCTCGCCGGCCTCGCCGTTGTTCCCTCCCAGAGTTGGGAGCGCAGTCATCACGCCGCTATGCCACAGGAAAGGAAGGCATGTGACGTGGGTGCCGAAGCCACAAAAGTCCTCACCATTCGGATCGCTAGTGGATGTCTCGGCTAGACCAGAAGCGTGGCCTCTTTCGTTGACGCCAAACGCCTCACTGTTCGCCCCTCCGAGCCCAGGCGTAGCCAGATCCACGATTGCTCGTCCGAACCAGAGCGTGGCATGGAACGAGCCGTCTGGGGCCGAGGTGCCCCCATTTACCAGACCGTTCTGGCTGATGCCCACGGCCAGACTAAACGGATTGTTCGCTAATGGGCCAAGGTCGGTGACCACGTATTGAGTCGGCTTGCGTCTCGTCGCTGGTTGTTCTTGAGCCCAGATTGCCCCCACCAAACCTCCGAGCACTAGTCCAACGCGGGCGACTCTATAAAATCTGGTTCGCAATGTATCTCCTGTCATAACTGTTCCTCCTCATTGATCTATTGGCTCGTCGTTGAAACGTGGGAACCGTATATTTCGGGCGCGAAGAATTGAAGAAGTGAGTTGACGCAAATCCCGACTGGTCCCTCAGGTGTCTGCCAAAAGTGCAGCCTGCTTGTACCGAACCATTCGTAGATCTGCGCTGCGGTAACGAGTTCCGGAGAGTTGTCGAGGGTGATCACATCAACTTCCGCACAACAGCCAGGACACCAGGCCAGAACTGCTTTGGCGCGCCGAACGATCAGCATCGTCTCCGTTTCCACGGTGATCCTGGTCGCTTTAAGGGCCACGGCTCGCTTCGTCTCGATCATCAGTGCTTCGCACCGCTTCAACTCGAGTGCATTCTGCTCTCACCGGGAACTGGATGTCCTTGGAGAGGTCCTCAGAAATTCTCAAAAAGTCTCAAACGTCCTAATGCATACAAAGGAAATAACTTAGGAAGAGGCACAGGGCAGCGTGCGGGTGGCTTTGGGCTGGGAGTGCGGTTGTCGGGCGGAAGCGCTCGTGATAGATTCCTGTGGCGATGCGGCCTCGGCACCCCCTGCCACCTTTTGGGATCCGCACTTTTGCCATACATCCTCATGTCGCCAGGACCCAAAGTTGTTTACGAGTTCGGGCCTTTTCGAGTTGACCCTGACAAGCAGGTTCTGCTGCGCGGCGACCAGACGGTGTACATCACGCCTAAAGCGTTTGAAACCCTCTTAATCCTGGTGCGCCATAGCCGTGAAGTGGTCACCAAGGATGAACTTTTGAAAGCAGTCTGGCCGGACGCCTTCGTCGAAGAAGCCAACCTCAGCCAAAATATCTTCGTGCTCCGTAAAGCTCTCGGAGATACAGCCGAGGACCGTCGCTATATTGTGACCCTCCCCGGGAGGGGCTACCGCTTCGCGGCCCAAGTGCGCACGGTGACCGAAGAGGGCGAGGATGTGGTGATAGAAAGCCGCTCTCGCTCTCAGACGATGATCAAACAAATAGACCATGAGTCAACCGGAGCCGCGAGAGATCTTCCCGGGAGTCCGCGTGACAACGCGATCTGGAAGCGCGCACTGCCGATTGTTGCCGTTTTGGTGTTCGCTGGCCTCGGCGCTGCTTTCTTTCTTCACAAACGTCCGCCAACTACTTTGGGTGGGACAAATTCGGTCTTGGTCGCAGATTTCACCAACACGACCGGCGATCCCATATTTGACGGGATGCTTCGGCAAGGCCTGGAAGTGCAACTGGAGCAATCGCCCTACCTCAGTCTCATCTCGGACGATCGCATCCAGCGGACGCTGCGGATGATGAACCAACCGGCCGACGCACGGCTCGCTCCTGAGCTTGCTCGTGAGATTTGCGAGCGAACGTCAGGCGCTGCCGTGCTGGAAGGCTCGATAACCGCCCTTGGCACTCAATATGTATTGGGATTACGGGCGAGGAACTGCACGACCGGAGATATGCTCGATGAAGAGCAGGCGCAAGCGGCCACGAAGGAAGATATCCTGAACGCTCTAAGTCAGATTGGCGCTAAGTTCAGAGCGCGAGTTGGCGAATCACTCTCCACGATTGAAAAGCACAACACGCCCCTGGCCGAGGCTACGACAACCTCTCTTGAAGCTTTGAAGGCCTATAGCACGGGCTTGCAGCTTCTCTCCTCAGCTGGTTCCGCCCCCGCTCTGCCGCTATTCAAGCGCGCCACCGAGATAGACCGCAAATTTGCAATGGCGTACGCGTACCTGGGCCGCATGTATGGTGACACGGGGGAATCTGCCCTCTCGGCGGAGAACACCGGCAGAGCATACCAATTGCGGGATCACGTCAGTGAACCAGAGAGGTTCTTCATCACTGCATCCTACGATACACAGGTAACTGGAAATGTAGAAAAGGCGGCACAAACCTGTAAGTTGTGGGCACAAACTTACCCTCGCGAAATGCTGCCTCATGCACTACTGTCGGGTCTCATCTATCAGGTTACAGGCGAGTACGAAGGGGCGGTCCAGGAATCGCAGAAAGTTATCGAGATCGATCCCGACTTTACCATCGGATATGACATTCTTGCCTATAGCTACGAATCCCTCGGCAAAGTGGAAGAAGCCGACAAGACCCTTCAGCAGGCCTCTGCGCGCAAACTGGAAATTCCCTGGTTCTTGCTGCACCGGTATCGCATCGCCTTCTTGAAGGACGATACCGAGGAAATGAAACGAATAGCGGCACAGGGGCCGGGAATCGCCGAGCTCGCCAACCAGGAGTCTTTCGTGTTGGCGTACTCCGGTCATTTGCGAGAGGCTGGAAAAATGTCAGAGCGCGCCTCGCAACTGTCGCTCCAAGCCGGTCAAAGCGAGACATCCGCTCTTTGGGAAGCAGGAAAGGCTGTGCAGGAGGCATTGTTGGGAAATTCGTCGGCGGCAAGGCGGAATGCGGTTGCATCACTCGATCTCTCCAGCGACCGGGAGGTGGAGTACGGCGCTTCTTTTGCACTGGCGCTGTCGGGCGATTCCGCGCAGTCCCGGACACTACTGAACGATCTGCAAAAGCGATTCCCTGAAGATACATCTGTCAGACTCAACTACATCCCAACGCTTCGCGCGCTTCTGGCGATCAATCAGGGCGAGCCTGCCAAGGCCGTCGCACTCCTACAAATCGCCGCTCCCTATGAATTGGGAGCACCAGAAAGCAGCATCCACGGGTTCTTCGGGGCCCTCTATCCAGTCTACGTGAGAGGAGAAGCCTATCTAAGCGCACACCAGGGCGCGAAAGCCGCTGCGGAATTCCAGAACATTCTTGATCACCGCGGGATCGTGATCGGAGATCCGATCGGCG
>Ga0335080_10000973_pt1 | contig 27340 bp, 20 predicted proteins | sample Lox_Sample_34_FD_206720 | JGI IMG/M metagenome (GOLD analysis project Ga0335080, IMG submission 206720) | Soil microbial communities from Loxahatchee National Wildlife Refuge, Florida, United States - Lox_Sample_3.4 | ecosystem: Environmental > Terrestrial > Soil > Wetlands | place: USA... | reverse complement strand
GGCTTCGTCCTTTGTTGCAAATTGGTTAAAATAGCAGATTCTGCCCTCCCGCTTGGAGGCGTTTGTTTTAGCCGAGAAGAGCTGCTTGTCCCAGGACAACTCACATCACGGTCGCACGCGCCCTGGCACGCCGGTTTATTGGCGTGTTGAGGGGAGCCTGCTGGAACTGACTACGACGCATCCGATCGCGTTCTTCGCGTGGAACAGCCAGACCTTTGCTTCGCGCGGGCTGCGACGCGGGCTGGTACTCGCGTCGGCGCTGTTGCGGCCGTTCCTGTATTTAGCCAACCGCAAAGCAGCCACGCGGATCGTGCATTCGGTGCTGCGCGGTATTTCGCGCGACCGGCTTGATCTGCTCGGGGAGGAAGAATTTCAGTACAAGTTGAAGCCGCTGCTCAAGCCGGAGGGTGTGAGGCAGCTTAAGGCGCTTCAGGACACGGGCGCAGAGGTCGTGCTGGTAAGCCAGGGGCTGGAGCAAGTGATGCGTCCACTGGCCCGGCATTTGGGCGTTAAATGGATCATTGCCAACCGCCTGGAGTTTCGTGATGGGATCGCCACCGGCAGGCTGCTCGACCCGGTTATCCGCCCGCGTGGGATCCTGGCGCGCATCCGTGAGGCCGGACCGGACGGTCGCCAAAGCACGGCGCGCTGGGTGCGGGCGCTTGGATTGCGGGGCCTGCGCGCACTGGAAGGCGCGGCCGTGCCACCGGAACGGGTCCCGCCTGCGCGGTCGCGGCCCATTGTCTATTTTGACGAACCGAGGCATGGCGGACCTTTCTCGGTGCGGAAAGCATTGGGCGGCAAGCGCGTGATGCTGATCGGCGTTACTGGTTTCATCGGCAAAGTTTGGCTGGCGAATACGCTGCTCGACCTGCCGGAGATCGGAAAGCTCTACCTGCTGATCCGCCGGCAGAAGTCGAATCCGGGACAGATGCGATTCGAGAAGATGATCGAAGAGTCACCGGTGTTCGATCCTCTCTTCGAACGCTATGGCGACAGGTTAGCTGAGTTTCTGGCTGAGAAAGTCGAAGTGGTGGAAGGCGATGTCTCTCAGCCCGGACTTTCTTTGGAGGCGGAGACAGCGGCGCGTCTGCAGAAAGATCTGGATCTGATCGTAAACAGTTCGGGGTTGACCGATTTCAATCCCGACCTGCGGGACGCGCTCGGGGCCAACGTGGACTCGGCGTATCACCTGGTGGATTTCATCCGCAAGACTGACCATGCGGCGCTCCTGCATCTCTCGACATGCTATGTGGCGGGGCAGCGGGATGGGCGGGTGGGCGAGCGGGTGCGTCCGAATTACACGCCAGCCGGAGTTGCCGATTTTGACGCTGAGAAGGAATGGCACGGGCTGCATGAACTCGTGGAGTCGGCTGAGATACAGGCTGAGGGCGCGCAAGTTACCGCCGAGCTCACGCGTCAGGCGCGCGGAAAAGAACACGCGGCGAGAGATCTGCATGGAGCGGCGCTCGAGAACCAGATCCGCAAGAACCGGATTCGCTGGCTCAAGACCTACCTGACCGAAGCGGGGATCAAACGAGCGCAGGAATTGGGTTGGCCGAACACGTACACGCTCACCAAGAGCCTGGCAGAGTCGTTGATAGCGAAGTATGGCGATGGGCTGCCGATCGCGATTGTGCGGCCGGCGATCGTCGAGACTTCGGTGGAGAAGCCGTTCCGCGGATGGAATGAGGGCATCAATACTTCGGCATCGCTGTCGTATCTGCTGGGAACGACGTTCCGGCAGTTGCCCACGAACGAACGCAAGCGGCTCGACATCATTCCGGTGGATGCAGTGTGCGCGGGGATGACGCTGATCGCAGCGGCGCTGGTGGAGCGGAGACATGATCCGCTGTACCAGCTGGCGACGTCGGTGACGAACCCTTGTGATATGGGACGGTGCATCGAACTGACATCGCTCGGGCACCGCAGACATTACCGCGCACAGGAAGGGCTGGAGTATTGGCTGCGGCTGCGGTTGGACGCGATCCCGGTATCGAAGGCGCGCTACAACCGGATGTCGGCGCCGGCGCAGCGGCTGATTGTCAAATCGATTCAGGCCATCATGTCGCCCTTGCCGGTTCCGAAGCCGCTGACGAAGACCGAGCGCAGCCTGCAGCGAGTGGAGAAATTGATCGAACTGTTCGAGCCGTTTATTCTGCATAACGAACACGACTTCGTTGCCGATAACGTGGAAAAGCTGGCGCAGGCGTTAGTGCCTGAGGAACGAGACACGTTCGGGTACAACACGGCGGCGATTGACTGGTGGGAGTACTGGATCGACATTCACATACCGGCGTTGCGGCGGTGGACCTATCCGCTGATTGAGGGCCGGCCGCTGGAGGCGCGTCCGCCGCGAACGCTGCAGGCAGAGGCAGTGGAAAACGGCGAGACCGTGAAAACCGGGACCAATGGTGGAACGTGGCAATATTCCTGACCGGGGCTACGGGGTATATCGGCGCGCACGTTGCCGCCAATCTGCTGGAGCGTTACGACTCGACGCTGAACCTGCTGGTGCGTGGGCGTGATCCGCATGACGCGGAAGTGCGGCTGTGGAACGCGATGCAGCTGCACATGCCTTTCTCAAAATTCTACGAATACCGGCAAGCAAAGGTCCGGATTTTTCTCGGTGATCTGACGGATCTCCGCTTCGGCCTCGATCAGGACAGCTACGACCGGCTGGTGCACACGACCGATTCCATCATTCATTGCGCCGCGTCGCTCAACCGCAAATCGGAAAAGAGCTGCCTGAATGTGAACCTGCGCGGGACTCTGGAAGTGATCCAGTTGGCGCGGGGTGCGCATCACTATCACGGGCTGCAGCGATTTTCGGAAGTGAGCACGGTCGCGGTGGCAGGGAAGCGCAGTCACGAAATCGTGACCGAGGACCGGTCGATCGAGTGGGAACGGTCGGATTACGATCCGTACGCGCGGACCAAGAAATTCTGCGAGCACATGGTGCGGGAGTTGTTGCCGGAAGTGCCGCTGACAGTGTTCCGGCCGAGTATCGTGCTGGGCGATAGCCGGCATCCGGAGACGACGCAGTTCGACATGGTGCGGGCTTTCGTGTTTCTGGCGGGATTGCCGGTGCTGCCGTTTCGTGCGGAAGACAAGATTGACATCGTGAACGTTGATTTTGTGGCGGACGCGATTGCGGAGTTGCACATGAAGGCAAATCCGCTGCACGACATCTATCACCTCTCATCCGGGAACGATTCGCAGACTTTTCGCGAACTGACGACGGCGCTGGCAGCGGCGCAGGGAAAGCGCCGGCCGAGGTTCATGCCGATCCTGGAAGGGTCCTTCAGTTCGACGGTGAATGCGCTGTCGAACCGTAAAGGCGCGATCGGCCAGAGTGCGGTTCTGATGAAAGTATTTCTGCCGTACCTGGTGTGGAATACGGTGTTCGACAACACGCGGGTCACGACGGAGCTGCGGCGCAAGCCGGTGCCATTCTCGCAGTACAGCTATCCGCTGCTGAAATTCAGCCGGGAGCATGACTTCAGCTACCCGTATCAGCCGTGGCCGGAAGGTGCAGGAGGTGCTGCGGCATGATGGACTTCGTGCTCGAAGCGTGGGTCGCCAGCATCATCGAAGGGAAGAAGGTCCAATGGATGATGGGGCGAGGCGCACCGTGGCAGCCGGGGCAGAAACTGAAGCTGCTGTTTGCCGGCTACAACGGCACCCGGAATACAGGGTCGGATGTTCGCGTCGAAGAGATGTTGCGGCAAGTGCGGCGTATTCTGGGGCCGGAGAATGTGGACCTCACCATGATGACCTTCAACTTCGACCGCTCGCGCGGGTATTTTGAAGGCACTTCCCAGGTGCGGTTGCCGGATATCTTTCCGCCGTTTCTGGCCAATGAAGTTCCCAAGCATCATGGAGTGGTGGCGTGCGAGGGCTCGATGTTCAAGTCGAAATTCGCCAATGCGCTGGCCACGATGATGATTGGGTCGCTGGGGATCGCGGCGGCGGAGAACAAATTGTCGGTGGGCTACGGCGCCGAAGCTGGGCACATGGATTCGCTGGTGGCGAAAATGTGCGGGCGGTATTGCCGGAATTCGCTGGTGATCACGCGCAATGAAGAATCGCGCAAGATTCTGCGCGAACTCGGGGTTCCGACCGAGCTTGGAACCGATACCGCCTGGACCTTCGAGCCGTTGGGACCGGAGTACGGAGAACAAGCGCTACGCCAGATCGGCTGGGACGGAAAGACTCCGGTGCTGGCGGTGTGTCCGATTAATCCGTTTGAGTGGCCGGTGAAAGCAGCGGTGGGAAAGCTGATCGTGCACAAGGTGACCGGCGCCTACAAGGAAAGCCACTATCGTGGACCGTATTTTCACAACTCGGGGCCGGAAGCAGATCGCGCGTACGAGCACTATCTGACTTCCATTGCGAAGGCGGTGGCGGCGTTTCGCGAAAAGAAAAATGTGTTTGTGATCATGGTGGCAACGGAGCGGCTGGATGCGCGGCCCTGCAAGCGGATTTCGGAGAAACTGGGGGGCGTGCCGGTGCTGACGTCGGAAGACTACAACATGTATCAACTGGTCAGCATTCTTCGGGTTTGCCGCTTTATGGTGTCGTCACGTTATCACGGGATTGTGACGTCGATGCCGGCGCTGGTGCCGTCGGCGGGGATCACGATGGATGAGCGTATCCGGAACCTCATGACGGAACGCGGGCACAAAGACCTGCTGATGAATGTGGACGACCCCGATCTGGCAGAAAGAACGCTGGCGGCGCTGCAGATTCTGGATCGCGATGGCGAGCGCATTGCCGACGGCATCGCGCGAACTGTGGTGCGCAATTTGAAACTGATGGCGCGGATGGGCGTGTACTTTGAGGAAGAAGTGCAGCGGCGGTATCCGGAGTTTCCGACGCGGCGGGGCGAGTGGGGATGGGAGGATTATCTGCCGCCGATGAGCGAAAACTTGAAACAGCTGGTCGCCGCGTACGGATAAAGCGCCGGAGAACGCCTGGCTGCGGCACGACGACATCGAGGGGGTATGGCTCCTTCGACTCCGCAGGAACTTCGCTTCGCTACGTTCCTGCCGCGCTCAGATGACTATCGTTAAGACCAATGAGTTTTCTTCGACAGATTTTCACTAGTCTGGAGCAGAGTGGCGACCGCGTCGTGCTCCAGGAACTGCGCGATGGGCGAGTGTTTTCCGTCACGGCGCGGCAGTTGCTGGATCAGGTGCTGGTGGCGCGAGCGTATTTGCGGCGGCTGCGGCTGAAAAAAGGGGATCGCTGCGCGCTGCTGGCGCACAATTCTATCCAGTGGGTCGCGGTGGATCTGGCCATCATGACCGAGGGGTTGATTGTCGTGCCGTTGTATGCGCGGCAGGCGGCGAGCGAACTGGTGGCGATGATGAAAGATTGCTCGCCTTCGCTCATCTGTTGCGGCGATCAGATTCTGACAGAAGCCATCACGAAGGAATGGCCCGACGGGCCGCCGCATTTTTCGATGAGCCAGGTGTTCACGAACTCGCGAACGCCGGTCTCGGATGTAGCCCCACTGGCAGACGGAGACGACGTCGTCACGATCATTTATACGTCGGGCACTTCCGGCGAAGCGAAGGGCGTGATGCTGAGTGCGGCGAACGTCGGCCACATGCTGAACTGCACGTCGGGCCGGCTGGATCAATTGATGAAGCGTCCGTTGCGTCAGGACTCGGTGTTTCACTATCTGCCGTTCTGTTTTGCCGGGTCGTGGATCATGCTGCTCACATGTCTGTTGCGCGGCAGCCGGCTGGTGCTGAGTACGGATCTGGGCAAGCTGGCGTCGGATATGCGTGCGGCGGCGCCGGACTATTTTCTGAATGTGCCGGCTCTTCTCGAACGAATGCGCAAGGCGGTGGATGAACAACTGTGGCAGACCGGAGGATTTCCGCGTACCGTCTACAGCAAAGCGAAAGGCGCGTGGGCGCGGCGCCAGGAAGGGAAGTCGCGCGCGGGAGACGGATTCTGGCTCGGCGTCGCGAACCGCCTGGTGTTTCCCACCATCCGCAAGAAGATGATTGGATCGAAACTGAGGGCGTTGATTTGTGGGTCGGCGCCGTTGAACATCGATACGCAGCTTTATTACTCCATGCTGGGGATTCAGGTGCTGCAAGTGTACGGGCTCACGGAAACGACGGCGATCTGTACGATGGACGATCCGGATGGAGTGGTGGTTCCGGGCCGGGTCGGGCCTGCCATTGCAGGTGTTGAGATGAAGCTAGGGGAAAATGAGGAAATCCTGGTCCGCGGGCCCAATATTTTTCCAGGATATTGGAATCGTTCGGCTGAAACCGCGAAGGTACTCGATAACGGATGGTTCCATAGCGGCGATCAGGGAGAAGTGGATGCAGCGGGGAACTGGAAGATCATAGGACGCATCAAGAATCTGATCATTCTGGGATCGGGACACAATATTGCGCCCGAACCGATCGAAGAGAAGATACTGGAGAATCTGACGGGAGCTGGCCAGGTAGTTCTCGTCGGCAATGCGCGTGGGTCTCTGGCAGCGCTGATTACAGGGCGGGTTAGCGGTGAGGCGGCGCAAGCGGCGCTCGATAAAGTGAATGCGTCGTTACCGCATTACAAGCAGGTGCGGGCGTTCTATCTGGCTGGAGATGGATTCACAATTGAGAGCGGATTGTTAACGGCGAATGGAAAACTCAAGAGAGATTTGATCGCGGAGCGGTTCGCAAGCGAAATTGAGGCGATGTATACGGCGGCCAAGACGGCATGAAGGAATTCAAGGGACAAACGCTTTCCTGGCAGATCGTCAACGATGCCATTGAACTGGCGCTGCATCGCGATCCCTGCAACGAGATTGGGTCGCTGACGCTGGAGGAAATGGAGACGTTTGTCAGGGCGCTGCCGGATCTTTATCCTGCGGCGCACGGTCTGATCATCTATTCGGTACAGAAAGCCGGCTTCTCGGCTGGAGCGGATTTGCGCGAGTTGTATGAGGGCGCGCGGGGAATGGAGAAGGGCGAGGCCATTCGCGGCGTGCGAGAGTTTCTGGAACGCATCCACGGAGTGATGAACACAATCGACGCTGCACCGCTGACAACAATCGCAGCCGTGCATGGGGTGACGTTCGGAGGCGGCTTCGAGCTGGCGCTTGTTTGCGACATTATTATTGCCGATCGTATGGCACGGTTCTGTTTCCCGGAATTGCGGCTGGGGCTGATTCCAGGATTCGGCGGAATTCCGCGACTGAAGCGCGATTTGGGTAATGCCGTGGTGCGAGATCTCTTGCTGACCGGACGCAGCTTCAACGTGATGAAGGCCCAACAGATCGGACTGGTCAGCCAGATTGCCGCGGAAGGGGAAGCACTGAGACTTGCGAGGGCGACGGCCAGCCAGGTTGGGAAATTCGATCGTGCGACAGCCGTTGCGGCAAAAAGGTTCGTGAAACCGATCCCGTATGACGAATTGAAGCGCGAGATCGAGATTTTTTGCGACCTGTTCGCGCGTCCGGCTGTCGAAGAAGGGCTGAGAAAGTTCGTGGAGAATGAAGGGCTCGCGCCCTATTTGCCCTGACAACTGGATGGGGTGCACGATTTGTAATTGGTGATTTGTAATTGAAAGGCGATGTTCATGATGCCGACCACCGATCACACACTGGACGAGATTTTGAGTCTTGCGGCGGTACACTTCAAGGTGCCGCGCGAAAAGCTTACGCCGGACGACGACTTCTTCAAGACGCTTGGTATTGACAGCCTGCAGGCGCTTGACCTGCTCACGCGGCTAGAACAGCACTTCCGCATCGAGTTGCCGGATTATGAGTTGCAGGGCGTGTCGGATTTTCGGACCCTGGCGAGCCGGATCCAGGCGCGGTTGTAGAGTCAGTTCCGCGTTTCCACGTAGCTCCTGAAAACCTCAGTCACGGAGGCCGATCGTCGAGTCCATGAACAAAGACATCGAGTTTCTCCGCAACATGGCGCGCGAGTTCGAAGAAGGCTTTAATTCCGGGGATGTGGACCGGATCATGCGGTTTTACGGCGACACGTATGTCGATGTAAACCTGCGGAACCCGGTGCAAAGCAAGGTGGAGCGGCGAGAATATTACGCAAAGGTCATGAAGCGTCCGGGGATTCGACTGCGAGTGACTCCGGACGACATTCTGATTCGCGGCGATCTTGCGTTCGTTCGGGGCACGATCCTGTTGACGCAAACGAGCCTCGATACAAACGAAGCGAAGCAGAGCGAATTGCGCTATCTGGAAATTGCCAAGCGCCTGGGGGATGGATCGTGGCAGGTGTTCTGGGGCATGGACGGACCTGTGCAGGAATATACTCCCGGTTAAGATTGGGTTCAGGAGTCGCAGCGGTGATAAGCCGACGCTGTACCTGATAGACTTTTCTGTTCTTGTGGCGATTTCGGGCTTTCCACGACGTCTGAATGCTTGATCTCCAACAATATTCCAGCCTGGGCGCGGCGCTGCGGGACGCGCTGGAACGCTGGCCTAACGAAACCTGTCTGATCGAAGCGGATCGCGACCGGGAGAAGGTACGGCTCACGTACTCGGACTTCCGGGAGATGGCGCGTCCGCTGTGCCGCGCGCTGCAGGATGCGGCGTTCAAAGCCGGGGATCGCGCCGCAATCATCATGACGAATCAGTCGAAGTGGCTGATTACGGCGTATTCGATTTTCTTTTGCGGCGGCGTCCTGGTACCGCTGGACTACAAACTGACGGCGGTGGAGCATCTGCAACTGCTGTCGCATTCGAAGTCGCGTTTTCTGATTGTTGAATACTACCTGTGGCGGGCGATTGCGCAGTCGACCGACTTCGCGAAGCTGACCACGCAGATCGTGCTCGTAACCGAGGCTCCGGCTGGGGCGGATCTGCACGGCGCCTATCGATGGGAGGAATTCCGGCGGAAGGGTGAACCGCAGTTTGTGTCGCGGGAGCGCGAAGATACAGCCTGTATCGTGTACTCGTCCGGCACCGGCGGGCGGCCGAAGGGATGCGTGCTCACGCACGACAATTATCTTGAGCAATGCCGCGCGCTCACGGCGTGGTACCCATTCTGGCCGGGCGTGCGCTACCTGAGCATCCTGCCGACGAACCATGCCATTGATTTCATGGTTGGCTTTATCGGCCCGTTCGTGTGCGGAGCCTGCGTAGTGCACCTGCGGACACTGCGGCCGGAATTCGTGCGCGATGCGTTTGTGCGTTACCGGATCACCTACGTCAGTCTGGTGCCGATGGTGCTCAAGAATCTCGAACGCGGACTGCGCGCCAAGTTCGACGAGTTGCCAAAGAGCAAGCGCTGGGTGCTGGATCAGTTGATCGGCATTAATAAGGTGCTGACGCGTGGACGATCACGGGTGAAATTGAGCCGTCGTCTTCTGCCTCAAGTGCATAAGGCGTTTGGTGGAGAATTGCGGGCGCTGATCGTCGGCGGCGCTTTTTCGGACCCGGCTACACTGCAATTTTTCTATGACCTTGGTATTCCGGTGGCGAACGGCTACGGCCTGACGGAGGCATGTACGGCGATCACCGTCAACGATCTCAAGCCATTTCGCGCGAATACGGTTGGAAAGCCGTTGCCAGGTGTCGAAGTACGCATTCTCAATCCGAATGGCGAGGGAGTCGGCGAGGTCGCGGTGAAGAGCCGCGCGGTGATGTCGCATTATCTCGACGATCCGGAACTGACAGCGCAGACGATCGTTGACGGCTGGCTGCTGACGGGCGATCTGGGGCGCTTCGACGGGCGCGATCATCTGCAGTTGCTCGGGCGGCAGAAGAACATGATCGTGACCGAAGGCGGGAAGAATATTTATCCCGAAGACATCGAGATGGTCTTCGATGGCTTGCCGGTCAAGGAATATTGCATTTTCGCCGCGAACTACGTCTGGCCGCAGAAGAGTCTGGGGCGAGAAGTGCTGGTGCTCGTTTTGCGGCTGGAGACGAATCAGCAGTTCGATGACGCGTTGTGGGGTCAGATCGTGGCGCGAAACCGGCGGCTACCGGACTTCAAACGTGTCGGCGCATATTTATTGTGGGAGAGAGATTTTCCGCGGACGGCGTCCTTGAAGATTAAACGCGGCGAGTTGGCGGAGCAGATCGGCAAGGGCGTGGGGCGGCAAACCGTAGTAGAGATCTGAAAGAAGGTGTCAGGTCCAGGGTGTCGGGGAAACACAGATCCCGACACCGGCGACCTGACCCCAGGCCTGACACCTTAGACCTGATGTTTCTAACTATCATCAATCCGGCAGCGGGCGGCGGGCGGTGCCGCAAACTTGTGGGGCCGGCTCTGGAGCGGCTGCGCGCGGGCGGCATTGCTTTGGAGACGGTCGAGACGCACGCTCCGGGCGAGGCTACGCGGATCGCGCGCGAAGCGTATGCGCGAGGCCGCCGCAAGTTTCTGGCGATTGGTGGAGACGGAACTTCGTATGAAGTTGTAAACGGTCTTTATCCGGAAGCACTCTCGGGCGGCGAAGGACGCGCGCCCACGCTCGGATTTCTTCCTCTGGGCACGGGCAACTCCTTCCTCCGTGATTTTGGCGATCAGGGCGTTGAACATGCGATGGAGGCGTTACTGGGCGGGCGTTCGCAGGCGTGCGATGTGCTCCGGCTGACGCATCGGGACGGCGTGTTGCACTACATCAATCTGCTGAGCGTGGGATTCGCGGCGGACGTCAACATCCTGCGGCAGCGGCGGTTCAAGAATGCGGGCACGCTGGGATACTGGGTTTCGATTTTTCTGGGACTGGCGCAGTTAAAACGGCGGCCATTCCCGGTGCGTGTGGCCGGCGAAGGGGACTTCGACCGGCGGCCGTGTCTGTTTCTCAGTTTCAACAACAGCAAGTTCACGGGGGGCACGATGATGATCGCGCCTGCGGCCGCGACCGATGATGGATTGATTGATTTCATCCGTTGGGGACCGATCGGGCGCGCCGGGCTGGTGAGGAACCTGGGCGGACTGTATGACGGAACGCATGTGCGGCATCGTTTAGCGGAGAGCAAGAAAGCGAGCCGCGTCGAGTTTGACCTGGATGGTCCGATCGATCTGATGGTCGATGGCGAAGCGCTCACGCTGCATTGTCAGGCAATCGATGTGCTGCCGGGCGCGCTCAAGGTCGTGGTATAAGAAATCATGTCTGAGCAGAGACGGGAACGGAAAAAAGAAAGAGAAGAGGCGGTGGCGCCGCCACGCAAGGACTGGGCGAAGAAGGCTCTTTACGCCGTCTTGATTCTGGCGGCGTTTGGCGGGGCGTTTTACCTGGGGCGTCGCAACCAGCACAAATACGACAATTTTGCGCGCTGCCTGAAGGATCGGGGCCTGACGATGTATGGCGCTTATTGGTGTCCACATTGCCAGGAGCAGAAAAAGATGTTCGGGGCTTCGTTCGAATTTGTTCCCTACATCGAATGTGGCGTGCAGGGCGATACGCGAGCCGAACAGCAGGTCTGTAAGGACGCGGCGATCAAGCACTTTCCTACCTGGCAGTTTCCTCCCACGGGAGAACGCGTGGAGCGCGTATTTGAGCTGGACCAACTGAGCGAGCGCTCGGGATGTCCGTTGCCATGAGTGCCGGAGTCCAGCGACTCATAAGCATCATCGCTATCCTGGCGGTGTGTGGAGTCGTTGTCTCTTCGGTGTCCCTGCAAACTCACTACGCAAAATCCAAGACCGAATTCTGCGACATCGGCGACAGCTTTAACTGTGACATCGTGAATCGCAGCCAATATTCGGAGGTGATGGGTATTCCCGTGGCGCTGATCGGTATGCTGGGTTATGGGATGCTGGCGGGACTGGCCACCGTGTACCGGGAAAAGCGGGAGACGCCGTCGCTGATTCTTGTTGGGGCCGTGGCGGGTTTGGCATTTGCGCTGTATCTGACGTACGTCGAAGCGCGCCTGCTGGGTGTGTGGTGCATCCTGTGTCTGAGTTCGCTGGCGTTAATCAGTGCGACCGTGGTTGTGGCGGGGGTGATGTGGGCGAAGAGCCGGAAGGTCGATTTGTAATTTGTAATTGCTGTAGGTCCAACAACTTTCAATTCCATTCATGTCTGCTGGAAGAATCGAACAATCAGACAGCGCGGGTGCGAGGACTGACGTTGTGGTCGAGAGCGGCGGATTGCGCCTGCACGAGGTGTGCAGCCGGATTTTCCGGAACACGCGGTTGGTGAGGGTCTGGCTGCCGCCGGATTACGACGAGTCGGGCGCGACACAGTATCCGGTGCTTTATCTGAACGACGGGCAGAATCTGTTCGAAGCGGCGACGGCGTTTGCGGGCGTGCCTTGGGGCGCGGGAGAGACTGCCCGGCGGTTGATCCTTGAGAAGAAGATCGCGCCGCTGATCATCGTCGGGATCGACAATACGGGCCGAAGCCGCGTCCGGGAATACATTCCGTACCGGTCGCTGGATCCACCGGTATTGCGGCCGAAAGGAAAACGCTATCCCGAGTTTCTGCAGCGGGAAGTGATGCCGCTGATCGAGAAACGCTACCCGGTGGCGCGTGGGCCGCAACATACGGGGCTTGGCGGGTCGTCGCTGGGTGGGTTGATCACGCTGTATACCCAGCTCGCAATGCCCGGAGTGTTTGGGAAATTGCTGGTCGAAAGCCCCTCATTGTTTGTGGCGAACCGGAAGATGCTCGACGAAAGCCGCTGTTTTCATGAATGGCCTGCGCGTGTGTTCGTGGGGATTGGGACGCGAGAAGTGGGGAACCCAGCCAAGGACGAGAGATCGGTGGGAGACGTTCGGCAGTTGGAAGAGATCCTGATTGCTGATGGACTGGACACGACCCGATTGCAGGTCTGGATCGAGGAAGGTGCGGTGCACACGGAATCGGCGTGGGCCGGGCGGTTTGCTCGAGCGCTCGAGTTTCTCTTTGGCGAGTGATGGTGGCCTGCGCTATTGATTACTCCTGAAGATCTGGATGAGCGCCATGAAGATGAGCCACCACACCCACCACGGAACACCTGCGAACGGCTGCGTTTGGAGTCCGCTGGAAGTGTGAACGCCAGGGACTGAACCCCAGCGCAACTTCCCGACCATCTTGCGGTAGAGCCACGATTCGTTCTGCTGAAGGTAGCGGGCCATCATCGGGATGTCCGCCAGCAAGTGGCGGCGTTTGGGTTGGAAGTACTCACCTTTCTTAAGCTCGGCTGCGAAATATGTGGAGTAGGTATTCCAGGTTTGCAGGAGCGCTTCCTTGTCGCCGAGAAGGGCGCAAGCCTCGGCCAGGACATGGGCAAGGTAGTTGGCGCAGTGGTCATGGGGAAGTCCGGAGAGTGCATCCCGGCAAGCCGCGCGTAACTCTTCCAACTGACTGCGCCGAAAACGCGACAGGCACATGGTGTAGTTGGCCACCATCCACATGCCGACTCCAGTGCGCTCGCGCCACGAGCCAAGAAACTGCCGGGCTTCCGAATCCAAATGAGCCCCGACGAGAGCGCGGCCGATTTGCGACCACTCATCGATACTCAAGGAGCGACTGTCGCCGTTCTTCTTCCAGAGCTGTCTTACAACGCGATGATAGCCGTAGTCGCAGAGCTCTCGATAAATCTCCGCGCGGTAACCGCTGCCGTCCCAGGCGGCATGGTCGACCAGTTTCCCGAGCCGAACCAGTTCCCGCGCGCCGCCCGACAAGTGCAACGTGACAGTTCTCGGTTGCAGGCCCCGCTTGGTTTCGAATCGCATCTGATGGGCGATCATTCTTGCGAAACCGTGACGGGTTGGTTTTTCACCGGCCGAGAGACGTTGAACAGATTGCTTATAGAGTTGGTCGGCAAAAGCGGCCGACTCGGCAACATCCCAGACTTTGTCGGCCGGCCACGTGGATTCCTCCAAGGGGCCAAAACAAACCCGCAGGGCCACCTCGAGCGCAGGCCCTTTTTCCGGGGCATGCGAAAGGGCTTCCACACGCCGCGCAAGAATGAACGGGTTATCGGGATCGATCTGCAGAATGGATTCGAGAACGGACGCGGCAGCATCGAAGCGCTGGCTGGCGTGAAGCGAGTCGTACCGTTTGACAGAGAGCGAGATATCCTCGGGGAAGTCTCGCAGCAGGTTGTCCCATTCGGTGTCGAGCCGGGACCGGTCCAGGCCCGCTTTTTCAAGAAGCAAGAGCCGCTGCAGACGAAACGACGTGTTGGTGAACATCTGCGGCGGGATGTCTTGCAGCAACTGACGGGTTCGCTCCCACTCCTGATCCTCTTCCAGCCAGCCGATGAGCAGGTTCCAGCCCCAGCTGTACCAGGGGCTGGCGGTCACTACTTTCGCGAGGTCATCGACGGCATCGCGGCGTTGTCCCTGTACTCGTTTGATCCAAGCCAGTCGCCCGAGCGCAGGGCAGGGGTCGGGCATCCTCTTCTCAATGTCGCGCAGGACGCTTGCGGCATCGTCATAATGCCGTTGTTCGGTGAGCAGGATGGAGAGCAGGTCCGCGGTTTCGAAGAGGCTGCCGTTGAGGCGCAGGCTCTGGCGCAGGCAGGACTCGATCTCACCGACTTCGGCGAATTGACGCATGTCGTTCAGGGTTCTCCCCAGCAGGAGCCAAAGATAAGCGCCGCGTGGATAGATTTCGACGCCGGCTCGCGCGGCCTGAATGGCTTCTTTGTCCGCGCCGCACCGGGAAAACAGCAGAATCGCGCGGTTGCGCCAGTGGACGTCTTCGGGCATGCGTTGCAGACCCTGCTCGATCGCCAGGCGGGCATCGTCAAAACGCCGGTTCTCGATCAGGATCTGCACGCGCGCATCGAGGACGTCAGGGTTGCGCGGATTCGCTGCCGTGGCCGTGTCGAGCGTCCTGTACGCGCCGTCCGCATCGCCGCGGCGGTGACGGATCCAGGCAAGCTGAATCATGGCAGAGCAATTGTCGGGATGGCGGCGAACAATCTCTGACAACACGCTTTCCGCTTCGGAGTCCTGCCCAGCGCGGCGATACGCGTTGGCCAGAGAGAAACGCAGACCGGGATGATAGGGGTAGCGTTCGACCGCCGGCTTCAGCGTGGCGATCGCGCGAGCGGCGTCGGAACGGCCATGGCCGCGGTCGATGAGCAGGTCGGCAGCTGCTTCGATCACATCCGGGTCGCCAGGACGTGCGGCCATCCAGGTTTCGATTGTCTTCTCGGCTTGCAGCACACCGAATCTTTCCGCGAGGAGACCCATGACTTCCCGTGCGATCGAGAGGTGTTCTGAAGCAGTAAGGAGCAGCGGTTCGATTTGGACCCAGAGACGATTGCGTTCGTCGTCATCCAGGCGTGCCGAGCACTCCCAGATGCGCCGGTAGCTGTAGAAGTTTCGAGGATCGAGAGCGATGGCTTCGAGCGATCTGGCGATGGCGCCAGCCCAGTCGCCACGGTATTCGGACCAGAGGGCATAAGCACGGACGGTCCCAACGTGTTCCCTGGATGTCCGGTTACACTCGGCAAGGAACTGCGGAATACGCCGTTCCAGGCGTTGACGCAGGCGATCACCGGCGAGGTCGTACTCGTAGAGGCTGCTGAATGTTGTCTCGCGCCACGCCCAGGCATCATCTCGATTTCGTTTCAAGCGCCGGAGAAGGACTGAATATTTCTTTGCTTTCGGGCTGGACGTGTTGTCGAGTTGAGAGCAGTACGCATCCTCAAACTCCTCATGGTCCTTGTTCTCGCGCAGCCAAATCGCGGCCACTCGTACGGCGGCTTCGTGCCCCTCCTGCATCGCGACCAGGTCCAGCATGGCGTGGCGGGCGTACATAGACCGCGGTAGTTCGCGAATCCAGGCGGCCGCGCTGTCGGAGGCGGCCTTGAGGTCGCCGCGCATGCGGAAGAAATGCACCGAGGCCTGGTAGAAGGCAGCGGGGTTGTCCCCGGATTTCAGTTGAGACAAGTTTCTCTCGGCTGCCTCCCAGTCGCCCATGCGGGCAAAAAAGGCGACGGAAAAGGAGAGCAACTCGGGAGAATCGCCGTGTTGGGCAAGCGCTTCGTTGCACGAGGCCAGAGCGCGCTCGGGAAATCCGCGCTCTTCGAGTTCGCCGATCCAGGAAATCCAGGTCGCGACCGCATGCGACGAGCCGCCGAATCTGCGAACGCGCGCTTCGAGCCAACGGAAACCTTCCTCCTCGCGCTTTTCATCTGCGAGTGCGTCCGCATAGGCGCGAGCGTAGTGTTCATCGCTGGTCGCCAGGCAGGATGCCAGACGGTAGCAGAGCAGGGTTCCTTCCAGATCGCGCTTCTGCCAGAGCAAGTCCCCAAGGTTATGCCATGCACCGGCTGAGCCGCCTTGCCGCCGGAGAAGGGAATGGAGGAGCGATTCCGCCTGGTCGCGGGTTTCGGCGGAGAGGCGGAGAAGATCAGCGTATTCGAAGACATAACGGTCCGGAGGATAATTCCAATCCTGTTGAGCTTCGAGACCGGGCAGAACTCCGCGCTCGACGATGTCCTTTAGAGTCTGGCGTACGAGTGCGCTGTTCCCTAATGCCCGGCAGGCAGACATGAACCTGACTCGCACGATCGGCGAGTTGGGGAATTGCCGAAGCAGTTCCTGAAAACCGTGCAGCGCTTGTCCGGCGTGGCCGTCCTCCAGGTCCTGCAGGGATTGGAGGTACAACGTCCCGGGATGGGAAGGAAACAGCTTGGTCACGTCAGTGACAATCTTGCGGGAGGCAGCAGGGCCTTGCAGGGTCATCACTTTCTGGTGCTCCTGCGCTGCTTCCATCAGGGCGGATTCGGGAGGAAGGAGAGCATCCAGGTCGGCGGCGCGTTCCCTGGTCACAACCGCCATTCCCTTGATGCCCAGGGGGCTGACGTTGCGATCCAGGATGGTCAGCAAGTACTCGGTTCCACGGAAGGATTGAGGATCATGAATGAGGAGTGCTTCACCTCGCTGGTCGAGGCCGATCGCGGCGACGGCATGACCGCTGGCGTCTCCTTCCCAACTCATCACGAAAGCGAATCCATGCTGGATCAAGTTCGCGGCGAGGTCCGCGATCACGGGGAAGAAACGCACATGGAAACCGCGCTCCCGCAGCCAGTCGGCGGCCGCCCATTCTGCCGTGCCGCCAAACGTGATCTCGGCTGCCATCTCTTCCGGGGAGATCACTACGCCGCCAGCCGATAGCGCGACCGAAATACTTGCGGGAACACAAGTCTCATGTGTCTGAATGGTTCGGCGAAATGGCAGCCTGATGCGCTTGCCTTCCGGATTCTTGCTGAAGTTGCGAAGAAGCTGGCGATGGAACGGCGAGCGCAGTTGAGTGCTCCAGTGTTCAATCGCAGGATAGTCGTCTGCCCGTTCCGCGATGTCGAGATTCGAGCGGGCAAACATCCTCTTCGCTTCGCGATCGGCGAGGGGGGCGAGGCCAGGCAGTTGGGCGGCCAGAGTGCGAGCCCGATCCAAAGCCTGGTGCTGCAGGTGACCTTCCAGCGTCTCGGCCAGGGCGCAGAGATACCAGCAGGCCTCAATGACGATCTGATACGTCTGCGAGTTCTCAGCAGCGGCAGCGAGGCGATCCGCCGCCTCCTGCACTTGGCCCAAGTGGAGAAGACTGGCGCCCAGGCTGTTGCCTGCGAATGGAGAGCCGGGGTCCAGCTCCCAGGCGCGTTCCGCCGAGTGCAGCGCGTCGGACCAGAGATCGGCGACACCCAGCGTGTTGGACTCGCAAGTCAGGACCCAGCTGTCATTCGGCGACAGCGCATGCGCCGCAGCGAGGCACTCGTAGGCACGGTCGAAGTCGCGGAGTGTTGCCCACATGAATGCGTGCGACGCGTACCATGAGGCTCGGAGTTCCGGATCATCCCCGCCTAAGTCGGGTTGAGCGTTGAAGGCCCTGAGTTCATCGAGCAGGCGCACTCTCGAGAAGGGGACGTGACGCACGAAATAACGCACCCGCGGATTGTTTGGATCGCGCCTGAAGGCTGTTCTCAGTAACCATCGAGATAGCCGCTGCCCGCCGAGTCTTGTTGCGAGCCTGGCCGCGAGAATAAGTTCGTCGGTCGAGAGCTGTTGAACGTCAGTCGAACTTTTCCAAAGCTCCGCCGTTAACGAGAATGCGTCAAGGTACAGGTGACGATCATAGAGTGCCTGCAACTTGCTGAGCTGGATTGGCGGCTCGGCCGTGGGCTTAGTCGCCGACATACCGCGCCTGGGTACGGGATTCGCGAAGCATGAGAACTGAATTATCGGGCATTTGAAGCCAGAAATGAAAGTGCCCGCGCCTTGTTCGTTCGCGATACTCGCCGGCGAAGCTGGACCGAGCATTTGGTTACGGCGGGCTCAGGTCGTTCGCAAGGCGCTTTGTTCTAATCACTGTGCTCGTGACCGGATCGCTCTCCGTGGCTGGTCCGGGGCAACGCACTGCATATCGATCTCACAAACTTGCTGCGCGATCGAATCGTGCATTCTTAAAGCCTGTCTGACCGCAGCCTAAGTCCTTCTCACCCTCACTTCCGCGCACCAGCGTCGCACGGCCACCACTGCCCACACCGCCTCAACCAGCCCAAAGGGCCAGGCTCCCTGGAGAAAGCCATAGATCGAACCAAGTCCGCAGGAAAAAGCAAAGGCCAGGATGAACCACGAACTCCGTTTTTCGAAAGCGTAGCAAACCAGCATCGCAGTGACAGCAAACAGACCAAACGCCGTGAGGGGACTCATCATGGGTGAACAGCATAGCAGCCTAATCAGTGGTATCGGGGCTTGAGGCTACGCACTAGTTGAATGGCTTTGTTCGACTTCGGCGCGTGCTTCGTGCAACGGAGGCTGGATAGCTGTACAGCAACCAGCGGACCCACATCGCATCCAAGAGTGAGATTTCCGAGTTGCCCAGATCGGGAGAAAGGCTACTCCGTGGGTGCGTAATAACCTTTTCTCGCATACAGTCTCAGTCTGGTCTGAGAGGCCGATCCGGCGAGCCGAATGTTGAGCTTGCGCCATTTCCCGTCTCGGCTGCGATCGCTTGGGTAGTATCCCAGAACGTACTGGTTGCGCAATTCGTAGCTGATCTGGGTCACAGCGCGTGAGAGTTCCGCGGCATCGTGCACGGAGATTACTCGTCCTCCGGTAACGGACGTGACTTCGTCGAGCTGGAGTGGTCCTTTCTTTTCTTCGATCCTGGTTGCGTACCGGTCAAACAAGCCGATCGCATACACTTCGGCGTCAGCCTCCTTCAGAACCGATCTGAGCTCTGACTCTGTGTACCGGCTGTGGTTGTCGCCACCATCGGATATCACGACCATTGCCTTTCTCTGATGATGCGCGGCCTTCAGTTCGTGCATGCCGAGATACATTCCGTCCCACAATGCTGTGGCGCCGTCTGGTTGAAGCGTGTTCGATACCGTCGCAATGTCGTCTGCAGAGTCATCGAAATGCAAAGCCACCCGAGGCTTGTCACTGACGACAATCAGGGCGAAATCGTCTTGTGGGTTCGACGTCTTGATAAGAGACGAAAGCGCATTCCGTTCCTCTTGGATTCTCGCCGCCATGCTTGCGCTGGCGTCGAGCACCACTACGAGAGAAATAGGCTCATCTTCCTGGGAAAGATACTTGACCGTCTGGCGATTCCTCTCATCCGTCACGGCAAAATTGGTTGCGGCCAGTCCCTTGACGGAACGGCCCGCCTGATCCAGCACAGTGACGTTCACCAGCACCAGGTCGACATTCGCGCGGACGACTGGCTGTGTCGAAGCAAGAGGCCTCGACATGGTGCGGGGCAGGATGTGTACCGCATCCATTCCAACCTGGGCAGACAGAGAGCTGGATGCGGGCAGTGTCACAAGCAGGGCGAGCAGAGCGTGAGGAAGGATACCGGGGCGAACTCGGAGGAAAGGTTCCGGCACCTTTGGCGACGGCTGAGCCGCGTTTGCCGTTCTATTTCCAACGCTACCCATGCGAAGATCTCTTTCAGTCAGCGTACTTTAGAAGAAATGAAAAAGTACTAAAGAGCACATAAAAACGAGGAAATGAGTCTTTCGATTCGACGCACAACAGAGTATGGCCATTCTCGATCTGTCACAAAGTGACTGTGGTCACAAACAGAGGGATTGAATTGTGCTTCCTGGAGGCATCACGTTTCTTTGCGCACTACGATCCAAACGGTTCCAAGTCCGTTGCAGAAGCGGCACCGCTCTCCCTCCAGGAGCTTTCCCGAGCCACGGCATTCGCGACAGGTGGTGACGAGCTGGAGTTGCGGGGCGTCATGCGACGCGTCCGGGGCTTCCTTTACTACTTCCGCCCGATGATACTTTCGCAACCAGGAAGCGAGCTTTCCCTCAATTTCTTCCCGTGGGGAAATGCTGAGTTGCCCTGATTGGGCAGACCACCACTCCGGGATGCACGCAAAGCAGATGAGCTTGCCACAGTCGAAGAGCGCGCCTGGGTCCGTGCAGCGAAAGAACTGCCTGCATTGAGAGCAACGCTTGATCCCGAGCAATGCCAGGGCGTTGACCAAGTCATTGAGATCCTGCTCGATACGTAAAAGCGCTTCAAAGGGCGAATGTTCCGCCGGGTTGTGCGTTCCCGGTGAAGACCCATGTCCCAATTCTTGCAGCATTTGATACCTCCTTCTAAAGCTGTTGTCGAATCGTCCGCCAACTACGTGCGAGCGCTACCCACAAATCCTCTGAACCGGCGCGCCAATTCCACGATGCGATCCTGTTGCCGCATTTGCATTGCCTCCCTGGAGATCAAGTCGGAGCCGATGCCAAGCGCCATTGCGCCGGCGAGAATGTACCCAGATGCGGTCTGCTGATTCACGCCGCCTGCGGCGATTAAAGGAACATTTGGAAACATGGTCTTCAAGGCGCGGATGTAGCTGGCCCCGCCGACTTGCCCGCAGGGAACAACTTTCACAAAGTCGGGTCCCAGCCTCCATGCGGCGACAATGTCGGTCGGAGTCAACACCCCAGGAAAGATGACGATGTTGTTCTGCAGCGCGAATTGCACCGTCTCGACATCGAGCCCATCACTGGTTAGAAACATAGCGCCTGCATCGAGGCAGCGGCGCGCGGTTTCGATGTCTGAATTCCCCCCCGCGCCAACAATCACTTCGGGGGCATTCTGTACAAGGTGGGCGATCACCTTGTGGGCATCGGGCACCGTGACCGTGACCTCCACGATGGGAATCCCGCCTCGGGATACGGCCTCCGCTGCGAAAAGGGCGTCCTCGGCGGATGAGACACGAACCGAGGGAATGACTCCAACTTCCTCGATCCGGGCTCGCACCTCTTGCTTGTTCACGAATACGCTCCTTCGGCAAATTGCTCCACTACGACTACTGCAGATCTCTCACGCCCACGGCTTCTCGCAATTGTTCGAGCGCCAGCAAATATGACGCGAGCGCCTGCCGGTAGGCGGACTGAGTAGCGCGATAGCTGCGCTCGGCATCCAGAAAATCCAGCAAGCTGGCGGCGCCGCGCTGATACGCATATTGGCTGATGTCGCGGTCTTTCTGCGCAACCTCGAGATAGCCAGAGCGATAAAGCGTGACGACCTTGTCGCTGGTCCGCAGCCCTTCATAGGCGTCGCGGACATCGGTCAGGGCCTGACCGTTGGTTGCTTTCTCCTGTTCTTGCGCCTGGGTAATGGCGAAGCGCGCCCGCGCGATTTCACCCTGGTTGCGGTCAAAGATCGGCAGCGGGATGCTCCCGGAAAAGGTGGCGGTGTTGATTCCACTGACGTGCGAGTAGTTAGCGGACACCGTGACATCCTGCTTGCCGATCGACCGCTGCAGTTCGTACTGGCTTCTCGCAGCAGTCACACCTTGTTGGGCCGCGCGCAGGTCGGGGCGGTTTTGCAGGGCCTTGAGTTGGAAGTCTTCGACGTTTCCGTTGACCGGCTGATATTCAAACATTCCGGCGACATCGTAGTCGGGGGCAACGGATTCGTATCCGAGCAACTGCCGCAAATCGGAGAGCGCCTGGACTCGAGCGAGTTGCGCCTGCTGCAGGTCGGTTTCAAACTGCAGCAGTTGCAGCTTGATCTTCAGATAGTCGTCCTCGCTGATGGCGCCCGCCTTGTAGCGGAGTTCGCCGAGGTCTACGGTCTTCTGGAAACTCGCCAGATCCTGCTGCGACACTTCAATCGTCGATTCGGCAAGCTGCACATTGACGAACAGGGACGCAACACTGAAAGAAAGACTGCGCTCGGTGTCGGTCACGAGCGATCGGGTCTGCGCCGTAATATCCTTCGCCGCCTGCAATCGATGTTGCCGCTTTTTGCCGCGTTCGAGCAGATAACTGAGGCCGAGGTCGGCTTCCGTCCCGTTTTGCAGATAGTCTGTGTTCTGATTGGAGGGTGAGAACAACGGCAGGTATGCCCAGGTCGCAAAGAGCGAAGGGTTTGGACGCAAGTTCGCGGTCGTCTCGGCCGCCTCGCTTTGCTGAATTGTCGTGCGCGCCGCCAGAAGATTGTGGTTGTGCTGCAGTGCCAGTTGAATCGCTTCGTCGAGTGTGACCTTGACTGGACCCTGGTTCTGAGCAACGCACAGGGAGCCAACACAGGTAAGGACCGCCAGGCTGGCGCCGAATCGAAATCGGCGCCACAGTTTTCCGGAGGTTCCAGGGTTAGATCTCAAGGGAGCCTTCCGTTTCCGGGAGCTTGTCGTTATCCCTGGCAATCCACACATATAGGGTCGGCAGAAGAACCAGGCTCATGGCGAGCGCGGCAACCAGACCGCCCACGATGACAATGGCAAAGGGCCGTTGCGAGTCCGAACCGATTGCATGGGAGAGGGCCGCCGGGACCAGTCCAAACGTGGCCACCAGCATGGTCATCATGATGGGACGCAGCCGGAGTACCGCACCTTCGATGGCAGCGTCCACGATGGTGTAGCCTCGCGCGCGGAGTTGGTTAATGTATTCCAGCATGATGACTCCGGTCTGGACCGATACTCCGAAGAGCGCAAGGAAGCCGATGCCGGATGACACGCTGAAGTGGGTGCCAGTTAGCAACAATGCCAGCAACCCGCCGATTGGGGCCATGGTCACTACCGCAAGAATCAGTAGAGCCCACTTTGCTGAGCGGAACATGGTGTAGAGCAGAATGAAGATGATGAGGATGGTCAGCGGCACGATGACTGCGAGCCGCGCCGAGGCACGCTTTGAGCTCTCGTACTCTCCCGACCATTCCAGGTGATAGCCCGGCGGGAGTTTGACCTTCTGACCGATCTGGGCCATGGCTTCTTCGACCGAGCTATTCAGATCCCGCCCGCGGACGTTAAACGTCACGCTGATGTAGCGGCTGTTTCCTTCGCGGTAGATGTCGTAAGCGCCATCGCGAACTTCCATAGCGCTGAGTTGCGCCAGGGAAACTCGCTCCCCGGAAGGGGAGAGCAGGCGAATGTTGCTGATGGTCTTTGCGTCCCTTCGATAGGGCTCCTGATAACGCACCACGACGTCATAGCGTTCCGGAGTCCCCGCCGGCAGCACTGTGCTTACGGCTTTCCCGCCCACCGCGGTTTCGATCACGTCCTGGATATCGCTTACGTTGATGCCGAAGCGTGCCGCTTGCAGCCGGTCGACAGTGAAGTTGAGATTGGGTTGACCGGTATCGCGGTACAGTTTGACATCGGTGATGCCGGGCACCTTTTGCATGATGTCGGATATTTCGTCGCCCTTCTCTTCGATCATCCTCAAGTCATTCCCGAAGACTTTCAGGGCAAGCTGACCCTTGGTGCCGGTGAGTGTTTCTCCAACGTTGTCTTCGATGGGTTGAGAAAAATTCCAGGTCGCACCCGGCAACTTGGAAATTTCACGATCCATCGCGGCGATGAGTTTCTCTTTACTCTCTCCAAACACAGGCCGCCATTCCGCCTTGGGCTTGAGGTCGATGTAGTACTCCGTATTTCCAAATCCGCCAGTGTCGGTTCCGTCATCGGGTCGGCCGATTTCGGAGACCACCTGGTTGGCTTCGGGGAACGCTGCCAAGATCCGGCGCGCCTGGTTCATAAAGCGCGTGCCTTCAGTGAGGCTGGTGCTTTGCGCCAAAGTACCGCGGGCCCAGATCGAACCTTCGTCGAGGTGAGGCAGAAATTCCGATCCGATGACTCCACTAAGGGCCAGGAAAAGTGTTGCGACCAGGGAAGCCACGCCGACGCCGACGGTGATGGTGCGATGTCCCACACACCACCGCAATCGTCTCCGATAGCGCTCCGTCAGAAATGCCAGGACCGGGTTGTGCCGTTCCGTAGCTCCGCGCCGCAGTAGCAAGCTCGCCAGCACCGGGGCCACGAGGATCGAAAACGTCATCGCCCCGAGCAAGGCAAAGGCGACAGTCCACGCCATGGGGCGGAAGAGTCGTCCTTCTACACGCTGCAGCGTGAAGATCGGCATGTAGGCGGTGATGATAATGAGGATGGCGTAGAAAACCGGGCGCTGTACTTCGTGAGCGGCGTCGCGAATGGTCTCGTCGGCCGTGCGCCGGACCGGAGAACCATTCTTGCGCCGGCTCAAGTGGCGCACGATATTCTCCACCATGACTACAGCACCATCGACCACCATACCGAAATCCAGCGCGCCTAGCGAAAGAAGGTTGACCGGGACTTTGGTCAGGTCGAGCAGGATCGAAGCGAAGAAGAGCGCAAACGGTATCGTCAGCGACACGATGAGGGCCGCACGCGTGTCGAGGAGAAAGAGGAAGAGGATGATGGTCACCAGAATCATCCCTTCGCCCAGGTTGTGCAGGACCGTGGTCAAGGTGAAGGCCAGCAGATCGCTGCGGTCGATCATTCGCTCCAGCCTGACGCCTGGAGGCAGAATGCCGTGGTTGAGCTGTTCGACTTTGGCGTGAAGTTTCTCGAGGGTTGGCCCGGAGTCGGCACCCTTGCGCATCATCACCTGGGCGAAGATGACGTCGTCGTTGTCCACGATCTTGCCATCTTCCCGGCGGATCGCTCTTCCTTCATGACCCAGGCGGATCTTCGCCCCCTGGCTCACTTCGGCGATATCTTTCACTCGAAGCGGAGTCCCCGATTTCGTGGTTAGAACCGTTTCCTCGATATCTTTCACGTTGGTGAAAAGGCCGAGCGTGCGGACGTTCATCTGCTGCGAGCCGGTTTCGACAAAGTTGCCGCCGGCGTTGACGTTGTTATTCGCGAGTTGCTGTTCCACCTGGCCGATGCTCAGGCCGTAGGACACCAGCTTGTTGGGATCGACGCGCACCTGATATTCCCGCGTCGTGCCCCCAAAGGTGCTGACGTCGACAATGTCGGGAACGGACTTAAGTTCCTTCACCACGGTCCAATCCTGGATGGACCTCAGATCCATGATGTCAATCTGGGGATTCGTACTCTTCAGTACATACCAATAGATCTGTCCGGTCGTACTCCAGTCGGTGCCCATGGAGGGCTGAAGGCCCTGAGGCAAATCAGCCTGAGCCATCCGTTCCATAACCTTCTGCCGGTTCCAGTCATTGTTGGAGCTGTCATCGAAGATCAACAGGACGAAGGACAGCCCGAAAATCGATTCCGACCGCAGATGCGAGAGATGAGGAATTCCATTCATCTGAACCTCGATCGGAATCGTGACCTGCTGTTCCACCTCCTCGGCCGCTCTGCCGGGCCATTGCGTGATGATGGTGGCATAGTTGTCGGCGATATCCGGATACGCTTCGACGGGCAGGTTATGAAACGAGACCGCTCCCCAGCCAAGCGCCAAAAACGCCAGCGCCAGCACTACAAACCGGTTGTTGAGTGCAAAATCTACGAGGGCGCGAATCATTGCCTATGCTTGGTCCCAGTGGTTTTACCGCTTCTACTGCTCGATCGTGTGCTCCAGAATCAACGCGTTCGCGACCACCTGCTGACCGGGTGCCAGCCCTGACTTGATCTCCAGCATGTTGTTGGGCATGGCGTCTCCGCTCACGACCTCCACGCGGCGGAATTTTTGATTAGGCGCTGGCACATACGCCCAGTCACGATCGTGGATGTGCAACACCGCGCCGGCCGGAACCTCGGTGTAGGTTTCCTTTCTGAGTCCGCTGAAAGTGGCCGTGGCAAACATGCCGAGGCGAATGACGCCCGGATTGCGCACTTCCACCCGCACTTTGGCAGTTCGAATGTTGGGATCGAGTACGGCGCCGATGTTGCTGATGCGGCCGGTAATGATCTTGTCTGGATATGCGTTCAACCGTATGTCAGCGGTTTCCCCGAGTCGAACGTTGGCCAGATCGTTTTCGTACACATCGCATACCACCCAGACGTTCGACAGGTCGGAAATCGTGAATGGGCTCGAACCTAACGCCTGCACGCCGCCGGCATTGGTGACCTGCTGATCGGTGACCACCCCAGCGATGGGCGCGTACACCTCCACGACACCGTTTGGCTTGCTGGGGTCATTGCCCAGCAGGCGGAGATGTTCGGCCATCGTCTCGACTTCAACCTTGGCCTTGTCTTCGGTGTCCTGAGCGACCTGGAAATCGTTCATTGACATGGCGCCGTGTTCGTATAGATCCTTGGCGCGTTCCAGTTGCGTGCGCGACAGAGTCTCGTCGGCGACGGCCTTGCGGTAATCGGAAAAAGCGCTGGAAACGTCGTCGCTGCGAATGCTCAAGAGCAACTGCCCTTTCTTGACTGTGTCGCCGAGGCGAGCGTGAATGGCCACCACGCGGCCGGTCGCGAGCGAAATGACGGGAACGTTGCGGGTGATGTCGGGATTCACCGTGCCCGTGACAACCAGTTTCGGAGCGGTTGCGTACGCGCTGGCCACAGCCAGCGGAAATTGCTCTGGATGCTCAACCGAAAAAAGGCTGACATCCACGTCCGCCACAATCGTGGCAGGAGGAGGCGCTCCTGTTGCCGCATCGCCATGCGCGCTGTTGCAGCCGCCCAGCATCAGAAGCGCCGGGACGGAAATCAGAAAAACGCCGATTTCCAGAATCCTGTTTTTCACGAGTAAGCTCATTTGCCCATGCTGGCTGGGGGAGGCCCGGGAGCAGCGGCAGAGCCGCTCGTCGGCTCCACACGCTGCTTTGCAGGTCGATCATCTTCGTTCCAACACCAGAGACCGGTCGCTCATGGAAATTAGAACTTCACCATGATGGCCATCCTGATGCTGGCTTCATCCTTTCGCAAGTCCGGGCAGAACCCGGTGCTTCCCGGAACACAGGTCAAGCCCGGTGTCGGCGACAAGAACGGACCCGGCACGAAGCTTGTGTCTCCCACCAAAGATCCAGCACCTGGATTGGGAACCGTGCTGGGAGCGCCATTGATGCCGGGGGTGATCCCGCCATGCCCCGTGAAATATGGGACATTGGCGTGGCGATAGCCGTACTCCCAGCGGAAAGTGATGTACTGCTGTGGCATCCAATCGAACGTCACGGAAGCATCCCAGGCTTTGAACGGGTCGCCCGGGTTCTGGGTAAAGTATGGTGTTCCGGAAATGGCGTCCGCTCCATTGATCGGCGGGAGCAACACC
>Ga0335080_10000972_pt1 | contig 27352 bp, 23 predicted proteins | sample Lox_Sample_34_FD_206720 | JGI IMG/M metagenome (GOLD analysis project Ga0335080, IMG submission 206720) | Soil microbial communities from Loxahatchee National Wildlife Refuge, Florida, United States - Lox_Sample_3.4 | ecosystem: Environmental > Terrestrial > Soil > Wetlands | place: USA... | reverse complement strand
GTCAATCTCCTGCTGATGAGCGTCTTTCGGCATGGCGCGCGCTGGCTCGGTCACCCGGAAATATCGGGAACCATTTCACAAAACAACAGGGCTGCCAAGAGATTAGCAGAAACAGCGCTCGGACGGCGCAGAAGCCACAGGGTGAGGCCTCACTTGGGTAATTGCGGTGACAACAACGCCGCAGACAAGGGAAGACCGCAAAGTGCCAATCGTGACTCGGCCACCGGAACACCCGCTCAGCCATGCAGGTTCAGGCTTGGCCCTGCCTGAACAATCGCGTGTTGCTTCGGCTGGGTCCGGTTCGTGCCGAACGTCTTGGGCTGCGTAACGGCCATGTAGCCGCCTCGAGCGTTGGCCTGCTCGAGGCGCTGCAAAAACGCGCTCTTCTGGCTCTCATCATAGCCATAGCCTCCGAGATCTTTGTTCCTCCGACCCGTGACGATGTCGCCGATGATGGCCTGCGCGTCCCTCTCTGACACAAACGGATAGTTGACCGCGATGCTGAAGCGGAGGATGGTGCGATCGTCCTGGCTGAGATTTGGCGTTTTGGTGACAAAAGCGTTGATCGCGGCGGTAGAAGCACGGATCCCGCCCAGTTGCGCGTGGGCCACCGTGGATGGAGTGAGTATTTTCGTTACGTGGTTCAGGTCCTCGTCGTCGACTTTTTCTTTGCCGCCAAAGTGTTTTCTGGCGACCAGATAGTTGACCATGAGGTTGACCACGGCTCTGAGCTGATTCTTCCACGTTGGATAGATGGCCGCGCCCTGTTCTCCGGCGATCGCGAGGCGTCGCAGCGCAACCTCGTGGTTGTATTTGACCAATCTGTCCAGTTCCACGAAAAGGATATCCGTGTGAGGCATGCACTTCAGCCGCAGGACATGTTGCAGGACCTTGGCACGCACTTCCGCAAGCATGGCAGCCTGCTCCTTAAGATAGGTGTGCTTGACTCCGTCCTTCTTCCTGGCGACCTGCGTGCAAAGGGCACCGACCACTTCGAAGCCGTTATCCCAATCTGAATTCTCGAGCTTGAATGCGTGTACGGTTTCGTAGGTTGCGCCGTGGCGCTGATTGATGTCGTAAACAGGTACAAGCTGGTTACGCAGCTTCGGCGGAATCACGCCCTTCATGGCCTCTTCCGGATCCTGGCCCATGCCATAGACGTAGAGTGTGCCCCAGATCACCTCGTTGCCGATCGTCACGCTGACCTGGTTGATGGCGCCGGGCGCGACGGTAACCGTGAAAGCCGGGGTTCCCCTGACCACGGCTGGATATCGCTTCACGTCGTTTTGTGCCGCGTTCCCGGCGTATATTTGGTGTCCCGTCGCGAGCAGCGCGATGTCCACGCCTTTCTTAACCAGCCACACGACGTTGAACTTCTCAAACTTCGCCGTATCAGCCGTGTCAATAGCCGCGTTTGGGCCGTGAATGAACACGGTTTGCTTTTCGGGATTGAAAAATGTTCCCGCTTTCCGCCCGAAGGTATTCATGTCCATGACGATGTCAGGATGCTTCTTGCTCAGACCTTTGACTTCAACCGGTTCCTGGTGCGGCCCCGCGCCGGTGGCGACCACTACCTTCTTTCCGCAGTACTTGTCGCCGTTCTTTAACCGCACGGTGAAGACCCGCATGTGCATGTTTTCGCGGATGGACCGGGGCACGGCGATTTCATCGTCGGATACATCGACGTCCACTACTTCACCTGTGACGACCTTGGTCGCGATGCGATCGATAATGCCACTTGTTTCTTTGGCAAAGGTCAGGCGATCAACCATTTCCTTGGTGAAAGTCGGCACCGGCTGGTCGAAGCTCTCGATCATGTCTGCGGTCTGGTTGATCTTGTTGACAGGATTACTCTCGTCGAAGTGGTCGTAGCCGCGGTCGCCCGCCCACGGATCCTCAAGCCCAATGACCAGAATGTTCGGGAACAGATCCCGCTCAATGGTAGTGAGGTGATAGCGGGCAGAACTCCCTCGCCCCAGCACGATCAAATCCCAGATATCGGGTTCCATGGCTTGATGTCTCCTTTTTAAGGAATGCGGAATCGCTCCACGTCCTTGTTTTCCGCTCTACCATCAAAAGCGACAATCCCAGCCGGATTCCCTCAGCAAAGCGAGGCAATCGCCTTGCGCCCGGGCGATGCCAGGAACACATGCTGCTGAACTCACTTCTCGTGGGAAATTACACAACCGCAAGCTGCCATCAGGACGGTGGAATCTGGGGTAAATTGGAGTTCAAAAACGACTGTTCAGAGCGTGTAACGGTCGACGGATGCGCGAAACTCAGTTCCGCTTTCGCGTCTCTGATTGGGAGAGGAGTCTGTCAAAAATCTGCGCCCCTTCGGATAAACCCGACAGAACGAGGCGCAGCAAGCGTTGGTGCTCACTCCTGAGAGATCTAACCTCCTGGACCAGTTGTCGCGCTTCGTCCCGTGAGCCCATCCGCTCAGATCTTAATTCGGACAGGTTTGACAAGACGAACGGCTGCGGGAGGGGATTGCGCCTGTACGTGCTCCGGCGTCGATTGCTTGCCCACTGATCAATCTCATCGGACATTGCTACGACCGGGCTCCACGCACTTGTGGATACTCGCCGCACGGGAAGGCCCAGAGGCTCCCACCTTTGAACCGTTCTGACCGTCAGCCGCAGGTATTGTGCAATCTCTTTCCAACCCGTGAGAATCGCCATTTGCGTCCTCGAATCGTGCAACCAGTGGGCCGATCAGGCCGTGATGTCGTTCTTTTACGCTAGGTCCCTGCACCTCTCGCTGTTACGTTCCTCTTGATCACCGTTTCCTTGTGATCAGAGTCACACAAATCCAACTGACCGAGATGTTAAGGTGCAATCTTCGACGCAATTCCCATTCGGGACTGAACCCTACTCTGGCAGAGGCGGTTCGGTAACTTTCCTACTTGGCGAATTGCGTCGCTGCATTCTACAGCAAAGAAGGCAGCAGATTCACGTTGATCAGGGGATTCGAGGCGAGATCCGGGCCTGGGGACCGGTCCGTTTGACCGCCAAGCCGCTCTTCATGGCTAGGCGCAGGGCGCGGCGTTTCGCCAGGACCCGAGACGTTTTGGGAGGTGCCATATGTCTTCGCGCATCTTTTCTGTGCCCGAAAACCTCGACTGGAAAAAAGCCTATTTGGCCGCCGTTCTGGAGAAAGACTGTAAACGCTTGCCGGGCTTGATTCACGACGCCATGCGAAAGCTTTCCGCGCGTCTGCGTGAACTATGGGTGGCGGGGCCCATTCCCTCGGAGGAGATCGAAGCCATCCACGATGCGTTGTACCTGCTTGAAGCTTTGCTGAGCAGCCTGTCGTACCGCGATGAAACTGGCGAGTGGACCCGGTCACTTCACGACGACTGACATTAACGGCTATGGCATCCATCCCGTGGAGTGTTACGAGTCGAGAAGCAGGTCCAAGGCAATCACGCGCTGATGTGGTCCTCCGTCTCTGCTACCGTATCGGGAAGCAAACCACGCACCTTATACGGGTTGGGAGGAGTGGCGTCGATTATTTATGAGGTTGATCTGCGCATGGTGTGGCGTCACGATCGAACGTCCCGGTTATAGCCAGACGCTCGAACCTGAGACCAGTCACGGTATGTGCCAGGCCTGCACGGAATCCCTTGCTTCCCAGGAGCACGGCGCAGCGTTGCAGCGTCATCTCGACACCATTCCGGTCCCTATTCTCTTGGTTGACTCCGATAGCGCCGTCGTGACCATGAACGTCAAGGCGTGCGACATTTTGGGAAAGAAACTGGACGGGACTGGTACGCAATTGTTCGGAAAAGTCTTCGACTGTGTCCATTCCCGTAATTCCGAAGGATGTGGTCGCACCATCCACTGTTCAGGCTGCGTAATTCGCAGAAGCGTTACTACGACGTTCGAAACCGGAGAGCCCCAGGTCATGGTCCCGGCAACTCTCAGCGTCGCAACTCAGGACCGACTCTCGGAGGCCGTCATCGCAGTCACGACGTTCAAGATGGGTGGATTGGTTCTGCTGCGTATCGACTGAGGCGCCGGACAAGCGAGGTTCCGTCGCCAGATGCTGAGCCAACGTCCGGCAATTCAGTCCAGCATTTCGAAACCGGGATTGGAAGCGCCCAGGATCGCAAGAGCATCCTCTACGCGGCGCACCACCTTCAACATTCAACCCGGACGATCTGCGATCAGCTCATACATGCGCATCATTCCGAACAGGAAATCGGTAGGCGCCACGATGAAACGCGGCGTGTCCGCAGGAAACGGCGGAGGCTGTTTCATAGCGGCGTTGCGCATGACGTGACTGGGCACATTGAAATTCGTCACCCCGGTCAAGTCGCTGATTCCGGCGGAGGGCTGAGTGTGGGCAATCACTACTCGCATTTCGTGGTCGATGGTTTGGATCTCCGGCCCATCGATCTCCCCCTCCATAACATAACAGTCAACAGGATTCTGTGCTCGCGGTCGAACTTGAAATGGTGAGGCATAGCTGCCGGAATTCATTCTAAGGCGAAAAGAGCAGGAAGAAGAAACATTGCCGCCCCTGAAGTCTTGAGCGCTATCGTGATAACGTCAGCCAAGAAACCGTGCAACTTTATAATCTCAGCGCAAGGGCTATTCTCGTGAGCGCGAGGACCGTTGTCAGTGATGGAATGGACACCGCTTGAGCTCCCATCGTCCGTGGTTCCCACCCTTCGAAAATCACGAAGGGTGGGGCACCCGGCACCCGGCCTATCAATTCCTCACATATGGCTGTAGTACGGTGTCCAAAACGCCGCGACGTGCGAGAATGCGGCCAGGAGTCCTTCTGTGCCCGAAGAGATCCAAACCATGAAGAAGTTTTCCCTGCCATTAACGCGGATGCTACACGAGAACATATCTATCTTGATGTGTTTCGTGTATTCGCGAAAACCGCTCAAAGAGGTGGTCCAGCAAAGGTTCTGAAGAGGTCTGCAAGTCCGCCGTCAGGGTGATTGCCCTGCACCACGAAATCCTCTCGAAAGACGCCGAGATTCGCGTCGTGAGATTCCACATCGGAACGACAGCGTGGTCTTGGGGATACAACGTCGGCTTATCTGTTGAGCCACAGTCTAACGGTACATCCCTCGTCAAGGTTGGAATCGAGAAATCCGGGGGACCTGCATTTTCGTGGGGCTCGGTAAAAAAGGAAATCTTAAAGATTTTCGGTTGGATGGAAGACGACCTACTGATACCGAAGACCGCCGTGCCCGCGTCTCAGTGACAGGCCAGAAGGAATTCGACGAGGCAGAATCTTACTTCCGAAGGAAAACTTCGAAAAGCCGGTTTCTCCAGAAAAGCACCGTGCAACCTAGAAAATCCCTAGAAAACCATTCTCAGGAGGACAAGAAAAGCAACGGCTACGATGTGCTTCGGAGCCGCATGTTCATTGCCTGAAAGTGATGGCGCGCCCTGAGAGATTCGAACTCCCGACCTTCTGGTTCGTAGCCAGACGCTCTATCCAACTGAGCTAAGGGCGCGGGTCTGTCTGGAAGGATGAATCAACCACGATTATAGCAAGAATTTTTATCTGAACTCGACGACGCACCCTCCACGCACACTCTCCATCGCGCATTCGCCCCGAAGTCTTCGCAGTAGAACGAAAGCATGGTACTAAGACCCACGATGGGAGACCTCCGAAGATCGTCACTGCCGCGCATCGGGCGCACTCAAGAGAAATGTTCGAGGCAGTAGTGGCCTTTTTATTGCCTCCGTGGGCCGTAGTAAAAGTTTCCGCGTCGCGAGCAATTCCTACCGGCGTCTCATTCTCTGTCGTTCATTATTTTCAATACGTTAGGAATGGCCGCCTTCGTGCTCTATCAAATTGCAGACGAAGTGGCGCGCAACGGGGTGCTTCAGAGAATAACTTCGGCCAGAGGTTTTCTGTGAGCACCCCTTGCTTTTAAGTTCGCCCTGCGGGTAGCCCTCCCCCACCCCTCGTCAGAAGTCAGAACCAAGTCAGGAACACGTCCCGTTCGCGTTTCTGACTTTTCCACTCTGCTACGCCAGCGCCACCGGCTCACCCACGTCAATTCCCGCATTCCGCAGCAACCTCGCGACCGCTTCCTGCTTGAGCCGGGACGCGTCAAACTCCACGCACACGGTACGCCGCTGGTTATCGAACCGCACGGAGCGGATGCCGTAGACCTCGCGCATCGTGTCAATAGCCCGCAACTCGTTTTCTCCCGGCAGGGCACCGTAGTTGAAAACCACATCGAGATAGGTCATTCGTCGAAAATCCTTCTGTATGATGAATTTGGATCCCGGTGCGAATCGCCGGATGAATCCAATATAGAGCATCGCCAATCGAACAGAACAGAGCCAATCTTCGATGAACGACGATCGAAGCCCTGCAACCCCCGCCTCAGCCGCACATCTGGAAACAGATCCGGTGTGCGGCATGAAGGTGAATCCCGCCACCACGAAACACGTCCATGAACATGCGGGGAAGAAATACTATTTTTGCTGCGGACATTGCGTGCAGAAGTTTAAAGCTGCAGCCGAATCGTATCTGAAGAAACCAGTTGCCCCTGGTCTGGTCACACTGGGAATGCCCTCTGTCGCCGCCAGGGCGGACGCGAAGGTGCAACTCGCCATCGACCCCGTCTGCGGCATGAAGGTCAACCCAGCCACAGCCAAGTTCGTGAGCGAGCAACAAGGGAAGAACTATTACTTCTGCTCTCGCAGCTGCCTGGAAAAATTCCGGGCCGATCCCGCAAATTATCTGCACAGGCCCGCCTCAGGTCTTGTGATGCTTGCCGCCCCTGCGCCCAAAAACTCAGCCATGGAACCTGGAAGCCCGAAGCAGGAAGCCGGTAGCCGGTCTTTCTACGTTTGCCCGATGTGCCCCGAAGTGCGCGAGTCCAAGCCTGGCGCTTGTCCGTCGTGCGGCATGGCGTTAGAACCGGAGTTGCCGGTCGCCGACCGCGTTGAGTACACCTGCCCCATGCACCCGGAGATCGTGCGTTCAGAACCGGGATCATGCCCGATCTGCGGTATGGCGCTGGAGCCTCGTACAGTGACCGCAGCTCCCGAAGAGAATCCGGAACTGCGCAACATGTCGCTCCGCTTCTGGATCGGGGCGGCTCTGACCATGCCCCTTCTCGCCATCGCTATGGGCAGCATGATCTGGTCGCATGAATTCATGGATCTGCTGCAGGGGCCGCGGCTTCCTTGGCTCGAACTCGTACTTGCCACTCCAGTGGTCCTCTGGGGCGGTTGGCCGTTCTTTCAACGCTTCTGGACATCGCTCGTCAATCGCAGCCCCAACATGTTCACCCTCATCGGGCTCGGCACAGGGGTTGCTTACGGCTACAGCGTGCTTGCCACCGTCGCGCCAGGAGTTTTTCCTGAGTCGTTGCGCCGCATGGGCGGATATCCCGACGTCTATTTCGAGGCCGCCGCCGCCATCACCACGCTGGTTCTCCTCGGGCAAGTCCTGGAACTGCGAGCCCGCAGCCGGACGAGTGCAGCCATTCGCTCACTGCTGGATTTAAGCCCAAAAACGGCGCGGGTCATCGACGCTGATGGAACCGACAGTGACATACCCCTTGCTCAGGTAAAGCCCGGCGACAAACTCCGCGTACGACCGGGTGAAAAGGTTCCCGTAGACGGACTGGTTGTTGAAGGCCATAGCTCGGTCGACGAGTCGATGATCACCGGCGAATCGATTCCCGTCGAGAAAGAAGCGGGCAGCAAAGTCATTGGGGCCACCATCAATTCAACTGGATCCTTCATCATGCAAGCCGAGCGTGTTGGCTCAGAGACCCTGCTGGCGCGGATCGTCCAGCTTGTCGGGCAAGCCCAGCGCAGCCGCGCTCCGATCCAGCGTCTCGCCGATCGCGTCGCAGCCTGGTTCGTACCGACCGTGGTCGCCGTCGCGGTGATCACATTCGTTACCTGGCTCCTGATCGGCCCGCAGCCACGTTTGGCCAATGCACTGGTAAATGCGGTTGCCGTGCTGATCATTGCGTGTCCGTGTGCTCTGGGCTTAGCCACTCCGATGGCGATCATGGTCGGCACTGGTAGAGGCGCGCATGCCGGAGTCTTGATCAAGAATGCAGAAGCGTTAGAGACTTTGGAGAAGGTCGACACATTAGTCGTGGACAAGACCGGCACGCTGACTGAAGGAAAGCCGACAGTCGTCGGCATTTCTCGTGCCCTCGAGGAAGACCCCGAGTTGTTCCGGCGTGCTGCCAGTCTCGAGCGCGCCAGCGAACATCCTTTAGGAAATGCCGTCGTGGAAGAAGCAGGTAGAAGGGGGCTACAGCTTTCGCAGCCCCGAGATTTCGAATCCGTTCCCGGAAAAGGCATTGTTGGCACGATCGATGGACATAAGGTGGCAGTTGGCAGTCCTGCTTTGATGGTTCAGATTGGAGCCATCCAAGCACCGCATATCGATTCGGTTCCTGTTTATGACGACGGCAGGCTCTCAGTCTCCATGGATGGGAAATACGTAGGGAACATCCGGGTGGCGGATCAACCCAAGCAGGCCGCGCGCTATGCTCTGCGTGATCTAAGGAATCAGCATCTTCATGTCGTAATGCTCACCGGAGACAGTAAGCCTGTTGCCGCCGCCATTGCCCGAGAGCTGGACGTCGATGAGTTCGAAGCCCAGGTCACGCCGGAGCGCAAATCCGAAGTGGTTCGCGACCTGCAGAACAAGGGAAGGGTTGTGGCTATGGCCGGAGACGGCATCAACGACGCGCCCGCGCTAGCCCAGGCCGACGTCGGCATCGCCATGGGCACCGGCACCGATGTCGCCATGGAGAGCGGCAGCATCACGTTGGTCAAAGGAGATCTCAATGGAATTCTGCGAGCGCGAAAGCTGAGTCAGGCAACCATGCGCAACATCCGCCAGAATCTTTTCTTCGCATTTATCTACAACGCGATCGGAGTTCCCATCGCTGCGGGTGTACTGTATCCATTTTTCGGAATCCTGCTGAGCCCTATTCTCGCGGCGGCCGCCATGAGCTTCAGTTCAGTGTCGGTGATTACGAATGCGCTACGATTGCGCAACGTAAAACTGTAGGTGTAGCCCCGGACGCCTCGTCCGGGTTGCACGCGATAGCGCGCAATAACGGTAGCTGGTGATGAGATGAGAAACCGGGCGACAGTCACTCTTGGCTGCGATCATTCTCCTGATCGCGCCGATTCCCATAGCGAAACGCAAATCCAATTCCCAGCGACATGATCCCTAGCGGTGGTACCAGCATGATGACGATGGCCCGGTTGATCGCCCGCTGACCTTCCTTAGGAGTAGCCTTCGCAGTCGCCTTGCACATCGCACAACTCTGCGCGAATCCGGGTGTGCTCCCGAGCGCCACCAACAGAAGCAAGGCTAGCCCCGACTTGCGCACAAGCCGCCACACGTCACTGCACTCCGATCTTGATGATCCGATCCGCATCCGGGAAGAAAAAGAAATACATGATAACGAAGCACGCGACCACGGCGATCACCAGGAGCCAGCGCATGAGTGCCGTCTCGAACTTCAGGTGCATGAACCAGCCGATAATCAGCGCCGATTTGATCACCGAGAGCAGCAGCAACACCTCCAGCATGCGCACGGGGGAGAACACCTGCTTGTATCCCAGCACCACTTCAATGGCGGTCAGGACCAGCAGCGCTGCCCACACCCAGAAATACTGCCCCTTGCTGTCATCATGCGTCGCGATATCGTGCATAAGATCCTCTGTGCCCCTCTGTGTCCTCTGTGGTGAAAGCTCTTATGTAACCTTGGTAGACATCAAATACACGAGCGGGAAAATAAACATCCACACCAGATCGACAAAGTGCCAGTACAACCCGCAGACCTCCACATCGTGGGCGTCGTAATCTTTCGGTTTGAGAAACAGAATCACGGCGGCCAGCAACAGCCCCAGCCCCAGCACGTGCACGGGATAGTGAAAGACGTTGCCGGAAGGAATCAAAAACGCTGCGGCGATCCAGATCACCGCCAGTGCGGGCAGGAACCATTTCCGGAATGCGACCACACCGAGATAAATGACGCCGATGGTCACGTGCAGCATGTGCATCGCGGTCAATCCAAAAAACGCCTGCGGGAATTGCGGGATATTTTTCGAGATATCTGCCAGTTCGCCGGAAGTCGCGGTTTTCGTGACTCCGAGAATTGAAGCGAAGCCGGAAAGCGTCAATCCCTCGTCAATCAACTTGCTCCACTCCATCCCATGCAACACGATAAACGCCGTGCCGAACACCATGGTGGCAAGCAGCCAGTTACGAATCCACGGCCGGTCTCCTCGCTTTGCCGCCAGCACAGCCAGCACCATCGTCAGAGAACTGGAGAGCAGGCATGCCGTCATGATCGTCGCGTTGGCAATGCTCTCGGCGTGAAACGGTGTCGGCCACGGGTTCGTATAAATCCGGTTGTAGCTGAAGGCGAACAGCAGAGCCCCGAAGGTCAGCGAGTCCGAGGCCAGGAACAGCCACATGCCCACTTTCTTCGAGTAGGCCCCAAATAGTGGCGCCTCGTACGCATCCGCCGCACCGTGTGCACCTGCGGGCAAACCATGGACAGCATCGTGCTCCATCGTAGCGTCCGCCATTCCCGAAGTTCCCCTTTCCGAATCAGTGCTCGTGATCAGTAGCTAGTCAGTAGATCTGGCTGAACCTGATCACTGATCACTATCGAGCGAGTCCCAACAAAGCGAAGATGTAAATCCACAAGACCGCCATGAAATGCCAATACCAGCCGGTGATATCCACCGCTATGCGTCGCGCCTCCACCGGCCTATGAAGCAGGGAAGCGCTCGATGCCCATACCAACGCGATCATCCCACCCGCAAGATGCAGAGCGTGCGCCACCGTCAGTAGGAACGCGAAAGAACTGCTCGGATTCGTGGAAACGAAAAATCCCCGGTTGTGCAGTTCTCCCCAAGCCAGCCCCTGTCCCACCAGGAATGCGAACCCCAGGACAACCGTAATCCCCAACCAGGGAAAATTCTTCTCCTCGCCGAGCGAAATACCCGGAATCGAGGTCACCGGAGCCAAGGCCGCCTGCCGCGCCGCCTTGCGGCGCGCAAGCTCCATGCTGATACTGCTGAGAAGCAAAATCGCGGTGTTGATCCCCAGCAACAGCCAGGGCAAATCGACGCTGCCCCAATCGCGAACATAACTGTTCGATTCACCCTGAAATGTGGGCAGCCCGCGCCGGAAAATGTAAGCGCTGGTCAGGGAAATAAAAACCATGCCGACGGTGGCGATCCCGCAGATCAGTCCCAACCGCGCCCGGCGCAGTCGAGCGCCATAATCGGGAACATCACCGCCGCGCCCGTCGTCCCCTCCGCCGGTAATCGGCGGTGCGGGAGGTTTCTGCCCAATATCATCAATCGGAGTGCTAGGGGTATACGTCGCCATAACTACTTAGTGCGCCACTGCTCGAACCAGGTTGCCACCGTAAGCACTAGGGGGTGCGCTCAATGCACCGGCTGTGTCGGAGGATCGGTCTGCATCACGTAATCCTTCGACGCACCAGGCACTCCGTACTCGTAAGGCCCGTTGTGTACAACCGGGGTCTTCCCACCAAAATTGTCGTGCGGCGGCGGAGTCGCCGTCGTCCATTCAAGAGTCGTCGCATCCCAAGGGTTGTCGCTCGCCTTCGGGCCCTTGAACATGCTCCAGAAGAGATTGATCACGAAGATGAACTGCGCCGCGATCGTGACAAATGCCGCGTACGTCATGAACGTCTGCAACGGCAGCAACTTGGTTTGATAAGCAACTTCCGTGAATTGCGAATAGCGTCGCGTCTGCCCGGCCATCCCGAGGTAATGCATCGGCATGAAGATCGCGTAGGTCCCCGCCAGCGTGATGAAGAAGTGAATCCTACCCAGCGGCTCATTCATCATGCGCCCGAACATCTTCGGGAACCAGTAATAGGTCGCAGCAAAGATGCCGAAGATCGCCGCCACGCCCATGATCAGATGGAAATGCCCCACGACGAAGTATGTGTCATGCAATGGAATGTCGAGCACCGGCTGCGCCAGGAATGGCCCGCTCAATCCGCCGGAGACGAATAGCGAAACGAAGCCGATGGCATACAGCATCGGAGTGTCGAAGCGAATGTGCCCCTTCCACATCGTGCCCAGCCAGTTGAAAGTCTTGATCGCTGACGGCACGCCGATGCACATCGTCAGAATCGAGAATGCAAACGCCGAGTAAGGGCTCATCCCGCTCATGAACATGTGATGGCCCCAGACCATGAATCCAAAGAATCCAATGGCCAGCATCGCGTACACCATCGCGCGATATCCGAAGATCGGCTTGCGCGAGAACGTCGACAGAATCTGCGATGCCACGCCCATACCCGGGAGAATCGCGATATACACCTCGGGATGCCCGAAGAACCAGAACAGGTGCTGCCACAAGAGCGGAGACCCACCCTTGTGCCCCATCACTTGGCCGTTCACCACGATCAGCGGCACATAAAAGCTGGTTCCCAGATTGCGGTCCATTAACAGCAAAATTCCCGCGGAAAGCAGAACGCCGAACGCCAGCAGGCCCAAAATCGCCGTGATGAACCATGACCACACGGTCAGCGGCATGCGCATCAGCGTCATACCCTTGGCCCGCAGATCCAGCGTCGTGGTGATGAAGTTCAAGGCCCCCATCAGCGACGCGACGCAGAAGATCGCGATCGCGGTGATCCACAAATCTGCTCCGAGCGCTTCGCCTGGGCCAGCCGACGGCACCGCGCTCAGCGGCGGATATCCCGTCCATCCATGGAGTGGCGCTCCACCTTGCACAAAGAACGCACATAGAATCACGATGAACCCAACGAATGTCGTCCAGAACGACAGCATATTCAGGACGGGGAACGCCATGTCGGGCGCGCCAATCTGGATCGGCAATATGTAATTTCCGAAGCCGCCCTGCGGCGCGGTCGTCAGCACGAAGAAGACCATGATCGTGCCGTGCATGGTCAGCAGAGCCAGATAAGTCTCCGGCTTGATCTCGCCCACCAGCGGAATCGACGCCGTCGGCCAGATCATGTGAATGCGCATCAGCAGCGACAGGAACATGCCAACGAACACTGCAGTCAGCGCCAGAAAGTAGTACTGCAGTCCGATAACTTTGTGGTCCAGGCTGAAAATGTACTTGCGGATGAACCCTTGAGGAGCGTGCGAGTGAACCGTTGCAGGGGTCGCCATGATTACTGTTTCTCTGCCTCCCGTGCCGCCAGCCATTTGTCAAAGTCCTCCTGGCTGACGACGTGGACCATACCGTGCATCTTGTAGTGGCCGAGCCCGCAGAGTTCGGCGCAGGCAATTTCGTATTCGCCGATCTGCGTGGGTTTGAAATGCATGTGGATGTTCAGGCCCGGTACGGCATCTTGTTTGAAGCGCATCGCGGGCACGAAGAGATCGTGAATCACATCGACAGACCGCAGGCTGAGATCGACCTCGCGGTTGACCGGGAGATACATGGTGCCGGTGACGACGTCATCTTTCGCAGCTGGATCGGAGGTATCGAGCCCAACCGCCGCCTCGCCGCCCGCCGAGGGATCCATCAAGCTCGCCTTGGTCTTGGCGTAGGTGCCATCCGGTCCGGGATAGCGGAAATACCAGGCAAACTGCATCCCCGTAGCCTCGATTTGCACCGCCCCGGATTCCGCGGGTTCAAATCTCTGGCTCGCCCACACACGGCTGCCCATCAGATTCAATCCGATAAAGAGAATCGCAGTCAGTGTGGTCCAGGCGATTTCGAGAGTCGTGTTCCCGTGCGAATACGAGACGGGCGGAGACTTCGGCGTCTGGCGATATCGCCACACGATGTATCCCAGCAAACCCTGCGCCGCCACGAACACAATCCCCATGATGATGAAGGTGAAGGTGAACTGCTGATCGATGAATCCCGTTGCGGCGGAAGCGCCTGCAGGCAGCCACCAGGTTTTGGCGACGAAGAAGTATGTGCTGATCACAGTGATCAGCCAGATCAAAAGCATCAACGCGAGGCCCATTCCCCAAGTCCCCCTGGGCAACAAAAGGATTTCCCCACGGCTGTCCCGCGTCCCACAACGCGAGCACCAGTCGGCGGCGAGTGTATCACAAGGTCACTTGCACAATGCAAGCCGCGAGCGGAAGAAATTGCGACCAACAATGGATTCCGATGATCGATTCATCCTCAAGCCACCAGTCCATGATGCGAAACGCAACGAAGTGAGGTCTGGGAAGGAGCGCCGTGCCGCAAACTCAGAGCAAAGCAATGATGATCCTGATAGCCGGACCCTATCGCTCGGGCACCAACGACGATCCGGTCTTAATCCAGAAGAACGTTGCCGAGATGGAATCGTACGCGCTGCCGATTTTCCGTGCCGGACACATCCCAATCCTCGGCGAATGGCTCGCTCTCCCGCTGGTTCATCTGGCCGGATCGCAGAAGATCGGCGACGCAGTGTTCAATGAGATTTTCCATCCGATTGCCACCAGGCTGCTCGAAAAGTGCGATGCGGTCCTGAGAGTCGGCGGTCCATCCGCCGGAGCTGATGAGATGGTCCGGGTTGGCCGCGCACTCGGCCTAACGATCTACGCGAATCCAGCAGAGATCCCGAAGGCACAGTAAGAACTACGAGTGCAGGCTGTCGAAGTTAAGGAAGTCACAGATCAAGAATCCTTTGACTGACAGAAAGCGGCACCGTACAATCTGCGCGCAGAACGAACGGCCCTCAGTACAAACATCCCCCAAAAATACATCGACCGAGGAATCCAATGCCGGATTATGACGTCATTACGATCGGCGGCGGCCTGGCTGGAGCAGCGTTTGCAAAGGCAATGACTGATCGAGGGTTCAAGGTTCTTGTGGTGGAACGCGAGACTCAGTTCAAGGATCGAGTTCGTGGTGAGATGGTGGCTCCCTGGGGCGTGGCCGAGGCGCAGGAACTCGGCATCCTGGGCATGCTCAAAAGCGCCTGTGCTCACGAGGTTCCGCTGGTGGAGATGGGAACCGGTCCCCGCCATCTGGCAACGACCACCAGGCAACTCCTGCCTGCATTGACTTTCGCGCATGCGGAGATGCAGGAAACCCTGATCAATGGCGCACAGCAGGCCGGAGCGGAAGTAAGGCGCGGAGCCAGCATAGGCCACGTTGAGCCGGGCCGTCCGGCGAAAGTCTCGATGCAAGACGGTCGGGTAATTTCCGCGCGGCTGGTGGTTGCCGCCGATGGCCGCAATTCCCCCTCCCGCAAGGTGGCAGGCTTCTCTGTGCATGAGAGCCCGCAGGAATTCCTGCTTGCGGGCGTCATGCTCGCCGGTCTCTCCGCGGCGGAGGATCTGGTCTATTTCATTTTCAATCCGCATCACGGAACGATAGTTGGGATCATTCCTATCGGCAAGGGTAGATTCCGCGCCTACTTCGGTTATCCCAAAACCGCCGGTTATCGCTTGCAAGGTGAGCAGATGTTGCCCCGCCTCATCGCCGAATCCGCGACTACATTTCCAGCGGCGGCCGAAATTTACCGGGCCGCAAAAGCAATTGGTCCGCTTGCCAGCTTCGACGTGAGCGAATCTTGGGTGACCCATCCCTATTCGGACGGCGTGGCGGTGATTGGTGATGCCGCTGCCACCAGCGATCCAACATTTGGACAAGGGCTCAACCTCACTCTGCGTGACGTCCGCGTTCTGCGTGATGAGTTAAGCCGCGATTCCGATTGGGATGCCGCCGGGCATCGCTATGCAGAACGACACGCGACGTACTTCCGCGACTGTCATACCGTGGAAGGCTGGCTTCGTACGCTCTTTCAAGATCCCTCCACGGCGGCCGCCGCCTGCCGGGACAAAGCCATGCCCTTGATCGCGCAGGATCCCACCAGAGTTCCCGATCACCTCTTCAGCGGTCCAGACTTGCCGGTCAACCACCAGGTGCGCGCCCGGTTGTTCGGAGAGGGCTGAGTGTGTCGATCAGGGAGTGGTACGCTGCCACCACTCAAAAGTTAAGTTCGGGCTTGTGGACTCGAGTCGCCGACTTGGAGTTACACGTATCCTGGCAATCAGTGCGCCCTGCTACTGTTCGCTCCACTCCGGTACTCTCCCGGGCGTCCATGGCGCCCCAGCTGCTTCCATGTCCTTCTCAAGTTTCGCGAGATCGACATCGATCAAGGTCCGTAACTTTGTCAACTGATCGGCAAACTCAGAAGCCGCAATCCCGTAGGAATCAATATCGGACTGCGTGGGCTTAGCCATTGAGAATCGTTCTCCCTCGATGATCGCGTCCACGCGCTCGCCAATCGAAGAGGGCACGGGCTCACTCCGTTTTGCGATTTCGATGTCTCCACGCAAAGCGCGCAGGATCTCGCGGTCTCGCTGCTCCAGCAAGTCGGCCACGCCGCCCAATTGCTTCTCGATCGCAGGAGTCTCCCGCAATGCTTCGCGAATCTGCTTCAGACGGTCCTGCGCGTCCTCGGCCGTGCGCGTTGCGCCGTACACTGCCCGATACAGCCGTGACACCTTCCGCAGAAATTCCTCCTGGGCCGCGCGGTCTCCCGCAGTCATCGACAACGACTGCTCGGTCGTCACCTTGAAGGACTGCGGGCCACCAAGTTCCGCCACAGCACCCCCGACTTTCTGAAACATGCGAACTGAGTAGCCGCCCGCGACAACCAACGGTCCCTGATCCGTGGCGTTGTGGAAGAAACCTGCAGTGTCCTCCTCGCTCTGCTTAACCACCTTCGCGGCCGGATAACGGAGGTCCCACACGACGCGCTGAAAACCAGCGTCCGTCGAGCCCTCCACGCGCCGAATCGGCGCCCCGCTCTCGTCGTAAACCATGAAGTAGAGTTCCGGCCTTGCCTCCTCAGCCTCGGTGCGTAGTTCATCATTTGACGGATACGGCACCGTCTGATTCTTCTTCGTCGCGTCCTTCTCCGCGTCCTGCCGCTTTTCTTTTTTGGTCTTGATCTTCTCTTTCACATACGCCGTGAAAACTGCGCCGTACGGCGGATTGTCGGCCGCGAAATAGGAGTCCCCTTGGAATCCTTTATGCGGCCCGCCCAGCGGATGCCGCTCGATGTACATGAGCGCATCCTTGACCGGATACACAGCCGCAGCCTGCTCAATCGCCTCGGGTTTCATCTGCCGCAAGACCGTGATGTCATCCAGCACATAAAGTCCGCGTCCGAAGGTTGCAACTACCAGATCGCCCTCACGCGGATGGATCACCATGTCGCGCACTGCGATCGTCGGCAGTCCACCCTTCATCCGAACCCAGTGTGTGCCCCCGTCTACTGTGAAAAACGCTCCGACTTCTGTGCCCGTAAACAACAGATTCGCATTCACCGGGTCCTCTGCAAATGCCAATACCGGCCCATTCTCAGGCAGGTCACCAGCGATCGACGACCAGGTCTTGCCGTTGTCGGTCGACCTCAGCAAGTATGGTTTGAAGTCTTCGTTCTTGTGATTGTCGAAGGCAGCGAACACGCTGTTGGAGTCGCGCGATGAGGCCGCAAGTCGCGAGATATACGTCATCTCGGGAACACCCGGAAACTTCTCGTACTTTGTCCACGAACCGCCGCCGTCCTGCGTCACCTGGATCAATCCGTCGTCCGTCCCAACGTAAATGAGTCCTTCCTTCTTCGGAGATTCTGATAAAGCCGTGATATTCCCGAAGAACGAAGTCGAGGTGCTCTTGGCGACAGCATCCGGTCCCCACACTTTTCCCATGACCGGCAGCTTGTTGCGATCGATTTGCCGCGTCAGATCGCCCGAGACCGTCTTCCACGTATCTCCGCGATCATCGCTTCGGAACAATTTGTTCGCCGCAAAGTACAGCCGTGTGTGCAAGTGCGGACTGATCAGCAGGGGCGAATCCCAGTTCCAGCGCAGTGGTGGTTCGCCCTTGCCCTCTTTCGGCTGCAAAACCAATTCCTGCCCGGTCGGTTTGGCATACCGTACCAGCACGCCATACTGCGACTCCGAATAGATCGTATTCGGATCCGCCGGATCCACAGCTGACCGGAATCCATCGCCGCCGGTCGTCACAAACCAATCGCTATTCACAATTCCGTTCACGTTTCGTGTCCGTGTCGGCCCACACCACGAGAAGTAATCCTGGGTGCCACCACAGACGTTGTAGAAGGGAAGGGAATTGTCCACAGCGACGTCATAGAACTGCATGGTCGGCAGGTTCGCTTTGAACTGCCAGGATTTTGCATCCTCCCAGGTTTCGTACATTCCGCCGTCCGAACCCACGAGCCAGTGCTTCGTATCGTCGGGATCGATCCACATCACGTGATTGTCCCCGTGATGATTAATCTCGTTGATCTTGTGCAATGTCTTGCCGCCATCGGTCGATTCACGCAATTCCACGTTCATGACGAAGATGCGATCGGAGTTCTTTGGGTCGGGGATGATCCTCGCGTAATACATCGCCCCGGCATCGAATTCGTTGCGGCGTTCCCAGTTCGCACCCTTGTCAGTCGATCGGAAAATTCCGCCCTTTCCATCGGCCGCCTCCACAGCTGCATACACAACAGTGGGATCGGCCGGGGACACCGCGAGCCCGATTCGGCCCATATCGACTGTCGGCAATCCCGAGGTGACTTTGTTCCAGGTTGCACCGGCATCCGTCGACTTGTAGATCGCGCTCTCCGGCCCGCCGTCGATGAGCGTGAACACGTGGCGACGCCGTTGATACGCCGACGCATACAGGATGTCGGGGTTCGAGGGATCCATCACGACGTCGTTCACACCGGTGTTGTCACTGATGGTCAGCACAGCTTTCCAGGTTTTTCCGCCATCGGTAGTCTTGAATAGCCCGCGATCTCCACCCGGGCCCCAGAGCGGTCCGGCAGAGGCAACATACACCACCTTGGAATCCCGCGGATCGATGACGACGCGCCCAATGTGCTCGGACTTCTTCAGCCCAAGATTCTTCCAACTCTTGCCGCCGTCATCGGAGCGATAAATTCCGTCGCCATATCCCACGCTACGCTGCGAGTTCGATTCTCCCGTGCCGACCCAGACGACCGACGGGTCCTTGGGATCCAGTGTCACATAACCAATCGAATACGATCCCTCGCCGTCGAAGAGCGGAGTCCACGTCGTGCCGTCATTCACGGTCTTCCACACCCCGCCCGAGGCCACGCCGACGTAAAACTCATGCTTCCGATTCGGGTTCACTGCAATCGACATCACCCTCCCCGACTCCACGCCTGGCCCGATCGAGCGAAACTTCAACCCCGCAAAGGTCTCGGCATTCATGCCCGCCTTCTTCTCCTCGTCCTTCTTCGGTTCCTCCTCGTTCTCCTCTTTCACGGATTTCTTTTGATCCTTGGCAGGAGATCTCATACCCTCCTTTTTGTCGGCATCTTTATCCAGCTTCTTCTGATCCGGCGCAGATTGTGCGAGAAGGTTGAAAGACGCGAGAGACAGAGCGATGAAGAATGAGGCAATTATTCTCATGCGCACTCCACATTGTCATCCTGAGGCGCGTTTGCGCCGGAGGACCTGGGTAGTTTGCTGCCGACCCGTCACGCAGATCGAAACGGATATGTATACAAGAAATGAGCCACAACTTTCACGCAGGAAGAATGTTCTTTTCCCCGTGATCTCTGCGTTCCCTGTGTCAGCGTCTTTTCCGCGCTAGAATGCCTTCCATGCCCCGCAAGGTCCACGGACACGAAACGCGCCACCATAAGCTTAAGAAGAACTACTGCTTCGCCTGCGGCCCTGACAATCCTGAGGGCATGCACCTGAAATTCATCCTCGACGAAGAACGCCAGACCTTCGTCTGTGAGTTCCGCCTCTCCAAGCGATACACCGGGCCTCCGGGTCACTGCCACGGAGGCATCATCGCCACCATCCTCGACGACGCCATGGGAAAGGTGAACAAACTTCACCACGTCATCGCCCTCACGAAAGAGATGACAGTCGAGTATCTAAAGCCAGTCCCCTTGCACAAGCCACTTCATGTCGAGGGCAGGGAAGTCAGCGTCCACGGACGCCAGCACATCAACCAAGCCGAAATCTTGAACGAAGAAGGAGAAGTGCTGGCCCGCAGCCGGGGCGTTTTCATTGCTATCGATCCCGAAAAGATGTTTGGAAAATTCGTTGAGAGGTAAAGGAGTGATCCGCGCTGTCGTGATGTACTTGCTGCCTGCTCAGTCCCGCGGGCGGCCGATTACAGAAGGAGTTGCAGCAGGCTTAGCAGTTCACAGCCAGCTGTCCTGCTCCTGCTCGAGTAAGGTTAAGTTAGAGTTTGGGACTCGGGTCAGAAGGGCTTGGCCACTCTGAAACAGGGCGAGAGTGCACGCCGTCGTAGACTGCGTGTGGCATCCGTTCCCTAGCTTTTCATCGAACGCAGTGGCTCGCTTGTGGGTATTCGGTACCGGGGCTAAGTCGAGAAGAATACCCGTGGGTGTGCCGTGCCCGTTGCGGACTTTCCGAGCGCGATCGGCGCTGGCTTGGCCGAGACGGGCTGCTTCTTCGCCAGGGCGCTAAGTAACTGCTCGATCTTGCGCTGCTCGTGTGGGATGCGGGGGCTGGGCTGTGTCATGTACAGAATTCTGCCACACTCCCCAGAGGTTGCACAGTTGCCAAATCAGTAACGGTCGGAGGTATTCTGTCTCCGTGAAACGGGTACTCGGCTGGTGGCTGCTAATCGTCTGTCTGTCAATTGCAGTCTGGTAATTTACGAAATATCTGTGAATCTCTACTGGTGCGCCAGGCGGATACTCGGCAGGGCGCGATGTGCATTTCATTCACTTACCCTTTTCTGTCTCACCTTTGGGCCTGCAAATCGGGCATCCCTGCAGCTGATGGATAAGCCTTTTCCATAGAGACCAGCTTTGCTTTTCCATTTCGTGCTCCCACCTGGGCCCAAAAACCTTCTTTTGAATCTCGGGATCGCTGACACCCATGCGGCTCTCCAAATTGATTCCGTGATGACAAGGAATTCTAACGAAGATTGGCAGCCGTATCTTCTCCTCCGCAGGACGAACGTGGCAATCAGATACACTCAAGTTCTCCCTGTAAGCCAAATGACTTGAAATGAGACACTTCCCCATCTGATCGACGATGAGGCTGCTTCCTGAGAGCGAGAACCAAAATGTCTGACAGGGATCGACGAGCGGAGTCACGCTTAGCCACCTACGGAACGCTATCGCCCGGCAGGGTCAATCATCACGAACTGGCCGGGCTGCAAGGCAATTGGCGTCAAGGCACGGTCCGGGGAAGACTCGCGCAAGCCGGATGGGGCGCGGCCCTCGGCTATCCAGCTCTGGTCCTCGATCCGCAAGGACCTCCCGTAGAGGTCTTCCTTTTTGAATCGCCCGACCTCTCCGACCATTGGGCGCGCCTTGATGAGTTCGAGGGCGATGGTTACCGGAGAGTCATCACCCATGTCGAAACGCCAGATGGCGCCGTGGATGCCTGCATTTATGTCCTTGCGGTGGAGGATCGTCCACCCGCGCAGCACGAAGTCTGACCGGGAATGCAAGGACCGGCGGAGGGCTCGATCACTTCGTCTCGATCATGAAGTTATCCAGATTCCACGGGTTCTGATACGTCTCAATCTCGATCTCGTTCTTCTTCTTGTTCACGGTGAGCTTGCAGGCGGGAAGGACTGTACCTGAGCCCTTGCCGTCGGGCGTCAGATTCAACTCAATGGCACCGACGCTGTAGTCCGCCGAACGCGTCGAATTGTAGAGTTCCCCGAAGGCCAGCCAGCGATCGGTAACGAGACGTAATCGGCGCCCATTCTCGGCGGGCAATTCCATGATGTACTTGATGTCGTTTCCCACGCCGCCGCTGGCGAACCGGATGCGTCCCTTCGGCTTCATGCCCTGTAAGGCATCTACAAGACCGTCTTGCCCACGCTTCTTGAATGCCGCTATGAGTGTGTCCCGATCATCCTCGGTGGAATAACTCTCAATGAGAATGTTGACATTGGCGAGCTTGCCGAGCTGGGTGCTCGTGCCCTTGGCGGTCGCCATGATCGTCATTCGTCCTTGCGCCTGTGCCAGTACTGGCAGGCTCGTGCATGACAACAAAAGGAAGCCCACAGCAACGTTCAGCAAAAGCGTCTTCATGGATATCCTCACTTTGCGGTCCGTGTGTCCGCGGCCTGATGGTACCTCCGGCTCGAGACACGGGCACACCCCAATACCCCCGAAGTTTAAGTGGCATTTCGTCAGGAAGGGAACTCGTACTTGCTACAGGGGTCGGAACGATCGCCCTTGAGATTGGTTTGATTCGATCGCGGTAGCGTACTGCTCAAGGCTCCGTAACGATCGCTAAGACATCCCGTCGGTTTTCCCGGCGCGTGATACGAATTCTGCTCCCGCAGCACTACTAGAGCAAGTAAGTGGACGGGGTGGACGAAGTCGCCCAACGAATCCCTCCTCGGCAAGCAAAGCGTGCCAAAGCCTTGTCCCAACAGGAGAGTAAGACGATGTTTTTTATCTCAATGAATTCCCGACTTCTCAAGTCGATCGCCTTCACCTTGCTTGCAGCCGGCCTGAGCGTAGCGCAGAGGCCCGCAGGACCGAATCGCCCGGCGTCAGTTCCGGCAGACTATCTCATCACGCCATTCGGCTACTTCCATTCCAGCTGCCTCAAGCACCTGGCTCAGGGGGACGAAGTGCGGCGTGATGAAAAAGTCCTCCGGCACGCCAATGGAATGACCGAGAATATCCAGGCCTGTGCCTTTCCACATTACAAATCCGACGGAACCAAGATCGTTGGGGATGAGCGTGGCGTGAAAGATCCGTCCATCGGCCATGCCTGGGTCGAATATGCCAGCACCACGATCTCCACGTCCTACGCTTATTTGTATGCCTACTGGAATGTGCCGCCGGCGCCCACCACCAACGACGGCCAGACCATTTACCTGTTCCCGGGCATGGAGGACTACTCCGATGTCGTGACCATCATTCAGCCAGTGTTGGGTTGGAACTCCGACTACGCTAACGCGTGGGGCATCGCCAGCTGGAATTGCTGCGTCAGCGGCACGGTCTTCGAAGCTCCGCCCGCTCACGTTAAACCCTGGGATGTCATCGATGGCTACATGTTCTCCACCTGCGCTTCCGGAACGCTGTCCTGCGGTACGTGGGACATCGTGACCTGGGATCGCACCAATGGGAACTTCTCGGAACTGTTGAACACATCGAGCTTCGGCCAGACTTTCAATTGGGCCTTTGCCGGCGCTCTCGAGGTGTACAACGTCGTGCAGTGCGGCGATTACCCCTCCAGTGGCTACAGTTCCTTCTATGACCTGGGCCTGTACAACTACAAGTGGACCAAGATCGCGAACCCGGCATGGAAGGTAACCAACTTGTCCGCAGGGCTGACGCCTCAATGCAATTACGGCGGAACGCTGCCGAAGCAACTGACTCTGACTTACTGATTTTGCGGTGCACGTGTGCAGGGCATCCCGAGTTTCTGACTTCGGGGTGCCCTACTCATTTCGAGGCACGACCGACACCATCCCGCCAACGAACTATCTGCCTTTTACCCGCGTCAGCTTCCACGGGTTGTTCTCCACTGGAGTCCGCAGGAGCTTCAGCTTGGCTTCATCGTTGTCGAGCGACAGCGCAAACGCCGTCTTCCTGCTGCATGCTTGGGAGAGTCGATCTGCAAGACTTCAAAAAGCACTCCCAATAGTGACGCCCTGATGCCAACCGCTTCCGTCACGCCAAAAGTGAACCAGTTGGTTTGCCTGAGTCTGGGCGATCAGCTCAAGATTCAACCCAAAGCTCCCCTGAAGCAATCCAACTACACAGTCCAATCCCTGTCCGAAGGTAGCTGCAAGCTGCCAAACCGCTCCGGGTGATTCGGGCCTCCACCAGTGCTCGATCGCTCCGTTGTGAACGACGCAAAGTTCAAGATTTCCCGATCCGCGCTCATCCATCATCCCAAATTGACCCTGGATCATGCATGGTTGGCTTTGAATCCCTGCGCCGAAAGTGGCAAGCAGCTGCCATGCCTGTCCGGCGATGAGCTGCCAGTGTTCCATCGCGCCGGTGGTTGAGACCGCCACAACGTGGAGATCTTCCACTGTCTCTGACCAGAGGCCGGAGGACACACGATGCACTTGCACCAGAGAGGGGCCGCTGAGCGCGATATTGTTCGCAAAGACAGTGGACTGGCGCCAGGTTCCCGGCAGGTAGATCCATGGATGCCCGTTGTGTCGGACCCAGTGTTCGAGTGAGCCACTTCCGTTTCTTACCACCAACTCAAAGTCCCCCGGCGCGTGCCGGTTGGACTGTACGAATCCCGGGGTATCAAAGCCACCAGGTCCGAAAAGACCCGAATCACGCCAGACCCCGGACGATTGGTCGAAGTACCAATGATGTAATCCACCCTTGATCGACGGATAGATCACCTCGAAGTTCCGGTTGAAGGTGCTCGCGATCGCAGCGGGACAATTCGCCGCGTCCTGGGCGCCGAAATCTTCGGCCTGTTGCCACGGCAAGCTCCCGATGTCGTTATTGCGCCACCAATGTCGGATTTGTGTACCGGCCCGCGAGAACATCTCGAAGTTCTGGTGCTGCACGCCATTTCCGCTCTCGACCAGGTTGCCAGAATGCAATCGCCGCTTGGACCAGGGATCCGGGTTCGTCGTATCCAGTCCAGTCTTTGCCCAGGTATCGATGTCGACCTCACCGTAAGCAATCTTGCCGAACCCCTGATCACCCCACCCCGTACCCCAGCTATTCTTGATGATCCAGTATCCATCGGGGTCAGCGGGGTCGGGATCATGGAATCCCACCACAAGCACGCAGTGGCCACCCAACACAGTATTGGGTTTGCCGGTATTACCGACCAGGCTCCAGTCGAGGGATCCGTTGACGTCGGTACCCAGCCACCAGTTGCCGTCGCCGGGAAAGTAGAAGATCACCTCGACTCGATCCGCTCGGGAGAATCGCCCCAACCAGAAGGGCCGACCGTCCCATACTTGTCCAAAACCGGCGGTGTTGCCCAATAGAGCCCATGTCAACTGCCCATTGTTCACCGTGCCTAACCACCAGTTGCGGTCGCCCGGGTAATACATCAGCACTTCGCTCCGACCAAGACCAGAAAAGTCTCCGATCCAGAAAGGGCGGCCATCATTGATTCGATGACCAAAACCGGCCGTGTTCCCCACTAGTGTCCACTGCAATTGACCGCCGTTCACACTCCCCAGCCACCAGTTGTCGTCGCCCGGGTAATAGAACAACACATCGCTGCGACCGTCTCCGGTAAAATCTCCAATCCAAAAAGGCCGGCCGTCGTTGATGCGGTGGCCGAAGCCGGCCGTGTTCCCCACCAAGGCCCATGTCAACTGGCCATTGTCCACGGTGCCTAACCACCAGTTGTCGTCGCCGGGATAGTAAAAGAGGATTTCGTCGCGATCTGCCCGCGAAAACCGGCCCACCCAGAAGGGGCGGCCGTCGTTAATCCGGTGACCAAAGCCGGCCGTGTTTCCCACCAGTGTCCATTGCAATTGACCGCCGTTCACACTCCCCAGCCACCAGTTGTCGTCGCCCGGGTAATAGAACAACACGTCGCTGCGACCGTCACCGGAAAAATCTCCAATCCAGAAGGGACGGCCATCGTTGATCCGGTGGCCGAAGCCGGCGGTATTCCCCACCAAGGCCCATGTCAACTGGCCATTGTCCACGGTGCCTAGCCACCAGTTGTCGTCGCCGGGATAGTAAAAGAGAATTTCGTCGCGATCTGCCCGCGAAAACCGGCCCACCCAGAAGGGACGGCCGTCGTTAATCCGGTGACCAAAGCCGGCCGTGTTTCCCACCAGTGTCCATTGCAATTGACCGCCGTTCACACTCCCCAGCCACCAGTTGTCGTCGCCCGGGTAATAGAACAACACGTCGCTGCGACCGTCACCGGAAAAATCTCCAATCCAAAAAGGTCGGCCATCCCAGATACGGCCAAAGTTCGGCTGACCGCCGACAGACACGGTGTCAAGACGGCGGTAGACACCCGTTCCCAGAGCCTCGAAATCCTCCCATACGGTGAAACACGCTGCGATTGGCCCAATGGCATCGATCCATTTCTTCTGGTCAACGATCGAACCGATATCGACGTACTTTACAGGGAGACGCACGGTGCGGCCGGATCGGTCTGCTGCGGTGACATGAGGAATATCGGCATAGGTGTCGAGATACCCCCCGTTATCGATCAATCCGTTGGCCATCACAAAATCAAGGGCGAATTCCGGATTGGACCCGTCCGCGCAGCGTTTACCCGTACCCACGCGGATGTCGCCTTCACACAACGAACACCACAATGAATGCTCAATGTTCACCATGGCCTCGACCAGAGCGGTCGCGGCGTGCGCCCAACAGGAGCCACACATCTGAGTGCGAATCGAGGTAATCCAGTTCCTCCCGAATCTGTTTCGCCAATCGATGGTCATCTTTCCACCTCGTCAGTCGTTGGAACGCAATTCTTTTTGCGTATCTTGTTCGAGTTCGTGGCCGAGGTCCCTGTTACTGATGATTGGTTCGGAGTCACTTGCGCCTGATCTGTTTTTTTTTGCGAGCAGTCTGCCTTTTGGTCGGCTGGCGCTGCAATTCGACAGTTCGTTTTGCCAGGTCCAGCAAGTCCTCTGGCACAAGTCCCAACTCAAGTCGACGGGCAATCAGTTGAGGATCTGAGGGCAGGGTACGTCCGACTTTTGTCCAATCAACCGGCGGCGCATTGTTTGATGGGACAAACGTCTGAGTTGCTCCGCCCAGTGGATAGCGAGGAAGAGGTGCATTGTCACGCAGTGACTTGGCAACCTGCCAAGTCGCTTTTGTGGCCTCCAGCGATCGACGAAGATCTCCTACTGTCGAGGTCAATGCCAATCGAGGACGGTCGGAAGCCGTCTGGCTATTGGTCGTCTGCGCTTGGTTTGGTGGGTTGTCAGTTGCACGGGGTGTACGGCCTCGATTCTTCTTAGTCGGCATGGGTTACTCCCCTAAGAACGTCCCTGATGGAATCGAATCAATGTAGAGCCCCTCTTACCATACATAGCACGCCATCGCTTTCGATCTAACCCGAAACTCCATGGCTCTCAAGTGCGGTCCGCAGTCGCGAATTCAAGGGCCTACTTCTGCACCGTCAAGTATATCTTTGTCCCGGTTCTGTCGACGATGTAAGGAGCACGACAACGACGCGGGCACAAATTTCCTCCCATCGCTTTCGCGCTCAGAATTCCCTTGTCTATTTGAGATAGGCGAAAAACAAGTGGGGAATTGGGTCATGCCAGGAAATAATCTGAGCCTGAGTTCTAGCCAAACATATTTGAAATTTCTTGATCAGACTGCCCGTGCGATTGCCTCCGTGGGATAGCCGATAATTGCGGTGAGCCGACCCGTGTCGCGATCTATGTAGATAAAAGCTGGTCCGTCGATGCG
>Ga0335080_10000971_pt1 | contig 27357 bp, 21 predicted proteins | sample Lox_Sample_34_FD_206720 | JGI IMG/M metagenome (GOLD analysis project Ga0335080, IMG submission 206720) | Soil microbial communities from Loxahatchee National Wildlife Refuge, Florida, United States - Lox_Sample_3.4 | ecosystem: Environmental > Terrestrial > Soil > Wetlands | place: USA... | reverse complement strand
TTCCGCGTACGTCACCGATGTACGGAAACTGTGCCTGCAAACGCCTAAAGCCTTCCAACATGCGGTCGCCCGCCCCTGCTGCGCGCTCAATGAGTTTTTCCTCCTCAATAACATCCAGCACCGCGTGGCCCGCAGCAAGACCCACCTGATTGTTCGAGCCGAAAGTCGTGTTGTGGTCGTTCGACTCGAATGCCTTCGCAACCTCATCGGTGGCAATAAATCCGCCGAGCGGCAGGCCGCCTCCGATAGCTTTCGCAAACGTTACGATCGATGGGCTTATGCCCCAGTGCTGATGAGCAAAGGCGCGGCCGGTGCGGCCCATACCAACGAATACCTCGTCGGCAATCAAGAGAATCTTGTTCTCGAGGCAGATCTCTGCGACTTGTGGCCAGTAATTATCGGGCGGGACGATTACTCCGCTGTTGCCGATTATGGGCTCGGCGATCATCATCGCGAACTCCCCGGGAGCTCGAAACCGTATCGCATCGCGCACCGCCTGTACGGCCCGAGCGCCGCATTCTTCCAGTGTGCGACTTCCGAAACGGCACCGATAGAAATACGGCGGCGTGACATGTACTACACCGGGAAATGATGCGTACGGTCCAAAACCCCTCTTCAGCCCCGGCAGGCCAGTTAACGCCAGGGGCAATGAAAGCCTCCCATGGAACCCGTGCTCTAAAGCGAGAATCCCGTATCCCCTTTTCCCACTTACGGTGGCAAATTTCATTGCCAGCTTTACCGCACCATCGTTCGCCTCCGCACCGCTGTTTACGAAGAATACCCGCCGCTGCTTTCCATTCGTCAGCTCCGAAATACGCTTCGCTAGTCCCATTGCAAGGCGACTGTGAAACCGACCAGGAGCCTGCATCATTGTCTCGGCTTGCTTCTGGATCGCACCCACTACTTTCGGATGGCAGTGGCCGGTTGCCAGCACGCCCGGGCCGCCGTCGAGGTCGAAATACTTGCGGCCTTCCTCGTCTTCAACCTCAATACCCTTCCCGCGCACCATTACTGGCGTGGTCTTATGAGAGGCGACCAAGTAGTTCAAGCCCTCTTGCACGCTCGGACAGTGATCTACATCACCTGCCATTCCTCATCCTCCTAGTTTGCGTAGCTTCGAGTTCGTCCAACCTGGGTTAGCGAGCGATGAATCCGTAGCACGCGATGAAATTCGACCTACAGAAATTCTGCAAACTTCACGCTTGAGTCCAAAATACGTGTGCGCTTCAAAGCAAAATAGACTTGTATTCGAGAAACTCTTCGACGCCGAATCGACCCCACTCTCTTCCGATACCGGATAACTTGAAGCCGCCGTGCGTTGCTCTCTTATTGAGCGGTGCTCCATTGATGCGCACGCGTCCGACTCTCAGCGCTTTGGCGATCGCCCGCGCCCGCTCTGGATTTGAGCACCAAAGCCCGGCGGCCAGGCCATAAGGAGAGTCGTTCGCAATTTCGATCGCGTCTGCCTCGTTTTCAAAGGGAATGATGACCACCACGGGACCGAAGATCTCTTCCCGAGCGATCCGTCGTTTGTTGTCAGTGGTGAAAATCGTCGGTTGGATAAAGTAGCCACGCGGCAACCCCTGAGGCGCCTCTGGGCCTCCCATTAACATTCGGGCACCCTCCTCGATTCCCGAGCGGATTACACCTCGAATGCGATCGCGCGCGCTGGAAGTGATGACAGGACCGAGAGTGGTCTGTGGGTCATAGGGGTCCCCAAGCCTAAAGGACTTTGCTTTTGCGACTGCAATTTCCTCTGCATCCTTTAGTCGGCCTTTCGGAACGAGCATTCGCGTAAGGCCCCCACATGCTTGGCCGGCATTTCGAAACGCGTCCTCAATGCCATCCTTCACCGCGCGTTCGAGTTGCGCCTCGTCGAGAATAATGTTCGCCGACTTTCCACCTAGCTCCAGGTGAACCCGCTTAACCGTCCGGGAGGCAAGCTCCATGACGCGTCGACCGGCGCGAGGCGAGCCCGTCAGCGACACGACATCTACGAGCGGGTGAGAGGCAATTGCCTCCCCGACCTCCGGCCCGGTACCTGACAAGAGATTAAAGACACCCGCGGGTACTCCCGCCTGAATCGCCATTTCAGCAAAAAAATAGGAGCCAGAGGGTGCAAGCTCGGAACCCTTTAGCGCGACGGTGCAACCAGCCGCAATAGCCGCCCCTGCCTTTGAGATAATGGTTCGGAGCGGAGCATTCCAAGGTGTGATCGCGGCTACAACACCAGAGGGTTCTCGGCAGACTCTCGCGTTTCCGATCGTTTCTTCCCAACAAATTTGACGTAGACTTTCTGCGATAATGTTGAGCTCTTCGATCCCAGCAAGTACCTGCGCCTTGGACGCCCACTCGAGGGGATAACCGAGTTCACTAACAATTGCTCGCGTAATCTCAGCCGACCGCGCATTTAGGGCCTGCGCCAACCTCTCGATGACATGGATGCGCTCCTCCAAAGGCGTCTGTGACCATTGAGGAAACGCCGCCGCCGCGGCGTGGACAGCCCGGTCCGCATCCTCCGCCGTCCCGCGCGGAACAGTGGAGATGAGTTCCTCAGTCACCGGATTAATTACAGGAAGGGTGTCGCGTGCTGAGGATCGCACCCACTCACCATTAATGAAGATGTCGCTGCGCTCGATCATGAAAGACTGCTCCTCACGATGACCTACCCCCTGACCCCTGATGATTGCGATCTCTCAAGGTCGTCTAAGCTGCCTGCGAGCCCGAGATCCCTCCCCAGCCACAGCCCCGGACCGCCTAAATTTGGTTGCGCTCGCGAAGCGGGTTGCGACGCGTAACGCGCAAGAATGGGACTAGCTCCCGCGGTCAGCAAATTATATACTGTATACGGGATCCCGGCCAACCCCTGCTTGGCAGCTGTATCCGACGGCCTGCGGTCGGCGGGAAAGCGTTAGCCAGACAGTTGCGTGACCCGAGTTGATACCACGATCACGATCAGCTTCGCCGCCCCAAAAAGATCCGACGAGTGCAATCACTAGGAGACCCTAAGCATGACGGCCCAGAATAGCTCCCCCGGAAAGGCCCAAGACGCCGCCTATGCATTTGCGAAAACTGTCGCGGATGTTCACTTCGCTTCTCTTCCCCCAAAGGCTGTTGAGCTTACCAAGCAGGACGTTCTGGACACGATGGCCTGCGCTATCGCAGGGAGCACTTTTGCCGGCGGGAAGGAGCTAATTGAGCTCGGTAGGGAATTCGGCGGTACACGCGAGAGCACGGTGCTCGCGTTCGGCGACAAGCTTCCTGCCCCGATGGCCGCTTTTATCAACGCCTCGATGGGTCACGCGCTAGACCTAGACGATACCCATGACAAGGCGGTTTTGCATGTTGGGCCGGCCGTGGTCTCGGCCGCCTTAGCGGTTGCAGAGAGGTCCGGGCGGGTTGACGGAAAATCGCTGATCACTGCGGTGGCCTTAGGCGCTGATATGGTCTGCCGCATGGGACTAGCAACAAAGATTCCGCTGCAAAAAGGCGGCTGGATGTTCAGCCCGCTGTACGGCTATTTCGGCGCCGCAGCTGCGGCGGGCAGCATCCTGGGACTCAATCAGGAACAAATGATCAACGCGTTCGGTATCGCCTACTGCCAAGCGGCAGGTAACTTGCAAGTCAACATCGATGACGAGCATGCGCTGACAAAACGGCTTCAAATCGGCTTCGCTTCAAAAGGCGGCACCATGGCTGCCCTCCTAGCGCAAAAGGGACTAACCGGTGCGCGGAACAGCATGGAAGGTCGTTGGGGAATATATAACCTCCAGCACCGCGGTGAATACGACAGAGCAGCTCTGATTGATCGCCTTGGGCAGGACTTCGAGGTGGCCAATCTGAGCTTTAAACCTTATGCCTGTTGCAGGCAAATCCACGCTCATATTGATGCGGCACTTCAGTTACGAAGGGAGCATGGCCTCAAACCCGATGACATCCAGGCGGTGACATTGTATGTAAATACGGATCCGCACTGGCTGTGCGCACCGCTGGATCTCCGACGTCGTCCTAAAGAAGAAGTTCATGCTCAATTCAGCATCCCATATTCGGTTGCCGTCGCACTCGCTTACGGCAAAGTCCTCATTAAGGACTACATGCAGAGATCTCTTGGAGATGAGAACGTGTTGCGTATTGCCGATCGAATTACGCCTCAATATGATCCCTCTCTACCCACGCGAGTGATCCCGCCCGCAAAGATGGAGATTCGGACGAAAGACGGGCGCACACTCACCGCGCAAGTCGTAGATGCAAAAGGACATCCGAACAATCCGATGAGCTGGGACGAATTGGGCGATAAGCTTCGAGATTGCGCTAGCTATTCGGCGCAGCCCGTTAACGACGAAGCTCTCCAACGAGTGATGGAACTATGTCGACACCTCGAGGATGTTCGAGACGTGCGGTCGCTTACCACACTGCTTGCGCCCAGCGCCGGAGCAAAGGCTGCGTGATAGCTCGACCGGAACCTCCCAAGCATTTGAAGTCAACGAGTATCCCGACTTCAGCCGGGCGTCTGAGTCGCGTCGGACAGGCCGCGTTACCGCGCGACCTTCTAATGAAGCGACCACGATCGCTAACCTGAAGCCCGCACGTCGCGCTCACTCAACTTCACCGCGCCTTCTCGAGAGTGGATAAGTTCGCCGTCACGGAAGACGTAGTCGACACGCACGTCGCGCATTCGTTCCGCCGAGACGGTACGAATGTCTCGATCCAGAATCACGATATCGGCCAGTTTTCCCGCCTCCAAGGTCCCTTTGCTTTTTTCTTCGCCCAGTAGGCGCGCAGGATAGACTGTGTGCATTCTGAGCGCAGACTCCAAGTCGATGGCTTCCTCTGGCTCTATCGGCTTACTGTCCCAGCCCAGGCGCGTCAGGCAACACCAAATGCTGAAGAATGGATTACTGACGTTGCTGTCATAGAAACACGTCGCATCGGACCCGCAGGGCAGCTCCCAGCCCTGATTGATCAGCGTCCGAAATGGGAGGCGACCCTTTCCGGCTCCATACTCGCCGAGGAAGCCGGGCATCGCTGGTGCCATCAGGTTCACGAACATCGGGTTCGGAACCGGCAAGCAACCGCTACGCTCCCACCAACTTGGAGTCGTCGGATCCCAAACCCAGTTTCCCGCGTGTTCGAGTCGTACTGGCGGCACGTTGCGCAGTTTGAGGTCTATGACAAGTCTACAAATCTGCTCCTGACTACGCTCACCGTTGGCATGAAAGGCGAGCTGGATCCCGGCATCCTGCGCCGATCGCAATATCGTGGTAAGTCGCTCATCCGAGAAGGAGAGTACGCCGCGAGAGCCCGGGGCAATCGCTACGCTGCTGACGTATTCTCCATTGACCGCAGCATCCGCAGACGAGAACCCGCCGTCAGCAAACAACTTGACGCCTTGAACTTCGTAGCGCCCCGGTCGTTCTTTGATCCCAAGCGCCTTCCAGTTCAAGGCATCCTCAAATTTGCACAACCTAGGTGTTCGTAAGAACAGTTTGAAACGGCTCTTCACCCGATCTTCATCGATCAACCGCCCTAGAATGTTAAGTGAAGCTAGGTTGTCAGTAATCTCGCCGATCGTGGTGACGCCGCCTGCCGTAAAATAGTCGCGTACTCCAACGTCGATAGCGCGTTCGATAGTAGCCGCATCAGGTTCTGGGTACGGTAACAAGCCATCAAGGTTGTTTACGCGGCCATTCGGTTTGCCGTCGGGTCCACGTTGGATTGCCGCAGGCCCACCGCTTCCGTGAACTACATTGTAAAAGCTCTCGATTTTCACGACTTCGAGGGCTTTCGTGTTTAGAATGCTTATGTGGCCGGTGCGCAGAGCTATCGGTACCGTGCGGCTGACCTTATCTAGATCCTCACGTGTCGGATAGCGTCCATCACGCCAACGCAAGTTAGCCATGAAAAGGCCCCGCGCGTTGACCCAGCCTGTTTCCTTTGCCTTATAGAGATTGTCTGTCAATACCTGCTGCATGTCCTCGATGCAGGTACAAGTATTGACGCAATCAATCATCCATTGGGATCCCATCGCAGCGGAGCAGGCATGTGCATGAGAGTCGATGAATCCTGGCATGATCGTTCGACTTCCTGCATCAAGGATCCTGGCTTCCGTCGCGTCGCTAAAACTGGCAATTGCTCCGACACCGACTATTCGGTCCCCGCGTATCGCAACACCCTGTTCGGTCTGCAGCCCCCTCCTTGTGAGTGGTAACACGTTGCCCTGGAGTACGTACATGGAGATCTCATTCATTGCTGCCATTCCAATGTCGCTTAGTGACGATTGCCCTTTGACATTTAAAAGGGAGTACCCGCGATCGGTGCGCCGACACCGCTTCACACTTGCTGGCCATGACCGGCTGGGTCAAATCTTCTCCGTGTCCCGCAATGCAACGGTTTGCGCGGCAAGCGCAGAGCGCGACATACTGCATACTGGACACAGCCATCGCACTGTATACTAAAAGTCAAGCATGCAAAACCCTCCTTTCCGGCTCTGTCCCCTTATGGCCCAGGCAACGTACACGGCATCAGTCGGATGATCATGATGGGAAAGAGTCATTTGCAGGTAGCCGACGCATCATTCACTGGACTGACGCGAGTGGAACCAAAACTGGCGGCGCCAGTGCAAAAAATCAGGATCTGATTCACGCTAATCCGTCGGTTCTTTGGTTTCGCATTAACAAGCCCTGAAAGGACCCGAAAGCGCCAATGCATACCGGAAACCGGGAACCTGCGGATCGATGGTTGGCGCTTCTACTTCTTACGCTAATTTACGCAATCAGCAGCGCAGATCGGCTCCTGATGTCCTTATTTATCGAACCCATAAAGGCTGAATTCAGACTTTCTGACTCTGGCGTCAGTTTCGTGACAGCTCTCGTTTTCGGAACCTTCTATGTCGGCGCAAGTATTCCTTTAGGTGTTCTCGGCGATCGGGGAAATCAACGCAGACTACTGGCCCTGTGCGCTTTGCTGTTCTCATGCATGACTGCACTGACGGGCTTCGCCCGTTCATACGGACTAATGCTTGCTTCGCGCGTTGGGGTTGCCATCGGCGAGGCCGGCTTTACCCCGATTGCACTTGCCTTCCTTGCCAGTAAATTCGCCCCCAAACGCCGCTACGCCGTATTCTCTTTATTCTCTCTTGGTATCACCATCGGCGGCTGGGCGGGCGGCAGTCTAGCCGGCCACCTTGAGGGCAGAATGGGCTGGCGCACCACCATGGTCGTGTTCGGCCTAGCGGGCCTGCCCATGGCGCTGGCGCTTCGCCTTCTTCTTCGCGACTCGCACAATTGGGCCGCGAACACGGCACCCGCCGTAAGTACTGGCCTCTCGCACAGCTTTCGCACGACTTTGCGGGAATGCATCACACGGCGTTCGGTATTTCATACCATTGTTGGCGCAGTACTTAGCTCTATCTGGGGTTGGGGCCTGGTTTGGTGGATCCCAGCGTTCTTCTACCGAAGCTTCGGGACTACGACGGCCGACGCCGGAGCCATTCTAGGAATGATGCACGGTGTGGTTGGCACCACCACCATTTTGCTAACGGCAGTGATCCTCATTCCACTGGCGCGCAGTGACGCTCGCCGACCCCTGTGGCTGGTGGCGATCTGGTGTGCAATCGCAACGGTGCCATCTATAATTATGATATTGGCACCCACGGTCAACATTTCCTTATGGATGCTTTGGCTCTTTATACCTGCATCGTATGCCACGACCGGCCCAATCTTTGCAACGATCAGCGCCGCCGTCGAGCCCAACATGCGCAGCCAAGTAACCGCGATATGCCTGGCGGTTTGCAATCTGGCTGCCATGGCGATCGCCCCTCAGTTGGTCGGATTTCTCTCTGATTTGCTTGCGCCTCACATGACCCATCCCAACGAATCCTTGCGGTACGCGCTCTTGCCGTTAGGCCTGAGTGGCTTTTGGGGTGCCGCTCACTTCTGGCTTGCATCCCGGCATGTCAGGGCCGATAGCGATCGTGTCACCGCGCTAAGCGATGGCGCGCTGGCAGCGGGCGCTCTCTAGCGCGAAAGGTCGGTGCATTTCCTATCCCCGCCCCCGAGGGTGGGAGGGGTCGAGTCGGCTTGCGGTTTACGCGGCGTTGAGCCTGAAACCACAAGTGACGTTGGATAAGCCGCGCCAGCATCCAGCTAGTCAGTGCGTGTACGAGGCACCCCAGTCCTTATGAAGGCTACCTGTGTGCGAAGCCCGCGGCCCAGTCTAATGCGCGGACTGTGCAGCTCTTTGATCCGCTTCTTGGTCGCGATCGTAGGCGGCCCAGGCTTCATTGATAACGTAGGCGAATAGCGAACGCAGCTCCGCATCCGACAGGTATTCGAAGCGAGGCATTCCGTTTCTTGCAAGGGCACCCTCCTTGAGCACAGTCCTGAACATTGCTAGGTCCGCGGGTGGAGTTCGGTTGAGGTTCGGCACGGGACCGCTGACTGCCGCCCCCGCGGTACCGTGGCAGATAACGCAGGCGTTCACTTCGAACAGGACCGCGCCAGTCGCGGCGAGTGCGGCATCCTGACGGGGCACGGGTGGCTTCGGCGTCGGTGCCACTGCGGCAAGCGGAGGATAGGTGCTCGTGCCCCCGAGGCGGAACGCCAGCAGGCGCGGTGGAGTCTGCGAAGCGGGCGTGGAATCGTAGCGAGAAACGTAGGAGCCGCTGCCCATGGCTGAGCCGTTACCGGTCGCCACGATCAGATACTGATGCCCGTCAACCATCACGGTTGAGGGGGCAGCGGCAATCGCACCGCCAGTCTGGTGACTCCAGAGCTCCTTGCCTGTCGCAGAGTCAAAAGCTACTAGTCGCCCGTCGGCCATGCCCTCGAAGACCAGCCCGCCCGAAGTATGTAACAGGCCTCCATTCAGTGGCTTAGTTTCCATGGCCCGCCATTTCACCGTTGCAGTGATAGGGTCCCAGGCCACAACCTCTCCGTGGGGCTTCCACTTCGACTCACCGTTCATGCCGTAGTAAACGTCCACCGTGATACCGGCGAACGGACCGGCGAGGGCCGGGCTGTAGCGGCTGGGCGCGACCATCGTAGGGATGTAGAGAAGGTTGGCCTTGGGATCGAAGGCCAGGGCGTGCCAGCTGTGGCTGCCGAGCCCCCCCGGCATTACGACGCCGCTTTTGTCGGGGTTCAGCCAGTACATGCCTTCGCGATCAAGAATAGGTCGTCCGTCGGCGTCCAGACCCTTGGCCCAGTTCATATCGGTGTAGGCACTTCCGGAGATGAACTTGCCGGTCACCGCATCGATCGTATAGGCAAAGCCGCTCTTCGGTACGCTGAAAACCACCCGGCGGATCTTTCCGTTGTCCGGCAGGTCAGCGACCATGATTCCGAGGGTCGGTTCAAAGCTCCAGCCGTCGTGCGGTAATTCCTTGAAATGCCACTTGTAGGTACCCGTGCGGGCATCGAGTGCGACGATCGAGTCGGTGAAAAGCTCATCACCAGCATCGGGTGGTCGTGAGCTGGGGTCAATTGGCTGCGGCTCGGCAACCCCGATATAGAGCTGGTGCAGCTTCGGGTCGTACGTGATGGCATCCCAGACGCTGCCGCACCCATGCGTTTTCGCGTACCAGCCTGTTCCCCAGGTCTTTGCAGCCATCTCATAGAGTGGGCTGTCCTGCGGCTTCGATGGATCACCCGGCACGGTGTAGAAGCGCCAGCGGTGCGCGCCCGTTGCGGCATCGAACGCATCGACATACCCGCGTGTCAAGCCAGAATCGCCGCAGGTATTGCCGATGAAAACCAAGCCTTCCCCCACGCGGGGTGCCGCGTCGATCAGGTAGAACTCTGAGGGATCGCAGGACCGTGCTTCCCAGCGCTGAGCGCCGGTCTTCTGGTCCACGGCAAAGAGGCGGCAGTCCGTCGCAATGATGACCTCGTCCTTCCAGAGTGCAAGGCCCCGGTTAAGTCGGAGCGTTACATATCCGATCATCGAGGCCTTGGAAAGATCGACCTTCGGTTGGAAGGTCCACCGAAGCTTACCTGTACGTACATCGCTGGCGAAGATCTGGCCAGCAGGACCTCCCTGAAAGACGGTACCGTCCTGAATCAGCGGATTGCCCACTAAGCCGCTACGAGTCGGCATCTCAGTCCACCACGCCAGTCCGAGCCTGCCGATGGTGTCGCGATTAATTTCTGCAAGTTCGGAGTGGTGTTGCATTTCAGCGTTGTTGCCGAGCAGCTTCCAATCCGTGTTCTTCGGCAGGCTCCCCTGCTTCGTGCAGGCCGCCATGAACAGCAGAAGCATCGTCGCGCTACCGACAGTCCACAGACTTCTATGGCGATTAATCATGCGGTAGTCCCAAGTATCCGCGGGCGATGACGATTTACTCCGAAGCCGCTGGACCGACGTCCAATACGGCGCAATGCGAGTGACTCACCTAATGCGCCCCGGCTCGCCGCGAGAGCATACTGTATACCACATACTTAAACATAGATCACCACTCACCATCGCTTCGGGCGCGCTCTACACACCTACACCACGGCGTGAACATCCCCCACCGGGAGACGGTCATATACGTTCTCCGAGTACGCTAAGGACCATGAATGACGGTTCCGGCGTCGATGGGCCTGCCATCAGCGCGCGGGGGCGCCAGCTCGCAGATCTGCCCCATAGATAGACGACGGCGCTGGTTTCACCACGGCACAGCGGCGCCAAGCTGCCGCATCAGACTCGTGAAATCAGTTGCGCCCCAATGTTCCACGACCTTGCCGTCGCGAAACTTAAGCCGATCGAGCATATTGACCTCGATCGCCTTACCCGTTGGCGCGATGCCGGCGTACTCGCCCAGATGTGTACCGGTGAATCGCGCGTGCAGCCAGACGTCGCCCGTCGTATCGACAGAAGACGCTACAACCTCGAAGCGAAGATCAGGAAATGACCGGCGCAGCTGTTGCGGCCATGCCGTGAACATCCCAAAAGAGGCTCTGTCGCCCTGCCCGCTGCCTTCATGCTGGATGTAGTGCTCACTCATGACTTGTTCCAGAACCCGCATGTTCCCTCGATCGAACACTTGCTCATAAATGGCTCTAGCAGCTTGTTCGTTAGTCATGAGCCGTCTCATTGCACCGATCGCGAAATTGTTTTCCAGAATGCACACTCATGCCGGACGAGATATTCACCCTCTGATATTGTGACGGCGCCGCCCAGGTCCTCGGACAGGTATACCGGCTGTGTTTGCGTGTAGCGCGGCCAGGGGCTGTTCCTGGTTCCGTTCGGGTTGCCGGAGCGCGCGAAGTTCACCCAATAGTCGATCATTTCCTCGGAGAGGCGCAGCTGCTGCGGACTGAGCGTCTGCACGTGTCCCAGACTACCGCCATGATTCGAGCGGAATAGATACTGGATGTCACCGGTGTGGTAGGCCCCGGGATGAAAACTCATCGGCGGAAAATAGGATGGAGCGCTGCGGTCATCAAACTCGTACGCGTAGACCGGCACCTGCGTGGCCAGCATCTGGTTAGCCTCGGGGACACCGCAGAGAGCCGGATCCGTGCTGAGCGCGATATCCGCCTGACTCGCGCTCTGATACTCGGTCAGTGGATATTGAGCGAGAACTCTTTCGACGACATTGGCAGGGAACGCTGGGGCGCCATACGTCCGAGTGACGCTCGGGGCGTAATCACTCGCGGCTAGACTGATTCCTGTGTAGTACTCGTTTGTCATCACGAAAAAGGCGCTCTCGTCCCGGGTCCACCCGTTCATGATCGGCATGTGATTGAAACGTCCACTGGCAAAAGCCGCCTCCGGTGGTTCAATCACGGTAGTGCCGTCCACTATCCCCCCACCTGGATTGGTGTAGGGACCATTCGCCACGGTCGTTCCCTGGATTGAAAGTATCTGCTCGACGGACAGAGCGCGTAGGCACTCTGCGATACGATCACCCTGGTTGGCACAGCCCGCCGCTTGCGCAAAACCAATGCCTTGCTGTTCTGCATCCTTGAGTGATGAGAACGCGAGCGACGGGTCCAAGGACCAGCCGCTCTGGAAGATGGCGCGGCTAAAAAGGCCCTTGGCCGTCGGGGAAATTACATGAGCTACCGTGCTGGCGGCGCCGGACGACTGCCCCGCCACCGTGACCCGCGCAGGATCACCGCCGAACGAGGCGATATTGCGCTGCACCCACTGAAGAGCCAATTGTTGGTCGAGGTAACCATAGTTGCCGAATGGGACCCCTTCGCGTTCCAACGCCGGATGCGCTACGAAGCCGAGGAGGCCTAATCGGTAGTTGATCGTTACTACTATGACACCGTGACGTGCCAGTGCAGCCCCGTCATAGTCGTTGCTCTCTCCGTCGAACAGTCCGCCGCCGTGAATCCACAAGATCACGGGCAGGCGACCCAGACTTGAATTGCTTCCGACGGCCGGCGTGACGACATTCAAGAAGAGGCAGTCTTCGGCATAACTGGGAGGGCCCGCAAATACTCCCAATTCAAAAATCTGTGGGCACCTATTTCCGTATGCGGTCGCCTGCCGGACTCCACTCCAGCGCAGGTGAGCCTGCGGCGGTCGCCAGCGCAGCGCGCCGACCGGAGGCTGCGCATATGGGATGCCCAGGAATTCGTACACGCCATCTCCGATGTGGCCTCGAAGCCAGCCTTCCTTCGTCTGAACCGTTGGGCCGCCGGCTCCGGCTTGCTGAGCTAGAATTGGAAGTTGAGCTCCGAGGGCGGACAAGGTCAGCAATATTGCTGCCGATCGGTTCACAAGAATCCGCATAATGCTACTTCTGTGCCGGGCTGGTCTTGAGCCGCTCCGCCTTAAACTGCTGCCACCGCACGTCCGTGATGTAAGCGTAGATGTCATCTACGTCGGCGCGCGACAGTGTATCGTCGAACCGTCCCATGCCACCCGTCACCAGAGCACCATTGAGCACGATCGAGCGAAAGACTTGGGGATGTTCGCTCCCAAATGTGGGTCGCGTCAGATCGGGGTTAATCGCCGGGCCCTGCCCATGGCACCGACCGCAATTTACGATAAACAACTTTTGACCGCGCTCCACCGCGTCGCGCGGCGGCACTGTCTCTGGTTGGGTGATTGGGCTTTCGATGCGCGGCTCTGGTTTCGGTGTCTCCGTGGACCCATCCAGACGAAAGGCCAGGATCCGACCGATGTTCTGGTAGCTGTAGGGAGCCGAGCCCTTTGGAAACGTCATACTCATCATGGATCCGCCCCAACCCGCCATCACGGCCACGTACTGGATACCGTTGATCCGGTAGGTCATCGGCGCCGTGATAATCGCTGACCCGGTATCAATCGACTTCAACAACCTGCCCGTGCTCGCTTCCAACACAGTCAGACGGCCGTCAACGTTACCCTGAAACACGAGGTTAGCGGCCGTAGACATCACTCCCCCAGGAAATACTGCCAGCCCCCGCCAGGTCTCTTGCTCCCACACCACTCGCTGAGCGATCGGGTCCCAGGCCCGCAGCACGTTACGCAGGATCGGACGGGGAGACACGTCCGGCAGCGGGCCGAGGATGGGCGTGTAGTCTTCCTTGTGATACGCATCGTCGAACGGAACGAATGCTGTCGCGAAACCACCGTCGAGGTGCTTCACGAGGGCTCCCGGGTTAGTTTCGAGATTAACGAGAATGTTTTGTGCCTCGAGCACGGGGATATACACAAGCCCGGTAATGCGATCGAAGGACATCGGCGCGGACGTGTGGGCACCGGCAGTAGACGGCACGACGAGCTTGGGCGAGTCACCATAGTCGACCGCAGGACTGGGAATCGGACGGAATTTCTTGTCCATGCCGAGCGCCCAGTTTTGCTCCGCGTATGGCTTTGCTGAGAGTACCTCGCCTGTGCGGCGGTCGATGACGTAGAAGAATCCATTCTTGGCCGCCTGCATTAGCACGGACCGGCGACGACCATGAATGGTGAGATCAGCAAGGACCATCTTTGCCGTGGCATCGTAATCCCACATGTCGCCGGGAGTCGTTTGGTAATACCAGGCAACGTGACCGGTACTCGCCTTCAGCGCCACGATGGAGGAGACATAGAGGTCGTCGTACACCCTTCCTTTCACCTTGGTGCGCCGGTAGTACGGCGCGGCGTTTCCGGTACCGATGTAGACAAGTTTCAGTTTCTCGTCATAGGCCAAACCGTCCCAAACTGTTCCACCACCGGGCGCGCGTAGGCTGCAGTCGGCAGGCCAAGTCTCGCGGGCACGCTGTTGGTCGACATCCTGCGATGTCGCTTCACAGGCCGGGACGGTGTAAAAGCGCCACCTGAGATGCCCGGTCTCGAGATCGAGCGCGGACACGTACCCGCGCACTGCGCCCGTGCCGACATCACCACCAGCGTTCCCGATGACCACGACGTCTCCCGCAACCTGCGGTGCGCCCGTACTCGTATAGGGTAGCCGGCGGTCGACGATGGTATCGGTCTCCCAGATTTTCCTGCCGGTCTTGCCATCCAGAGAGAACAGGCGGCCATCAAAGGACGCAACGTATACACGACCTTTGAAAATCTCCACGCCGCGATTGACGAAATCGCAGCAGGCGTAGCGTCCGCGACTGGTGTCATTGTGAGGATCAAATGTCCAGATTTCCTGGCCCGTCGCAGCGTTGAGCGCGTACACGAGCCCCCAAGGACCGGAGGTGTACATCACTCCGTTGACGACGATCGGCGTTGCCTCAAGACCACGATTCGTCGCTAACCGATACTCCCAGGCGAAGCCCAGACGGTGAACGTTGCTAGTGTCGATATCGCTAAGCGGCGAAAAGTAGGTTAGGCCCGCATCGCGGCCGTGCGTAGACCACTGCCCAGCGCCCTGATCAGTTGCTGCCGTGCCATGCGCCGCCGCTTGGCCAGTGCTTTGGCCGCATCCTCCCACGGCGACAAGGAATGCGACCCATCCCAATGGTCGCAGGCGTCTGATTCGCGTCATCCGGTCTGCGAGCCGACGTGCGTGCATCGCAGTAAATCGTTCCAGCTGCTCCTTCAGAAGGCCGCCCAGTACGAAGTCCTTGAAGGAAGCCTGGAGTCATCCTCCCTCGAGCTTCGCAGCAGCCGGCCATCAATCCGGTCGGGCATTTCGGTCCGCGGAGTAGATCGGCCAGTAGTAATAGAACGTACGTCTGGAAAAAAGCCACGTTCCCCGGACGCGTTGAAGTTCGTCGACATAGTGACCGCCGAAACCGCCGCTTTGTCCCGGCGAAACCGGTGAGTGCATGGCGCACGTCCCCCGTGCCCGGTCACCGTCGATCGAGAAGATCTCGTTCGTGACCAGCGGAACGCGCACGCCGTCCGGTACGGCGGAAAGACGCTCGCGGATGACGTCTCGACCTTTCATGGTCACGACGCGCTCCGCCGTTTCATACATCTCGAAGATTCCGTCCTCGGTAAAGAGATCGGCAACCTCGCTTGCTGCCCCGTGAGCGATGTACCAAGCATATTTCGCTCGCAGCTCGCTCAGTGCAATGCGTGCCTCGATACTTTCCACTCGCCGGACAAGCTGCGGATCAACCTGCATTCATTCTATGCCGTCATAAACCCGACGCCGCCGTCTCTCTGGAGTCAGAACTTCTGTGACAGGGTGATGCCGTACGTGCGAGGCGGAGTGTACGAAACCAAGTCACCTGCCCCACTCGAAGCTGCATACGATGCATAAGTCTCATCGGTCAGGTTCTTGCCCCATAGCTGTACGCCAAATCCGCGTGCGGACTTCCAATCCGCACTGAGATTCAACGTGCCATAGCCACCTTGCTTGAGTCGGTTCTGTGAGTCGGTGTACCAGCCGGAATCGTAAGAGTACAGGGCAGTAAACCCTAAGTCGCCGTCCGCGAGGGGATGCGTGTAGGTCCCCGACACGTTCCCGGCGAATTTAGGTGCGCGCGGCAACTGGTTGCCCGCCGCATCAAGGCCGGTGCCATTCGGGCCCAATGCGATATTACCGTACGGAAAGACGGGATTGGGCTCGTACGAGGGCGAGTTGGGGAACTGGTCGAACTTGGTATGCTCCAGGCTGACAGCAGCATTGACCGAAAAGTTATGCGTCACGATCGCGTTTAGTGTCGTATCTAAGCCATAGAGTCTCGCCGAGGCACCGTTGACGAAGGTCGGAAAATTGCCCACGTACGAATTAACCTGAATGTTCTTGTAGTCGTAATCGTAAGCAGCCACGTTCAGTCGTAACCGGCGGTCAAGAAACTCCGATTTCAATCCGATCTCGGCGGCGTTCAAGGTCTCCGGCTCCAAGGGAGCGACGGTGGGCGACGTAAAGCCGCCGCTCTTAAACCCGCGATTGTAAGATACGTAAGCCATGACTTGATCGGTGAACTTGTGATCAAGTGCGATCCGCCATGTGGGCTGATTCATAGTCAAATCGCCATGAAAGGCCGGACCGCCAGGGTAGAACGCCGATCCATCGATATTGAGGTAACCGAACGGACTACCATAAACGTAGGCCGCATTGTCGTAGTTTCTAGTCTCATTCGTGTCACGTATGCCGAGTGTCAGGTTAGTTCTGTCGAATATCTCCTTCGTCGCCTGTGCGTAGAGTGCCCACGACTCCGTCCTGTTCGTAACATAGATCTGTATGTCGTTCGGGTTAGTCGGGATGTAACCATCACAGGTGGGCGCGACCGGAATGCCAAATCCGCCGCATGGTCCGCTATATGGCGTGGCCGGCGTCCATTTCGAAATTTCGTAGAAATAGTACGCGCCTGCCGTCCAAGTGAAGCTTGAGCCCGCCGGCGAAGCCAATTGCAACTCCTGGCTGTACTGAGTGTGCGGCTCAATTTCATGGATCGCGTACTGGAAAAGACCTGCTGGACTCGTGCCCACGTCATTGTGGTTGAAGTAAGTTTGCCGCCACGCGGAGATGCTGGTTAAGGTGGCGAAGTCCATCCGGTAGGCAACGGTCGCGGAGACTCCCTCTTGGTTAAGGTCGCTGCGCGAGTCGTAGGGTTCGTTGTTGTAATGCGGGGGCACAGGGTTTGGCCCGCCGAGCGGGATCGTACCAGGCCACGGTCCAATCGCGTAGGTCCCGTGTGCGTGTTCGTAGTCACCCGAAAGCTTGATCGTTAGATCATCGGTCGGGGTGAATAGCCACTTAGACCGTAGCATGGTGTAACGGTTGTAATCGAGTTCTGTTCCGTCGTACAAGTTCGTACCAAAACCCTGCTGTTGGTAGCGGACTTGGACGGCAAGATCGGCAGCCACGTGATCAGCGATACCACCGGTCACGTAGGCGTCGGCAGTTGTCGTCTGGTAATTGCCATAGCCCGCATCGACGTCGCCCCCGAATGTCTGACTCGGATCCTTCGTGTGAACCTGAATGAGGCCACCGTCAGCGTTGCGGCCGAACAACGTGCCTTGGGGACCGTTGAGAACTTCTATGCTTTGAATGTTGTTGAATTCCACCGCAGACGCGGTTTCCGAGGCCCAATAGACGCCATCCACGTAGATCGCAACGGGACTCTCGATGCCGGGGCCAATCGCAGGCGAGCCGATGCCACGCACATATACCTGCCCCCAATTCGCGGCATCGGCGAACTGCAGACTGGGAGAAACCATGGACAGGTCACGTACGCTGTCAATGCCGGCGGCAGACAGAGTGTCAGCAGAAAATGCCTGCACCGCAATTGGCACGTCCTGCAAGTTCTCGGTGCGCCTTTGCGCCGTCACGATGACTTCTTGCAGCTCACTGCCAGTGGCCTCGTCCATCATCGTCGTAGCAGCCGCGCTCACTCCGGGCGTAAGCAGCGCCACTCCCGCGGCGATGACCGCGGCAACAACCGATTGCGTGCACAGGTCGCTCCTTAACGATCTGTTCCGCCGAGTGCTCCCAAGTTCCGACCGATTACGCTTCAGCATCATCGCCCCCCGTTTTTTATGCACATCGTGATTTCGCTCGCCATTGCTCGGGTGTGTCACCGCGGTGTCCCGTCACATGTCACCTTGACGCATAACCCTTTGGCTGATTTGGTGCAGGGTGAGAATACTGTATACCAGAATTTCGGGCAGCGAAATCCCTGGATCAGAAAGTCCCCCTAGCAGTGCACCCGCCCCGCCCCGAGATCTATATCGCCCAATCCCAATCGCGAGGTTAATGGCCCCTGCCAATTCCGAACCTTTCGGGCGGTCCAGAGCGAACCGGCAGCCTCCCCGGTTCGGGTCCCTCGGACTCGGTGCCGCGGGATTTACATACTTGCGGTTACTAGATCACGCACGTGCTCCGCAATAATCGGGCTGTCCATTTCGCGTCGGCTGGTAAGAGAGACAGACGAACCACCTTCTGCGGCCATGCTCGAGACCTGGTCGAAGGAGCCAAGGCGGGGAGTTACCTGACGGCAATCTCCTCAATGTCGGCAATGTTGACGACGCGAGCCGGCCCCTGCCGTGGATGCCGCATGCGCTTCGGTTCACTCTGTCATGCGCGGGTCTTCGCTCCGCTGACGTGCAACTCGAGACTGCGGCCGGCATCTAGCAGCGCCCAATCGGAACCATGATTCCCCACCAGCTGCAGGCCGACCGGCAGTTGTGTACCCTCCGCGGGCACTGGTAGCGTAAGCGATGGCATGCCGAAGCACGAAAATGGCCAGCAGTAGCTGGCGTCACCCGTAGTAGCAAAGCCCTCAGGCGCCGGCGCCGGGGTGGTAGGAGTGAGCAGGACATCGACATGCTCGAAAAGCGCGCTCATCTCCTGTGTGGCCTGGCGACGGATGCGCTGCGCGCGCAGGTAGGAAGAAGCAAGAATTTTTTGCCCGGTTTCCACCAGCCCGCGGAGCTTTGGTCCGTAGTCATCGCGCGAGCGCCTGAACCAGTCCTCGTGCGCGGCAGCAATCTCCGCCTGCAGGATGACCAGGGCTCCGTCCATCGCCAGCTCGAACGAAGTAGGGAGTGAGATCGGTGCCGTCCTCCACCCGAGCGCGGGCAGTGAATCGCAGACCCGCGCGATCGCGCACGTCACCTCAGGTACTGCACTATCGAAGTATCGATCGGGAATGCCGACCCGCAGCACGCCGGTACCAGGTCGCGGCCTCGCCCCCTCCGGCTCGACGAGCTGTCCGAACAGCAGCGCCGCGTCTTCCACGCTTCGCGTGATGGGCCCTACGTGGTCCATGGTCCACGCAAGCGGCAGCACCCCCTCGCGGCTAACTGCACCGTAGGTTGGCTTGAAACCAACCGCTCCACAGTACGCCGCCGGCCGCAGAATCGAGCCGGCCGTCTGGGATCCGAGCGCGGCCGGGCACATCTGCGCGGCAACTGCAGCGCCTGAGCCTGCGCTCGAACCTCCGGGTGTATGGCGCAGATCCACTGGGTTCCTTGTTGGCGCGGGATCAGAGGAGGCGAATTCAGTCGTAGCCGTCTTGCCGAGGAGAATTGCCCCGGCACGCCGCAAGCGTGCGACCGCGACCGCATCGCGGGTGGGCACCCAGCCTTTGAGGATCTTGGACCCCGCGGTTGTCTCGAGGCCCTCGGTGAGGAAGATGTCCTTGACACCAAAGGGTACGCCCGCCAGCGGCAGGCGCGTCTTTCTCTCCACCGGCGTCTGGTCAATGCGATCAGCTTCGCGCAGCGCTTGCTCCGGACACAACCGCGCCCACGCACGGATCGATGCATCGAGCTCTGCGATTCGCTTCAGGCAGGATTCCACCAGCACACGTGCAGACAGTTCGCCGCTGTGCACGTCCTTTACTGCCTGGGCGACGCTCATTTCGTAAGGGTGCATCGCCCTAATCTCTTCTACATGATTTCGCGGCCGGTGATCGAAGGTGAATCTCGGGAAGAGGTTCGACCTCGATGTCAATAGGCGCCTCGTGCAGCCGGCGTATGGCAGCCTCCAAAGCTTCTCGCCGCGCCGCAGATGATGCGTCTTCAGGCGCTGAATCGATTAGGACTTCGGGGTCGTGCATCAGCGATTGTTGTCGAAGTTTGCAGCCCATGCGGGGTCAGGCGCGACCGAAGATGCGCATTACACCCGACAGCCCAAAACAGACGCCTGCATCAATCTCGCCTTACGGCAGTATACAGTATTCATGAAAAGGGCAACATGGTCGCGTTAGTGGAGTGTATTCGACCAGGCCGCCGCTATTCAGAGGTCCTGTGGGCAGCGCGGCAACTTCCGCCACGCCCTGTCTGCATTGGTGCGCCGCGCGCCAATCCTAGTTCACGCGTGACCTCCTACTTTCCGAGATAGTTCAACCGCAACCATCCAGAGCAGGGTCGTCCCCATACACCCGGCGTCAGTTACTCGACGGGTTGGGTTTCGGGCGGTGGTATCGCGGCCAGCGACGCAGCACCAGCTCGCGCTCAGCCGCGTACGCGTAGCAACTGTCGATTTTGCGCGGTCGCCCGTCTGCATCGAGTGGCTCTGGCTGGTTGCGCCGCAACTCACTCAATGCTTGGAACGCTGTAGTTGCCATTGGCGACAACAGGTCCAACAGGTGCCTGCAGCTATTCGGACCTGCCAGGAGGTCGCGTACGGTGCGGCTCCAACCCGGCGTTATGCGCAGACCCTTGAGTCCCTGCAGCGCGCGCCCCCCCTCCGGGCAGATCGCATAGGGCGCGGCATTGGTAAAGGTTTGCACGTCCCTTACGACCATCTGCTCGTCGAATACGATACGCACGCCCATGTCGTGCAACGGCTGACCAGCCGGCACGATGGCCCCCCCGCTCACTGGAGTGAATGCGCACGGCTTGCGATCAATGACCCTCCCTTCTACCTCGAACAATCCATCGCTGCGGCGGTAGCCGTACATGTCGATTCGGCGGAAATGCACCTCTTCTCGGGTGGGCTCTAGCGAGGACACGGCGTCTGGCATGTTCTTACGATCCTGGCTCGATATGTATGGTTTCAGCTCACGCAGTGTCAAGCAAGTATCCATTCGAACACAGGCCCTCGTACTCGCATGCTCGCCGTGGGGGTTTGCAAGCGGGATGCGAGTGGCTTTGCAGGTAGCTCAGGAATGCAAAGGTGAACTGAGCAATGAAGACTGAAATCACGCTCCCTGCGGCCAATGCCACAAAGCGGATTTCATCAGTTGATTGATTTCGTGCGTCTACCACGCGTCCTCCAGTATGCCGAGCAGCTCGGAGGCTTCACTGACCGGACGCGGATTGGTGGTCAGGAACCAATCCTCCATGCCGCGGGCTGCGATTGCGGGCAGTGCTTCTCGCGGCAGGCCGATATCGCGCAGCCGAGTCGGCACACCGATGCGGGCGAAGATGGTAACCAAGGCCTCGACACTTGCCTCCATCGAGTCGCGGCGCCCGACGGGCACGTCCAGTGCCGTAGCGAGCTTTGCCATCCCTGATCGCGACCAGTCCGCATTAAAGCGGACCGTGTGCGGCAGCAGGACTGCCTTCGCGAGGCCATTCTCGATCGCGTGGTTGGCGCCGATTGCGTGCCCGAGTACGGTCGCGACCCCCGCCCCAGTGTAGTCAGTACCCTGCCCACCGAGTATCGCTGCGAACATGAGCTCGCAGCGCGCATCTTCGCCAAGATCAGGGTCAGGAAGGCTCCGCGCCAGCAGCCGGATCGCATGCATGAGTAATGCATCCGAGATCGAATCACCCTGCTTCGAGGTTATCCCCTCAATCGCCAGAGCCAGGGTGTCGAAGCATGAAGTGATTGTGAGCTCCCGTGGTGTCGACATCAGCATCTCGGGCAGGATGAAAAGCGACTGGGCGCGTGTCTTCGGGTCAAACAGTGCATAGCGGCGCGAGCTCACCGGCTCGAACACAGCCGTGCCCGCCTTGACGGTCGCAGTATTGGGCGTCGTCGGCACAATCAACTGAGGTATCTTGGGGGCCGCGAGCTTTGGACTATGGAGCGTCCCCCGTGCATCGCGGTGCGTGCTGAGCGCAACGAGGTCAGTTCCTTCCGCCAGATAGATGCTCGCTGCGCGCGCCGAAACTACCGCCGAGCCGCCGCCGACTGCAATGATGGCATCGGCCTCGAGGCGTTTGAGCTCGGCCGCCGCAGCCTCGATCGAGGGATGCGGACTGTGCGCCAGAACACCTGCGAACACGCCGGTGCAACGACCACTGGCCGCTGACCTGATCCGATCGAGCAGCGGGCTGCGCGACAGCGTGCGGCCGCAGAAGATCACGGCGCGATGACTATTGAGACGCTCTAGCTCGCCCGCGAGATACTGAAGACAATCAGTTCCGCAGTAAATACGCGCTGGCGGCGTGATGTGGCGCATGTCTCTGATCAGGCTCCCACCTAAGCTGCAGCTTCCCAGAGCACTTTTTGCCGCTCTTATCGACCATTTCCGTTTGATTCGCGGGCAGCGGCTGCGACTGGCGGCGTGTGGTCGGTTGCACCCCGTCTTGGTAGCTGCACCCTAGATCTCTTGAGATCCCTGGTCTGCAGCCAGAGCGAACTGTCCAGGGGCGAATTGCTCGCGGCATAGTAGCCTATTACATGCTTGGGCAAGAGCACCCAAAAAACTCCGTTCAGTACGCATCCCAACGGGGTCATTTGATCTCTAGCCGCGGCAAAGGGCGATCGGCTGAGCCCGACTTCTGAGTGTCGGAGTACCCGCCCGAAACAGCCGTTTGCGCGGCGGCATGCATTCAACCCCAATAGCCCCACGCTGGGCGCTGTACCTTTCCTCGGATTCATTGTATACGGTATCCTTGCCACCGTGCAGCCGTGGCAGCGGACCGCGCAACAGCTTCATCGCCGCGCATACCGTCACAGCCTGCGGCAATAAAGGGGACGATATACTTGAATCAGCCGACAGCGAGCACGAAGCGACCAGATGCGGCTTTTGCACTAGCGGCGAATGTTGAACGCACCCGCTACGAGAATCTGCCGGCAAAGGCCATCGAAGTCACTAAGCAGGATATCCTAGACACGCTTGGCTGCATGATCGCGGGTAGCACCGCGGAGGCGGCGCGTGAGGTGGTCGAGCTGGGACGCGAGTTTGGGGGAACCCCCGAGGCAAGCATAGTCGGCTTCGGAGATCGGCTACCTTCTCACATGGCGGCCTTCATTAACGGCACGCTGGGACACGCACTCGACCTGGACGACTGCCACGACAAGGGCATCACACACGTAGGTCCCCAGACTATCGCCGCGGCGCTTGCCGTTGCAGAAAGCGGCAGGGCTGGCAGAGTAGACGGCAAGACTTTCATTGCCGCTATCGCGGTTGGCGCCGATGTGATCGCGCGGATGGCGCTGGCTACGAAGATCCCGCTTCAGCAGAGCGGCTGGATGTTCAGTCCACTGTACGGCTACTTCGGCGCCACCGCGGCCGCCAGCAGGATCCTCGGCCTCAACCAGGAACAGATCATCAACGCCTTCGGTATCGCCTATTGCCAAGCCGCGGGCAACCTTCAGGTGAACATCGACGATGAGCATGCCCTGACCAAGCGCTTGCAGATCGGATTTGGATGCAAGGCGGGCGTAATGTCTTCGCTGCTCGCGTGCAAGGGCCTGACCGGGGCACGCAACAGCATGGAAGGGCGATGGGGACTTTACAACCTCATACACCGTGGAGAGTACTATCGCGAGGCTCTGGTGGATGAGCTGGGTCAACGCTATGAGATCGCTAACATCAGCTTCAAGCCATATTCCTGTTGCCGGCAGATCCACGCCCACATCGATGCAGCGCTGCGGCTGCGCCAGGAGCACGGTCTCAGGCCGGCCGACATCCGCGCGGTGACGATTTTTGTAAATACCGACCCGCACTGGCTCTGCGACCCGTTGCCGCTGCGCCGGCGCCCACCGAGCGTAGTGGTCGCGCAGTTCAGCATCCCGTACAGCGTCGCGGTCGCCCTTCACAACGGCAAGGTCGTGATAGAGGACTTCAACAAGCCGGCTCGCCACCCCGAGTCCGTCTATCAGCTCGCTGACCGCGTAACGCCGCGCCACGACGCGTCGCTCCCGACCCGGATCATTCCACCGGCGCGCATGGAGATCCTTACCGCGGACGGACGCCGCTTGACCACTGAGGTAGTCGACGCGAAGGGCCACCCGAACAATCCACTCAGCTGGAACGAGTTGGCGGAGAAGTTCCGGGATTGCAACCTGCACTCGGTACATCCCCTGGACTCCAGCGCAATCACACGCGTTGTTGACACTTGCCGGCACCTTGAGGATCTCGATGACATCGGCAAGCTCGCTGCGTTGGTGGCTCCCGCGCACTAAGTCGCTTGCCGCGAGAGCGTTGGTTGCTTTAAGTGCCCGGCCGGACTAGGAGCTGAGATGGGGATTGAAGCGCAGCCGCAGCCCGGCGTGGAGGCGACGACCGCAAGGAAAAACCATCGGCTGCGTCAATCCGATCCAGTGTTGCGGGTTGATGATCAAGTTTGCCTGCGTCGGAGCCATGTCATGTTTGACCACGGGGCCCACATCGCCATCCTGGGTCATTGGAACGGACGCAGCACCAACGGGGCCGAGCCGGTCGCGGACGAACACTTCGGCGCCTGAGACGGGATTCGCGCCGGGTGCTTCGAAATCAGCTTCAGGGCTCAGCTGCCCCCTCCATCCCTGGCTTCGCCTCCAGAATATATGGCGCCTATGTCCTAGGGATACTCACCGCCGTCTACACGTTCAGCTGTGTCGATCGCGCGCTGCTTGGCATTATCCAGGAACCGGTGAAGATCGAGTTCAGCCTCACTGATCTCCAGCTAGGACTGTTGGGAGGACCGGCTTTTGCCCTGCTCTACACGCTGCTTGGTCTTCCTATCGCTCGACTGGCTGAGAGAAGCAATCGCATCGCCATCATCGCCGTCTGTGCGTGCCTGTGGAGCGTGATGACCGCCATCTCTGGCCTGGCCGCCAGCTTCGCATTCCTATTCGCTGCGCGCATCGGCGTCTCGATCGGCGAGGCCGGCTGCTCTCCCCCCGCGACCTCAGTGATCGCCGATTACTCACCGCCCGAACTGCGCGCCAGAGCGATGTCCGTCTATTCGCTTGCCGTCCCTTTCGGCTCGATCATCGCGGCGGTGGGGGGCGGTTGGATCGCCCAGCACTACGGATGGCGCAACACGTTCTTATGGCTCGGCGCCCCCGGAGTAGCGCTGGCCGCGGTCCTGTGGCTCACGACGCGCGAACCGGCACGCACAACCCCGGCTGAGGAGGCAGGCAACTTCCGGTCGACGATGGCCGTGTTGGCGCGCAAGCCATCGTATTGGCACGTTGCCTTCGGTTCAGCGCTCGCCGCGTTCGTCGGCTACGGCGTGAAGCAGTATCTCACCAGCTTCCTCATTCGCAGCCACAGCCTGACGCTCCTGCAGGGCGCGACCGTGGTCGCCGTCGCTCTGGGGATCTGCTCCGCGATCGGCGTCTACTTCTCCGGCCATGTCATCTACCGCTACTCTAAGCGCTACCCGCGCATACTGGTTTGGCTTCCGGCCCTTGGCCTTGCCCTCGCGACCCCATTGTTTCTGCTGGTCTTTCACCTGAAGGCCATTGGCCCAGCGTTCACGGCGCTGCTCTTAGCCTCTGCCACGCACGTCTTCTACATGGGCCCTATGTTCGCGGTGTGCCAAGGGGTGGCGCCACCCCGTATGCGAGCCACCGCCCTTGCCGTGACACTCGTTCTCGTCAATCTCATCGGGTACGGGCTCGGGCCACCGGTCATCGGTGCCCTGAGCGACATGCTCGCGAACGCGTCGTTGGCCGCGCAGGGGATCACTCGCAATTTGTGCAGCACGACTACCGCGCAGACCACCTGCGCCGCGGCGCTGGGAACGGGGCTACGCCTGTCGATGATGGTGGCGTCGTGTGTGCAGCTCTGGGCTGCCCTACACTTCATACTCGCCATGCGCAGCCTGAAGCGTGACTGGTCGCCTAACGGCTGATCATCGGGTATCGCAAACGACTAGGCAGCGCCACGACCGCCGTGCCTGGCATCACATTCTGGCCTCGCTGGTTGGTGGCGCACGTTATCAGCCGCACGATGTGGTCCCATCTGCGTCAACCTCTTTCGAGTCGACGCGCCCGCCGAGGCACATGACATCCGACAAGTACACGTGCGAGCGGTACTGTGAGCTAGCCTGCTTGAGTCGTCCTGGACGCCCACGTCGTACGCGGCCTGGGCGCCCAGCAGGCGCGCGGCCTATGGTTGTAATTAAAAGAGTAAAACGGCTCCCCCGCGGGTGTGGTGGGGTGGCGAAAGGCCCACTTGGAATGCTTCTGGTAGCGCTTGAGTGAAACGCGGTGCGCGGCCACGCGCGGTATCGGCGCCGCGCCGGCGGCGACGAAGGCAATCTCGTCGGTCAGTCCGATCCGGCCTTTGGTGACGACTGTCAACCTCATCACTCGAATTTACGTCCTCCCAGTAGCGCGGCACGGCGCGCGGCTTCTCTGCGAGGATATCGTTCTCGATCAGCTCGATCTCCTGCTCCGACCATGGATGCGGCACCTCGAGCTTGCGCGACTCGCTGCGCTTCTGCATTTCGGAGCGCTCGAAGCACATGCGCGAGCAAATGAATCTCGCTACCAGTTTGCCGTCCTGGTTCCAATATTCCTGCCGAAGGTAGTCCTTGATACGCCTGCCGCCGAAGTTGCTCTCCGTAGGACCGTCGAAGCCGTCGAAGTAAGCTCGCGACCTGATTTTGTCCCCTTCGCGGATAGGGCAGTAGAAATCGATCGTCGTCTCGGCATGGAAGCCTCCCAGCCCAGGCCACTGGATCGACGCCATGCAGGCGAAAATGAAGCTGGGTGGCGCTATCAGGCCGCCGTAAGTCGTACTCGCGGCGTATTCCGCGTCCGTTCACAGCGGATTGTCATCGCCGATACCTTCCGTGAACCGCAGTATCGCCAGGCGTGTGGCGTACTCGTTGTTCACGCAGGAATCCGTACGCAACTCGGTGCCGATCATGCCGCGCATGTACTCAAGCATGAACCTGCCGCGCGCTAGTTCGCTGGTGATTCCTTCCGCCTGCCCATTGCGCGCCATGCCTACTCCCCCGCCTGTTGCTTAGCATCTTCTTCAGCTGTCAGGCGCGCGTGCGCTCGTAGGCCGCTTCGCGCGCACGGAAGCTGTCCAGCCACTCGACCAGCTTCGGGCACCCGGCGCGCCAGTTCAACACCTTGCGCTTGTCGAGGAAACCCAGCGCACAGCCCAGCCCGATCGCGACCGCATCGGTCCTGCCTGGGTCAAGCGGCGCGCGCTCGAAGGCGTCCAGGGCGCGCTGGATCTTGCCGCGCTGGTGATCGAGCCACTTCGGAGAACAGGCCCGTGCCTCGTGGTAACGCTGCTCGTAGATGATGAGTGCGCCGGCGTCGATAACACCGTCTGCCAACGTCATGAGCGTCAGCATCCGGAAGCGGTGCGCCCCTGTAAGCGGTAGCAGCTGTTCGCTGCCCACCACATGCTGCAAATACTCCAAGATGACGCGACTGTCGTAAATGCTAGTGCCGTCCTCCAGCACCAG
>Ga0335080_10000969_pt1 | contig 27378 bp, 19 predicted proteins | sample Lox_Sample_34_FD_206720 | JGI IMG/M metagenome (GOLD analysis project Ga0335080, IMG submission 206720) | Soil microbial communities from Loxahatchee National Wildlife Refuge, Florida, United States - Lox_Sample_3.4 | ecosystem: Environmental > Terrestrial > Soil > Wetlands | place: USA... | reverse complement strand
ATCATCACTTTGTGCCAAGTCCTTGAGGATGAGAGTCATGGGAGCCTCCTTGCCGCTAACTATAGGTGATCGGCACCTCGAGGCGGAAGCACGCGACGAGGTAATGGATCGTGGTCGCGGGTCACTGCGTCTGCGGGCGCTCCCCGGTGCGTTCAAAAGTCGCTAGCGAACCAACGGATTCCTGGTGCTTTGTTGTCCGACGCCCATCAGATCACGAGCCGCTCACACCCCCCGGCAGGGCGCTAAGTGGTAATTATCTCAATTATTTCAATAACTTGTCATAAGACAGCGCAGTCGCAACCCTACCTGGCACGGCGCCTGCAATGTAGATCACCGAGCACAACGCTCAAATTTAATCTAACTCAACTTCCTCAACACTCTTTAGGAGAACTGAAATGCTGATCAAAGATCTGAGCAAGGAAATCGACACCCAGGAGATGACCGCGGTGCGTGGTGGCAGCAACGACGCGCAGGCCTACATCCCGATTTGGAACGGCGTAACGCAGGGCAACAGCAATGCGGTCGCCGGCAATGCCGGGCCCGTGCAGATTGACAACGACAATTCTGCGTCCCTGAGCACCGACGTGCGCGTCCCGACGAACTACGGCCTTATCTTCAAGTTGTTCGGTTTCTAATGCCGTTTGCGATACGGTGGGGGCCTGACGGCCCCCACCGTAACGCTGCCCCGGATACCCTCACTGATCTTCCCGACCGCCGCGATCGCGCCGGTCATCGACTTTGATCAGACCCGCTACGCCGCCGATAACCTGCTTCAGACCGAGAGCATCAACGTGCGAAACTCTGCTACTGGCGCCTCGATCAATGTTGGCGTGGCTCAGAACGCGTTGTCCGTGAACGGCTCTGTTCCACCGCTGCCTTGAAGGCCCGCCAGGCGAGGCAATCGCGTGAGCACCGAGTCCAAAGACCCTGACAGCGGCAAGTTGAAAATCAAGGACTTGCCAAACACCCATTTGAAGATCGAGGACTTGCGAATCGCCAGCCCGTTCCGCTGGACCTCGGCTTCCCGCTCCCACCCAGGTCACGTCCGCGAGGTCAACGAGGATGCCTGCCTGGATCAGCCCGAGCAGGGACTCTGGGCCGTCGCCGACGGCATGGGCGGACATACGCTCGGCGACTTCGCCAGTGGGCTGGCGGTGCAGAACCTGCAGGGCCTGCCGGACGCGGAGGATCTCGAGCAGCGGACCGGCGCCGCAATGAACCGTCTGCAGGAGGTGAACCGTCGCCTGCGCGCCGAAGCGCTGCGACGTGACGTGCCGCTCATCGGCACGACCATCGCGGTGCTCCTGGTCGGCGGCAGTGTCTGCAGCGCCCTGTGGGCAGGCGACAGCCGCATCTATCTCTACCGCGAGGGGCGGCTGCGGCAGTTGACGCGCGACCACAACCACCTCGAAGCCGCGCGCGGGCGACCGATCTCGAGCTCGGATGACACGCTGGAGCTGCCACGGGCGAATCTCATCACCCGTGCGCTCGGCGCCCAGGACACGCTGCACATCGACCGGATGACCGTCGAGCTGCTGGACGGCGATATTTTCCTGCTGTGCACCGACGGGTTGAGCAACGAGCTCACCGAGTTGTCGATCGAGCGGGCTTTATTGCCCGGCGATTGCAGCCTGGCGTGCGACGCATTGATCGACCTGGCACTCGAGCGGGAGGCTCGCGACAACATCACGGCGGTGGTGGTGCGCGCCGAGGACCTGAGCAGCCCGGACCAGACCATCGTGCGCATGCGCTAGCCCGGATTTCTCACAGCTGAGCTGATTTTAGCGGCCGGTCTCGTATCGGTAGGGATCGTTGAGGAAGGGGCTCGGGAGAAGCGTAGGCGGCGGCCGCAGGGCAGCTTCGGAGGGTATAGGGGCGCCGCTCTGCGCGAGAGCGGTTCGACGATTGAGATTTGAGGTTTACTGCTTCGTGTGGCGGCTTAGCGCGCCGCGGCGCCCAGGGCCTGGAAGGCGGCGATGGACTCACGCTGGTCGGGACACGCCTCGCTCATTGCCAAGCGCACGCGGCGAACACTCACGGTTACCACTGCGCCGATCTTCAGCAGCTTTAAGCGGATCGTGTGCGCACAGGCCCGCGAGAGAGCCGTGCCCACTAAAGCCAGCCGGCGCAGTGCGTGCATCAGCACGTAGGCGGCAGAGGCGAACCACAGCCGCAGCTGGTTGGCACGGAAGGTAGCCGTGGAGAGCCGATCGGCAAAGAGGTTCAGCAGCGCCTCCTTGATGCGATTTTCCATCTCCCCACGGGCACAGTAGAGCTGCTCGTAGAGCTCGCGCGCCGCGATCGCCTTGATCGAGAGTGAGCTCACCACGAAGCGCGGGTTGGACTTGTCGCCGGTGTGTTCGGCCTTACCGATTACACGCCGCGGCCGCGACCAGCTGCGCCGCGTGGCGTAGGTAAGTTCCTTGAAGCGCCGCGCGGGCTCTCGGGTGCGCGCCGACTCCAGCGCCGCCTGGTGCAGCTCGGCGCCAATCGCCCGCTGCAGGCGGCGGTTGCGCGCGAGGCCAAAAACATAGTGAACACCGTGTCCCTCGCACCAGCTCATCAGCTCCTCGCGCGCAAAGCCCGAGTCGGCCCGCAGGATGATGCGCGTAGCCGGCCAGCGTTCGCGAATCAGCCCGACGATCCGCTCGATCTCTTCCCGCGCTCCGGCGCTGGCATCGATGTTGCTGCGCCGTAGCTTGGCGCACAGCAGATGCTCGCCGCAGAAGATATAGAGCGGCAGGTAGCAGTAGTGGTCGTAGAAACCGTGGAAGAAGCGCCCCTCCTGGTGCCCGTGCAGCGGATCATCGGTCGCATCCAAATCCAGTACGATCTCACCAGGCGCCTCACGGTGAGCGGCAAGGAACTGCTCCACCCACCCCCCCTCGATCGCTTCCCCCCTCGGCAGGATCTTGTGATAGCGACTTATGCGGCTCGAGGGGTGCAGCTCCAGGCGGTTAAGCGTGCTCTTGCCCGCCAGTGCCGCACAGCGCCCGTGCCGCGCGGTGAGCTTGCCAATCAGCACCCCAAAAACCGGATCGTGCCGCAGCGTCTCGTGATCGTTTAGGTCCTCATACCCGAGTGCGATCCCAAAGACCCGCTGCGCCACAAGCGTGCGCACCGAGTGCTCGATCGCCCCCGCATCGCGATGATCCACAAAGCACTCGGCCAGACGCTCAATCAGCCCAATCGCCTAATCCGTGCGCTTCAGCAGCAGCGCGCCGCCATCCGGCTCACCCGTCCGCCATCGAACGCCGCCACTACCCGGCGCCGCTCGACACATGAAAACTCCAGCTGTTCGGCGTTACACAGTGTGTGCATCGGCTCTCCTGTTCGTGAGTGTCAACTCGTTCTGGTACAACAAGTTTTACTCACCTCGTGAGCCGATGCACTCCCTCAGTGTGAGAAATCCGGGCTAGGACGGCTCAGAGCGTCTTGTCGGCGCGCGCGCCGGTACGAAACTCCTTCGAACGGATGCCGTGCTTCTTCAGTAACACCTGGAGGTGCGATCGATTCATGTTGCAGCGCTTCGCCAGCTCGACCACGACGCCGCCCACTTCCTGCAGTCCCCGCTCGAGGAACTCGCGCTCGGCCAGGTCGCTGGCCGCACGCTTGGCCTCGCTCAGCGCATCGCCGCTCAAGGCTCGCCCCTCCTCGGCGGGTGCCGCGTCCGCTGGAGGCCTGCCGCGCGTCGCGGGCCTGAGGTCCGCGGGCAGGTGCTCGATGTCAGCGGTTTGCCCCGCGAGGCACGACAGCCGATAGATGATGTTGCGCAGCTCGCGGATGTTGCCCGGGTAGGGGTAGTCGAGCAGGAAAGCACGTAACCGCCGGGTCATCTCGAGCGGGCGACGTTTGAGCACCTCGGCCGCTTCGTCGCCGAAGAACTCGAATAGCAGCGGAATTTCGTCCTTGCGTTCGCGCAGGGGTGGCAACGTGACGTGAATCACGCCGAGCCGATAGAACAGGTCCTCGCGGAAGCGCCCTTGTTCGCACAGTTGCCGCAGATTGCGGTTGGTCGCCGCCACGACGCGAGCATCGACGCGGATCGGCTGGTCCGATCCCACTCTCTGAATTTCGTGCGCTTCCAGCACGCGCAGCAGCTTCACCTGGCCCGCCAGCGGCAGCTCGCCGATCTCGTCGAGAAAGATCGTGCCGGTGTGCGCGCTCTCGAACTTGCCCTTGCGATCACTCACCGCACCGGTGAACGCGCCCTTGCAGTGCCCGAACAGCTCGGACTCGAGCAGATTGTCGGGGATTGCGCCGCAGTTGACCGACACGAACGGCCGCTGGGCCCGGTCGCCGTTAGCGTGGATGACCCTGGCCATCAGCTCCTTGCCGGTGCCACTCTCGCCGTCGATCAACACGGGCAGGCCCGTGGGGGCGGCTTTCTCCGCAGTCTCCAGCGCCTCGAGCAGCCTCGGGTTGTCGCCGAACGCGCCCTCGAATACGAAGCTGCGTTCGATCAGCGCCTGCCGGCGCTGGCGCCGCGACAGGTCGCTGCGAGTCGGTTGGGCGGCGGCCGCGTTGACGAAGCGTTCCTTGTGCGAGAGCTGCATCACCTCGTCGCGCAGCGCCCCGGCCTGACGGAGCAGCTTCTCGATCTCGGGCCGCTCGAGCCTGGAAGCCCAGCGCAGCGTGGAGCGCAATATCTCGATTTTCTCAAGCAGCCCGGCATACGAGACCGTCGAGCTGGCTTCGGCATCCTGATCGAGAATCTTCATGCAGCGTTCAACTGCTTCTGCACCAGCTCGTAATACATGCCGCGGCGCGCGACCAACTCGTCATGGCGCCCCTGTTCGACGATCTTGCCCTCGTAGAGCACCAGAATCTTGTCGGCACGCATGATGGTGCTCAGGCGATGCGCAATGACCACCGCGGTCCGCCCCTTCAGAATGTCGTTCAGGTTAGCAATGATGTTGCTCTCGGACTGCGAGTCAAGCGCCGAGGTCGCTTCATCGAGAACCAGCAGGCGCGGATTGCGGTACAGCGCACGGGCGATGCACAGGCGCTGGATCTGGCCGCCCGAGAGGCCCATGCCGCGCTCGCCGACTACCTGCTGGTAGCCGAGTGGCATCTTGCTGATGAACCCATGGGCGTCGGCCCTTTTCGCGACTTCCTCGATGCGGCGGCGGTCGGGCTCCTCACCCCCGGCGATGTTCTCGGCGATGGTTCCCGAGAAGAGCAGGTTGGTCTGCATCACGTAGCCGACCTGCGCCCGGTAGTACTCTTTGTCGACCACGCCCATGTCGTAGCCATCGACCGTCAGCCTGCCGTCGGTGGGTGGATAGAAGCCGACCAGGAGTTTGGCCAGCGTCGTCTTTCCCGACCCGCTGCGGCCGACGATCGCGACCAGCTCGCCCGGCTTGATGTCGACACTGATGTTCTCGAGCACATAGGGCGTCTCGTTGCCGCCATAACGGAAATAAACGCCATCGAAACGAATGTCGCCCTGCAGCTCGGGGATCGCCACGCGCGAGGCCAGATCCTCAGGCCTTTGCTCCGGCTCGAGGTCGAGCACGTCGCCGAGGCGCTCCATCGCCACGGAGGCGTCGTTCAGCAGGCTCCACAGCCCGACCAGCCCCATCAATGGCGCCAGCACGCTACCCATCAGGGCGTTGAAAGCGATGAGCTGACCGATGGTCAGCTCGCGCGTGAGCACCAGATCGGCGCCAACCCAGAGAATGGCGATCGTGGTGGCGGCGTTCAGTAGTTGTCCCGCGAAACCGACTGCGATGTTGAACGACTGCGCACGGTATTGCACTTCGAGCGCCTTTGCGTACTTGGTCTCCCACTTCAGACGCACCGGACGCTCGATGCCCATGCCCTTGATCGTTTCCGCGCCGCCGAGCGCCTCCATCAGGTACGACTTGGCGTCGGTCGTGACAGCGAAAACCTCACGCGCGAAGCGCTTGACCCTCGGCGTCACGAGTACCGTCAAAGCCAGGATCGGTATGACGAATGCGATGAGCAGCAGTGTCAGCCTGACGTTGTAGAGGAACAGCACCGTGAAGTAGATGAAGATCATCAGCAGGTTGAGCACCGTGGTGATCGTGGACTCCGTCAGGAAGGCGCGGATCGTCTGGTTCTCCTGGAAGCGCGCGAAGATGTCTCCGGTCTTGCGCTTGGCGAAGAACGAGTAAGGCAGCGACAGAGTGTGCCGCAGGAACTGCGACATCATGGTGAAGTCGAGCTTGCGCACCATGAAGTTCGCCAGCGCGGCCCGGATCGTGGCCGTCAGCTGGGTGAACAGGTTCGAGACGATCAGGCCGGCGATCAACAGGTGCAGCAGATTCACGTTCTGATGGACGATAACGCCGTCGAGGATATTCTGGATGATCATCGGTGGCACGATGCCGAGCATCTGGATCACGAAGGTCGCCATGAACAGATGCAGCAGGATCTTCCGGTAGGGGAGCAAATACCTGGCGAAGCGCACCCAGGGCGAATGTGACGCCGCGACCTGCGCCACATCCTGACGCGGTGCGAAGGTCAGGCAGGTACCGTTCCAGCCGCGCTCGAACTCCGCGATGCTCAGCTTCCTGAACCCGACCGCCGGATCGGCTATCCACACCTGCGTGCTCGACACCCCGTACACCACGACGTAGTGATAACCCTCCCAGTGCACGATGAACGGGAGTTCGAAGCCGCGCAGCGTATCGAAGGTGCACTGCACGCCTCTGGTGGTGAAGCCGACGGATTCGCCGGTGCGCGCCAGGCTATCCAGGGTCGCGCCCTGCGTGGTCACGTTGGCAAGCTCGCGCAGCTTGCCGAGTGTCATGCCGACGCCGTAGTGCTTGCAGATCATCGCCAGGCATGCCGCGCCGCAGTCCATCTCCTCGGCCTGCTGGATCCAGGCGAAGCGGCGGATGACGTTCTCGCCGAGCTCCGGCTTCGACTTCAGATCGATCACCAGCGAGGGTTTGCGTCGTTCCGCGACCTTCTTCTGCCGTTGCAGCTCGCGGTCGATGATCCGGATCCGCTCCTCCAACGCACTCCGCACCTTCGGGTTGCGTTCGAGAATGAGCTGTACAGTCTTCTCCGGGATGACGAGCAGAGTGGTATCCGCGTTGGCGATCACGGAGGCGGCCTGCTCCTGGCGCATCAGGCAGGCCTTCTCGCCGAAAGTCTCGCCCTTGCGCAGGGTCGCCAACGCAAAATCCTGGCCGTCGTCGCGGCGCACCACGCGGACTTCCCCATGGCGCACGACATACAGGCGGCGATCCTCCCGCGCACCCTGCTTCAGGATTTCCTTGCCGGCGCTGACGCGCTTCACGCCGACGCTGCGCGTCAGTTCTTCCAGCTCGTTCTTGTCGACCTTGCTCTTGAGATCGAAGAGGTGACTGATCAGACCGCCCGCCGAGCTGATGACGACGCGCCCGGCGACGAAGGCCCGGGCCGCCGGGCTGGCGGCGACGATCGGGCCGATAACACTGCGCGGAATGAACAGCAATTCAGTCTTGCCAGAAGCGCGCGCCGACCACTCGTGTCGGTATTCACGCAACATGGCCATTTCGCCGAACACCTCGCCCGTCTTGCGCACACCGAGGCTGGCTTCCTTGTCGCCGTCTGCCGCGAATACCCGGATCGAGCCAGACTTGACGATGAACAGCCCCTCGGCCAGTTCGCCGGCAGTGCATACGGTGTCGCCGAACGTCAGCAGCCGCGACTCTGCGCTTTGCACCAAGCGCTCGATCTCACTGCGCGTCAAGGCCGAGAACAGGTCGATGGACGCCAAGAACTCGGCGCACGACTGGGTTTCTTGCGTGCTCATGGGGCAAGGTGCCTGGTGCTAGCCGGCTTCGATGACGTGTTCCCGGGCCCTGGCCCGCAACCACTCCTCGCGCAACAGCCGCCGCACCTCGGTGGCAGTGTCGTCGTCGAGATGCGCCGGATTCTTGGCGTTCACGCGGAAGATCTCGAAAGTCGTCCGATCGCCCGATGTGAATGGTCCCAACAGGTCGCCGGCGGCGGCGTTGAATACCTTCGCCTCGACGTCAGAGCGCAGCGACCCGCGCAGCACCTTGCCGATCAGGCCGCCGCGCTCGCGGGTGTCGGCGATCGAGTGCTCGCGCGCCATCTCGTCAAAGCTGTCGGGGTCGTCGCGGAGCACCGCCATCATCTCCTTGGCCTTGGACTCGGAATCGAGAACGATATGGCTCACCTCGATGCTGTCGAACTTGGGCGAGTTCAGCTTGAAGTATCCTTGTACCGCCTGGTCATCGCAGATCCTGCGCATCATCTTTTCCTGGTACAGGCTGGCAGTGATGAAGGCCTCGAACTCATCGAGGCTGATGCGCATCGCATCGAGGTATTTGTTGGTGTCGGATGCACGGTGCAAGCCGTGGACGCGGCGAAACTGGTCGGCGCGTTCCTGGATCTCAGCCTCCGACACCTGGATGCCGGCGCGCTTCGCGCCGAGCACGGTCAGTCGATCGCGGACGAATTGCTCCAGGAGTTCCTGGAACTGTCCCGTCAGCTTCAGAGTCCGCACGAACTCGGCAAGGTCGATCGCGTCGCCGTCGATCTTCACGACATTCGTCATCTGATTCGCTCCTCGTAATTCGAAGGGATCCGGGACCGCGCCGGCAGCTCAGCCGCCGATTTGCCGGAACGGGTCCAGGGCCAGATCGATCAGCCGCCGTTCCCGCACGACGATCTCGACCGCGGCCGTCATCCCGTAGCGCAGCGGATACTTCGTCTCCGCGATCTGGTAGTAATCGCGCTCCAGCGATACTCGTGCCTCGTAGACCGGCTGTTTTGTCTGCGCGGACGGCTTGGTGGCCGGCGAGACGTATTCCAGCGTGCCACGGATGACCCCGTATCGCTGGTACGGGAAGGCGTTGAACTTGAGCTTGACCGGCAGGCCTTCACGCAGGAAGGCGCGGTCGTTCTCGGCGATCTCGACCTTGACGATCGAGTGCGACTTGCTTGGAGCGATGCCGCCCAGGGGCGTGTTGGCCTGGACCTTGTCGCCGGGTTGTGTGGACGTCAGGTCCGTGACGACGCCGGAGACGGGAGCCACGATCAGCAGAAAATTGTCCTTGTCGATGTTTTCGAAGCGGATGCGCGCTGCGGCGTCGGCCTCGACGCGTGCGGTGTCGAGTTGCAGCCGTAGCTTCTCTTCTGCGGTGGCGAGCTCGTTGGTCGCCGCTTCGTAGTCGAGCCTCAGCTTCTTGAGCTGCTCGCCGCTCGCGTCGAGCTGCGCTTGAGCCTGAACGAGATCCTGGGTCTGGCGGGCCGTCAGCTCGTTGACTCTCGACTGCGCCAGTTGGTAGGCATTTCTCTTGCTTTCGACCTGCAGCAGCGACACGCCGCTGCCCGTGGTCGCCGCGTAGACGCGCTCAAACTTCTCCATCTCGAGCTTGGTCTGATCGACGTTGGCGCGGGCCTCCGCCATCTGCGCTCGTTGCTCCTGCACGAGTTTGCTCGTGCCGAGCGCGATCCGCTGCTGGTGTTGCCGCTCCTCGAGCTCCATCGCCTGTCTGAGCGTTGCAGCCTTCTGCTCGAGCAGCGCCTTCTTCTCCGGGAATTGCCGCCACTCCCGTTCAGCGTTCTCGAGTTTCAGCTGCGCCTGCATGGCGTTGCCGGCCGCTTCCACAGCGCCCCTGGCGTTGAGCCGGGCCAGCACGTCGCCCTTGGCCACCGGCTGACCCTCGGCCACATAGAGATTCACCAACTCGCCATCGACGGGCGCATAGAAGCGTCTGACCTCGGAGGCCGGGGTCAGTGAGCCCTGCTCCGTCACGATCACGTCTGCCCGTCCGAAGAACGACCAGGCCAATCCACTCAGCACCAGTGCGATCATCGTGTAGACGAGGGCGTGCAGCGCGCGCCACGGCTCGGCGGTCAGGATGGCGATGCCCTCGGAGCTGTGATCACCGAGAGCATCGGCCAACGGCACCAGGCGATTTGCCTGCGTCATTCGTTCGGACCCCCGAGCAGCGCCAACTTGGCCTTCAACAGCTCCGGCTCGACGACGTTGCTCAGGTCGTCCAGCTTGCTGCGCTGCTCACGTGCTTCCGATTTGATTTCGTCGCGGATCGCGGCCCACTGCGCGGCTCCGGCCGCGTCGACTTGGGAGTAGATCAGGAAGCCCTGCTGCGCATACCTGCTCGCCTCGGCCAACAAGCTAGCACGGATCCGGAATTGATCCGAAATCGAGGTCTCGATCCTGAGGGAGGCGTCGATCGCGCCCGTGCTCCGGTATTCCTGCCACAAGGCGCGGGCCCGGTTCATGGCGTCCTGTGCCCGCGCGATTACGCTGTCCTTTTGCAGGTTCAGCTCGGACGCCGTGGCGCGCACGAAGTACAGGTCCTCGTCCGCATCGAGCGACTCGCGAAAAGCCAGCAGCTGGTCGACGAAGTCAGCCGCGCTGCGCGACTGCTGTAGCGCAGCAAACCGCTCCGCTACGGCTCGCCTGCGCTGTAACTCCTTACTCGCGTCTTCCCCCCAGGGGCCGGCAGTCATCTTCTGCAACGCGGCAAACGCCTCGCCGGGCTTGCCGTCTTTCCACGCCTGCGTCGCGGCGTCGTACTGCTGGAGGAGGTCGGAGGGCGGCAGCTGTCCACTCTCGGTGAGCGCATGGACGCTCTGCTCGAACGGTGGGGTCACGAAGTGTGCCTTCTGCAGCAGCGCGAACAGCCGCCCGGACTTTCGTGTGCCCGCCTCCCGTCGAATTTCGAGGTAGCGCTCCAGGTCCTGACGTACGCTGTCCAGCCCACCCAGACTCGGATACTTCTGCGCGGTCTCCTGCAGCAGCGGTTCCAGCGCCTCTGGATCGTCGCGCTCCAGCTCGGTAGCAATGCTCGCCTTGAGGCGCTCGATGACCGGCAGGTAGACACTGGATTCGCTTTGCAGCCTGCGCAAATGGGTGAGCGCTTCGCCATACCAATCGCCGAACTGGGGCACATAGGACGCGATCCGGGCCAGAGCGCGCTGATGCTCGCCCGTGTCGTCATTCCAGCGCCCGATGAGGTGCTCGATACTGTCCTCGTCCGCGTAGATCCGGATAGGCGCTTCCGGTCCGCCGCGACCACTGACTAAGCGGTCGAGAGTACCCAGCCAGTCGAGCTCCTCGATCAGGGGTCGCAGATCCGCGTCGCGCGTAGCGAGCTCGGACATGCCGGTGAGGACGCCCTTAGCTCCGTCGAAGTCACGGTCCCGGATCCTCAGCAGCCACGGTGGCACATTTGCCTTCAGGGCGACCTCGGTGACCCGCGCCTTGAGGTCGAGGTCATCCGGGTGCTTCGCGAGGAGTCGACCGGCTAGCGACGCTGCCCGAGCGTACTCACCGCGCGCGACCGCGTTCTTGAGGGCACGCTCGGGCGCAGTCCACAAGTACGCCATCAGGGCAAGTGCACCCAGCAGACCCGCGACGGCTGCAGCCTTCCACCACGTTCGCCGCGGGCCGTCGGGCTCACCGCTGGCAACGAGCGAAGCGAGCTCGGACAACAACAACATCGCGCGGCTGCGCGGACGGCGCCGGACGGGCGGTTCCTTGGCGACAACCGCCGCAACTGCCGGGCCCTCCGTAGGGGCGTCCTGTTTCGGCTCGTCGGCGTGGCAGAAGACCTGGAGGTAAGAAGCCGGCGCGGCGACCATGAACTGTGTCTTGTCATACGCCTGGGGCGCTTCGGGCTCGCGTTGCGCCACGGGCACGGGCTTTTGCGCAGCGCTTTCGGCCGGCGCGGCCGCGCCATGTGGGGCACTGCTCTTCGCTTGCGGCGGGGTGGACTCGCGTTGCGCCACGGGCACGGGCTTTTGCGCAGCGCTTTCGGCCGGCGCGACCGCGCCTTGCCGGGCACTGCGCTTCGCTTGCGGCGGGTTGGGCTCGCGTTGCGCCACGGGCGCGGGCTGTTGCGCGGCGCTTGGAGCCGGCTCGACGACGGATTGCTGCGTGATACTTACTTCGTAGACGAAGTGTTTGCCGCCAAAGGCGATCAGAGCACCATCCTGCAGCGGTACAGCGCGCTGGGCCAGACGCTGGCCGTCGACGAAGGTGCCGTTGCTGCTGCCGAGGTCTTCGATGTAAGCCTTGCCATCTCTCTGGTGGATACACGCATGACGCCGCGACAAGTACTCAAGCTCCTGGCGGTGCGTGGCCTTGCTCTGATACCGGGAGAACGTCGCGCTGGTCTTGCTGAGGAGGAAGGGAAATTTTGCGATCACGATCGGGTCGAGACGTGAGTCGCCCGACCGGGGGTTCAACGTTACCGTCAGGCTTCCTTCGGGGCGGATGCGCGCAGTGATCTGCACGCGATACGACAGCGCACCACCGAAGCAGATCTCGTCGCCGTCGCGCAGTTTGGTGTGCACGCGCCCGATTCCGACGCGGTTGACCGTCGTCCCGTTGCGGCTCTCGAGGTCCGCCAGGTAGACGCAACCATCCTTGCGGAAAATGCGCGCGTGCCGGCGCGACAGCATGTTGATGACATTGTTGCCGTAGGACCTGAAAGGTGGCTCGGCCCGCCCGATGGCAAACTCGGCCGCGTCGATGCGTATCTCGCCCAGCTCGGGCCGCGACAGGGGCTTCAGGACGACGTCGACGTCACGAGCCACAGGCGCCTGTCTGAAGCCTGCCCACAGCTGCGCGTGAATCTCCACGGCAGACGCTGACCGGTCAGCGGTGGGCATTAGCGACCTCCACAGAAGTCCAACCGCCGCCGAGCGCCTTGTAGAGGGTGACCGTGTCGGACAGCACCTGCTCGTGAGTGGCCAGCAGCGCTAGCTGCGCGGTCAACAGCGAACGCTGGTTCTCGAACACGTCGAGCTGCGACACGACGCCGATCTCGAGCTGCGCCTCGGTCTGAGCCGATACCGCCTCGAGTTGCTCGACCTGCTTTTGCAGCTCGTCCTTCTGCCGCCGGTGGGAGTCGAGATCGACCAGCGCGTTCTCGACCTCCTCGTACGCGGCGATCACGGTGCCACGGTAGCTTTCCTCCGCAACCTTGATCTGCGCCTCGGTGGTCTTGACATGCGCTCTGACGCCCGGATTGAGCAGCGGAATGTTGACCGTCGGCATCAGCCCGAAAGTGAACGCCTTGAACAAGTCCGAGAGCGCGAAGCTGGCAGTGCCCGCGTTTCCAGTGAGGCTCACCGTAGGCAGCTGCGCGAGTCGCGCCTGGCCCATCAGGTCGTGGGCCTCCAGCACCCGGAACTCAGCGGCCACGACGTCAGGCCGGCGGGCCAGCAGGTCAAGCGGCAGCCCGGCGGGCACCGCGGGGACCCGCACGCGGTCCCGCAGCCGGGCGGGTTGCACCTTGAACTCCCCGGCGGGCACGCCGAGCAGGCTCGCGAGCGCGTTCTCCGTCACGTCGCGGGACCGGCGTAGCTCCAGCAGATCCTTCGCCAGGCGGTTGTTCTCCGACCCCTGGCGGAGTACCTCGGTGTCGGACTTCAGGCCATTGCTGCGCATCGTCTCGTAGATGGCCAGGATCTGCTCGGATTTCGACAGCGCCAGTTGCTGTTGATCGATCTGCTCGTCGAGCTCGAGGACCTGGAAGTAGGTGGTCGAGACGTCGGCAACCATCTGCAGATACCCTGCCCGCCAATCGGCCTCCGTCGCGTGGAACTCGGCGGTCTGTCCTTCGACACCCTTCTGGACCTGACCCCAGATATCGGGCTCCCAGCTGATCTGGGTGCCCACCGCGAATTGTTTGTTGAACTGCAGGCCGTTGGTCTTTTGCCCGGTGCTGCCCGCGGCGATATCCATGGTCGGCAGCGCTCCCGCGTGCGCTTCCGCGATCTGCGCGTTGGCCACCTTGATCCGCCCGGCGAGGATCTTCAGGTCGACGTTTCCCGCAATCGCCTTGGCCACGAGCGAGTCGAGGTAGGGATCATCGAACTGCGACCACCACTGCGGCGAGATGGCCTCGGTGGCCGACACGGGGGGCGCTGGTGATCGCGACCAGGTTGATTTGGCCGGAGCCTCCGGGTGCTGGTATTCGGGAACGCGCACATCGGCGCAACCGAACAGCAACCCCGCGAAGACGCTCAAGAAAACAATGGCTCGCTTCATTGGGTTCCTATACGAGGGCTGGAAAACGCTCGCCGCAATTTCGTCGACTGCCTGCCTGTGCGGTGAGCTGCCGCTGAGTGGAGCATCTGTGCGCGACTGTGCCGGAGGCGGTCGCGCGCCGATAGTTACTTTCGACACAGCGCGTGGAACACAGCTACCTGCGTTGGGCGGCCGATAGCGAGGCGCCTGGCAGCGGCGCGCTCCAGGTCGGCCCCGGACGCCCCGGGGCCGTTCCGGGGTGGTGCGCGGCGGGAGTGCTGCCGGGCCCCCCGCGAAAACTGGACACGATCGTCGGGGAGGCGCTAGCCTGAATGCGCCGGCATGGGGAAGTGCCAATGGATACTAATAAAAAGGTTCTTCTGGTCGATGACCACGATCTCGTGCGCTACGGTACGAGCCTGCTGCTCGAATCGCTTGACGAGGTGCACTGCGCCATCACCCCGTGCCGGTCGCTGGATGAGGCACGCACCGCCTGCCGCGAGAGCGGCCCGTTCGACCTGGTGCTGCTCGACCTCAACCTGCCCGATGCCAAGGGCCTGCAGGGACTGCGCACGCTCCGCGAGGAGTGCCCGAACGTGCCCTTCGCGATGCTCACCGGCACCCAGGACGAATTCGTCGTTCGCCAGGCGCAGGCGATGGGCGCGGTCGGGTACCTGCTGAAGTCCTGGACGCCCGAGCGGCTGAAGCAGGCGCTGAAGTCGCTGTTACGTCCGGCGCCGGCTCCCGCGGCGGTGACCATCTCCGAGCGCTTTCCGAAGCTCGCCGGCACCGCGCACTACGACCGTGTGGCAGAGCTCGGCCCGCGGCACCTGCAGATCCTCGAGCTGATCCTCGAGGGCTGCAGCAACCAGGAGATCAGCAAGGCGACCGAGCTGTCGCTCGGCACGGTCAAGAACTACGTGTCGGCCATTCTGCTGGCGCTCGACGTCGAGTCGCGGTCGCACCTGATCAGCCTGTTCCACTGAGGTCGTCGCCGGCGGCGCTCATGCGGCGCGACCCACTCGTGTGATGAACGACCAGACCGGCGTCGCTGCCAGCGAAATCCCCAACGCACGCGCGGCGCGCGCCGACCCGCGCGTCGCTGAGGTGCTGTATCGCACCGCGCTCACCGGGGACCGCTGGGCGGTGCTGACCACGGTCCTCGGCGCGCTGTTCGTGGCATCGGTGCTCGAGCAGCAGCGCGTGTCGCGCGCGCCCTGGCTGTGGTGCGTTGCCTGCGTGCTGCTCGCCGGCGCGCGGCTGCTGTTTCAGCCGTCGCCCTTTGCCAGGCGACCGGCCGCGGCGCCGCCGTTCAAAGCTGAGCGCTGGCTTGCGCTGCTGTTCGTGACATCGGCCACCTGGGGGGCGGGGGCGCCGCTTTTCATCCTCGGTAATCCCTCCTCGGACACCTTGTTGGCGGCGATCCTGCTCGCGGTTTCGGGCCTGTCGGCGCCGCTGCTGGTCGCTTCGCGGGTGGCGGTCTACCTGTCGCTGCTGCCCGCACTGGTGCCGCTGCTCCTGACACTGACGCTCGGACCCTCGCTCGGCGCCTGGCCGGTCTCGGCCAACTCGCTGCTGCTCGCCTCGCTCGCGGCCGCCTTCCTGATGGCGCTGCTGCGCCTGACACTCAACCAGAACGACTCGCTCGCGTTGTTCCTCGCCGTGCGCTTCAACAACGAAGACCTGGTGCGGCAGCTGCGCTCGCAGGTCGAAGTGGCGGCGCGTGCCAACCAGGAGAAGACCCGCTTCGTCGCCTCCGCCGCCCACGATCTGCGCCAGCCCCTGCATGCGCTCGGGATGTTCTGCGCGGCGCTCGAGCAGCAGCTGCAGGACACCCCGCAGCGGCCGCTGGTACGCAACATGATGAGCGCGATCGAGGCGCTCGAGGGCTCCTTCGGCGCAATGCTCGACATCTCGCGGCTCGATGCCGGGGTGGTGCAGGCGGCCCCGCAGACCTTTCCGATCCGCGAGGTGTTCCGTCGGCTCTATCAGCAGTTCGGCGGGGACGCCGAGGCGCGTGGGCTGTCGCTGCGCTTTCGCGCGACGCGCCGCATCGTGCGCAGCGATCCGCAGCTGCTCGAGCGCGTGCTGGCCAATCTCGTGCAGAACGCGCTGCGCTACACGCGCTCCGGCGGCGTGCTGGTCGCGGCCCGGCGTCACCCGCGCGGCGTCGCCCTCGAGGTCTGGGACACCGGCGTCGGCATACCCCAAGACAAGCGCGAGATGATCTTCCGGGAGTTCTATCAGATCGATAACCCCGAGCGTGATCGCGGGCGCGGACTTGGCATGGGACTCGCGATCGTGCAGCGGCTGTGCAGCCTGCTCGAGCACCCGCTGGAGGTCTACTCGACGGTCGGCCGTGGGAGCGTATTCCGCGTGGTCGTTCCGAGCGGGGAGGCGAGCGCGATCGCTACGCCGACGACCGAGGCCGACACGCTGCCACCACGCAAGCTCGGCGCGGTCACCGTGCTGCTGATCGACGACGAGCTCGCGATCCGCGAGGCGACGCGCGAGCTGCTGCGGCCGCTGCACGTCGACGTGCTGACGGCAGGCACGATCGCCGAGGCGGTGGAGCTCGCGCGCGAGGCAGGCGACCGCATCGACCTGATCCTCTCCGACTGGCGACTGCGCGGCCAGGAGAACGGCATCGAGGCGGTGCGCGCGGTGCGCGCGGTGGCGGGCGAGGCGACCCCTGCGGTGCTCATCACCGGGGATACCTCGCCGGAGCTGCTGAAGCTCGCACACGAGAGGGGGCTGGTCATACTGCACAAGCCGCTGCAGCCCCGGGCGCTCGTGCGGCTGGTCAAGCACCTGCGGCGTTAGCTACTGCTGCACCGCAGCACGGACGGAAAAGTCAATATGACTTTAGTGATTTGTAGTGCGGGCATTGCCACGGTGAACTACGCCCGTGGGCGGTGACGACAGTGCCCGGGGCGGGCCAAGAGAAAGCGGGGCGTGATTCCTCCGTGACCCTGGTGTTGCACGGCATTGCGCTCAACGAGGAACCGATGAGTCAGCCGCTCATCGGCCGCTTCGACGAGCGCGGCGGTACCCTCGGGCGGTCGGACCAGGCGACCTTTACCCTGCCCGATCCCGAGCGAATGATCTCGCGCGTGCAGGCCCACATCCTGCACAGCGACGACCTCTACTGGATCGAGAACGTCAGCGCCGCGAGCCCCATTCTGCACAACGGACGGCCGCTGAGCGCTGGCATGCGCGTCATCCTCCGCGACGGGGACGAGCTGCGAATCGGCGGCTACACGCTGCAGGTCGCCTTCGAGCAGGACGAGACCAGCGCCACCATCCTGCGCGGGCGCACGATGATCATCCGTCGCGACGGCACCCAGCCCCTGCCACCGCCGGGGGCGATGCCGCCGACCCCGGCCGCAGCGCCCGCAACTCCTGCGCCACCCACACCGGCAATGACCGCCGCCGCGACCCCGGCCCCCACGGCGGCGAGCAACGCCCCGCCACTTGCCCGCCCGGGTGCCGACGCCGCGCGCTCGGCACCGAGCGCGGAAGCCCTGTGGCGGGCTTTCCTCGAAGGTGCCGGTATCGAGTCCTCGCTGCCCAACGCTCCTTCGCCGGAGCTTCTCGCCTCCATTGGCGCGATGCTGAGGATCGCCATCGGCGGCGTTCACCGCCTGGTGGGGATGCGCGCCATGGCAAAGGACGAGATGCAGGCGCAGATGACGATCATTCAGGTGCGGGGCAACAATCCGCTCAAGTTCGCCCCCGACGGCATGGCCGCAATGCAGCTGCTGCTGCAACCGCCGGCGCGTGGATTTCTCGCTGGGCCGGCCGCGCTGCGCGATGCGCTGGTCGACCTGCAATCGCACCAGGTCGGCGTGATGGCTGGAATGCGCGCGGCACTGGAGGCGGTGCTCGATCGCTTCGACCCCGCGAAACTCGAAACGCACCTCACTTCGCGTTCCGTGTTCGACTCACTGCGCCCGGCGCACCGGCGGGCGCGGTTGTGGGAGGTGTACCTCGAGCACTACCGCTCGCTGCGCGAGGAAGCACAGGAGGACTTCCAGCGCTTCTTCGGTGAGGCCTTCCGCGAGGCGTACGAGGCGCAGGTGCGAAGCCTCGATGCGGCGCACGAGGGGGCTTCGCCCTCGGATCCGCGTGCGGGCGGAGGGACGCGGTGAAGCGCCTCACCGTGCAGGTCGCCCAGCGCTCTTGCATCGGGGCGCGCGCGCGCAACGAGGATTGCCTCGCGGTCGAGCATCGTGATGGCCACTGGTGTCTGGTGCTTTCCGATGGTGCAGGTGGGCATGACGATGGCGCGCGAGCCGCGCAGCTGGCCGTCGCCCGCGTGATCGCCGGCTTTCGCAGCCGCCCGCCGGTCGACGGGCGCGATCTCTCGGAGCTGCTGCTCGACGCACACGATGCGGTGGTGGCGGGGCAGCGCGAGCGGCCTCCGAGTGCTGCTGCGCCGATGCATGCGACGGTCGTGGCATTGCTGATCGATGCGCTGCGGGGAGTTGCGCTGTGGGGTCATGTGGGCGACTCGCGGCTCTACCAGTGGCGGGCCGGGCGGCTGAGCGCGGTTACGCGCGACGACAGCGTTCTGCAGTGGGCGCTCGACAGGGGGCTCGTCGATGCGGCACATGTGCAGACGCTGCCGAACCGCGGCGTGCTGCTGGCGGCGCTCGGCTCCGCGGAAGAAGCCGCACCGCACGTATCGGAGCGCATCGAGCTCGAGCGCACCGACGCCTTTCTCCTCTGCAGTGACGGCTGGTGGGGAGCCCTCGATCCGCAAACCATCTCCGCCTTGCTCGCCGAGGCGCCCTCTCCCGAGGAATGGCTCGATGCCATGATGGCACTGACAGTGCAGCGCGCCGACCCGCGGCAGGACAACTTCTCGGCGATCGCCTGCTGGATCGGTGAGTCTCTCGGGGCCGCCGACAGCGCCTCGGAGGCAGAGACCTGGCCGCCGCGATCGCCGGACACCCCGCTCCATCCATGAGAGGGCGCTCCCCGCGCCACTCGGTTTCAGCGATCGAGTTCCGGGTAGTGGCGGAACAGATCCTCGTTATTGAAGGCCTGACGCCGCTCGGAGGCGACGTAGCGTGCGATGCGCGGGCGGCTAAAGACCGCATCGTGCAGAGCACGCAGCCGCGGACGATGGCGAAGCTCACGGCGGCTCGCCGAGGGAAAGGCGTAGCGCAGACCCGCGAGCACCTGCGCCATGGACAGATCCGCGTACGTGAGTCGCGAACCGACCATCCACGTGGCGCGCAGGCCGTTGCGCGAGAGAACGCGCTCGAAGTAGCCGAGAAACTTCGGTAACCGCACGGCAAGGAAATCCTTGGTACGCCGCCTTGCCGCCGCGCGCTGCTCCTCGTACGCGTAGCCGTCGCCGAGCGGATGATGGGTGTGAAAGGTCTCGAGGTAGAGATCGAGGATGGTGAGCTGCAACTGGTGCGTCCAGAGCCTCCCGGGTTCATCGGCCGGCGCCAGTCTCAGCCGTCCGCCGAGGTAGAGCAGGATATTCGGCGTCTGCGCGATGAGCTGCCTGCCGTCCCTGAGAATCGGCACGGCGAACGCTGGTCGCCGACTGCCGCGGGCTTTGAGCACGCGCAGAATCGCCGCCACGCCGCCGCCTTCCCTGTTCGGCAGCATGCCAACGTCGCGGTAGCGCGCAGCGGCCTCCTCGAGCGCAAGGCGGACGAATTCGCCGCGTCCCTGGATCCCGGGCCAGTAGTAGAGCTCGTAGGTCACGACGCAAGCCTCCCGCGCCAGCCATGGCAGTGGGCCATGACGGTGTAAAAAGATGCGACGGTGTGTCTCACCGCCGTCGGTCACCGCCGGAAGTGTTGCCAAACGGGCCCGCGAAGCGCAATCATGGCTCTAAGCCTCCGGGGGGTCGGGTGCATCGGAACGTCACACGCTGGCGTCTTGCTCACGTTTGCGTCGTCAAATCCAACACGCAGCTCTCGGCTTTATTTCACGAAATCGTTCCTGCCGGGTCCGCTGCACGTGCGTTCCCGTCGAGCAAAGGATTGCGTGATCAGCGGCTTACGCCAGCGAGCGCCAGCGTAATCCAAGCGATAGCCATAAGCGGATGAATTTGTTCGCGGTATTACTCGGCGCTCGTTTGTCATGCTAAGTTAACCAAAAATAAATATTCGTCCGGCGAGGTTGCGAGTGGGTCAGCTGGATGCCATGGAAGGCAGAGACATAGAGAACAATACGGGTCAAGGCAGCCTCGTCTCACTCGGCGAGCACCTTGACGTTGCACCTGCCGTCGGCGAGATGAAGTCCGACATCGTGGTCAGCCTCGAGGGCGTGCGCTCGCTCGCGCCCGACTACGAGCACCTGTATCGCGTCGCCAGCAACACGCTGCCCTTCACGCTGCACGACTGGCACCTCACGTGGTGCACGCATTTTCTCAACCGCAACCCGCAGATCCACGAACAGCTGCAGTTCCACGTGCTACGAAACGGCAGCGGCGAGTGCGTCGCGATCGTGCCGCTGGTGCATACGCACCGGCGGCTCGGGCCGCTCAGGCTGGCGACGGTGGATCTGCTCGGCGTAGACCCGGGCCTCACCGAAATCCGCACGCCGCTCATAAAGCCCGGTTACGAGCGCGCGGCGGTGCGTGCCGTACACGAGAGCCTCGCCAGGGTTCGCGACTGGGACTGGATGCACTGGAACGGGATCAACGGCGCACTGGCCGAGGCCGTGGCGCGGGAAATCACTCCGCAGTGGCACGCCGTGAGCCGTGACTACGTGCTCGATCTCCCGGCAAGCTGGCAGGAGTTTCGCGCCGGGCTGCGTCGCAACGTCCGCGAGGCCGTCAGGCACTGCTACAACTCGCTGCGGCGCGACCGCCATACGTTCGAATTCGTCGTGGCGCGTACCCGCGAGGAGGTGCGCCAGGCGCTCGAGCGCTTTTTGCTGCTGCACAGGCTGCGCGCCAACATGCAGTGGGGCCCGAGACACCCGAACTTCTTCACTACCCGGCCGCTGGTGGAATTCCTCTACGACGTCTGTGACCGTCTCGCGGCGCGCGATGTGGTGCGGGTTTTCCAACTGCGGGTCGGCAGCGAGGTCATCGCCTCGCGCATCGCCTTTGTCGTCGGCGACAGCGTCTACCTGTACTACTCGGGCTTCGACCCTGAGTGGGCGCGCTACAGTGTCATGACCACCACCATCGTTGAGGCGTTCAAGTACGCGATCGCCAACGGTCTTAAAACAGTCAACCTGTCGTTGAATACCGAGCGTTCGAAACTGCGCTGGCGGCCGCGCCTGGTCGAGTTCCAGTCGGCGCTCGTGCATCGTGACTACCTTGGCTCGCGATTGCTCTACCGCGCCTATCGCGCCGCGATGGCCGGCAGCAGCACATCGGCGCAGCTGCTGAAGAGCTTCCTGCCACACCGCAGCTGGGATTGAGCGGCCGGGGGCCGCCGATTCCACGCCTTTTCGGTTTGAATTGTCGCCGCCGCGCGGGCAATGTGTGCGCCTTCAGGTGTTGCGGCCGTCGGGGTGCACCTTGTCAGCGTGGCGCGCCGTGCCCGGTGCGGGCCGGGGATTTCTGCTCACCTCACTCTGCGCACTCGGCTGCGCCGGGACAGCCGGCGCTGCCAGTCTCGATGCGCAGGCGACGGCGAGTGACGCGGGCAGCGTTGCGGGGCTGCTCGACACCGTCGTCATCACGGCGACCCGCGTCCCGGAGCCGCTGCGGCGCATCCCCGCGGCCATCTCGGTGGTTTCCGGTGACGAGCTGCGGGCGCGCGATGCGACCAACATGCAGCAGGCGCTCGCGCTCGTGACCGGCGTCGAAGCGCCGCCCGGCGGCGACGCGGGACCTTCGAGCGCCGTGCCGTCGTTCTGGGGTCTGCACGAGTTCGACGCATTCCTGCTGGTGGTGGACGGCGTGCCGTGGGGCGGGGCGTTCAACCCGGCGATCACCACGCTCGATTTCACCGACACCCAGCGCATCGAGGTGCTGAAGGGCGCGGCGCCCGTCATGTACGGCGCAACCTCCTTCGTCGGCGTGGTGAACGTGATTCATTTCCCGGCGGGCGAGGCGGCCGACGAGGCCGACCTCGCCTACGGCACCTACGGCTCAGTGCGCGGATCGGCTTCGCTCGCGCTGCCGGGCGCCTCCGCCTACCGGCAGTCGCTCGTCGTCGAGGGTCAGAATCTCGGCTTCGCCGATCCACGCGAGAGCGTGAGCGGCGGGCGGCTGCTCTACCGCGGCGCGCTCGATGCAGGGGCGGGGACCTGGCGGCTCGATGCCGACGTCAACGTCGTGCGGGACACGCCGCCGAGCCCGCTGCTGCGCATCGGCACCTCCCTGACGCCACTCACGCCGATCAACGCGAACTTCAATCCCGCCAATGCCGAGATCGATGAGAACAAGGCACACTTCAGCCTCGGCTACACGCAGCCGACCGCCCTCGGTACCTGGGACACGCTCGCCTCCTACGCCTGGTCGAACCTGACCGACATCCGCGGCTTTCTGCACCCGGACCTAAGCGGCACGGCCGACACTCAGGATCAAAGCCGCTACATCGGTGACGGCTATCTCGACACGCACCTCAGCAACAAGCGGGGCGAGACCACGCTGGTCGTGGGCGCGGATGCGCTGTACGGCCGCGGTGTGCAGACCACGCTCAACGGCAACAGCGCCTACACCGTGCCGCTCGATGGTTCGGTGCTGCCGCCCCCGACCTCGGTGCTGCCGGTGAACGAGATCGGGACGCTCGATGACAAGCGCGTCTTCCTCGGCCAGTACCTGCAGATCGACTGGCAGCCGGACGAGCGCTGGGATCTCATCGCGGGGCTGCGTCTGAACGAGACCTACGAGCACAAGGTGTCCACCGACCAGGTCCTGCCGCCACCTCCGCCGTATCAGTCGCAGGCCGTCAGCCAGCGGCTCAACCGGCTCACCGGCACGGTCGGTGCGAGCTACCGCATCTGGGCGGATGGCAGCGATGAGACACTCGTCTACGCCGACTATCGCAATGCGTTCAAACCCGCGGCCATCGATTTCGGGCCGGACTACACGCCGGATCTCCTGCAACCGGAAGAGGCGCAGAGCTACGAGGCGGGACTCAAGGGGGCGGCGGCCGGTGGGCGGCTGAGCTGGCAGGCGGAAGCGTTTCTCCTCGATTTCACCAACCTCGTGGTGCCGACCGCCTCGGGCGCGCTCGCCAATGCTGCGGGCGAGCGGCTGCGGGGGGTCGAAGCCGAGGCGCGCTATCAGTTCACGCCGGATCTCGCACTGGCGCTCAACGCCGCCTGGCATGATGCGACCTACACCAGCTATCTGTTCTTCGATGGCGCGCACAACGTCGATGTCGCCGGCAATCAGCTGCCGCTGGCACCGTACGTAATCGCCGCGGCGGGCCTGCTCTACACGCCCCAGCAGGGCATCACTGCCACCGCGGTGATGCGCTATGTCGGGCGCCGCTATCTCGACGAGGAGAACACTGCTCCGGTCGGTGGCTATACCAGCTACGATGCAACGGTCGGCTACTCCCTGAATGCGTGGAGCCTTTCCCTCGAAGGCACCAACCTCAGCAACCAGCGACCGCCGGTGACGGCGAGCGAGTTCGGCAGCGCGTCGTACTACCTGCTGCCGGCACGCATGCTGTGGGTGCGCCTGCGCTACCACTGGCGCTGAGCCACCGGGCGAGGCGCAGCCACGGCCTGGAACCCGCAGCGCGTGCCGACCCCCGACCGCGCTCACGCCGGCGCTGAGCTCACCGCCGGCGCGGGGCTCGCGGCCGGCGCGTCGCGCAGCTCGACCCATGTCGGAGCGTGATCGCTCGCCTTCTCCCAGCCACGCACGTTGCGCTCGACCCCGGCGTTCGCGAGGCGCGTGCGGAGCGCGGGGTTCAGCAGCAGATGGTCGATGCGCAGGCCCGCGTCCCGTGCGTAGGCGTTGCGAAAATAATCCCAGAACGTGTAGATGGTCGCGTCCGGATGCACGGCGCGCAGCGCATCCGTCCATCCCTGCTGCGTGAGACGGGCGAACGCTTGGCGCACCTCCACGCGAAACAGGGCGTCATCGACCCAGCGCTCCGGCTTGTAGACATCACGCTCGGTCGGGATCACGTTGTAGTCGCCGGCGAGCACGACCGGTGAGTCCCTGACGACGAGCGCGGCGGCGTGCGTGGTGAGCCGCTCGAGCCAGCGCAGCTTGTAGTCGAATCTCGGCCCCGGCGCCGGGTTGCCGTTGGGCAGATACAGGCAGCCGAGCAGAATGCCGCCTACGGTCGCCTCGATGTAGCGGCTGTGAACGTCCTCCGGATCGCCCGGCAGCGCACGCCTGATCTCAACGGGCTCGGCTCCGCGGGCGAGGATCGCGACTCCGTTCCAGCTCTTTTGCCCGTGCCAGATCACCCCGTAGCCGGCAGCGCGGATCGCGAGCTCCGGAAATTTCTCCTGCGGCGCCTTCAGCTCCTGCAGACACACGATGTCGGGGGCGGTCTCGTCGAGCCAACGCAGCAGGTTGGGAAGGCGCGCCCCGATGCCATTGATGTTGTAGGTGACGATCCTCATGGACGACGCATTTCGCGGGGGCTCCGTCGCGCAGGATGGCAGGCGCCCCGATGCCGCACAACCGTCGTGCCGTCGTTCCTCGTGGCAGCCGCTTCAGTCGTTGCTCGCCACCGCCGTGACGCTTTCCTCGAGCAGCGCCAGCGATCGTCCCTGCAGCGGGTACTCGCTGCCTGCAGGCACCGGACGGCGAGCGAAGGGGTCGGTATCGAGCGCGGTGTCGAGCACCGCCTCCCAGGGCTTTCCCGAGAGCTCCGGCGCCATCGCAAACGGGATGGTCTCGTGATGGGCGTTGAAGAGCAGCAGGAAGTTGCTGTCTTTGATCGGCTGGCCGCGTGGGCCGCGCCGCTCGATGGCACCGCCCGCGAGATACACCCCCAGACAGCGCGCGAAGTCCTGTTGCCAGTCGTTCTCGGTCATCTCGCGACCATCGGGCGTGAGCCAGAGGATCTCCTTCAAGCCTTCCGCGGTGAGCGTATCGGCCTGCACGTAGCGGCGGCGGCTGAATACCGGGTGCTCGCGGCGCAGCCGGACGATACGGCGCACGAACTCGAGGAACCGGGCGCGGTGCGGCGCGGCCGACCAGTCGAGCCAGGAGCGCTCGTTGTCCTGACAGTAGGCGTTGTTGTTGCCGCGCTGGGTGCGGCTGAGCTCGTCGCCGCCGAGCACCATCGGCACCCCCTGTGAGAGCAGCAGCGAGGCGAGCAGGTTGCGCTTCTGCCGGCGGCGCAGCGCCAGGATGCCCGGGTCGCTCGTCGGCCCCTCGGCGCCGCAATTCCAGGAGCGGTTGTCCGGCTGGCCGTCGCGGTTGTCTTCGCCGTTGGCCTCGTTGTGCTTGTCGTTGTAGCTCACCAGGTCCTCGAGCGTGAAGCCGTCGTGCGCGGTGATGAAATTGATGCTGGCGTGGGGCTTGCGGCCGCTCGCCTCGTAGAGGTCCGAGGAGCCCGTGATGCGCCGCGCAAAGTCCGCCATCAGGCCGCCGTCGCCTTTCCAGTAACCACGCAGGGTGTCGCGGTACTTGTCGTTCCATTCGTTCCAGCCAGGCGGGAAGTTGCCTACCTGGTAGCCGCCGCTGCCGATGTCCCAGGGCTCGGCGATGAGCTTGACCTGCGAGAGCACCGGGTCCTGGCCGATGGTGTCGAAGAAGGAGCCGAGGCGATCGACGTCGTGCAGCTCGCGCGCGAGCGCGGAAGCAAGATCGAAGCGGAATCCGTCGACGTGCATCTCGAGCACCCAGTAACGCAGGCTGTCCATCAGCAGCTGCAGCACCCGCGGGTGCTGCAGGTTGAGCGTGTTGCCGGTGCCGGTGAAATCCATGTAGTAACGTGGGTTGTCGGGCGCGAGTCGGTAGTAGCTGGCGTTGTCCAGGCCGCGGAACGAGATCGTGGGACCGAGCTGGTTGCCCTCGGCGGTATGGTTGTAGACCACATCGAGCAGCACCTCGATGCCGGCCGAGTGCAGCACCTTCACCATGGTTTTGAATTCGCTGATGCGCCCGGTGGCCGAATAGCGCAGCTCCGGGGCGAAGAAGCCGAGTGTGTTGTAGCCCCAGTAGTTACGCAGTCCGCGATCGAGGAGGTGACGGTCATCGACGAACGCGTGCACCGGCATCAGCTCGAGCGCAGTGACCCCGAGTCGCACCAGGTGATCGACGATGGGCGCCGTCGCGAGGCCGGCGTAAGTGCCGCGCAGCCGTGCCGGCACGTCCGGATGGCGGATCGACAGCCCGCGCACGTGCGCCTCGTAAATGACGGTGTCGTGCCAGGAAATGCGCGGCGCGCGGTCGTCGCCCCAGGTAAAGGCGGGGTCGATGACGCGGCATTTCGGCGTACCGGGGGCGCTGTCACGCCGGTCGAACGAAAGGTCGGCCTTCGGGTGCCCGGTGCGATAGCCAAAGTGTGCATCACTCCACACCAGCGGGCCCTGCAGGTGCTTCGCGTAGGGCTCGATCAGCAGCTTGTGCGGATTGAAGCGATGGCCGTTCTCGGGGTCGTACGGGCCATACACGCGGTAGCCATACAGAAGTCCGGGGCGCGCCTCCGGCAGGTAGGCGTGCCAGTTGCCGTCGGTGCGCTCGCGAATCTCGATGCGCTGCACCTCGTGCCGCCCGCTCGGATCGAAGATGCACAGCTCCACCTTCTCGGCGTGCGCGGAGAACAGCGAGAAGTTGACCCCCTCGCCATCCCAGGTGGCGCCGCGCGGGTATGGGTGGCCGGGCCACACGGCCGTAATCAGCCGCAAGTCGGGATCTGTCGCAGTGAACGCAGGCGGTAACTTCACGTCGTGCCGAATCTCCGTGCCGCTGAATCCGATACTAGGGGGCCGGGAGCGCCGCGTTCAAGCTGCGCAGTCGCAGCGCACAGCGAAGGTGCGCGGCCAGGCTCACCGCAACCAAGCGCGGGCGACAACGCCGTGCAGCCAACCGGCGCGCTGCGCTTGCGCGCCAGCGAGCATGCGCACCAATCGTACGCATTAATGATGCGCATCATCGTATAGTTGCATCCCTTCGCTCAGCCGAAGGATCACGATATGCGCGCGTTCGTGCCGCTCCTCCCCCCGTCGTTGTGTGTCTTCGCGGCCGGTTATGCGGCGATCGTTGCCGGCGCACCAGCACAACCTTCGGCACCCGCGGCGTCGCACAGCCCGTCCTGCCCGGACGCCGGGCTGAAGCTTCCCCCCGGATTCTGCGCTACGGTGTTTGCGGACGATCTCGGTCACGCGCGCCACCTGGTCGTGTCGGGCGACGGTGTCGTCTACGTCAATACCTGGAGCGGGCGCTACTACGGTAACCAGTCGCCGCCGCCGGGCGGCTTCATCGTGGCGCTCAAGGACTCGACGGGCAACGGCAAGGCCGACGTGATAGA
>Ga0335080_10000968_pt1 | contig 27440 bp, 25 predicted proteins | sample Lox_Sample_34_FD_206720 | JGI IMG/M metagenome (GOLD analysis project Ga0335080, IMG submission 206720) | Soil microbial communities from Loxahatchee National Wildlife Refuge, Florida, United States - Lox_Sample_3.4 | ecosystem: Environmental > Terrestrial > Soil > Wetlands | place: USA... | reverse complement strand
GTCGTGATTGAGCTCGTGCTCGAGGAGCTTGAGTTCCTCCAGGATTTTGTTTTTGAGTTTCTGCTCGATCTCGCCCATGCGGAATCAGTCCTGTTGCGCGTTCGTCAGGGTCCCCGTTACGCGGCCCACCCGCGAGGCCGCAGTGCGATCTGGCGGAGAGGGGGGGATTCGAACCCCCGGTACGAGTTTTAGCCCGTACAACGGTTTAGCAAACCGCCGCCTTAAGCCTCTCGGCCACCTCTCCGCGCGCTTTCCTCCGCTAGTCTAACAATTCTTGGAGAAGAAGTCGCCCTTCGCGTCCCCGCCGCCGGCAGGCAGGCGAGCAAGCAAGAGGAGGCTGGCTGCCGCCGCGGGTTACCCCCTCCCCCCCCAATGCGGAACTGCACAAACTACAAGGGTTAGGTGGCGTGAGTGCGGAAGTGATTGAATCGCGGGGCTTTTAACCTGCATTGGAATGAACAGTTCCGAAGGGGTCTTGGAAGTGCAGAAACGACAGCACTTGCGGGCGACGGTTCGTGGAACTGCGCATTCTACAGGAGTTAGCCGGAGCGTCCCTCCCTCCGGCAAGTTTGGCCGTGCCTGCCGATACTAACCACACAGTGAGTGTACCATATATATATTATATGTCAATTGGAATCTTCATCGCCCCGCACCGCATGCGAAGGGCCGGTTGTCGGGTCGGGCCGAGAATCAAACGGGAGGGTCGTCGCTGGTGGCGGGGCGACTCTGGCTGGTGGCGCGGAGGATACCGGTCTCGTCGATGTAGAAGTTGCGGAAGCCGTAGCGCTCGGGCTGGGCCACGAGCGTGTAGTGGGTGATGCGACCCTGAATCTCGCCAGCTGTGTAAGTGAGGTTGTAACCTTCGCGTTTTGCTTCCTGCGCAGGTGTGCGCGCCTTTTCGCCCAAGTTTTCGAGCGAGGCAGGGAACTGGCCGCTCGAAGCTTCAGCATAGGCAGCGAGCTGGTGTGCAATCTCGCGAAGAGACTCCGCGGCTTGAGCTTCCGCCTGGGAGGCGCTGGCGGCGCGGCGGTCGGGGACGATGTAGAGCAGAAAAGCCCAGACGGAGCCGATTAGCAGGGCGAAGAGCAACAGCACGCGCAGACGCCGCAGAAGAGAAGGCGGGGGAGCCGGCGGCGCGGTGTTCAGCGCGGCGAGGTCCGTGCCGCAGTGCGGGCAGAGTTCGGTAGCGGAATTGATTTCATGCTCGCATTGGGGGCATGTGTACATTCAAGGCGAAATTCGAAACTCGGCACACGCAGGATACACGATGTGGAGAGGTGGTTTTCGCCTTCGAATTTCGGCCCTGCCCGGGTCTTCAGGCTTCGGGGGCGTGTCCGACGACGACCAGGCCCATGGGAGCCATCTTGCCTCCGGCGAGGGGCAGGCGGAAGGTGAGCATCCAGATCTGAAGATCGCTCTGAAAATGCAGCGAGGCCGCGGCGCCGGTGTCGTCAGAGGGCCACAGACTCCATACGCTGGGGTGCTTGGTGCCCGTGGTCTTGGCGCTGCGAGCGAGCGCTTCCTCGCGCGAAATGGTGGCTGGGTCGAAGTCGGCGGAGACAGGCGCCATGAGCAGGAAGTCGCGCTGGGGAGCAATGCCCGAGTGGTTGCCGTCCACGGGGTGTAAGGCATAGCGCAGGGTGTAGAAGCCGGGCTGGACCTTCTGCTCGCGAAAGTCGGTCGTGGGGATGGCGACATGCATCACGGCGAGGAGCGTGCCCTCCGCGATCTGCGGGAAGGTGACACCGAGTTCCGTGGACGGAGACGCGGAGACAGGGACCGATTTGCGCAGCCAGATCTCGCAGAGGACTCCGCCGGGGCCGGTGACGCGCATGGCGTCGGAAGAGACGGCGTCGCGCAGGGTCTGCGGAAGGTCGGCGGAAGGCGGCGCGGCGACTTTGTCGAGGGTGTAGGTGTCGGCGGGGCGCGGAGCAGAGGCGACCGAGGGCACCAAGAGCAGCGCCACGACGACCAAGCAAGAGACGGATGCGCCAGCAAGGTGGAGGAAAGGAAAGCGGGAACAAGCCCCCGCACTCCGAACGAAAGAGCGGCACCGAGCCGCTGCGTTGATGACGGGAATCACGCGGCGAACTGGCCGACGAAGGCGCCGCGGCGCCCGGAGTCGTTCCAGGTCTTGCCCAGGTGATTGCCGCGGTAGCTGCCCTCGAGCGTCATCGCAGGCATGGCGTGGGTCAGGTGGGAAGCCAGCGGCGGGTAGAAGACGTCTTCGTTGTGACAGATTTCATCGGTGGCCACGATGGCGCGGGTGGTGATGCGGACGGTGTTGGCCTGGACGGAGACGACGCCGTGATGCGCGCCCATCTCGAAGCGGATGGGGCTGGATTCGACGGCAACGACGGTGGCCAGGAGCGATCCGGCCTGCGCCTGGGCAAAGCGGACCAGCGCGCTGCGTTGTTCAGCGCTGGCGCGGGCGTCAACAATCATCACGGCGCGAGCGGGTAGCGGATTCGAATAGGGGTTGCCGAGGGTGGCGCTGGCGCGCACGACGGCGATGACGCTCAGGCCATCAAGGCGAACGCCTTCCCACGTGCCCGTGTTCACCTGCCAGGCGAGCACGGCTTCGTCGCCGGTGAGGCCGACTTCGCCGTTGGCGAAGCACGGGCCGGTGTAGACGTCGGCGGTGCGAAATTCGGCGTAATTGCCGGAGATGGTCGTCGCCGGGGTGTCCGCGGCAGTGGCGGCAAACGCGGGAGCGGCCAGGAAAAGCGCGGCAGCCAGTCCAAAGAGAACGGATTTCATGTTTCGACCTCCGTACTGCTTCGATGCCATTTTCCCACGAATGGCTGCGGGGGCCAATCGCCGGCCCTGAATGCGTTGCTTCCACCCAGCGGCGGCGTCTCCCATCATGGGACTAACCCCGCGATGTCCCATCGGGGCCGTGGCGATACCGGCCCGGCCGCCCTATTCCATGCGGCAGCAGGAGCGGTCGCGATCGTGACGGCAGTGATCGAGGCCGGCAATCTTGCCGTCCGGGCCGATCAGCGATTGCGTCTGGGCGCACCAGAACGGCCCGGCCTTTTGCGCCTCGATGGATTCGGGCCGGTCGTGGTCGGGCGTGTCGTAGAACATCGTTTTGGCACGCAGGCAGCAGCAGACCTCGCCTTGAGCGATAAGTTTGGGGAGCAGTGCCATGTTTATGCCCTCCCTGCCGCGATGATGGCGCGTTTGACGGCCACGCGTGCGAGCTGAACTTTGTATTTGTTGCCAGAGAGAGGCTTGGCGCCGGCGACGGCGGCCGCTCCGGCCGCCGATGCGCTTTCCGGGGCGGCGGGCTTGCCGGCGAGCGCCCGCTCCGCGTCCGGCGCGCGCCAGGGAGTGGGAGCGACGTGGCCCATTACGATGCGTGCCTCGCGCACGTGGTCGCCGTCCATTCGCAGGGCGACGGCGGCGGCGGCAAGGGGCCAATCGAGCGCCTGCTTCTCGCGGACTTCGTAGATGGCGGTCTTCCACTGCGCCGCGCCTGGCGCGAGCAAAACGGCGGCGGCGATTTCGTTCGATGCGAGCTGGTACTCGCGTTCGTCCTGTCTCTGCGGAATGCGGTAGAACTTATCGAGCGACATCTTGCGTACGCCCTTGGGGCCCGCAATTTCCAATTCCGCGTTCAGGGCGACCAGAATTGGAGCGAGGCTGGACGGGCTGACGAAGTATGCCGGGCCGCCATTGCCGAAGATGGCGTGGTAGCGATTGTCGCCGGCGGGGACGAGGGGTTTTCCGCCGGCGTCGCGCGCGAGCAGGCCGAAGCCGTTGCGGTAGTACCAGCAGCGCGGGCGCTGCAGCAAGTCGCCGCCGACGGTGCCCATGTTGCGGATCTGCATACTGGGGACGGCGGCGGCAGCGTCCGCCAGGCCGGGAAAATGTTTGCGGATGGCGGCATCCTGCGCCAAGTCTTCGAGCGTGACGGTGGCCCCGATGCGGGTACCGGAGGAGCCGTGGGAGATGCCGCCAAATTCCTTCACGCCCTTGATGTCCACCAGGCGTTTTGGCGACTCGACGTAATTCTTCATCAGGCTCAGCAGGTCCGTGCCGCCAGCCAGTACTGACGCTTCGTCGAAGCTGGCACCGAGATGGCCGATCGCTTCGTCACGAGTAGCGGGACGCGCGTAGGCGAAGGCTTCCATGGTTTTATGCCCTCCTCGCTGCGGGCGCGCTCTCCAGCGCGGCCAGAACTTTCGCGGGCGTGATGGGGATGGTGGGGACGCGGACGCCGATGGCGTTGGCAACGGCGTTGGAAATCGCGGCGCCGGGCGAAACCACCGGTGGCTCGCCGAGGCCAATGACGCCGCGCTCGTCGTAGCCGGGGCCGGTCATCATGTGGACCTTGAAACGGCCGATGTCGGCGAGGCCGGCGAGCTTGTAGAACTCCATGTCGGGGTTCAAGCAGCGGCCGGTCTGTTCGTCCATGAGTTTTTCTTCATAGAGGGCGTAGGTGACGCCCATGATGAGCGCGCCGTAGACCTGACTTTCGGCCGTCTTCATGTTGAGAATGAGGCCGCAGTCCTGAGCGGCGACGATCTGTTCGACGCGGACGACGCCGGTTTCCATGTCGACGGTGACTTCGGCCATCTGCGCGCCGCCGACGCCGCTGGAGATGAGGTCGAGCGTACGCTGGCCGGAGGCGGCGATGGGCGTGGCACCCATTTTCGCGCAGGCCTGCTGCCACGACATGGAACGCGAGGGGTCGGCGGCGACACGAATTCTGCCGTCCCAGGCCTCGAGCTCTTCTGGTTTCGCGTTGAGCGCAGGCGCGACTCTGGCGAGCAACTCGTTCAGTGCGTTTACGGTGGCGCGGCGCGTGGCGGCGCTGACGCCGCCGACGGTCGTGGAGCCGCCGGAGGCTCCGGAGGCCGGATACTTGCTGTCTCCGATGTTCACTTGAATCGCGGAAATGGGCAGGCCGAAGGTTTCGCCGGCGACGATGGCCATGATGGTGCGCGTGCCGGTGCCGAGGTCCTGCGTGCCGATGGCGATTTCAACGGAGCCGTCGGGGTGAATCGTGCAGTTGCAGTTGCTCTGATGGCCGCCGCCTCCCCAGGTGTGGATGGAGAGGCCGAGGCCGCGCTGGACGGGTCCGGGCTGCAACTGGCCGCGGGGATGCCACTTTTTCTTCCAGTCGATCATCTCGGCGGTCTTGAGCAATTCCTCGCGGTAGCTTTTGGCCTGCTGGCCGCTGAATTCGAGGTTTTTCAGGAAGAAGTCGAGCGGGTCCATGGGAATGGCTGCGGCGAGATCGTCGAGCGCGCCCATCGTGATGACGCAGCACTGCGGGTGATTCGGAGCGCGCCAGGCGCGGCCCGGGCCGGTGTTCGTGAGCACGGCGGTGTGCTTGGTGCGGCGGTTTGGCGCGCGCATCACGTAGGGAATGGGAGGATTGCCGCCGGATTGCGGCCCCGCCGTGCCCCAGGACTCGGAGTCCCAGGCAACGAGCGTTCCGTCTTTCTTCGCGCCGGCTTTGACTTTGGCGTAGATGGAGGGGCGCGCGCCGGCTTCCATCAATTCCTGGTCGCGCTCGAGCATCATCTTGACAGGCCGGCCGGCTTTTTGTGAAAGCTTGGCGCAGGCTGGGCCCCAGGTATCCGCACCGAACTTGCTGCCGAAGCCGCCACCCATGTATTGCGTGATTGTCTCCACGTTCGAGGCCGGAACGTTCAGGGCCTTGCTGAGCTCGCCGGCGATGCCGGTGACGTTTTGCGAAGAGGCCCAGACGGTGAGCTTCTCGCCATTCCATTCAGCCGCTTGGCCGTGCGACTCCATGCAGCAGTGCGTGATGACCGCTGCGCCGTAGGTGCCTTCGACGGTGACTTCGGCGGATTTCATGGCGCCGTCAGGATCGCCTTCCTTGGCTTCGGAGCCGGCCTGGATGTGGTCGCTGCCAGCCTTTTCGGGGGCTACATCGCCGACGAGGTGGGGCAGGACTTCGTATTCGATTTTCACGGCGCGGGCGGCGTCGCGGGCCTGTTCTTCCGTGTCCGCGGCCAGGGCCACGATTTCCTGGCCCTGCCATAGCACTTCCTTACCCACGTCGAACATTACGACCACGGCGCGGACGCCGGGCATCTTCTCGGCGGCGGCGGTGTCGATGCTTTTGATCTTCGCGTGAGCGTGGGGAGAGAAGACCATCTTGCCGTGGCACATCGCGGGACGGTTCGCGTCGTAGGCGTATTTCGCGCGGCCGGAGGACTTTGCCGGGCCGTCGAGGCGAGTGAAGGATTTCCCGATCAGGTAGCGTTTGTCAGCCGCGGGCCATTTGTAGTCGGCCATCACGCCCTCCCCGCGCTGATGCGCTTTGCAGCTTCGAGTGCGGCCTCGCGCACCCCCATGTAGGTGCCACAACGGCAGAGGTTGCCGCCAAGGCCGTTGGTGACGTCTTCGTAGCTGGGATGGGGATGGCGCTTGAGGAAGGCAGTGACGGCCATGACGAATCCGGGAGTGCAGAAGCCGCATTGCTGCGCGTCGTGTTCAACGAATGCGGCGGACACGGGCGACAACTCGCCTTCCGCAGCGAGGCCTTCGATGGTGGTGATTTCGTAGTTCTGAGCGTCAATGGCGAGCACGGTGCAGGAGTAGACGGCCTTGCCGTCAAGCATCACGGTGCAGGCGCCGCAAGTGGCGCGGTCGCAGACTTTCTTGGAGCCGGTGATGTCGAGGTAGTCGCGCAGGGCGTCGAGGAGCGTGACGCGCGGCTCAACCTGGAGCGAATGCTTCTTCCCATTGATGTTCAGCGTGATCGGGCCGGGACCGGGACCGGCGACGTTTCCTGGCGCGGCTGGTGCGGCTTGAGCCGTTTCAAGCAGGCCCTCGGTGGAGATAACGCCGGTGGAGACGGCCAGCCCGGCGCCCTTCAAGAACGCGCGCCGGGAGAATCCCTCGGGCTCATTCGCATCGCCGGGCAGCGTGGATTCAGGTGGCAGACTGCCGTCTGGTGGACGGCCATCGTGCTCGTCACTCATGCGGACACCTCCGAACCCTGGGGCGGACGGAGACCATGGCAAGAAGAAGTCGACAACTGCAGTCCCCCGCCCCGGGGAGTGCTCATCGTAACTCCGCGACCGAGGTCTCGCAACGGCGGCGCGCGCGGGCCGCGAGCGAGAGACGACGGAGGCGAAGCCGTGAGGAAGGACGCGACCGGCGCGCGAGGCGTTTCCGCACGGCGGCTTTGGGCGCTTGCCGAGCGAAGGCCCGGCTGGGGGTGCAGCGGCGCAACGAGCAGCGCTCAGAGGTTGTCGAGGAAAAACTGGGTAACGCGGTTGAACAGGTGGACGCGGGCGTCGTGATCGCTGATCGGATGGCCGCGGTCGGGGTACATGACGAACTCCGCGTACTTGCCTGCCTTGATGAGCTCGTTCTGCAGGGCGATGCTGTTTTCCATGTGGACATTGTCGTCGCCGGTGCCGAAGGCGATGAGCAGCTTCCCCTGCAACTGCGCGGCAAAGTTCAGCGGCGCCGAGTCCCGGTAGCCCTCAGAGGGGCCATGGCCCGGGATGAACGGCTGGCCCATGTACCGCTCGGTGTAGATCGTGTCGTAGAGCCGCAGGTCACTGACCGGGGAGCCGGCGAATCCCGCGCGGAAGACGCCGGGGGCGCGCAGCATGGCGTTGAGCGTCATGAAGCCGCCGTAGCTCCATCCCCAAATGCCGATGCGCGCGGGATCCACGTAAGGCAGCGACTTGAGGTAGGCGACGCCGGCGAGCTGATCCTCGAGCTCGACGCGTCCCATGTGACGGTACATGGGTGTCTCGAAAGCGTGGCCGCGGCCGGGACTGCCGCGATTGTCGAGCTCGAAGATGACGTAGCCGTGTTGCGCCATCATCTGGTGCCAGAGGTAGGCCTGCCAGCGGCGCGGGGTCGGTTCCCAGCCGTCGCGCACGACCTGCGTGCCCGGGCCGCCATAGGTGTAGATCAGAACGGGATACTTCTTTGACGGGTCGAAGTTCGGCGGGCGGATGGTCATGGTGTAGAGCGTGTCGCCGCTTGGGCCGGCAATCTTGCCGAACTCGGGCTGGACGAGTTTGTAGTCGGCGAGCTCGGGCACAGAATTTTCAGCGAGAGTGGCCAGGTGCGTTCCATCGACGCTGTAAATGTCCTGCCGGGGAGGCGTGTTGATGTTGGAGTAGGTGTCGAGGTAATGCCTGCCGTCGGGCGCGATGGAGACCGCGTGGTTGCCCGCTTCCTTCGTGATGCGGGTGATTGCGCCACCGCCGAGCGGCACGCGATAGAGATGGCGTTCGATGGGGCCTTTTTCTGTGGCGACAAAGTAGACAGCGCCGGCTTTTTCGTCGACGTTCAGGAAGTCGGCTTCCCACTTGCCCCTGGTGAGCTGGCGGGCAGCGCCGCCGGCCGTTGACTGGACGTAGATGTGGCGGAAGCCGTCGCGGTCGCTGGTCCACAAGAAATCTTTGCCGCCGTCGATGAAGACCGGGTCGCCGTGGACGTTGATCCAGTACTGGTCTTTCTCTTGAAGAATGGTCTCGGAGCGGCCGGTGGAGGCGTCGGCGGCAAGCAGGTCGAGCTGGTCCTGTGCGCGATTCAGCCGCTGGATAGCGAGGTGAGAAGAGTCGGGCGTCCACGTGACGCGCGGCAGGTAGATGTCCTTTTCCGCGCCGGTGTCCATCCAGCGCGGTCCGCCGGCGGGTTTGCCGGGCGCCACGTCCACGACGCCGACGCGCACCACCGGGTTGTGCGTGCCGGCCAGCGGGTAGCGCTGCGACTCGGACAGTGCGCCGACGGCCTGGAAGGAGAGCATGGGGTAATTCAGTACCCGCCGCTCGTCCATTTCGAGAAAGGCGATATGCGAAGAGTCCGGCGACCACCAGTAGGCGGTGCGGCAAGCGAGTTCTTCCGGGTAGACCCAGTCGAGTTCGCCGCGGCGGATCTGCTCGGTGCCGGTGACTGTGACGTTCACGGGCTCGCCGCCGCTGACGGGCACGACGAACAGATTGTGGTCGCGCACGAAACTAACCATCTGGCCGTTCGGTGAGAAACGCACGTCGGTGATGTTGTGGAATTGCTCGCTGGAGATGAGCGGGCGCGCTTCGTCCTTCTTGATGTCGTAGAGGAAGGCACCGTTCGAAACGGCGGGGAAGACCACGAAGAGGAGCGAATTCCCGTTCGGAGACCAGAGATAGCTGGGAGGCGTGTTCCGATTCGCACCCGTGGCCTGGGCCTTGATGCCCACGACGTCCTGCGTGGCGTCCTCCGGAGCAGAAACAACTCCGGCGCGGGACTGGGCGAGCAGCCGGAGGAATTTGTCGGGCGTGATAGCGGGTCGTTCTCTGCCGGTCGCTACGTCCAATTGATGGAACTCCGTGGCGCCGGAGCCGATCTTCATGAAGGAATAGGACGAACCGTCGGGTCTCCATGCTCCGCCGCTGGGGAGCGAGCCGCCAAGGGGTGGGTTGGCGTAGATGCGCGGGACGGTGAGCGGTTTGTGAGACGCCGGAGCTGCTTGGCGCGCGAGGGAACGGGGGACGAGTGCGGCGGCGAATGCGAGGATCGCGATCAGGATGCGCGGATCCATCCGGCGAGGGGCGGTCATCAGGAGCCTCCAAAAGAAATGGGCCGAGCGAGTGTAGGACGGAACGGCGTCGTCGGCCAACGCAGCGCCGGCGTCCCGCGCGGCCGTGGTTCGTGTACTCAAGGCTCTCTCGATCAGCCACTTGGTTGGACGGCATGCCACAGCGGAGCGTTGCGGATTGAGCTGCAGGGCCGGCGCGGGACGCCGGCGCTACGAAAAGCGAGCCGGCGGCGTTATGAGGGGGAGGCCGGCTTGTAGTAGCGCTCGCCGGCGCAGGAGCGGCAGAGGGTCCGGCCGTTCACCTGCACTTCCCGCTTGAAGTTGATGCCTTCGCCGCACTGGGCGCAGACGACGCGCGGGCCCTTGAAGCCGGGCAGGTCTTCGGGCGGGACTTGGACGGCGCACCACTCGGTGTCGAAGAGTTCTTCGGTGGGCAGGAGGGCATAGGCCTTTTGCTGTCCGGCTTCCTTGTCCATTTCCGGAAACATGTCGCGGGCGCGCTGCTTGGAGGATTCCTTGGCGGAGACGCGGACCGCGCGGCCGGACTGCAAGTCCACGAAGGTGGCGGCAACCTTGCCCCAATCGAAGAACTTGAGACTGCGCTTGCCCAAGCGGCAATTGGCGACGAGGGCGACGGCGTCGGTAACGCAGCGGTCGATCTCGACGTAAGTGACGATGCGCTTGCGGTCCTTGACAGGATCGGTGATGCCGAGGCGCTCGAGGCCCAGCATGGCGAGGCGCACCCCGAGCACCTGCCCGGCGCAGATGTGGCCGTGGGACTGTTCGGCAAGCTTCAGGTATTCGTCCAGAGTCTTCACGGTAGGTTCGTCTGAGGCTGTGCGGCTGCGGCCGCAGCACCACCGGCGCGGCGATGGGCAGACCAGAACGCCGCAACGGAGAGAGAGAGAGAGAGGGCCAGAAGCGCGCCGTCGCGCGCAAGCGTCTTCGCGCTGATCTGTTCGCCCAGGCCAAAACAGCCGCAACTGATCTGTTGGCCCGCGCGGTAGGCGTGCACCATCACGCTGAAGAAAGTGGCGAGCAGCAAGGTGGCGGCCGAGGTGACCAGGCGCGGAAAGAATCCGGCGATCAGCGCGATGCCGAGCGCCAGTTCGGCCCAGGGGAGCACGCGGGCGATGGCCACAGCCGCCTCTTCGGGCACGAGCTTGTACGCGTCAATGGCCATAGCGAAGAGCAGAAAGGATTCGCGCAACTTTGTGTAGGCCGCGTAGGCGAATACGCCGCCCAGAAAGATACGCCCTGCCGTGACCGCGAACCAAGCTGGGGAGAAGCGTTTCATGATCCAGTTCAACTCGCGTCGGTAGCTAGTGGAGCTGCTCGTCGATGAACCGGCGAAGCAAAGAATAGGAAACGTTGCCGGGAACGAGGTCGGTCTTTCCATGGGCGGTCAGGTAGATGGTGGGCGTCGAGCGTACGCCCTTCGAGCTGCCGAGTGCGGAGTCGCTTTCGACATAAGCTTCCATCGCGCCGCTCGAGACCAGATCTTGTACGCGCCTCATGTCTTTCGGGCTGAGGACCGCCGCGACGACGGCACTGACGTTGCCGGCGCGCGTCCAGGTCTCCTGCTTGTCGTAGAGCGCCGCGTCGACTTCCTGGAATTTGCCGATGCGCGCGGCCGCGTTTACGTAGAGGGCGGCTTCGCGTGAGTGCTCGTGGCCGAGAACGCCCTTGAGCGGGAAATCGCGGTGGATCAGGTAGACCTTGCCGGTCGAGATGTAACTGTCCATGAGCGGGCGAATCGAACTCTGATAAAACGTCTTGCAGACCGGGCAGGAATAATCGCTAAAGACTTCCATCACGACCGGAGCGGAACGCGAGCCGAGGGTCTTGTCGGGAGGAGCTTCAGCGGTAGCTGCGACGGGCTTCGCTGCCGGAGACTTGGCGGGAGCGCGAGTTTGCGCAGCGCCTGCCGAAGCTGCGGCGGAGAGAAGCATTCCCGCGAGGGTTACTGCCAGAGTTTGGGTGGAACGTGTCACGCCTGTCTCTCCCTGGGCGAATCGCGCCAACCTGCCGGATGATTTTACTCCGATTCGCCCGTGAGTGTTTAGGTTGGCGCTCGAGGAGACCGGGCGCCGGGTAGGACGCCTGACGGCAGGAAGAGTTCGGCTGCTGGCCGATTCCTTCCAGGGGGCGTGGGGGCATCGCTGTGATTCTGGCCGCCGGACCATGTGCAAGTATTTCTAGTATATAGGGTTAGTACAGCACTACAGCAGACTTGACAACGACACACTCAACATGCATAATGAGCAGGACTTTCGAGGCGGGCCGGGTTCCGCATGAGGCGGAGCGGCCCGGGAGGAATCGTCTGATGAGCAAGATTATTGGGATTGACCTGGGAACGACGAACTCGGTGGTGGCGGTGATGCAGGGCGGCGAGCCCGTGGTCATCCCCAACCAGGAAGGCGGGCGGACTACACCTTCCGTTGTAGCGATTACGAAGTCGGGGGAGCGGCTAGTGGGGCAAGTGGCGAAGCGCCAGGCCGTGACGAATCCGGAGAACACAATCTATTCGATCAAGCGCTTCATGGGCAAACGCGCGGATGAAGTGGTGGACGAACAGAAACGGGTTCCTTACAAGATCTCGGGCGGGCCGGACAACCACGCGCGCGTGGAGATTGCGGGCAAGCCGTACAGCCCGGAGCAGGTCTCCGCGATGATTCTGCAGAAGCTGAAGAGCGCCGCGGAGGATTTTCTCGGCGAGAAGGTCGCCAAGGCGGTGATCACCGTTCCGGCGTACTTCAACGACAGCCAGCGGCAGGCCACCAAGCAGGCCGGCGAAATCGCGGGCATGGAGGTGGTGCGCATCATCAACGAGCCGACAGCGGCTGCGCTGGCCTACGGCCTGGATAAGAAGAAGGACGAGACGATCGCCGTGTTCGACCTCGGCGGCGGCACGTTCGACATCTCCATCCTGGAAGTGGGCGAGGGCGTGGTGGAAGTGAAGGCCACGAACGGCGACACGCACCTGGGCGGCGATGACATCGACATCAAGGTAATGGACTACCTGATCGCCGAGTTCAAGAAAGAACAGGGCGTGGATCTGAGCAAGGACCGCATGGCCATCCAGCGGCTGAAGGAAGCGGCGGAGAAGGCCAAGATCGAGCTGTCGCAGATGACGGAGACGGAAGTGAACCTGCCGTTCGTGACGGCGGACGCGTCCGGTCCGAAGCACCTGCTGATCAAGATCACGCGGGCGAAGCTGGAGCAGCTTTCGGAAGATCTGCTGGAGCGGACAAAGGGTCCGGTGAAGCAGGCGATGGCGGACGCGGGCATCACGCCGGACAAGATTGACGAAGTTGTGCTCGTTGGCGGCGCGACGCGCATGCCCAAGGTGCAGGAAATCGTCAAGCAGTTGTTCGGCGGCAAAGAGCCGCACAAGGGCGTGAACCCGGACGAAGTGGTGGCCGTGGGCGCCGCGATCCAGGGCGGCGTGCTTGGCGGCGAAGTGAAGGACATCCTGCTGCTGGACGTGACCCCGCTCTCGCTGGGCGTGGAAACGCTGGGCGGCGTGATGAACGTGATGGTGCCGCGCAACACGACGATTCCGACGCGCAAAACGGAAACCTACTCGACGGCGGCGGACAACCAGCCGGAAGTGGAGATCCACATCCTGCAGGGCGAACGCGGCATGGCGCGCGACAACCGCACGCTGGGCAAGTTCAAGCTGCTGGGGATTCCTCCGGCTCCGCGGGGCGTGCCGCAGATCGAGGTGACGTTCGACATCGACGCGAACGGTATCCTGAACGTCTCCGCGAAGGACAAGGCGACGAACAAGGAGCAGAAGATCACCATCACCGCGTCTACCGGCCTTTCGAAGGATGAGGCTGAGAAGATGCGGCGGGAGGCGGAGTCGCACGCCGCGGAAGACAAAAAGAACCTCGAGGAAATCGAGGCGCGGAACCGGGCGGACAGCCTCGTCTACCAGACGGAGAAGCTGATTCGCGAGAACCGCGAGAAGCTGGGCGAGTCCGACGTTGCCGCGGCGGAGCAGGCCCTCGAGGAAACGAAGAAGGCCATCGCCGAAGGTGGCGCGGAGCGCATCAACGCGGCGACGGAGAGCCTGACGCGTGCGTCGCACAAGCTGGCCGAAGCGATGTACAAGGCGTCGACGGCAGCGGCGGGTGCGGGTGCTCCAGGCGCGGCCTCCTCCGATGGCGGTTCCGGCGGCGGCAAGAAAGAAGACGTGATCGACGCCGAGTACGTGGACGTCGACGAGTCGAAGCGCCCGAATTAAGCGGGCGGGCGCGTGAGGCGGGCACGGCAGTGCCGCGCCCCGGCGAGCAAGCGGCTGGCGGACGTGAAAGGGGCGGCCTAAAGCCGCCCCTACATTTGCGAAGCGTCGAACATGGCGACGACCACAAAAACGGATTACTACGAGCTGCTGGGCGTGCGCCGGAAGGCGCCGGCCAAAGAAATCCGACAGGCCTATCGCAAGCTCGCGCGCAAATACCATCCGGACCTGAATCCGGGCGACAAGGCCGCGGAAGAGAAGTTCAAGCAGTTGCAGGAAGCCTACGACGTTCTCTCGGACTCCAAGAAGCGCGCGACCTACGACCAGTACGGCTTCTACGCGGACAACATGCCACCGCCGGGATCGGCGCCTCCGGGCGCAGGGCCGGGCGGATTCCCGGTGGATTTTGGCGGGTTCGACATGTCCGGGGGCGGGGCGGGTGCGGGCGGCTTCCGCGACATCTTCAGCCAGTTTTTCTCGGGCCTGGGTGGAGCGGCGGGGCAGCCGGAAGCGACGGAAGTGCCGCCGGACCTCGAATACCAGGTGGACATTGATTTCTGGAAGGCGATCCGCGGCACCGTCGAGAAGATCAGCTACACGCGGCTCGACACTTGCGGTACGTGCCGCGGGAGCGGCAGGGCCGCGGGTGCGGAGCAGACCTGTCCCACGTGCGGCGGGACGGGCAGGCGGCAGCAATCTTCGGGCGGCATGCGCTTCAACGTGGCGTGCCCACGTTGCGGCGGAAGCGGCAAGCTGGCGAAGCCCTGCCCGACGTGCCACGGCGAAGGGCGCGTGCAGCGCACGGATACGATTGAAGTGCGCATCCCGGCGGGCGTGGACACGGGATCTCGCGTGCGGGTGCCGGGGCGAGGCAACGTGCCGCTGCCCGGCGCGGCGCCCGGCGACCTCTACATCATCACGCGCGTGGCGCCGCATCCATTTTTTGAGCGGCGCGGCGACGATATTCATACGACCGTGCCGGTCACAGTGAGTGAAGCGGCGCTGGGCGCGAAGGTGGAAGTGCCCACCATTGACGGGCGCGCGCTGCTGCGCATCCCGCCGGGAACGCCAAGCGGGCAGAAGTTCCGGCTGCGCGAGAAAGGTGTTGCCCCGGCGCGTGGCGGCCAACGAGGCGACCAGTACGTGACGGTACAGATTGTGCCGCCGAGCAGCGTGGACGAGAAGGCGCGGCAATTGCTGAAAGAGCTGAGCCAGTTTGACGAGAAGGATCCGAGGAAGGAAATCTTCGAGCAGGCGAAGTAACGCCAGTATTACGGAAACCATGGCGGCACGAACAAAGAAGCGCGGCGCAGTCGGCTACATGATCAGTTCGGTGGCCGAGCTGTACAAGGTGCATCCGCAGACGCTACGGCTTTACGAACGCGTCGGTTTGCTGAAGCCGTCGCGGTCGGAAGGCAACACGCGCCTCTACACGGAAGCGGACATTGCGCGGCTGGAAGTTATCCTGAACCTTGCGCGCGAGATGGGTGTCAACCTCGCCGGCATCGAAATCATCCTGAACATGCGTGAGAAGATGGACCGCATGCACGCGCAGATGGAACAGTTCCTGCACTTCGTGCAACAGGAACTCGCGCGCGATCTTTCCGCGGCGCACGCCCACCCGCCGAAGGGCGCCATTGTGCGCGCCGGCACAGCGCCGCGTGTCCCACGACCTGGACGGCGCCCTTGAACTGAGCCACCCTGTGTGTCAGCGCCGGCTTAGCCGAGCTGCTCGGCACGCGGGCGACGGGCAACCGCGTAGCGGTGCCTACATCGAAGTTGGTGTACCATTGCTTACGCAGCTTCCCACTTGTGGGACAATCCAATTCCAATCAGCGGGACAGTTCTCGGGAAACAACCTACCTAAAAGGAGGAGGGAAGAACCCATGGTTAAGAAACTGCTGGTGATTGCCGCTTGTCTGGCGATGGCGTCGCCATTGTTTGCGCAGGAAAAGGAAGACGAGCGCCTGGCGAACTCCGCGACGGCACTGCAGGAGATCCTGAGCAGCGACAAGGGCCTGTCGAAGCACATCCTCGATCAGGCGGACTGCGTGCTGATCTTCCCCAGCGTGAAGAAAGTTGCCGTCGGCATCGGCGGCAGCTATGGCCGCGGAGCGCTGGTGTGCCGCAAGGGCGGGAAGATGGAAGGCGGGTGGGGCGCTCCCGCAATGTACAAGCTGGATCAGGGCAGCCTGGGCATTCAGCTTGGAGGCACGGCGACCGATTTCGTGCTGGTGGTGATGCGGCAGCAAGGTGTTGACCAGATCCTGAACGGCAAGACGAAGCTCGGCGGGCAGGCATCGGCGGCTGCCGGTCCGACCGGCGCGCAGGCTGACGGCTACAACGCGGCCGCGATGACGGCTGATGTGCTGACCTACTCGCGCACGAAGGGAGCGTTTGCTGGCGTTTCTTTGGAAGGCGCTACGATGGATACGGACCTGGATGCCAACAAGAAGGTCTACGGCAAGACCATCGATGCAAAGACCATCGTGACCACAAACCAGGCCGTGCCGGCAGCAGGAAAGGCGCTGGTTGGGCTGCTCGACAAGACTTCACCGCACAAGAAGTAGTACAGCCTGCGGCTTCCAAACCGCGGCGAAGAACACTGAGCGGCCGGCGTGTCGAGGAGACCGTGCATCCCGCGGGATCCCCGGAGACGCCGGCCGCAACTCTTTTGTGGCTGCGGCGTTTAGTCAGTGTGCAGGAGGAATCAGATGCGGATGCTGCTGAAGAGACTGGCGGTCGTTCCCGCGCTTGCTGTACTCCTGTTGGGCGGCTGGCCGGCCCGTGCCCTTCAGGGTTCGACTGGGAAAGCCCCCGACTGGCGCCACGGGTATTACCTCTTCCTTGCAGACCCGCCCGCAGGCTGCGAGGCCTGCTACGTTCCGCTGCTCATCACAGCCGCACCCCTTGAGGAGGCTGCGAAGGGAAGCGCTGCGCTGGACGGCGTCCTCGTCACAACCTACGAGCGGGATTCGATCTACCAGTCCAATGGGATGGTGAAGGTGCCGACGGCGGACATACAGCCAGCGCCCAGAATGGTGCGTGTGCGCAACCGCAGCTACCGCTACCAGGAAATCGGCGCCAGGGAAGTCTTGAGGCTGATGGAGAATCCGATGGGCACCATTCCGATCTCACGGCCGTTCCTACGCTCTGACCTGCCGCCGGGACCGAGCCTGGAAGAACTGATAGCGGCGTTCCGCGCCTCGAACTAGCTTCGCCCCGTCCTGCGATTCTTCTCACGTGGTGTAACCTTTCGCGCGATTCCGCATATCCTCCCTGAGAGATGCGATGACGGACTTTGAGGCCCTCTACGAGCGCTATGCGCGCGACGTCCACAGGTTTGCGCTGTACCTGTGCGGCAACCGCGCGGCCGCGGAGGACATCACGTCGGAGACCTTTGTGCGCGCGTGGAACGCAAGCGGCGAAATCCGCGCGGCCACAGCAAAGGCGTACCTGTTTGCCATCGCGAGGAACTGTTATCTCGGTGGGCTCCGTCGCGCGGGCGCGCGTGGCGGGCAGCATGCGGAGCTGGATGAAAACCTGCCCGATCCGGCGGCGCGGCCGGACACCACGGCAGCAGACCGAAGCGAGTTAAACCGCGTGATGGCGGCGCTACGCGAACTGCCGGAGGCGGACCGCACCGTGCTGCTGCTGCGCGCGCAGGAGGGGTGGTCGTGCGAGGAGATCGCGCAGACCACGGGCCTCTCGCTGGCCGCAGTGAAAGTGAAGATTCATCGCGCGCGGCTGCGTCTGGCTGAGTGGCGCGCGGCGGAGAAGGGGCGCGGGCCGCATGGCGCGGGCCGCACCGAAGGAGAAAAGCGATGAACGTGACACGGGAAGTCGTGCTGGACCTGCTGCCCGCTTACCTGGCGGGCGAAGGGAGCGCGGATACGCGCGCACTGGTGGAGGAGTTTGCGCGGCAGGACGCGGAATTCGCGCGCATCCTGGAGGAGCAGCGCGGCGAGATGTCTTCGCAGGCGCGCGTGCTGCGCCAGCCCGCTGCGGGGCTTGCGCCGGATCACGAATTGCGGACCCTCGCGCGCACGCGGCGCGCGGCGCAGCAACTGCGCTGGCTGCTCGCGGTTGCGTGGATGTGCACGATGTTCCCGCTGTCGTTCGCCTTCGACGGCAGTCACCTGACGTTCTTCGTCCTGCGCGACGTGCCGGTGCTGGCGCTGGCCTTGTGGGTGGCCTCGGCGATCTTCTGGGGAATGTACTTCGCGGCGCGGAAGAGGCTCAGCGCCAGCGGGCTGTGAGGGGGGCCAGCGGCTCTGACTGGAGGCCAATCATGCCGGGACGGAAACCAGAATTGCGCGCCGAACCGCTTGTGGTGCGGGACCTGAGCCTGTGTTTCACGAGCTTCGAGCTGAACCGCGTGTCGTTCACGGTCGAGCCCGGAGAGGTCACGGCGCTCCTGGGGCACAACGGAGCGGGGAAAACCACAACCCTCCGGCTAATCATGGGGATGGTGCGCAAGGACGGCGGCAGCGTTCGCGTCGGCGGCCTCGACCACACGCGCGACGAGCGCGCGTTCAAGATTCGCGTCGGCTTTGTTCCGGAGGAGGGCTTCTTCTACGGCAAGATGAGGGTCAAAGAACTTCTGGCGTTTGTCGCGGATTTTTATCCCAGCTGGGACGCGGAGCTATGCGCGCGCCTGGCGAAATCGCTGAATGTGCCGCTCGACAAGCGTCTCGGCGAGCTGTCGAAGGGAACGCGCACAAAGGTGAGCCTGCTGGCGGCAGTTTCGCACCACCCGGACGTACTGCTGCTCGACGAGCCGACGTCGGGCCTCGATCCGCGTTCGCGCGCCGAAGTATTGCGCCTGATGAAAGACCTGGCGTGCGCCGAGGGCCGCGGCGTGCTGTTCTCGACGCACAACCTGCACGAGGTGGAGCAGATCGCGGACCGCGTCGTGGTCGTCCAGAACGGCTCTGTAATCGCGCACGAACGCCTGCAGGACCTGCGACGGAACGCAGGCGGTGCATGGTCGCTCGAAACCTTCTACCTGGAGGTGACGCCGTGAACATTGCCCGGCTGATTCTGAAGGATCTGCGTTTGCAGCGAGGCTTCGTCGTGCCGCTGCTCGCCACCGAGATTGGCGGCCTGTGGGCGTTCCTGTTGCAAGTTCCTTCGGCGCAGATACCTGGCGTTGCGTTCGGACTGCTGCACGGGATGATGCTCATCGGGGACTTCTTGATCTGCTACCGCACGATGGTCGCTGAGGAGAAGAACCGAGCCCTGCTGCTGATCAAATCGCTGCCGGTATCGAGCGAGGAGATCGTTCAGGCCAAGTTCGCCGTCAACTTCCTCGTTGTGTGCGCGAATGCCCTGCTGCTGTTTGGGCTGTGGCAGGGCACGAGAGCCGCCGGCTGGATGGAGTTCCAGCCGGCCCTTACGCTGCCGCTCGTGATTGGCGGACTGACCTGGCACTGCCTGAACAACGCCTTCTTTCTGGCGATCGCGTGGATTTTTGATTCCGAGCGTGCCGTGTGGATGCCATTTCCAGCGCTGTTCGCGCTGATGTCGGTGATCTTGAACTTCCGCAGGTTGAAGGAGGCGCTTGGACTTGGGCCGGTGACGGAGTTTCTGGGCGCGAATCCGGGCGCTGTGATTCTTGTCGTATGGGCCCTGATTCTCGGGCTGTTCCTCACGTCTTCGTGGGTGGCGCAGAGGAAGCGCGTGTTTGCCTGACGCCGAGGCGAGACGGCCCCAGTCGCACTTGCGCCGCTACTCGTACCGCAGCGCCACCAGCGGATCGAGCCGCGTCGCGCGGCGGGCCGCCAGGTAGCACGCCAGCGCGCTGGTCGCGGATAGAAAGGCGAGGATGACCGCAAACGTGGCCGGGTCGCCGGGCTTCACGCCGAACAGCAAACCTTCGAGTAGGGGAGTAAGCGCGAGAGACATTCCCAGGCCGGCGCCGAGTCCGCACAGGACGGGCGCCATTCCCTGCCGCATTACGAGCCGCAGAATCCGGCTGGGCACCGCTCCCACGGCCATGCGGATGCCGATTTCGCGCGTCCGCTGGGAAATGCTCTGCACCGTAACGCCGTAAATTCCAACGCAGGCGAGTAGCAGCGCGATGGCGGCGAGGGTTCCAGCAAGCAGCGTGACGAAACGGGTTTGCGAGCGCGCGCGCTCGACGAACTCCGCAAGCGGCACGACGCGGCCAATCGCCGCGCCACGGTTCAGTTTGTACGCTTCCTTGCGCACCGCGTCCGCGATGGCCGCCACCGGAGCGGAGGTGCGCAGGACGAACGCCACCGGACGCGGCGCGAGCTGGAAGGGCAGATACACCTGCGGGCGGACGGCCAGCGTGAGCGAGTGATACTGGACGTGCCGGACAACGCCGACAACGACCACCGCGTCGCGCTGGAATTCATACGGCCCGGCCGGCGAGTCGGAGACGTTCAGTTTCTTGCCCAGCGCGCTTTCGCCCGGCCACAGTTGTCGCGCGAGGTCTTCATCCACGATGGCGACGTGCTGGTGGGTGTCATCGTCGGCGTCGGAGAAGTCCCGGCCAGCGACGAGCGGCGCGCCGATCGTCTGGAAGTAGCCCGGCAGAATCGCGCGGTGATCGGCCATCGAGGTGATTTGTTTGTCCGCGGGCGCGCCATCCGGCCAGTAGTAGTCGTACCAATTCGGATAGCTATCATCGAGGGGCAGGTGGGACACCAGCGAGACGGATTGCGTCCCGGGCAGCGCGCGCAGGTTCTCCTGGAGCTGGTGCAGGAAGGTGTAGCTCGTGCTGGATACCGGGAAGCTCACGACGTTCTCGGGGCGAAACCCCGGGTCCACGCGCAGCACGCTGACGAACGTGCGCGTGAGCAATCCGGCACCCGCCAGCAGGGCGAAACCCAGGCAGACTTCGACAGTAATCAGCACGTTGCGGGAGCGCGCGTCCTGAAAAGCACTGGCGTGCGCGGCGCGTCGCAGGTTGGCGATCAGGCTGACGCGGCTCGCGCCCACTGCGGGCGCAAGACCGAAGCCGACGCCAGTGAGGACCGCCGCCACGAAGGTGAACGAGAGCACGACAGCGTCCAGATGAATCGGTCCCAGGCGGGCGAGAGATTCCGGCATGCGTGCTAGAAAGGTCCGCAAGAAGCACCAGCCCAAAGCCAGGCCCGCGGCGCCTCCCAGAATGCCGAGCAGCACGCTTTCTGTGACCAGTTGGGCCACCAGCCGACCACGCTCCGCACCCACCGCCGTGCGCACGGTGAGTTCGCGCTGGCGGGAGGCCAGCCGGGCGAGCATCAGGTGAGCCACGTTGCTGCACGCGATTACGAGCACGAGGCCGACGCCGCCGAAAAGCAGCATCAGCGCCGCGCGCAGGTTGCGCACGTCGTCGGACTGAAGAGGAAACACGCGGAGCTGCAGGTTCGCTTCGTGGAATCCCTGGTCCATGCCGCGAAGCTGCGACGCGATGGAATCTGCCTCCGCCTCGGCCTGGGCAAAACCGGCGCCGCTACGCAGACGGCCGATCAGGCGCAAGAAGCTCGGGCCGCCGGGCTGCGAGAAGTCCGCGCGCACCGGAATGAACAGGTCGACGTTGGAGGGCACGCTGGAATCTTCCGGAAAGATCAACCGGAAGCCCTCTGGCAGGACCCCTACTACGGTGAGGGAGCCGTTACCCACATGGACAGCTTTGCCGACGATGCCGGGATCGGAACCGAAGCGCCGCGCCCACAAGCCGTAGGAGAGGATCGCTGACGAAGCCGGGATGGGCGATTCGTCTTCAGGGGAGAACAGGCGGCCGAGCGCGGGCCGGCGGCAGAGCAGCGAGAGAAAATTGGCCGTGACGTGTCCAGCCTTTACCTGCTCCGGTTCGCCCTCTCCGGTGAGCGCACCATTGGTCACCCAGATGCCGCCCACCTGATCGAAGAGGCGCGAACGCTGGCGGATCTGAAACAGCTCATAGGCGGAGGCGGGCGCGCGCGGCGAGTCTCCCAGGCCCGACCAGAGGATGGCGAGGCGATCGGCATCGGGGTAGGGAAGAGGCTTCAGCAGGACGGCGTTGACCACGCTGAAGATGGCTGTGTTTGCGCCAATGCCCAGCGCCAGAGTGAGAATGGCAGCGACGGCAAACGCGGGATTCTTGCGGAGCATGCGGAAGCCGAAACGCACGTCCTGGCCGAGCGTTTCCAGTGAGGATCTGCCGCGCATGGGCCACCTCCATGTGCGCCCGCATTGTGATGCGGGCTGATTGCTGATGGTACGTGGTATCACGGCGGCTGGTTTCCCGCGCAGAAAGTCAGGCGCGGACGGCTGGCGATGCGCAGACAAATTGTCTGTGCTACCTTCTGTGCATGGCGCGCGCGGATTGTCCTGATTGCGGCGGCACCGGCTACCGGACGGTGGAGACGCGCTCCCCTGCCGGAGCGAGCGCGGTGCGCGAAGCGGTGCTGTGCGATTGCACGTACGAGGGCCACGAGGACTCGCTGTTCGAGCGGGCGCGCATTCCAAAGCACTACCGCCACTGCGATTTCGACAGTTTTGAGACGGACCTGCCGCATGAAGACCCGCACGCTGAAGCCTGGAATCGCAGCCTGAAGAAAGCGAAGGTCATAGTGGAGGGCTTCGCCCGGGAGTATCCGGGAGGGCGCGAGCACGGCCTGCTGCTGATGGGCCCGTGCGGTGTGGGCAAGACGCACCTGGCGGTTGCCGCACTGGCGGAGCTGGTGAAGCGCGGCCACGCGGGCCTCTATTACGACTACCGCGAGCTGCTGAAGACGATTCAGTCGAGCTACAACCCGGTGAGTCAGGCCAGCGAAATGGACGTGCTCGAGCCGGTGGTGAACGTTGAGGTGCTGCTGCTGGACGACCTGGGCTCGGCGAAGCCGTCGGCGTGGGCGCTGGACACAGTGGGGTACATCTTGAACTCGCGCTACAACGAGAACCGCGTGACGCTGCTCACCACGAATTATCTGGATCGCGACCCGTCCGCGCCGGTGCGGATGCCGTCAGGGAAGGCGCTTGAGCGGGTGGAAGATGGACTGGCCGACCGCGTAGGCCAGCGCATCCGCTCGCGCCTGTACGAGATGTGCCGCACGATCGAGATTCACGCCTCGGATTACCGCCGCGAGATTCGCCACGCGGGCCGGACGTAACGCGGCAGGATAGTCAAACGGGAAGGCCGTCTCCGGTTCCTGGCACGCCCGCTCGCTGCTCCAATTGCCCGGAGCAATCCATGGATTTGCGGAGAATCCTGGCGCTGAGTCACTCTTTTCCCACGGTCTGCGGCCATGCGGACGGTGGCCCGCCAAATGCTCATGTTCAGCGAGGAGTAGTAGCGAACCGGGGCGACTTTCATTGACAGCCGGGCGGATGCCGCGTACGATTCTGTGGTCGAGAGGTTGCGGGGCAGAGGCGCCTCGTCACGTTCGACTACTGCTTTTCCCTCCTTGTCTGACAACCCTTCGCAGGGTTTTAGAGGGACTATACGTCTCGGTCGGGCAGGGCATTTCAACGCCTAGGAGGCCGCAATGCCGGCCATGGACAACAACGCAGTCGAGCACGAACACCAGACGCAATCTGAAACGCAAGTCGCCGCAGAGCCCGCCGTTTCCAGCCATTCCGAGCCGCAAACGCCCGCCCTTCCGGAATCCGCAGCCACCATTGTGATGCCGGTCGAGTCTTCCCATCCGGCGGAGGGGCACGCGGAAGCGAAGCCGGAAGAGGCCGCGGCACCCCGCCCGCGCAAGGAACGCAAGGAGCCGAAGGAATCTCTGGAAAACGAAAGCATGGACGCGCTGCTCGAGCACTACGCGGCCGAACATGAAGCGCCTGCCGACGGCGAAGTGATTGAAGCGCGCATCGTGGCCGTCACCAACCTGGGCGTCGTGGTGGACCTCGGCTCGAAGTTCGAAGCGCTGATTCCCGCGCAGGAAATGACCGACATCAAGGGCGGCATGGTTTTCGAGCAGGGGCAGACCGTGCCGGTGATGCCGCTGAACGAAGAGAAGGAAGGCTACAAGCTGGTGTCCTTCCTGCGCGCGTATCGCAAGCGCGCGTGGGAAGCGATCGAGAAGGCCTTTCGCAATCACGAATCGCTTACCGGAAAGATCATCGAGCGCATCCGCGGCGGCGTGGTGGTGGACGTGGGCGTGCCCGCGTTCCTGCCGGCGTCGCAGGTGGACCTGCGTCCGGTGCGCGAGTTCGACGGCATGGTCGGCCAGGAAATCACGGCGCGCGTGCTGAAGATGAATCGCAAGCGCGGCAACGTGGTGCTGAGCCGGCGCGTGCTGCTGGAAGAAGAGCTGAAGACGCAGCGCGACGCGGCGCTGGCCTCGATCGAGGAAGGCGCCATCGTCAAGGGCAAGGTGAAGAACATCACCGACTACGGCGTGTTCGTTGACCTGGGCGGCGTGGACGGCCTGCTGCACCTGACAGACATTTCGTGGGGGCGCGTGACGAATCCCGCGGAAGTGCTGAAGGTCGGCGACGAGGTCGAAGCAAAGGTACTGAAGTTCGACCGCGAGAAGATGCGCATTTCGCTGGGCCGCAAGCAGATGGTGCCCGACCCCTGGGTGAACGTGCCGGAGCGCTTCAAGGCCGGCCAGCGGCTGATCGGCAAGGTAGTGGGCATCACGGATTACGGCGCCTTCGTGGAGCTGGATCCGGGCGTCGAGGGCCTGGTGCACGTCAGCGAGATGACCTGGTCGAAGCGCGCCAAGCACCCGTCGAAGATCGTGGCGCTGGGCGACGAACTGGAAGTGGAAATCCTGAAGGTGGACCAGGAGCAGCGGCGCATCTCGCTCGGCATGAAGCAGACGCTGCCCGACCCGTGGCTCTCCCTGCGCGACAAGTATCCGGTGGGCACGATCGTCACCGGGCGCGTGCGGAGTATGACGGACTTCGGCGCGTTCGTGGAAGTTGAGGAAGGTGTCGAAGGCCTGGTACACGTGAGCGACATTCGCTGGACGGAGAAGCCGAAGCATCCCAGCGAGGCGCTGCGCAAAGGCGAAACTGTCGAGGCCAAGGTTCTGAAGATCGACATGGAGAACCGCCGGCTCTCACTCGGCATCAAGCAGGTGCACGACATCTGGGCCGACTGGGTCAACACGCACAAGATCGGCGAAGTGGTGAAGGGCAAGGTGGTGCGGCTGGCGGCGTTCGGAGCGTTTGTCGAGTTGGCGCCGGGCATCGAGGGCCTCTGCCACATCAGCGAGATCGAAGAGCGCGGGCGCAAGGGCGACCGCAACGACCGCGACCGGCAGCAGCAAAAGAAGGACGCGGCCAAGACGGAAAACCCCCTGGTCGCCGGAAACGAGTACGACTTCAAGGTGGTCAAGAAAGATCCCGAGCAGCGGCGCATCGGCCTGAGCTATCGCGGCGCGATCCAGCAGGAAGAGCGCAAGGTGCTGCAGGAGTACCGTTCGTCCAAAGGCTCACGCACGGCGACGATCGGAGACATTCTCCAGTCCAAGCTTTCCTCCGGCAGCTAGAGCGGTTTTCCGCGGAAGCAGACAGGCATGGCGCACGGAACCGCCATGCGGCCGCAGATGTCCGGTCGTGTTGATTAACCGGGCATAGTGGAAAATTTCGGAAACTGGTGGTAGGGTTGCGCTTACCGAGGGTTCTACGGGGTCGATTCCTAGCCGATTCAGCGCGGGGACAGCAGAGAGAGAGCGGGAATGAATTCGCCGACCATGACAAAAGCAGATCTTGTGGAAGAGGTGATTCGCGTGACGGAGCTGCCCCGCAAGGAATCAGAAACGATCGTCGAGACGATTTTCGAGAGCATCATCGCGACCTTGAAGGAAAACAAGAAGATCGAAATCCGCGGCTTCGGCAGCTTCCGCACACGCCAGCGCCGCGGCCGCGTGGGGCGCAACCCCAAGACCGGCGAGAAGGTGGAAGTTCCGCCCAAACGCATCCCGTTCTTCAAGCCGAGCAAGGAGTTGAAGGAGTTCGTGAATACGGACGGCTCCTCGCAGGCGGCCTCACAGACCGCGCCGACGCAGGCCCCCCACTAGTCCCGAAAGGCGGCCCGGCGTGGACTACCTTTGGACACCCTGGCGCTACCGGTATGTCGCCGAAGCAAGCAAGGATGAAGGATGCCCGTTTTGCGCGGCGCTCGCCGCGCACGATGACGCCGGCCGCTTGATCGTTCAGCGCGGCAGCCACAACTTCATCATCCTGAACTTATACCCCTACACGACGGGCCACTCGATGGTCGTGCCGTACAAACACGTTCCCGATCTGGCCGGATGCGGCGCGGACACGCTGTCTGAAATGATGCAGCTCGCGCAACGGCTTCAGATCGCCCTTGAACGCGTGTACAAGCCCGATGGGTTCAACCTGGGAATGAACATCGGGCGCTGCGCCGGGGCGGGCGTTGTGGGACACGTCCACCTGCACGTGCTGCCGCGCTGGGGCGGCGACACGAACTTCATGACCGTCGCGGGCGAGACGCGAGTGCAGCCGGAAGAGCTTAGCCAGACTTACGCAAAGCTGTGGGCGGAGTTTTCCGGAACAGGCTAGGCTGTATCGTTCAGCGTCCAACCGATGCCGCCGGGGGTGACAGTCATTTTCTATCGCAGGCTGCGCCTATATACTTGCCTTCGCCCACAGGGCCTTCGGGAGAACGCCGTTGCATCTTGGACTGACTGAAGAACAGAAGCTGCTGCAAAAGACCGTGCGGGAGTTCGCCGAGTCCGAGGTGAAGCCGCTGGCGCGGCACCTGGACGAGACGGGCGAGTTTCCGCGCGATACGTTCCGCAAGGCTGCGGAGCTGGGCCTGACGGGCGTGGCGATTCCGGAGGACGAGGGCGGAGCGGGGTTCGACCACGTCAGCTACGCGATCGTGATTGAAGAACTGTCGCGCGCCTGCGCTTCGACCGGCACGATTCTTTCCGTGCAGAATTCGCTGTTTTGCGATCCTGTACACCGCTTCGGCACGCCGGAGCAGAAGAAAAAGTTCCTCGTGCCGTTCGCGCGCGGGGAAAAGATCGGCTGCTACGCACTGACCGAGCCGCAGGCCGGCTCGAACGCCGCGGCGCTGCGCACCGTGGCCGTGCGCAAGGGCGACCGCTACGTGGTGAACGGCACGAAGGCGTGGATCACGAACGGCGGCGCGGCCGATGCGGTGATCGCCTACGTGAACACGGATCCGTCGAAGGGCGAGAAGGGCATTACGGCGCTGCTGATTGAAAAGGGCACGCCAGGCTTCAAGGTCGGCAAGGAAGAAAAGAAACTGGGCATCAACGCCACGGCCTGCACCGAGTTGTCGTTCACGGATTGCGAAGTGCCTGTTGAGAATCGTGTCGGCAATGAAGGCGAGGGCTACAAGGTGGCGCTCTCCACGCTGGATGGCGGGCGCATCGGCATCGCCAGCCAGGCCGTGGGCATCGCGCAGGGAGCGTTTGAAGCGGCTCTGCGCTACGCACAGGAACGCCAGGCCTTTGGCGGCCCCATCGCGCAGTTCCAGGCCATCCAGTTCATGCTGGCGGACATGTCCACGGAGATTGAAGCGGCACGGCTGCTCGCGCGTCGCGCAGCGTGGAAGCAGGACAGCGGGGCGCGCTTTTCTATGGAAGCGGCGATGGCGAAGCTCTTCGCAAGCGAAATGGCCACGCGCGTGACGCACAAAGCCATCCAGGTTCACGGCGGCAACGGCTACAGCCGCGAGTACCCTGTCGAGCGCATGTACCGCGACGC
>Ga0335080_10000967_pt1 | contig 27444 bp, 22 predicted proteins | sample Lox_Sample_34_FD_206720 | JGI IMG/M metagenome (GOLD analysis project Ga0335080, IMG submission 206720) | Soil microbial communities from Loxahatchee National Wildlife Refuge, Florida, United States - Lox_Sample_3.4 | ecosystem: Environmental > Terrestrial > Soil > Wetlands | place: USA... | reverse complement strand
CCGGGGAAATGGTGGTAGTGAGGTCACGCTGGCGCGACGACTTCTTGCGCAGGTGGTCGAGACACAGATTGGTTACGATGCGGTAGATCCAAGTGTAGAACGAGCACTCGAAGCGGAAGCTGCCCAGATTCATGTAAGCGCGGAGGAAGGCTTCCTGATAGATATCCTGGCCGTCCTCCTGCGAGCCAGTGAGGTGAACCGCTAGACGAAGCACGGCGCGATCATACTGGCGCACCAACTCCTCGAAAGCCTGGGTGTCGCCCATCTGAGCGTCGCGTATGAGGCGGGCGTCATCGACACGAAGGGCCCCGCTGTTGCCCCTATGCTGGCCGCGAAGTTGTAGAACTTTCTCCACGAATCGGTCTCCAACGATCCTCAGCCTACAAACTTGTAACCGGTACCGTGCACCGTCAGGATGAAACGAGGTTCATCCGGCTTGGGTTCCACTTTCTGCCGCAGCCTGACGATGTGCGCGTCTACGGTTCGCGTGGTCGGAAAGTGATCGTAACCCCAGACTTCCTCAAGCAAGCGATCCCGGCTTAGAGTCTCGCCCGGGTGGTTGAGGAAGTAGCGCAGCAGTTCGAATTCTTTGGCGGAAAAGTCCAGGAACTTTCCCTTGCGCGAAACCTGGCAACTGCGCAAATTGACCTCAACTTCGCCAAAGGCGAACTTCTCATTCCCTTTGGGAGTTCCATGGGAGCGGCGCAAAACCGCTTTCACGCGGGCCAGCAGCTCGCGGATGGAAAACGGCTTGGTCACGTAGTCATCAGCTCCCAGCTCCAGCCCAACCACCTTGTCAACCTCCTGCCCGCGAGCGGTAAGCATGATGATAGGGATCGAAGGCCGCTTCGACTTCAGCTGCTTGCAGACATCGAGGCCGCTCATGCGGGGCATCATGACGTCGAGGATCACGAGATCGGGCGACTCGGCGAGCGCGCGCTCCAGGCCGGCGACCCCGTCGCCGGCGGTGAGTACCTGGTATCCCTCGAATTCGAAGTTGTCGCGAAGACCGGCCACCATGTTGGGTTCGTCTTCGACGATGAGTACCTTCGCCACGCGGGCTCTCCTATACCTCAGCCGCTTTCACGCCGCTGCCATGCGCATGCACGGGAAATGTGATGGTGAACTTGCTGCCTCGCCCCGGAGTGCTGTCAACTGAAACTTCTCCGCCATGCGCCTGCACGATGTGCTGGACCAAGGCGAGACCGAGTCCGCTGCCCTTGGTGTTGTGCACCAACGGATCCCCCACGCGGTAGAACTTTTCGAAGATCTTCTGCTGCTCCTGTGGGGGGATGCCGATCCCGTGATCGACGACCTCGAGTTTGACCGAGCCGTTGTCACGGAACAGATTCACGCCGATGAATTTCTGGTCCTGGGAATACTTCAACGCGTTATTGACCAGGTTCAACAGCGAACGAGCCACGGCTTCGCGATCCACTTTGACCAAAGGCAGGTCGTCGGCGATCTTTTCTTCGAAGGCAAATCCCTGCTGCTCAATCTGGAAACGATAGGAATCGAGAGTGTTGCAGACCAGCTCGCGCATATCGGTTTCGCGGAAGTCGTACTCTTTCCTGCCGGCTTCGATGCGCGAGAAGTCGAGGATATTGTTGATCAGCGCGGTGAGACGTTCGCTCTCCTTGCGGATGATGCAGTAATACTCGTGATACTTTTCCTGGGACTTGAGACGACCCATTTCCAGGGTCTCGGCATACAAACGGATCAGAGACAGGGGCGTTCTCAGCTCGTGCGATACGTTGGAGACGAAATCTGACTTGAGCCGCGCCAATGCCATTTCCCGAGAGATGTTGCGGTGGGTGAGAATGATGCCGCCAGTGAGCAAGAGTGCAATCACGGCAAGGATCAAGAAATCTGTACGGACGAAGCGCTGCTCCAATACGGCGAGCGTCGTACCCGGCAGCTTGATGGCCAGGGTGAGGCCGGGAAAAGCCCCTTCCATGTTGCGTTCGACTTCGGGATAGCCGCCATCCCATCCGGAGGAAGCGGCCAGGACGGTGGATTCATGGCGGGGATGAAGCATAATCGCGACATGATTTCTTTCCCCTTTTTCCTCCTGGTGGGCGAGGACCGCATCGAGCATTTCGGGGAAAAACTGATCGTGGAGGTATTCAGCGTCAAAGATGATACCGGCGACGGCCCGCTTTTCACCTTTACTGTCCTCAGAGAGGAAAAATTCTAGCGACTGGTACACTCGCTTCTGGCCCCGCATGGGCCAGTTATCGTCGAAGTGTCGCATACCCCGATCGGTAGTTCGCTCGATTTCATCGGCAAAGGCTTTGTACTCGACGTGCATCCAGCTGTTCAGCATTTCCGAGAAGACGTCCGATTCCTTCTGAAAGTCGGGATCGCTCAGACGCGAAGGCTGGGAGCGGAATACCAGACCGCGCTCGGGATCGTAGATGAAAATGTGAGCCACGTAAGGATGTCCCACCAGAATGCGATCCATGGTCTGTACGCAAGCGTTATCGGCGGGGGGGAATTCGCTTTTGACATCGTCGAGCAGCTCGTAGGCTTTCTTGTTGAGCTGCTTTTCAGAAATGGCAAGCACCTGGTTGAAATCCCTTTGAAAAGCCGCCTGCACGCCCTTATCCCTCTGGATGCTGTTCAAGTGGAGCGCGCTCAGAAGGACCAGTGCTGCTGCCGGCAACACCACCGCCAGTTCCAGGGTCAACATCAACCGAGTTCGCTCATTCCAACGACGTCTTAATTTCACGATAGCGTTTGAAACGGGAATTGCCGATTCACACTCAGACCATAGTTGAACAGCGAAAGCGAGGTGTCAATCTGGAGTAAAAATAGGTAAAAAGTTGTGAATTAGGCTGGTTTCGCGGCAAGCAGGCTATCGCGAAACGGGGGTGAGGAGGGACTGTTGGGGGAGCCGGAAATCAATGGTGACGTAGGTCTGTGCTTCGACCGCTTCGCCATTCCGCAGCAGCGGCTGATAGCGCCACTGCTTCACGGCATTGAAGGCTGCCTGCCCCAGCAAGAACGAGCCGCGCACCAGCTTCAGACCCCGAATGGTGCCGTCTGCCCGAATCCATGCCTGAAGCACGACTGAGCCCTGAAGGCCTGCTCTGAGCGCCAGGTCCGGATAGCTAGGCTGCACTTTTTCCAGCAAGAGTTGCATGGCTGAGTCCTCAGGAAGACTCACTGGCTGGACCTGACCGAGGACTGACGGTCCGAGGCTGGTGTGAAGACCGGCTCCAGATTCGGGTCCCAGCAGGGGGAGTTGCAGGCTCTGAGGAATGCGCGCCACCGGGGAAGCCGAGCCGGCACCAGGAGCGGGTATTGCGGGGAGGGCTGCCGAAGCGGTTGCCGAGGCGCGAGCCGAGGCTGGCGCAGGGTGAACGGTCAGAACTCGACCCGGCTTGAGGCCCACGGGCAGGTCGAATGGAGCATCTGCCTCAGCCACAGAGCGCGGAGGGCTTCCGGCTTCGTAGTCGTGCAGCCATTCTTTTCCAGCCTGAAGGGCTTCCTGACATGAGGACTTGACCGTCAGGAAGCTATTCTGCAGCTGCACGGGCTGACTCGACGCATAGCCGAGAGAGAAGAAGGCCACTACCAAAGTCGCCCAGAGCGACCGGTTGCGTCTTGCTCTGGATGAACTGCCTACGCGCCGGGCGTCCAATGGTTGTTTGCCGCGATTAAAGGCGCGAAAGAACTTGCGGTCCAAGGTAGCGAACGTCAAGCTGACGGGGCCGCTCCTGGCCGGCACTCGCCGAGTTGGGGCGGGCGAGGGACTATCAGGGGATGGCCGGTTCCAGGGCGATGGCGCTTCGGGCTGAACGGTTTCCGGGGGCGGGGGATATTGCGGAGCGCCGGCTACAGCGAGTTCCTCCACCGCGCCGGCAGAATTTCTGGCGAGCCAGATGCGCAGGCAGGCGAGGTAGTGATCGCAGGTGAGCAGGGCATACTTGATGCGATCAACGTCCAAGGGCTTGGTGAGGAACAGGTCCGCGCCGGTTTCCCGGGCGACAACTCGGGTGGTCTCACTGGCGACCGCAAGCGCAAAAGCACTCTTGTTCAGGCGCAATTCGCGCGCCGTTTTCAAGAGAAAGCAGGCTTCGGGACCCTCGTCCCAGTCAACTACTACGACGTGGAAACTGCGGCTGGTCAGGCGCTCGATGGCGCCAAAGATTTCGCGGCAGTGTTCGACCTCGTGCTCGAGCTCCTGAAGAGCCCGGATCAGCGGGCGCGACCTCTCCAGATCGGAGGAAAATACGAGAGACCGTAGGGACATCGTCTACGAGCGTAGTTTTCGGGCAGGAAATCAGCAAGTTACGACATGCCACTTTCGTGGTGTATCAAAAGGCCCAGTAACCGACTGAGTGATTACCTGTCCGAAAGGACAGGGTCAGAGGATGCAGGCGCCGACGAGCGCAGGACCGGCAAACAGTGATTGCCATTCACTTTGCCGGACGAATAGAATCCTTGGTTGCCGAAAAAGCGGATTCCGCGAGGAACCTTGAAAAAAGTCATCGCGATTTACCCAGGCTCTTTTGACCCTCCCACCAACGGCCATCTCGACCTAATTGAGCGCGGCAGCAAGATTTTCGATGAGCTGGTGGTGGCCATCCTGCGTAATCCCGAGAAGGCCCCGTTGTTCAGCCTGTCGGAGCGGCGGCTGATGATTGAATCGATGACGGAGCGGTTCCGGAATGTGCGGGTGGACAGCTTCGACGGCCTGACAGTGGACTATGCCGCTGGGGTAAAGGCAAGCGCCGTTCTACGCGGCATCCGGGCGATCAGCGATTACGAATACGAATTGCAGATGGCGCTCATGAACCGCAAACTGCAGCCCAACCTGGAGACGGTTTTCATGATGCCGGCGGAGCAGTATTCCTACCTGAGCTCGCGGCTGGTGAGGGAGGTAGGTCAACTCGGCGGCTCGGTCAAGGGACTAGTACCGGAGATGGTAGAACAGCGGCTAAGAGAGAAGCTGGATCCGGCAATCAAGCTGGAATTCGCAAGAGAGCCCAAGGCGAGGAAACGAGGATGACTGCAGTCACGGAAGCCATGTCGGCGGTAAAGCTCACGGAGAGAATCAATCGCATCGAACCATCAGCCACGATGGCGGTGGTGGCGGAGGCCGACAAACTTCGCCAGCAGGGTATCGACGTGGTCGATTTTGGAGCCGGGGAGCCCCACTTTTCCACCCCCGAACACATAAAAGATGCTGCTATCGCGGCTCTCAAGGCGAACTTCACCAAGTACACCGCAGTGGGCGGAACGGCCGAATTGAAAGATGCGATTGTGCGGCGACACGGCGCCGATTTCGGTTCCGGCTACAACCGGGAGGAGGCAGTGGCTTCGGTCGGCGGCAAGCACGCCCTGTTCAATGCGATCCAGGTGCTGGTCGATCATGGAGACGAAGTGATCCTGCCTGTGCCCTACTGGGTCTCCTTCAAAGATATCGTGGTCTACGCGGGTGGGAAGTGCGTGCTCCTGGAAGCGGATGAAGGCCAGGGCTTCCGGATTACGGCAAAGGCGATCGAGCACCTGCTAAGCCCGCGAACCAAGGCCATCATCCTTAACTCGCCTTCGAATCCGTCCGGCGCGGTGATGCCGGCAGAAGATATGGCGGAGGTGGTGCGCCTGGCGCATGAGCGGGGAATCTGGGTGATCTCAGATGAGTGCTACGTTTATCTCAATTACACGCCGAAGGTGTGGTCAGCGGGATGCCTGCGCGAGTTCAAGGAACGGATGGTAATCGTGGGTTCGCTTTCCAAGACCTATGCCATGACCGGTTGGCGTCTCGGGTATGCGCTGGCGCCGGCTCTGATAATCAGCGCCATGCAAAAGCTGCAGAGCCAATCGACATCTAACCCGACGTCCATCGTGCAAAAGGCGGCAGTGGCAGCACTGAATGGGCCACAACAATGCGTCCAGGATATGAGGACGGAATACGTAGGGCTGCGGGACCACGTGGTCCAGGGGTTGCGTTCCATTCCGGACGTGCGGTGCACACTGCCGGAAGGGGCGTTTTACGCTTATCCGAACATCTCCGCATTCCTGGGGCGCGGCGGCATCAAATCTGCTTCCGATCTTGCGGGAAAGGTCTTGCGGGAGGCGCATGTGGCCACGGTGCCCGGCGAGGGATTCGGGACGCGCGAACACATTCGTATTTCGTATGCGACCTCCAGGTCAGAACTGGACCGTGGACTGGAACGCCTGCGCACGTTTCTGGGGGCGCTGTAGCCGGTGAAGTTGTCCGCCCGAGGACGCTCGCCGCTGCCGCTTGGGTTGCCAAGCTAGCATGATCGAACTCTATCCCCTGTTGATGTCACCTTCCTTCGACCCGCGTCCCTGGGGAACCCTCGATCTTTCGCCCATTTATCCCAATCATCGCTTTGAGGAGAAGATTGGGGAAGCGTGGCTGACGGGAGACGCCTGCAGAGTGGCAAACGGGCCTTTACGGGGAAAATCGCTGTCAGAGCTAAGTGACGAGTACGGTCGCCAGCTGATCGGCGAAGCTGCAGTAGAGGCGCGGCGTTTCCCCCTGCTGCTGAAGTTTCTATTCCCGCACGAGAAGTTGTCCGTACAAGTTCACCCGGACGATGAGACCGCACAGCGGGCAGGAGAGCCATGCGGAAAGACCGAGTGCTGGTACGTCGCCCATGCCAAGCCAGGCGCGCAGGTTGCGCTGGGCTTGATGCCGGGCGTGACTGCAGGCCAGCTTGAAGAGGCGATCCACCGGAATCGAGCCGAAGATCTCCTCAACTGGATCAACATCTTCCCGGGAGAAATGATTTACGTTGCGGGCGGCACGGTGCACACGCTCGGACCGGGATCGATCATCGTGGAAACACAACAGCAATCCGATACAACCTACCGACTGTACGATTATGGGCGTCCGAGGGAACTGCACCTGAAGGCGGGCCTAGCCGCCGTGAAGTGTGAAGTACCGTCCGGAAAAGTGATTCGGCCGGCACCCTCCGAGGTGAGTGGGACTCGAAACCGGCGCTCGCCGCTCATCACCTCGCCGAATTTCGTGGTGGAAATGTTCGAGCTGAAGGAGCTGCAGAGCTTTAAGACGGCAGGCCTGCGGGGCAGGAACTCCGTTCAGATCCTGGTGGCAACGGAAGGATGCGGTGTGGTGGAGGGGCCGGGCGCGGAGGCTGTTACTCTGGGGAAAGGCGACGCTGTGATTGTTCCGGCCGGGCTGGGTGAGTTCCGCGTGCGTCCGCAATGGACGATTGAGTTTCTGAAGGCCTCCCTGCCGGGGGAGCCTGTGCCTGAGCCCGCGACGAGAATGTAGGTTCTGTGTTATCCCTGTAGATTGGTGGAGAAAAACGACTTCTATCCCGTAATTCTTGCCGGTGGCCGTGGCACCCGGTTCTGGCCCTTGAGCCGAAAGCGGCGGGCCAAGCAGTTGCTCGCGCTTGGCGGCAAGCAGACCATGATCCAGCAAACGGTCTCGCGACTGCTGCCCCTGGCGCCGGCGGGCCGGGTATGGGTCATCACCAACGAGGACTCGCAGCGGGAAATCCGCCGGCAACTTCCGCGACTCAACAAGCGTCAGATTATCGCCGAACCGGTGGGTCGAAATACGGCTCCGGCGATTGGCCTGGCCGCGTTCATACTGCTGCGCCGCAATCCAGAGGCGGTGATCGGAATGTTTCCTTCCGATCATGTGATCGGCGACGAAGAACATTACCGGGAGACTCTCCAAGCAGGCATCGAGATTGCTCGCGGAGGAGAGAACATTGTTGTGCTGGGAATCCGCCCGACGCGAGCGGAAACAGGTTACGGTTATATCGAGGCGGGGGCGAAGGTTAGCGGAGAGACGAGGCGCGTCCGGCGCTTCACCGAAAAACCCGACGCCGAGCGCGCGGCTGGGTTCGTGAAGGCAGGCAATTACTTCTGGAATAGCGGTATGTTCCTATGGAGCGCCCGCACGCTGGCGAACAGTTTGCGGGAGCACCTTCCCAAGACGTCCGTGCTCTTGGAGGAGATAGCCGACGCATATGGAACGGCGAAATTTGCTTCGGCCTTCCGGAAGCTCTACCAGCGGTGCGAAAACATCAGCATTGACTACGCGGTGCTTGAACCGCAATCAGCAAAGGGTGAACAGGAGTCTAATCTCTTCTGTTTGCCCGCCGATTTCGGCTGGAATGACCTAGGATCGTGGACGGCCTTGCATGAACATGGTGTGGCGAAGCAGCAGCCGGCGGATGGGAACCTGATCGCCAGCGGCGGTGCGTTTACGCTCGACGCACGCGGCAACTACATTCACGCTCCGGGTAAATTTGTGGCTGCGGTCGGAGTCAGTGACCTAGTGGTGGTCGAGACTGACGATGCGCTTCTGATCACGAGCCGCGAGCAGGCCCAGGATGTAGGCAAGGTGGTCAAGTATCTGGATGAGAACAAGCTGAAGAAACTGGTTTGAATGACGCCGATGCGCGCCGCTGGGTTATCGTTTTAATCACTGACCATTCGCGGCAAATGGGGAGGAAATGAGATCAGTACACCGACTCACGACGGAATGATCGCTCCTATAAAGTTCGGCACCGACGGCTGGCGCGGCATTATCGCGGACGACTTCACCTTTGAGAACGTCCGGCGTGTGGCGGGGGGAATTGCGTCTTACGTGCTGGGCCATGAGGACGCGAGCCATGGAGTGATCGTTGGCTACGACACGCGCTTTGCCTCGCAGCGCGCGGCTCGAATCGCTGCCGAGGTGCTGGCCGCGGCCGGCATTTCCGTCAGATTGGCGAATGACTATACGCCCACGCCAGCGATTTCCCTCGCGGTCAAGCAACTGGGCGCCGCGGGCGGCGTTGTGGTCACGTCCAGCCATAATCCGTGGGACTGGAACGGAGTCAAGTTCAAGGGCAAATTTGGAGGATCGGCGACTCCGGCGATCATGAAGATTATCGAAGACGCGGTGCGGGCGGGCACCGTGCCCAAGGGAAAGCAGCGAACCATTGAGGAGGTGGACTTCAAGCCCGCGTACGTCACAGCGATTTGCAGTTTTGCGGAGATGGATCGCATTGCCCGATCCAAGTTCAAGTTCGCAGTAGACTCGATGTATGGCTCAGGACGTGGAGTGCTGCCACAGATCTTCGATCGGAACGGAATCGAGCACGTTGCCATCCGCCAGGAGCTGAATCCGTTGTTTCCGGGCATCAATCCAGAGCCCATCGAGCCCCACATCGCGCTCCTGCAGGAGACGGTGATTAAGGAGAAGTGCCATGCCGGCCTAGCGACCGATGGGGATGCAGACCGGATTGGCGCAGTGGCCGAGGACGGCAGCTTTGTCGACTCGCACAAGATCTTTTCCGTCCTGTTGCGCTGGGTCCTGGAGAGAAAAAAATGGCCGGGCGAGGTAGTGCGGGCCTTCAACACGACACGAATGCTGGACCGCATCGCCAGGCGCTACGGCCGTAAACTCAACGAGTGCCCGATTGGATTCAAGTACATTGCCGACCTGATGATGGAGCGAGAGATTGTAATCGGGGGGGAAGAATCCGGCGGCATCGGGTATTCCCGGTTCCTTCCGGAGCGGGACGGGGTGCTGAATTCGCTGCTTCTGGCCAATGTCATGGCCGAGGAAGGAAAGCCCCTAGGACGGCTGGTGGCAGACCTGCAGCGGGAGTATGGGCCACACTACTATGGACGGCTCGATCTTCATATTCCTGAAGAAGTAAAACAAGAGGCGATCCGGCGCGCCGGGGCAGACCGGACGAAGAGCCTAGGCCGCTATCCCGTACTGAGCAAAGAGAATCTGGATGGAATCAAGTTCTTTCTTGACGCCCCGACCGAGAGCAAGGGAGCCGAGGCTTGGGTGCTGTTTCGAGCGTCAGGCACGGAGCCGTTACTGCGAGTCTATGCCGAGGCGGCATCGCCACAATTGGTGACGGAGATTCTGTCGACGGCCGATGCCTTTGTCAAGAGCAGCGGCTAGCGGTCTGTGGCTGGTTTCCGGAGCGGGCTGCACTTTTGGCACTCGCGCTCCTGCCGGGCCCCGTAGAATAATTGAGAAGAACATGAGTACCGCAGTCAACATTTCCGTCTCGGACTCGCCGGAAGCGCGGCGCTATAACCGAATCCGGAGATGGCTGGGCATTGCAGACTTCGCTGTGGGGCTGGTGTTGCTCGTCGCGCTGCTGGCAACGGGATGGAATGGCAGCTTGCGCGATCTGGCCTATCGGGCCGCCTTTCAAAGCTACAGCCTGGCGGTATTTCTGTACGTCGTGATGCTCCTGCTGATTGCCAAGCTGCTCGGGCTGGGCCTGGACGTTTATGGCTTTCGGCTGGAACATCAGTTCAACTTATCGAATCAAAAGCTACGTTCCTGGCTGTGGGACGAAGTGAAGGGTTTTCTGCTGAGTGCCGCGCTGGCCACTATGGTGACCGAAGTGCTCTATTTGATCATCCGGGAGGTCCCGGAGTATTGGTGGCTGATCGCATGGGTGGCTTTTTTAGGGCTGGTGGTGCTTCTGGCGCAACTCGCCCCGATCGTATTCTTTCCCATTTTCTATAAGTTCGAGCCTCTCGAGAATGAAGACTTGAAAGCGCGCCTGGTGGCGCTCAGCAACCGGGCAGGCACGCGAGTGCGCGGTGTCTACAAGTGGAATCTTTCGGAGAAAAGCAAGAAGGCGAACGCAGCGCTAACAGGGCTGGGGAACACGCGAAGGATCATCCTTGCGGATACGCTACTGGAGCAATACTCCCCCGACGAGATCGAGGCGGTACTGGCACACGAATTAGGCCACCACGTTCACAAGCACATTCTGAAGAGCATCGGAGTTCAGGCGGGCATCACGCTGGTTGGGTTCTGGGCGGCGAACTGGGTGCTGCACTATGCCGTGGATCGCACGCACATGTTCGAGACGCTCTCCGACTTCGCCAACCTGCCTTTGCTGGTGCTGGTGGCAACGGTGCTGTCATTCCTGCTGCTGCCGGCGATGAATGCATATTCGCGGTACAACGAACGCCAGGCGGACCGCTACGCATTCAAGTCGATTTCGAGCGTCGAGCCGTTTATTTCGTCGATGAACAAGCTGGCTGACCAGAATCTCGCGGAGCGGACGCCATCCACGTGGGTCGAGTGGTTCTTCCACTCCCACCCGGCGATCTCGCGGCGAGTGGCGGCGGCCGAGCGCTGGGCGAAGACCACGCCGGCAACGGTCGCGAGATAACCTCGGCACACCCTATTTTGCCTTCAGTCTTGCTTCTACCCGCCTAAGGTCTTCTTCGGTGTCCACCCCGATGGTGTCGTACGGAGTCTCGGCCACGTAGATCGGGATGCCATGCTCGAGAAAGCGCAGCTGCTCGAGACGCTCAGCACGTTCGAGGGTCGATTCGGGCAAACGGCAAAAGCGATCCAAGGCAGATTTTGCGTAGGCATAAAAGCCAAGGTGCTTGAAATAGATTGGGCGGGCGCCATCGCGATCAAAGGGCAGTGTCGCGCGAGAAAAGTACAACGCTCGGCCTGCGGAGTCAGCGACTACCTTGACGGCACCTGGATTGTCGATATCTTCGGGAGAGGCGGGTGTTTTTAGCGTCGCGACCTGAACTTCGGGATTCTCCATCAGCTGCAGTAGTGTGGCGATGTGTTCAGGGCGAGTCATGGGTTCGTCGCCCTGCACGTTGATGTAAACATCGGCCGGGATCGAGTTGGAAACCTCATGCACCCGCTCCGTACCGCTACGATGGGAAGCAGAAGTCATTCGCACGTGCCACCCGTGACCGCGGCATATACCGGCGATTTCTTCGGAATCAGTGGCGACGATGACATCGTCGACCAGCGATGAAGAACGGACGCGCTGGTATACCCAGGCGATCAGCGGCTGCCCGGCGACCAGGCGCAGCATTTTCTGCGGCAGACGGGTCGAGGCAAGCCGGGCGGGTATCACCGCGATCGCTTTCATCGGTTCAGTGTCGCCGTTCCCGCAGCGGGTTGCAAGCTGGGTTAACGAGCCTTCGCAGGCGCTTTCTCGCCCACTCGTCTGCTAACCTCGAACTTCATCCGGCCAGCTTTCCGGTCCGCATCAACGATCACATGATCTCCGTGCAGGACTTCCCCGTCCAGAATCTTAAGGGCCAAAGGATCCTGGACCAACTTCTGGATGGCGCGCTTCAAGGGACGAGCTCCAAAGTTCGGATCGAAACCCTCGTTAAACATCAACTCTTTGGCGGCGTCCGTCAACTCGAGGGAAATCTTGCGCTCGGCAAGAAGGCGCCGGACGTCTTCCAGGCGCAAGTCGATGATCTTGACCAGCTGTTCCTTGCCCAGAGTATTGAAGATGATCATGTCGTCGACCCGATTCAGGAACTCGGGCTTGAAGTGGCCGTGCAAGGCGTTCAATACCTGTTTGGAGGCCTCATTAAAGTCGGCCTCAGATCGCAGGGACTCGGCTTGCAGGAACGACGAACCGATGTTTGAGGTCATGATGATGACGGTGTTGCGGAAGTCGACGGTCCGACCCTTGCCGTCGGTGAGGCGGCCGTCATCCATGATTTGCAGAAGCACGTTGAAGACGTCGGGATGAGCTTTTTCGATTTCGTCGAATAGAACGACCGCATAGGGATGCCGGCGAATCTGTTCCGTGAGTTGTCCACCCTCTTCGTAGCCAACATAACCCGGGGGGGCGCCAATCAGGCGTGAGACGGCGTGCTTTTCCATGTACTCCGACATGTCGATACGCACCAGGGCGTGTTCGTCGTCAAAGAGAAACTCGGCCAGGGCGCGAGCAAGTTCAGTTTTCCCCACGCCGGTCGGCCCCAGAAAAATGAAGGAGCCGATCGGCCGTTTGGGGTCGCTCAGGCCGGCACGGGAGCGGCGAATCGCGTTGGCAACGCGCTCCAGAGCGGGGTCTTGCCCGACTACCCGCTGCCGCAGGCGGTCTTCCATGCTCACCAGCTTCTTGACCTCGCCTTCGAGCATCTTGGCGACGGGAATGCCCGTCCATTTGGATACAATTCGGGCGACATCTTCCTCATCCACTTCTTCCTTGAGCATTCGCGGCTGGGTGGAACGGCTGGCCTGGGCCGTCAACCTGGCCAGTTCTTCTTCTGCCTGCCGCAACAGGCCGTAACGAATCTCCGCAACCCGCTGAAGATTACCTTTGCGCTCCTCGCTCTGCTCCTCGATCTTGAGTTGCTCGATCTTTTCCTTGAGCTGACGGGAGCGGGCGATCACATCCTTTTCCTTCTTCCAGTTTGCCTTGAGGGCGCCGGACTTCTCCCGGATTTCGGCCAATTCGCGATCGATCAAAGTGAGACGTTCCCGGGAATTGGGGTCGCTCTCTTTTTTCAAGGCCTGTTTTTCGATCTCCAGCTGGGTGGCCCGCCGTTCGAGTTGGTCAATTTCCGTTGGAAGCGAATCGATTTGAATCCGCAGGGAAGCCGCGGCCTCATCGATGAGATCGATGGCCTTGTCCGGCAGGAACCGGTCGGAGATATAGCGGTGGGACAGAGTCGCCGCCGCCACGATCGCGGAATCCTTGATGCGCACGCCATGATGAACCTCGTACCGCTCCTTAAGCCCGCGGAGAATAGCGATGGTGTCCTCCACGTTTGGCTCGCCGACGAAGACAATCTGGAAGCGCCGCTCAAGGGCGGCATCCTTCTCGATGTACTTGCGGTATTCGTTCAAGGTGGTGGCGCCGATTGCTCGCAACTCGCCGCGAGCCAGAGCGGGCTTGAGCATGTTGGAGGCGTCGATGGCACCTTCGGCCGCGCCTGCTCCAACCAGTGTATGGAGTTCGTCGATGAAGAGGACGATTTGTCCCTGCGAGTCCTCGATCTCCTTGAGCACGGCCTTCAGACGATCTTCGAACTCCCCGCGATATTTGGCACCAGCCAGCATCGCGCCCAGGTCCAGAGCCACCACGCGCTTGTTCTTCAGAATTTCGGGGACGTCGCCGGAAATAATGCGCTGGGCCAGGCCTTCGACGATGGCAGTCTTTCCCACGCCCGGTTCGCCGATCAGCACGGGATTGTTCTTGGTGCGGCGAGAGAGAACCTGAACCACGCGGCGGATTTCTTCATCGCGCCCGATGACCGGGTCGAGCTTTCCACGACGGGCCTGCTCGGTGAGATCGCGAGCATAGCGTTCCAGGGCCTGATACTTTGCCTCGGGATTCTGATCGGTGATGCGTTGGGAGCCGCGGACAGAGGTCAGTGCTTTCAGAATGGAGTCGTAGCTCGCGCCGTGCCGGGCGAGGAGCTGCTGGGCCGGATCCTGCTTCAGGTGAGTAACTGAAAGCAAGAGGTGCTCGGTTGAGACGTATTCGTCCTTGAAATTGGTGGCTTCCTTGAACGCGCCTTCGAGCAACTGGTTTGCCGAAGAGGAAAGCGCAGCATGGGCGGCGCCTCCAGAGACTTTGGGCAGCTTTTCCAGTTCGCGATAGATTTCACTGAGCACGGCTTGCGGGCCCACGCCAATTTTCTCCAGGACAGGCGGAACGATACCTTCCTTGTCCTCGATCAGGGCAGCCAGTATGTGCAAGGGAAGCAATTCAGGATTGCCATGTTCAGAGGCAAGCTCATTCGCCCGCTGAACGCCTTCCTGCGCCTTGAGGGTAAATTTATCCCAACGAATTGCCATATGAACTCCGACTCAAAAAATCAGCCGCTGAAACCTGGCATTTAGCATACGCCAGTTTCATCCGGCTAAATGCCGAGCACCAGCGGGTGCAGACCGCAAAGAAAATGGGAGGCGCTTCTCACGCCTCCCGCAGATTGTCTGGCTGAACCGAATGAACCGCCGTAACAGGGCCCTTACGGATTTTAGGCGGCCTTGCCAGCGCTCTTGGCATCGAGCGTCTTCTCGCCGCCAACGTTGATCTTGACCTGCTTGGGCTTGGCTTCGGCTTTCTTCGCCAGCTTGATCTTCAGCATGCCTTTGTCGTACACGGCCGAAACGTTTTCGGTGTCGACCGTATTAGGGAGTGTGAAGCTTCGGCTAAAGCTGCCGTAGCGGCGCTCCACGCGACGATAGTTCTCTTCCTTCTCTTCCTTCTCAAACTTGCGCTCGCCGCTGACGGTGAGCACGTTGTTTTCGACGCGAACGTCGATGTCTTTCTCGTCAATCCCTGGAGCCTCGATCTTCAGGGTGACACCGTGATCATCTTCGTAGACATCGACGGCCGGGGCGAAGGTGCCAGCGGTAAGAGATTCATCCCTCCCCTCGCCAACGGAAGCCTGAAACAGATGATTGAGGCGGCCCTGCAAAGAAGTGAACTCACGAAACGGATCCCAACGGGTAATAACGGTCATTGCTCAACTCCTCCTTCCGGAAACTATGGATTGAAGATTTTTGCCACTCTCAACGACGCACATGAGATTGGATGCTGTGTTATTGTAAAAAGAAGCATATAATATTAGCGTGTTACTGTCAAGCATAATACCGTGTATTTTCATTGTGATACACAGCCGATTATGCATTTAAGGTAGGCCGTTTCTGGAATTCCAAGCAGCACCGGATGATCCTGGGCCTGCCCGCGGTATTCGAGGACGCGAACGTTGCGGTGGGCGTCGCGGGCCGCTTCGGCGACGACGGCCCGAAAGGCTTCGGCGCTGACGTGGTAGGAGCATGAGCAAGTCACCAGGATTCCGCCGGGACGGATCATTTTGAGGGCGCGAAGATTGAGCTCTTTGTAACCTCGAAGGGCGGTCGGCAAATTGCGGCGGCTCTTGGCGAAGGCGGGGGGGTCCAAGACCAGGGTGTCATACTGGCGCCCGGCGACGGAATAGTCATGGAGCAGATCGAAAGCGTTGGCTTCGATCCATTCAATTTCGCGCCCATTCAAGGCGGCATTGCGGTCGGCAACTTCAAGTGCGGACCGGGAGCTGTCCGTCGCTACCACTTTGGGGCACGAGGTGGCGAGGTGAAGTGCGAAGCCCCCCTGATAGCAAAACACGTCAAGGGCATCGCCATGGGCATAGCGTGCCGCAGCGGCGTAATTCTCGCGCTGATCAAGAAAAGCGCCCGTCTTCTGTCCCGCCAAAGCGTCAAAGTGAAACTTCACGCCGTTCATGCAGTAAACAGTGTGAGCTTTTTGACCCTGGACGAGCCCAGACTCCCTCTGAGGCAGCTGTTCTAACTCACGAATCTTGGGGTCCACGCGCTCCACGATAGCCGCCGGATGAAGAGTTTCGCCTAGAGAAGAGAGAAGAGTGCTCCGGACGCCCTCTGCATCCATTGCCTGCGTGAGGATCTGAAACGAGAGCAAGTCATTGTAGCGATCTACGATCAGGCCGGGCAGAAAATCTCCTTCACTAAACACGACGCGATAGGCGTCAGTATCGCGGACCAGCTTTTCTCGATAGATGATCGCCTGACCGAAACGCTGGCAGAGTAGCGCAGAGAGGTCGGTGACCAGATCCCGGGAAAGCATGCGAATTGCAATCTGGGAGGCAGAGCTGTAGAGCGCCGTGCCCAGGAACTTATCACGCTGGTCGGTAACGCCAACCATGGAGCCGGGCTGGACATCGGCGGCAGAGACGATGTCCGAGCGGTAGACCCAAACGTGACCGTCGTGGATGCGGCGGGCACCGCGACTGGAGATTCGCACCGCAGACGAGGCGGCTGGGGATGTTGCAAGCGAGTTGTTCGGCATGGATCGATACTATACGTCCGCGGACGTGGACCGAGGGAATCGATTGGGGAAGCGAAAAATGAGATAAGAATTAGGGGCAGACGGCCGCCTGCCCCACGGTGACGAGCCTGCGTTCCTACTTGGTATCGTCGATAACTGTTACAACGCCGTTCATGGGCGTTCCGAAGTTGCCGTTCTTGTCCTGAATTCCGCCGTCGGGTCCCGGCGCGATGGGCTGATTATCGGCGTCGAGCATAGCATGCAGGCTGCAATAAAACGGGAACACGCCCGCGTGTCTGAAGGTGAGGCTGACTTTGCCGTTGGGCGGAATCACCTTGTCCGTGCCGCGATGGCCTGCGGTATTGAAGGCATCAATACTGACCAAGAAGTGGTCTTCGTCATCCTGGTTGATCCAGACCACTTTTTGCCCGACTTTCACGGTAATGGCGAACGGAGCGAAGCGATCCTCGCCGGGAATGGTGATCCTCTTGGGTTTGCGGTCATCGGCCACTGCCTGAGTCGAGAGGGTCAGGGTCAGCATGCCGAGCAGGAGCAGAACTACTGACAAGAAGCGAAGCCGCCGAACAGACATAGGTGAATCCTCCTGGGCTGGGAGGTTAGCCGCGCCTGGCTCGCCAGTTGTCAAGGGCGGGTCAAGTTCGTGTCATGGTTTTGCCCTCACATTGTCACGGATTTGTCTCGTGACCACGGGACGCCGCTTAAGGAGAAGGGGGCATTAGCTAGCGGCGGGGTGTTCGGAAGCTGAAGGCTCCTGCCCGGGACGGCGAGTGGCCGAGGATTCTGTGCGGGCGAGATCCAAGTCCCGCTGCAGGACGTCCAGCACTACCATTGGAAGTTCGGCGCCCCATTCATCGATTTCCTCCTCCGACCAGCTTCCATTCAAGCGGATGGCATCGTCGCCCAGATCTTCCGGAAATGCGAGGCGGTACTCCCCTTCGCGCTGCAGCACATCTCCGTACATCCGGCCGGTGGAAGTGTCGTATACGCGCCGGGTGCTCATCCCCTGAGCATTCACGAAGGCCAGGAATACCTCGCCAAATTCGGCGTAGGTGGGACGGTAATACCATGCCTGGCTGGCCTCAAACTTCGGATGGGGACGACGACGACGGGCGACGGACATTGGCTGGACAGGCTCGTCCTTGCTGGAATCGTAATACAGAATTCTCTGACAAGAGTCGCAAATGACAATCTGAGTTCCGGCGCGCACCTCATTGTAGGTCTGGGGGCGGAGCATTACTTGACACGCCATGCACTTGTGGTCGCGAACTTCAGACAAACCGGTGCCGCGGTACCTGGCGACGCGGTCGTACTGCGGCAGCAAATCGGGATTTACAGCAGTGCGCGCCTTTTCCCGCTTGGCGTTCCATTCGGCCAGCAAGGCTTCGTCTTCCTGCGTGCGCTTGTGGGCCTCGGCTTTCTCTTTTTCGATTTCGGCGGTTTCTGCTTTGAGTTCGGCTTCCGCGCTTTTCACATCCCTCTCGCGGGTTTCGGCATTGATCATCAACTCAAGAATCTTGTCTTCCTGGACGCGGATGTCTTGTTCGGCAAACTGTATCTCATGCATCAACGCCTTGAACTGTTCGTTGGTTTTGACGTCCAGCGACTGGTCCTTGTACTTGGATATCTTTTGCTGCAAATCCTGAATGGCGGTCTCGTATTTGCGCCGGGAGGCTTCATCGGTCTTGACTGCGGCCTTGGCGGTGTCGAGTATCTTTCTGGTGCCTGCCAGCTTCTCTTCGATGGCAGCCACACGCCGGGGAAGCGCGGCGATCTCCTCTTTTAGCCGGAGAATTTCGCGGTCGGCTTGTTGCAACTCCAACAGGTTCTGTATGTCTGGAAGCATGCGGGATCAGCGGGCTGCACTGATTCTAGCATGCACCTCCGCGACCGGCCTGGTTCATAGATTCGATTCCTATTGGGGGAATAAGTGCGGAGGGCGTCTGCATGAAGCATCGCCTCCGGTGTACACTTTCCAGCCAACGCAAAATATTGATTCTGTGTAGGGAGTGAAACTGGTGAAACGACTCGTTCTATCGCTGATCGTCGGTTGTCTCGCAACATCGTTCGGGGTCGCCCAGTCGACAACGCCGGCAGATTCCGGGAGAAAGGCGCTTACCATCGAGGATATCTTCGCCGACGGAAGTATTACGGGGCGGGGTCCGGAGTCGGTCCAGTGGAGTCCTGACGGCAACCGGTTTTCGTTTGTGCAGCGGGATGACTCGGGCGAGCACGGGGAACTTTGGTATGTGGACAGTAGCGGTGAAAAGAAGGTGCTGGTCAGCGAGGCCAAGCTGGCCGGGCTGGCACCTTCGGCCGAGAGTGTGAAGAACGAGAGAGAAAAGGAGCGGATCACCCGTTATCACGTAGCCGCCTACCAATGGGCACCAGATTCTCAGCATCTGCTGTTCGATTCGCAAGGCCAATTGTGGCTGTACGCAATCGACACTGGCACGGCAGTACAACTTACCGCCGACCCGGATGCGAGCGGGGATCCCAAGTTCGCACCGGACGGCAACCAGATTGCCTATGTGCGCAAGCACAATCTCTTTGTTCGGGGAATTGCCGACGGGCGCGAGCGGCAGTTGACGAAGGACAAGGACGAGAACCTGCTTAACGGTGAGGTGGACTGGGTGTATGCGGAGGAGTTAGAGGTCCGCAGCAACTACTTCTGGTCGCCGAACGGAAAGGAGATCGCTTTCCTACAGATGGACGAAACCCGCGTTCCCGGTTATCCCATTACCGACTACATGCCGACTCATGCTCACGCGGATATGGAAAAGTTCCCTCAGCCCGGCGACCCGAACCCCGCGGTGCGGCTCGGGGTAATCAGCGCTTCGGGCGGCAAGACCAGGTGGGTCTCGACCAGCGAGGATCAGGATATTTACATTCCGCGCTTCGGTTGGGTGCGGGATGGACTGCTTTGGGCTGAGGTTTTGAACCGGCACCAGAATGAAATGGACCTGTACTTCATCGATGCGGCATCCGGGCGCTCGCGACGAGTGCTGAGTGAGACGAGTCCGGAAGACTGGGTCAAAGTGGGGGACGCATTTCGAGTTTTACGGTCCGGGGATCACTTCCTCTGGTCGAGCTGGAGAGATGGAACCACGCAGTTGTATCTTTACAGCTTCGACAAGGAGAATCCGCTTGGAGCGGATGCAAAGCTGGAACGACAGCTGACGCAGGGCGACTTCGAAGTATTTGCCGTCGACGCTGTGGACGATGCGGGGGTGGTCTATTTCACCTGCAACAAGGATGATCCGCGGCAGAGGCAGATTTTTTCGGTAAGACTTGACGGATCCGCCGTGACGCGAGTCTCGCAGGAGGCGGGGACCCACGAGTCGCCGGACCGCACCGAGCAGATTGTTTTTTCGCCGGACGCCAAACGCTACGTGGACTATTACTCATCGGTCATGACGCCGCCGCGTCTGGCCTCCTGCACGAGCAACGGAACCTGCTGGACGGTATGGGCTTCGAGGAGTATCGAAGACTATGGCTTGATCGAGCCCAGCAATTTGGAATTCAGGGCGGAAGACGGAACCCGATTGTATGGACAGCTGCTACTGCCTGCTGAACCCAAACCGACCGGGAAAACTCCTTTGATCGTCTTCGTTTATGGTGGCCCTGCGGATCAGGTGGTGCGGAACGTATGGCAAAGGGAGACGGGGTTATTTGATCAGCTTCTGGCGCGACGAGGTTTTGCGGTTTTCGCTGTCGACAATCGGGGAACTCCGGGACGAGATCGCAAGTTTCAGACTGCAATCCGCCACCAGTTCGGCGCCGTAGAACTGAAAGATCAACTCTCGGCGCTGGATCAACTGCTTCAAGAGTATGCCCAACTGGATCGTGACCGGGTGGCCATCTGGGGATGGAGCAACGGCGGGTCGATGACGCTGTACGCGATGACCCACTCCGAGGCTTTCAGGGCCGGGGTTTCGGTAGCCCCGGTGACCGACTGGCGTATCTATGACTCGATCTATACAGAACGTTATATGGGACTGCCTCAGGAAAATGCCGCCGCCTATGACGACTCGATCAGCCGAGCGGCTGGGCGGCTGCATGGCTCCCTGCTGCTGGTCCACGGCACCAGCGACGATAACGTGCACGTGCAGAACAGCATTGAGATGGTGCAAGCACTGATCGACGCGGGCAAGCAGTTTCGTTTCATGGTTTATCCGGGGAAGACTCACGGCATCAGCGGCTCGGTTGACCGTACGCACCTGTTCCACATGGTCGAAGATCATTTTGAACGGGAGCTGAAATAGGAGTCAGCTGGAACTGTGCAACGCCTTCATCTCGGCGACTTCGAACTGACCGCAGTTTCCGACGGCATCTACCGCCTGGACGGCGGCGCCTTCTTTGGGGTCGTTCCCAAGGCCATGTGGGAAAAGAAGGTGAAGGCGGATGCCGAGAACTACGTCCCCGTGGGGTTGAATTCGTTGGTCGTGCGCACGGGCGATTACACGGTACTGATTGAAACCGGAATTGGCAACAAGATGCCGGAACGGCTGGTGAAGATCTATGGGCAGCCAGCCAAACTCCTGGATGGTCTGGCCGCCGCAGGCGTCTCCCCCGAAGACATCGACATTGTCATCAACACTCATTTGCATTTCGATCACTGCGGCTGGAATACGGTACGGCAGGGGGATAAAATCCTGCCCACTTTCCCCAAGGCGAAATATTACGTGCAGGAAGGGGAGTGGCAGCATGGGCGCCGGCAGCACGAACGGGACGCGATCAGCTATATGAGCGAGAACTACGACCCGCTGATCAAGGGTGGACAGATGACTTTATTGCGTGGCGGTCAGGAAATCGTTCCGGGCATCGCAGTGAGAGTCTTTCCGGGACACACGCAACACATGCAGGCGGTGACGATCCAAAGCTGCGGGCGCAGGGCCTGTTATATCTCCGACCTGATTCCGACGAGCGCTCACATTGACCTCACCTGGGTCATGGCATTCGATCTCTTTCCCCTGCAAACCATCGACAGCCGCAAATTGTATTACGGGCAGGCAATTCCCGAGAAATGGCTGACGATTTTTACGCACGATCCGACCATGCCGTGGGCTTACGTGGAAAAAGACGAGAGAGGCAAGCTGGTGCCGAGGGCAGTTTAGCCTGCAGGACACATTCGAGACTCGAAGAACTCTTCGACGCGATCGAGAGTCTCCGGCGCGTTTTTCGATTCGTAGATCGCCTTTCGCAGAGCTGCGCCGCCCGGCACACCGTGCGTGAACCACGAGGCAAACTGCTTCATCTTTCCTTCCGCGCCCGGCAATTCCTCTTCGATTAACATCTGGAAGTAAGTCCGGATCATCTGGTAACGGTCGGCCTCAGTAGGCTCGTCGTACCGAGGACTGGAACTGAGCTCGGGCAGGCCGGAGAGCGCGGTTCTCACAGGGTCGGTGGCTATCTCGCCGCAATACTGCTGAATCTGGCGAAAGATCCACGGGTTCGACGCAGCCGAGCGGCCGATCATCACCGCGTCGCACCCTGTCTGGCCGACCATGGCACAGGCATCCGCGGGCGTGCGAATGTCGCCGTTGCCGATTACCGGAATGCTGACTGCTTCTTTCACCGCGGCGATCCATTCCCAGCGCGCCTGGCCACTGTAACCCTGCTCCCGGGTGCGGGCATGCAGGGCCACGGCGCAGAGACCACAGTCCTGGGCCATCTTAGCCAGCTCAACGCAGACGACTTCCTCGTCATTCCAGCCGGCACGAAACTTCACTGTGAAAGGAATTCGCACGGCAGAGCGAACGGCTTCGAAAATGCGCCCGATGGCCGGCAAATCGCGGAGCAGGCCGGAGCCGCCATTGCACTTGACGACCTTCTTGGCGGGGCAACCGAGGTTCAGGTCGACGAGGTCAAAGCCGAGGTCCTCGACCATGCGGGCAGCGTCGGCCATAATGCCGGGATCGCTCCCGAAGAGCTGTGCCGAGATGGGATGCTCGTCGTCGTAGAAGTGCAGGTAACGTTTAGCTTTCGCATCTTTGGAACGCACGATACCATCGGCCGAGGTGAACTCGGTCATGATCAGGCCGCAGCCGCCGAGATTGCGAATGAAGCGGCGAAAAACGGTATCGGTCACGCCAGCCATGGGAGCGAGCACGGTCGCTGGGGCGATCGGCACGGGGCCGATCTTCAGTAAGGCAGGGACCGGCACGCAGGCGCGGGTGGCGAGGTCGGCGACCTGATTCGCTGCGGTGTCCCAATACTTGCGCATGCAGGTTATTTTACCCCGGTAAGTGAAAAAGCCCCGAAACGGGGCTTTTTCAGGCTCGCTGGCCGAGCTTACTTCTTCACGGGCTCAGCTTTGGCATACTTGCGCCGGAAGCGCTCCACACGGCCGGCCGTATCCATCAGCTTCTGCTTGCCAGTAAAGAAGGGATGACAGCTCGAGCAGATCTCCACGTGGATGTCGCCCCGATGGGTGGAACGGGTGGTAAAGCTGTTGCCGCACGCGCACATAACGCGAATTTCGTTGTAAGCGGGATGGATGGCTGCTTTCATGATCTCCTGCACCTCAATGCGAGACATTTGATTCTAAAGGATAAGGGAAGGATTCAGCAAACCCGCAGATCCCGCTGCTGTGGAAGGCTGCCAAGGAAGAGTCGATGCTTAGGACGGAATTCGGCCAGGACTACGAAGACTATCGGCAGCGTACCGGCTTTCTACTGTCCCGGAGCGGGTGATGCGAAAGAGACAGAAAAACGGCAGGACCGACCTCCTGCCGTATTCGATGTGAAACAGATTTCCGACTTCCCCACTTATTTACTGCGATTGACAGCCTTCTTCAGTTCAGCCCCGGGAGAAAACTTCGCCACTTTGCGGGCAGCGATTTTGATGGTGGCCCCCGTTTGCGGGTTGCGCCCATTGCGGGCTTTTCTCTGTGAAACCGAGAAAGTGCCGAAACCAATCAAGGCTACCCGATCTCCTTTCTTGAGGGCAGCAGTCACGCTGTCCACTGTTGTGTCGATAGCGCCGGCTGCCTGAGCCTTGCTGATATTGCAACTGGCGGCAATTCGGTCAACGAGATCGGCTTTGTTCATCTTCTCTCCTGGCAGGTCTCTTGATCCTCAGTTCGCGCGGGGGAGGGGAGCACTCCCTGAAGTGCGAAACCTGGCGGCCCTATTTAGCGCCTGCTAGAGACGAAAGTCAACTGTGGAAATCAGCGCTGGATGCCGAGTTTGGGTCATCTTCCAACTCGGAATGTCCATGGGTTGGAAAACCGAACAGCCGAAAAGAGAAACCACGCCTCCGAGTCGCCGGTTAGCGAAGGAAGAGTGGTTTTGGTTCGGCCGAAAGTTTATGTGAGGGGTTAGTCTGGACTAATCCCCGGACGGCAACAGCATTTCGTCGCTGGGGCCTTCGATCCTCACGATGGAGGGGCAGTCGCCAAGAATCGGCTGGCAGGCGGCATCGGGGCCGTTCTTGGGACGCACCTGCGGCTTGCTTTCCGTGAACTGCTCCGCCTCGGTGGACCCGGCAAGAGCCGTTACCGAAGAAGTTCCGCCCGCGATGACCTGGGTTACCGCGTCAAAATATCCCGTGCCCACGAAACGCTGGTGTTTCACGGCTTCATAACCATACTGAGCCTCGCGACTGAATTCTTTTTCCTGGAGCCGGGAGTAGGCGGTCATGCCGGCGAGTCTGTATCCACGAGCCAGTTCGAACATGCTCAGGTTCAGCGCGTGGAAGCCCGCCAGGGTGATGAACTGAAACTTGTATCCCATGGCGGCCAGCTCTTTCTGGAATTTAGCGATAGTGGCGTCGTCAAGTTTCGACTTCCAGTTGAACGACGGCGAACAGTTGTACGCCAGGAGCTTGCCCGGATACTTGGCGTGCACGCCCTCGGCAAACTGGCGAGCTTCCTCCAGATCCGGATGCGAAGTCTCACACCAGAGGAGGTCGGCGTAGGGCGCATAGGCGACGGCTCGGGCGATGGCGGATTGCAGGCCGCCCTTGATGCAGAAGAAGCCTTCCGCCGTACGCTCTCCAGTGAGAAATGCGTGGTCGCGGGGATCGATGTCGCTGGTAAGCAGGTGAGCGCTGTCGGCATCGGTGCGGGCCATGATCAGGGTGGGGACGCCCATGACGTCCGCGGCCAGGCGCGCAGCCACCAGCTTCTGAATGGCTTCGACGGTGGGGACCAGGACCTTGCCTCCCAGATGGCCACACTTCTTGGCGGAGGAGAGTTGGTCCTCGTAATGGACACAGGCCACGCCTGCTTCGATCATGGCTTTCATCAGCTCAAAGGCGTTCAGATTGCCGCCGAAACCGGCTTCGGCGTCGGCGACAAGGGGAGCAAACCAGTGCACACCGTTCCGGCCTTCGGCGTGATGGACCTGATCGGCACGCGCCAAGGCATGGTTGATGCGCCGCGCGAGGTTGGGTACGCTGTCGGCGGGATACAGGCTCTGGTCGGGATACATCTGGCCAGCGTCATTGGCATCCGCGGCAACCTGCCAGCCGCTGACGTAGATGGCTTGCAAGCCGGCCTTGACCTGTTGGATGGCTTGATTACCGGTCATGGCGCCCAGAGCCGGAACAAAGGACTCGCTATAGAGCAGTTGCCAAAGGCGCTCGGCTCCCAGCCGGGCCAGGGTATGCTCAATGTGTACCGAGCCGCGCAGACGCTCGACATCCTGGACCGTATAGGGCCGGGCGATGCCTGCCCAACGCGGGCTGGAATCCCATTGAGTCTGCAGGTTCGAAACCGTTCCGTTTCCGTTGATTGCCATAAATTCCTCTTCCTGGTTGCAGGTTGCGCTGTCTTATTGCAAAGATGAAATGACCGATTGCATCAGATCGGGTCGAACTCCTGGTTCAGAATCATTGCCTCGCTGACGCGGCGGGCTTCCTGGAACGTCTCCGGCGTGCCAGGATCGCGGGCCGGGTTAGCGAGAATCTTCTCGAGCTCCTCATCAAAAGTCTGGGCGATGAACTGGGGGCTATGGGCGATCACCGCCCCGGCATCGCCGGCGATGGGAACCTCCCGGTGACGCAGGCGTTGAGCGATCATCAGGCGGTAGATGCGATCCGTAGCCAAGTCTTCCATGTACCCATCGAGTAAGCTGGCGCCTTTGCCATTCAGCACGCCGTTGCGGTAGCGGATGACGGTTCGAACGGCGGCGCGGGTACCGGCGAGAGTTCTCTGACCCACCCCTGTGGGCACCGGCCGCAGGTCGGGATAGCGTTCGGCCTGAGGGCGACGGCTCTGCAGCTGGTTGGGAAAGGGGAACTGGTCAAGCGCAATCTGGTTTTGATCGGGGTGGCCGGTCCAGGCGCCGTCCATCAAGCAGTCGGCTTCGTTCTTCTTGTCTTTCTCCAGCACGGCCAAGGCGCGGGCGTTCAGTTCCGCGTCTACGCGGCTGGGGTAGAGCGCGGTCATGCCGCCGATCGCCAAGGCTCCGCGCTTATGGCAAATTTCCGGCAACAGCTCGCGCAGATTCTGGAAAAACGGAACGTTATAAGGGATGGTGTTGCGGTCGGGGAGCACCCACTCGGGATCCATCAAATTGAAGTGGATCAGGCTGGCCATGTAATCCCACCGACCCAGGTTCAGCCCCAGAATGTGCTGGCGCAGGTTGTAAAGAAATTCCTCCATCTGAAAAGCCAGAGGATGCGATTCCACCAGGGCCATGCACTTGATGTAGTCCTTCGGCCAACCGCGGACCTCGGCGATGGCCTGAAACAGGTCGCGCCACCATAAGGCTTCGTCGGCAGACTCCGACTTGGGGATGTAAAAGGAAAGGGGATGCTTCAACTCCGCCGGATCGACGCGGAAGGCAACGCTGGCAAGGTCGAACAAGGAGGCGGAAGTTAGTTCACTGCCAAAGAGTCCGCCTTGATGAATGTGGAGACCGCGGGGGCGAATCCAGATGACAGTTGAGCTGGGATTGATTCCCGTGACCTTGTCGCGCTTCTGATCAAAGTAGGTCAGCGTGCCCCGTAGCGCTTCCAGGATGTTATCGACACCGAGGCGCTGGTGTTCCCACTGGTTGACGGTGGAGTCTTCTAGATCGAGCATGACCCCCGGGGCGCCGGAATTGAGCATCTTGACGATCAGTTCGGCATCGTCGGCGGGGCCGGTCATCTGGTTGCGCTGATCCTGACACCAGTCGGGCAGCTCGATGCGCCAACCATTGCGCACGGCGGAGGCGGGGTAGCAATGGGTGGGTTTCGTGTCCTGGTGAGCTTCAGCCAGAACGCGACGTCGTTCCTGGATCAGTTTCTCCTGACGCGGGGCAAAGTGCCGATGAAGGGGGGCAAGGAACTCAAGAAATCCCCTGGGCAGATCGCGCTCTGCGTCGAAGCCCGCGGGGGGGCGGTTCAGCGGAAAACCTATGGACGAAGTTTCGGCGAACGAACCAGCCATTTTCTCCTTCTCCTCGTGCTTCGCGCCGGGCGGATTCCCGGTCGTCGCTCAGATGGGGGAAACGGCCAAAAAGTCGCCTACAACCTGAGCCTAATTACCGTGTGTAACCCGGTGATTTTCAGGTATTTCCAGCCAAGAGAGAGGCATGGCCGCGACCCGAAAACCGAACCTGACCTGCCCTTCTGGGCGCCGGTATAAGCGGCCGAGAAGCGCGACATCAGGATGCGATTCTGGGCCGGTTTCTCCGCCCGGTCAAACGGAACGTTTCTATCACCCTGATAATTAATTGTTATCAGCTGACAATTTGGTGATAATGGGATGTTGTTAGAGGAGGTTGGCAGCCGGGATGGAAATCGATCAGGTCGAGACGTTTCTGGCAGTAGCTACGTTCGGAGGCTTCCATCGCGCGGCGGAGGCCCTGCGCATCAGCCAGCCGGCGGTCAGCGCCCGCATCAAAGCGCTGGAGGAGTCGCTGGG
>Ga0335080_10000966_pt1 | contig 27447 bp, 19 predicted proteins | sample Lox_Sample_34_FD_206720 | JGI IMG/M metagenome (GOLD analysis project Ga0335080, IMG submission 206720) | Soil microbial communities from Loxahatchee National Wildlife Refuge, Florida, United States - Lox_Sample_3.4 | ecosystem: Environmental > Terrestrial > Soil > Wetlands | place: USA... | reverse complement strand
ATCGTCGGGGACCCGAAAGACCACGACACGCGCCTGCTGCTGGCGAGGGTCCGAGGGTGAGGGCCCTCCTCGTCAGGCTCTCCTCGATCGGGGACGTCGTGCACACGCTCCCGGCCCTCGCCGCCCTCCACCGGCACGGATGGGAGGCGGACTGGCTGGTCGAGCCCCCGTCGCGCGTCCTTCTCGAGGAGAGCCCCCTGCTCGCGCAGGTCGTGACCGCGCCGCCGCGAAAGGCCTTCGGATGGCGGGAGGCGCTCGGCTCCGTTCGCGCCCTCCGCGCCCGGCGTTACGACGCCGCGCTCGACTTCCAGGGCCTCTGGAAATCCGCAGCCTGGGCCCGCCTCAGCGGGGCCCGGCGCGTGATCGGCTGGGAGCGCGGCTCGCGGCGCGAGCCGTCCTCCGCGGCGCTCGTCGGCGAGCGCATCGAAGGCGCCGTGGCCGGGCACGTCATCGACAAGAACCTCGCCCTCCTGCGCCCGCTCGGGATCGCGGCCGCGGGACTGCGCGAGTTCCCCCTGCCCCTCTCCGCGGAGGCGGTCGCGCGAGCGGACGCGGGGCTTTCGGCTCTCGGCGGCGGCGAGCTCGCCCTCCTCAACCCCGGGGGCGGGTGGACGAGCAAGCTCTGGCCGGCGGAGCGCTTCGGCGAGCTGGCGAGGGGCCTGCGCGCCCTCGGCCTCCGCCCGCTGGTGACGTGGGGGCCCGGCGAGGAGGCCCTCGCCGACCGCGTCGTCGCCGCCTCGGGCGGCGCCGCCCGGCGCTCGTTCCCCACCACGCTCCTCGACTACGCCGAGATCGCGAGGCGGGCCCGGCTCGTGGTGGCGGCCGACACGGGGCCCCTCCACATCGCCTGCGCGGTCGGGACCCCCGTGGTCGCGCTCTTCGGACCCACCGACCCGGCGCGGAACGGCCCGTTCGCGCGGGAGGACGTCGTGATCCGGCGAACGCCGGCCTGCGCCCCCTGCTACAGCCGCAGCTGCCTCCGCCACGCGGGGATCATGGGCGGCATCGCGGTCGGCGAGGTCCTGGCCGCCGTCGAACGGCGCCTCGCCGTGGCGCCCGGCCCGGGCTCGCGTGCCCTCTAGATACCGGGTCCCCGCGGGCTGGCTGGTGGGCCTCCTCCTCGTCGCTCTCGCGCGGCCCACGCCCCTGTCGCTCCTCGTCGGCTCGCCCCTCGCCCTCGTGGGCGAGGCGCTCCGGATCTGGGCCTCCGGCCACATCGAGAAGACGCGGAGCCTCGCCACCGGGGGACCCTACTCCCACTCCCGCAACCCGCTCTACTTCGGCAGCCTCCTGATCGCGCTCGGGGTCGCGACCGCCTGCGCGAGCCCGTGGGTCGTGCTCGCGGTGGCGGTCTACTTCCTGGCCTTCTACCCGTCCGTGATGGCCGAGGAGGAGGCCTTCCTGGCCCGGAAGTTCCCGGGCGAGCACGAGATCTGGGCGGCCTCGGTGCCGTCCTTCTGGCCACGCCTTCGCCCCGGGGGCGCCCGCGCCTCGCGCTTCGACTGGGCGCGCGTACGGATGAACCGCGAGTGGCGGACGGCGGCGGCGCTCCCCCTGCTGGCCGCGCTGCTCCTGGCTCTCCCGCATCTCCGCCAGGCCGTCGGCCTGTGACGGGCCCTGGCGTGCAGTAGAATCCGGCCTCGTCACCCTGGGGACTTCGCCTGGACGGGTCCCGACGGTTCTGACGTCCGGCAGATCCCTCGGCGCCCGGCGACGACGGCGCGCCTCGGGATGACCGAGGAGTGCCAGAGATGAGCGACAAGATGAGCCGGCGCGACTTCGTGAAGGCGGGAACGGCCGCCTCGGTGGCGGCGGCCGTGCCCGCCGCAGCCTTCGGCCAGGCCCCGACGCCGACCGTGCTCGTGCGCCGGGCCACGCCCCCTGTCGTCATCTCCTCGCACAACGGCCACGAGTACCGCAACGGCGGCACCCGCACCTGCGTCGAGGAGGCCTGGCAGCGGATCGCGAGGGGCGAGGACGTGCTCGACTCCCTGATCGCAGGGGTGAACATCGTCGAGCTCGACCCCGAGGAGATGTACGTGGGCTACGGAGGCCTGCCCAACGCGGACGGCGTCGTCCAGCTCGACTCCTGCTGCATGCACGGCCCCCTGAAGCGCGCGGGGGGAGTGGCCGCCCTCGAGGGCGTCCGGACGCCGTCCCGCGTCGCGAAGGCCGTCCTGGAGAACACCGACCACCACCTGCTGGTCGGAGCGGGGGCGCAGGCCTTCGCCCGCCAGATGGGCTTCACGATCGAGGCCGACCTCAACACCGAGAAGTCGCGCGCCCGGTGGCTCGAGTGGAAGCGCCGGGTCGACCCCATGCACTGGCTCGACCCCCGGAAGCGCTCGGACGCGGCCGAGGCCGCGCGGCGATCGATGGTCGCGGACGGGCTCCTCGGGTCCAGCCACCGCTGGGGGACGATCAACTGCGACGGCGTGGGGCCGAAGGGCGAGCTCTGCGGCGTGACGACCACGAGCGGCCTCGCGTTCAAGATCCCGGGACGGGTCGGGGACTCGCCGATCCTCGGCGCCGGCCTGTGGGTCGACGACGGAGTCGGGGCCGCGGGCTCGACGGGAAGGGGCGAGGCGAACCTCTACAACCTGTCCTCCTTCTTCATCGTGGAGGAGATGCGGCGGGGTCGCGGCCCCAAGGACGCGGCGATGGAGGCGCTGAAGCGCGTTCGCGCCAACACCGTCGAGAAGCGCCTCCTCGACTCGAAGGGCAACCCGAACTTCCAGCTCCTCTTCTACGCGGTCGACAAGCGCGGCGGGTACGCCGGCGTCTCGATGTACGCGCGAGACGAGAACCGCAGGGAGCGCTTCGCGGTGTGCACCGAGAAGGGCCCGGAGCTCATCGACTGCGAGCCCCTCGTCGGGGAGGCGCCGGCGGATTGATCGGGGAAGGGTCGCCCTCGGGTCCGCCCCCCGGCCCGTCGGGGGGACCGCCGCTCTTCACCGTCCGCTTCTTCATGATGTGCGGCTTCACGTTCACCGTGTTCCTCTCCCTCTTCCAGCTGCTGCCCACGGCCCCCTTCCGCATCCTGGACCTCGGCGGAACGGCAGCGGTGGCCGGTCTCTTCCTCGGCGGGCTGACCTACGCCTCGGCCTTCTCCGCCCCCGTGACCGGGGCCATCGCCGACCGGATCGGCAAGCGGCGCATGCTCCTGATCACGAGCGTGGCCATCGCCGGCTTCTCGGTCGCGTACGCCCTCAGCGCCAGCTACTGGCTGCCCCTCGTCCTCGTGTTCTTCCACGGCCTCTTCTGGTCGGGGCTCCTCTCCGCCTCCTCCGCCTACATGACCGACGTGATCCCGGAGGACCGGCGCGCCGAGGGCATCGGGTACTGGGGAATGTCCACCATGCTCGCGACGGCGGTGGCCCCGGCGGTGGGCCTGTGGATGTACCACCACGGCTGGGCGGCCCTCTGCCTGGGCATCGCCGCGCTCAACCTCGTGATGGCGGCGATCGCCTGGCACCTTCCGCCCGACACCGCGGTCGCCGCCCGCCTGAGCCGCGACCGGCTGCTCGGCGGGTCGCTCGTCGAGTGGCGCGTGGTGGCGGTGACCATCGCCCTCTTCCTGTGCTCCTTCGGCTACGGGGGCCTCATGAGCTTCGTGGCCGTCGCCTCCGACCAGCAGGGCATCTCGCCCCGGAGCATCTTCTTCACCGCCTTCGCGACGACGGTCTTCGCGACGCGTCTCTTCTCGGGCCGCCTCGCCGACCGGGTCGGCCACCGGCGCTTCCTGATCCCCTGCCTCGCGCTCGTCACGGTGGGCCTCGCCGCGACCGCGCTCGCCCGGACGCGGCTGGAGCTCGTGCTGGCCGCGGCCGTCTTCGGCCTCGGGTTCGGGAACCAGTACCCGGCGTTCGTCGGCCACGTGCTGAAGTTCGTGGACCCCGGCCGTCGGGGGGCGGCCTTCGGCGGCGTCCTCGCCGCGTTCGACACCGGGATCGGCACGGGGTCGATCGCCACCGGCTGGATGGCCGAGCACCTCGGCTTCCGGGCCGCCTTCGCGGCCGGCGCGGCCCTCTCGGCGTTCTCTATCCCCTACTTCCTGTGGGCCGAGAGGCGCTTCCTGGCTCGGAGGAGTCCTGCCGCGGGCGCGTAACGGCGCGGTCTACGCCTCGCCCTCGCCCCAGAGCCAGGCCGCGCCCCGGACGCCGCTCGAGTCGCCGTGGACCGGAGGCTTCAGGGCGGTGTCGACGCGGTCGGAGAAGGCCCAGCGCTGCCAGAGCCGCGGCACGCTCTCGTAGAGGCGCGCGGTCTGCGACATCCCGCCGCCCAGGACGACGACGTCGGGGTCGAGGACGTCGAGGACGGCCGCGAGGGCCCGGGCCATCCGCTCCTCGTACCGCTCGAGCGCGGCCTCCGCCGCCAGGTCCCCGCGCGCGGCGCGGGCCACGACCTCCGGCGCCGCGACGTCCTCGCCCGTGGCCTGCCTGAAGTCACGGGCCATCCCGGGGCCGGACAGGAACGTCTCGACGCAGCCCGTCTTGCCGCAGTAGCACGGCGGGCCGGGCCACTCGTCCCCCTGCGGCCAGGGCAGCGGGTTGTGGCCCCACTCGCCGGCGATCGCGTTCCTTCCCGTCAGCACCTTGCGGTCGACCACGACCCCGCCCCCGGTGCCGGTCCCCACGATGACGCCGAAGACGACTCGCGCCCCGGCGCCGGCTCCGTCCACCGCCTCCGAGAGGGCGAAGCAGTTGGCGTCGTTCGCGAAGCGCACCGGCCGCTCGAGGAGGCGCGAGAGATCGCGGTCGAGGGCCTGGCCGATGAGCCAGGTCGAGTTCGCGTTCTTGACGAGGCCGGTCGCGGGGGAGAGGGCGCCGGGCATCCCGACGCCGACCGTTCCCTGCCGCGCCGTCTCCCTCTCGAGGTTACGGACGAGGCCGGCCATCGCCTCGAGCGTGGCCGCGTAGTCGTGACGGGGCGTCGCCACGCGTCGGCGGGCGAGCTGCGCGCCGTCGTCGTCGAGGGCCACACCCTCGATCTTCGTGCCCCCGAGGTCGAGCCCGATCCGCATGCGGGCGGATTCTGGTCTCTCCCCGGGGCCGTTTCAAGGTGGCGCGCCTCGCGGGGCGGCCGGTCGCCCGGCGGGCGTTAGAATCGCGGCGGGGACGCAATGAAGCGCTTCTGGATTCTCGGCGTCGCGCTGGCGGTCACGCTGGCCGCCCTCGCCCTGCCCATGATCCTCGGCTCGGTCGTCTTCAACTTCAGCCGGTTCCAGGACCACGAGGGCCGCCTGCGGCGCGTGATGCGACAGCAGCCGACGGTCGACCGGCTGGACCAGGCCTTCCGGGACGAGGGCACGGTGCTCCTCGCCGTCCTCCGTTCGCCCGACGAGGCGGCGAAGGAGGCCGTCTCGCGAGGAGGCCCGAAGGCGGCCGAGATCCGCCAGAAGGCCTCCCGCCGCGCCCAGACCCGGCTCTACCAGGCGGGCGACATGCTCTACTTCATCTACTTCGACGCCGACGGGGTGATGCGCGACTTCACCTGCGTCAGCCGCTAGCCCGGATTATTCACCCAGAGGCTGAGGAGCACCGCCGGGCGACTGCTTGAGAATCGGCGGGCCGGTTCGAAGGCGGGGGCCTGGGCCATGTGCTTGCCGGCTCTTCGCAGCCGAACAGGGTTGTTTGCCAATCTCGGGCCTTCGCGCCCGTCTGGCCGCCGCCGTCTCGGCCCGCCGAGCACGATGGTCCTGCGAAGCGCCTCGGCAGCGCGACGAGGCGCTTTCGCCGCTCGATCTCCGCAGGTGAAAGTCGGCCCTTATGCCGGTCGCGCGTTCGGCGAGCCGGAGTTCGCGGGCGCGAGGGCTCGAGAGGGCGCCCGCATGGGTGACGCTTTCCGGGGCCAGCAAGCAACTGCAATGCCCGGCACGGCCAGGACCGAGATGCCGGAAAGCGCCTGGGAGACCTCCCCGTAGCCGAACAGACCCGACCCGCCGAAGTAGCCGAACATCAGGAACGCGCAAACGACACTCAGAGCCGCCTGGCCCACCCAGTCTCCATGAGCCAGGACGGCTGAAGCTCTGGGAAGGACCCGCGCGAAGAAATGCCACATCGCCCAGGCGGTCGGATAGCCCAGGACGGCCAGAACCAGCCAGGGCGACACCCCCAGCCCCCGAGCGATGTGCGCGATGTCACCGCGGGCGGTGAAGGTCCGGATGGGGACGTAGTCGTAGAAGTTTCCGACACACATGAAGCACAGCCAGAACGAGAGCAGCAGAAGGGGCCGCCGGCTGCGCACCCATGCGCTCTTCAGCGACAGCAGCGACAGCAGGTAGAGTGGTCCGTTCCCGATGCCCGCACCCGCGAAGCCGATCAAAGCGGCGGCGGGTCCGTGGCGTCGAGCGAAGATGGCGTCGTAGTCCACTCCCTCATCCACCTGCCCGAGGAAGAGCGCGTTGCCGATCGTCAGGTGTCCGTACTCGATTGCCAGCGGGTTCGCCATCTCTCCTAGCAGCCAGGCGGTCGTCGAATGGGCGTACTCATGCAGGAAGTACACGAGCGAGTGGGCGCACCAGAGGACCGCGATCGATAGGACGCACCGCTGCACCCGGCGGATCATGCTCAGTCTACCGTCTGCACTCCCATGGGGCAGTGAGTCTCGACGTCGGCGCGAAGGATGGCACGAAGCCCGGCCCTTTGGTAGACCGGCCGTGGGGACCGGCCCGGAGCGGGTACTCAGCTCCTGCCGGGACCGCCTCGTCCCGGACCGCGGGCCCAAGCCGCTCCACGTCGCACGCGGCGAGCTTGAGCTCGGCCTTCTCCACTCATCGAGAGCACCTTGGGCGGGAGCGTTCTCTCGGCCGGACCGTTTGTCCCGGTTCTCCCGTCCGTCGCACCCGACGGGCCCCGCAGTGACGCGCGCGCTCCGTCTCGTCCCCGCAGGGCCTCCACGCAGAACGACACGTCCTGCGTGTTCGGCAGCCTCCAAGAGAGGACGCGCCGCGAGTGCCAGTCCATGATCGCCACCAGATGGCCAAAGCCGCGCGCCAGCGGGATGGAGGCCGATCCGGAGAAGGCGATCGCTGATCTGCGGACCACAGGGGCTCCCGCCCCGACTCTTCGCGGACAAATCGGGCTAGCGCCGGAACGGCAGGACACGGCCGCCCGGCCGCGGGCAGAACTCGTCCAGGATCCGGCGGAAGCGCGGGGCGAGGACGAGGTCGAAGACGTCCCCCTTGCCGGGGAAGAGCGCGAGCGCCTGGTCGCGGGTCGTTGCCACCACCGACTCGGCGTCGGCGCGGGTGAGGCGGCCCTGCCGCAGCAGGGCGCAGGCGACGTCCACGGTGCGGCGCAGCCGGTCGGCGCGGCTCTGCTCCTCGGCGACCTCGACGGGATCGGGTCCCGGGCTCATTCCGGCTTCAGTGTAGCGCCGCGGCGGCTCCGGAGAGGCGTCAGCTCTTGCCGGGTCGGGCCTCGGCGCGGGACGCCCGGCCGGGCAGGCCGACGAGGGTCGGGCGCTTCGTCGGACCGAACCCGACGTTCATCTCCTGGTCGAGGACGAGGGCGTCGCCGGCGAAGCGGAGGCCGAGCGTGTCGCAGAACGGCGTCTCGTAGAGGCAGGCCTTCACCGTGAACGTGTCGTCGTCGGTCCAGGCTCCGCTCGAGGCGACGGGCTGGTCGGCCTCGCCCGAGAGCAGCGACCTCCCGACGGCGAAGGTCCCTCCCCGGCGCCACTCGCCCCGGCCACAGGGCAGTCGGTGGTTGCGTCCGCCGCTGCGCACGACGAGCGTCGTCTCCTTGCCGAACTCGACGCCCACGGCCTCGATGCCGTCGTCGTTCTTCGGCAGCTCGTAGAGCCGGCCGGAGACGCGGGCGGCCAGAGGCGAGGTGGGGCGGCCGGTCGGCGGCCGGAGGGCGAGCGAGGCGAGCTTCTGCGCGAGGCGGGCCTGGGCCGCGGCGTCGGCGGGGAGGGGCCCGGCCTGCATGCCGCCGAGGAGGTGCTGCCAGACCAGGTTGAGCACGGCCTGCATGTCGCGGACCCCGCTCGTGATCGCCACCACCGCGTCCTGCTGGGGCATCACGATGCAGTACTGTCCGAAGGCCCCGTCCCCGCGGTAGATGCCGTGCCGGCAGCGCCAGAACTGGTAGCCGTAGCCCTGCTCCCAGTCGCTCGCCGGGTTGCTGCCGTTCGAGACCTGGCGCGACGTGGCGGCGTCCACCCACTCGGCGGGCAGGAGGCGCTTCCCGTCCCACTCGCCCCTCTGGAGATAGAGCTGGCCGAACCGCGCGATGTCCTCCGTGGTGACGGAGAGGCCGAAGCCGCCGAGCGAGACGCCCTTCGGGGTGGCGTCCCACTTCGGGTTGCGGATCCCGAGCGGCTCGAAGAGGCGCGGCCGCAGGTAGTCGACGAGCGGCACGCCGCTCACTTTCTGGACGATCGCGGACAGCATGAAGCTGGCCGGCGTGTTGTAGACGAAGTGCGTTCCGGGCTTGTGGGCCACGGGGAGGGCGAGGAACGCCCGCGTCTGGGACACCGCGGGGTCGGTGTAGGGGAACTTCTCGATCACGTCGGCGTGGTGTCCGGCGGACATGGCGAGCAGGTCCCGGACGCGCATCCCCTTCAGGTTGTCGCCGGGCTCGGCGGGGGCGTCCTCGGAGAAGAAGGAGAGGACGGTGTCGTCGAGGCTCAGCCGGCCTTCCGCGATCGCGAGGCCGATGCCCGTGGACGCGAAGCTCTTGCTGAGGGAGAAGAGCACGTGCCGGTCGTCGCGGCCGTAGGGTGCCCACCACCCCTCGGCCACCACGTGGCCGTGCCGCAGCACCATCAGGCTGTGCAGGGCGTCGATGCTCTTCTCGGCCTCCTCGACGAAGGCGAGGATCGCCGAGGAGGGAAGGCCCTGCGCCTCGGGAGCGCTTCGGGGCAGGGCCGGGGGCTGGGCGGCGGCGAGCGCGGCCGCGGAGGACAGGACGAGCGTGGCGGCGATCGTTCTCATGCCGGCATTCTCGCAGGAAACCGGCCCCGGGGTCAGGCGTCCCGCGGGGAGCGGGCGCTCACTGGACGAAAGTGACCTTGTTGATCTCGCGGAGGGTGGTGACGCCGGCGAACACCTTCTCGAGGGCGGAGTCGCGGAGGAAGGTCATGCCCTCCTCGCGCGCGGCCTGCTTGACCTCGGCGCTCGGACGCCGCTCGAGGATCATCTGCCGGATCCGGTCCGACATGTCGAGGAGCTCCGCCACCGCGGTGCGGCCGTGGAAGCCGGTACCCCCGCACTCCTCGCACCCGACGCTCTCGCAGAACTCCTGGTCGTGGTAGAGCTCGGGGTCGAGGCCCGACTCCCGCAGCACCGCCTCGCCCGGGCGGGTCCGCCTCCGGCACCCCGTGCACAGCACGCGTACCAGGCGCTGCGCCATCAGGCAGTTGAGGGCGGAGACGAAGTTGTAGGGCTCGACCCCCATGTGGATGAATCGGCCGATCACGTCGAACACGTTGTTGGCGTGGACGGTGGTGAAGACGAGGTGGCCGGTGAGGGCCGACTGCACCGCGATCTGCGCCGTCTCCGGGTCGCGAACCTCGCCGACCATGATCTTGTCGGGGTCGTGGCGCAGGATCGAGCGCAGGCCCCGCGCGAAGGTGAGGCCCTTCTTCTCGTTCACCGGCACCTGGACGATCCCCGGGATCTGGTACTCGACGGGGTCCTCGATCGTGATGATCTTGTCTTCCGGGGAGGCGATCTCGCTCAAGGCGGCGTAGAGGGTGGTCGTCTTGCCGCTGCCGGTCGGGCCGGTCACCACCACCATCCCGTAGGGCTCGGTGATGTACTTGCGGAGCTTCCGGAGGTCGGCCTCGGAAAAGCCGAGGACGTCGAGGCGGAGGCTGCGGAAGGCCGCGTGGAGCTGCTCCTTGTCGAGGATGCGGATGACCGCGTCCTCGCCGTGGATGGACGGCATGATCGAGACCCGGAAGTCGATCGTCCGGCCCTTCACGCGCAGCCGGAAGCGGCCGTCCTGCGGCACGCGCTTCTCGGCGATGTCGAGCTCCGACATGACCTTGAGCCGGCTGATGATCGTGTCGTGGTGCCGCTTGTCGAGGGGCTCCAGGGCCGGGTAGAGGACGCCGTCGATCCTGTACTTGGCGAGGACCTCGCGGTCCTTCGTCTCGATGTGGATGTCGGAGGCGCGGCGGTCGATGGCCCCGAGGACGAGCGAGTCCACGAGGCGCACGATGGGGCTCTCCGCGGGGAGGAGCTTCTCCTCCACCGCCTCCGTCTCGTCGTCGCCCAGGAGGGTCAGGCGCAGGCCCTCGCTCGCCTGCTCGAGCAGGAGCTCTCCGCCCCGGTGGCGTCTCAGGAGAGTCTCGATCCTGTCCGGCGGGCCGAGCACGGCCTCGATCGGCCGCTCCAGCAGGAACTCGAGCTCGTCCACCTTCGTGGGGTCGTCGAGGTCGGCGAAGGCGAGGACGATCCGACCGCCGTCCCGACGGACCGGCACGCACGAGTAGCGGACGAGAAGCTCCAGGGGCACCTCGGCCCACAGGGCGGGATCGTCCGGCGGGTGGTCGAGGGGCTCGATCGGGAGGTCGAGCCGGGGCCTCACGTCCGACATCGACCGATCGTAGCACCGGCCCACGGACCGGCGGGGCGGGGGACCTCCTCGCGGCGTGCCCTATCCGGTTCGGCGTGGCGCCACCCGCGAGCGGAGAGCCCGCGGGCGACGCTCGAACCGTCCGTCGCGCTCGACGTAGCCCATGGCCGTGAGCACCGCGGGAACGTCGTCGGGGCCGCAGCCGAGGATCGGGGCGAGGTCGCGCGGGGGGAGGAAGGATCCGCCGCGGGAGAGACGCGCGGCGACGGCCGCCGCGCGCTCGAGGCGGTCGAGGCGGACCGCGCGGGGACCAGCGGGCAGGTAGCCGCAGGCGAGGTAGAAGGCGGCGGGGCGGGCGGGGTCGTGAGGCACCGACGGCGCCCCGTCGGGCCCGGGCTCGGCCGGGCGCCCGTGCCCCACTGCGAAGAGCCGGGCGCGGAGACGCATGGCCGGCGGTCTCTGGAGGGCGGGAAGGAAGAGCGACAGCCGGCCGACCACGACCCCCAGGCCCGACAGGGCCCTCCGATCGTCCGGCGTCAGGGCGGCGACCTGCTGGGCCACGGATCGACGGGGCACGGCGCCGAGGCCCTCGCCGAGGGCGAAGGCGAGGCCGCGGGCGACGCCCGGCGGCGCGCCCTCGCGCAGGCCGAAGAGCGGGCGGAGGACCGAGCGCACGTGCGCCTCGAGCCAGGCGGCCAGTCGACGCCGCACGCGCTCCCGGAGCGGAGGGTCGAGGAGGTCGCTCGGGAGCACGTCTACGAGGGGCTGGAGCGCGCTCTCGCCCGCCGCGAGGCGGGCCACCGTCGCACCCCGCCAGAGGACCCCGGCTCCCGGCCCGAGCGCGAAGGACGAGTCCTCCTCGCGCTCGAGCGCCTCCACCCGCTCGCGCGCGAGCCCCGCGAGCGCCCGGTTGGCGGCGGCGAGGAGGCCCCGGGAGCCTTCCCGCACGCTCGGATCGGGCCGGAAGCGGAAGCCGTCGAGGACGCCCGCCCGCAGGCCCTGGACCGCCACCTCGCCGTCCGCACCCACGCTCGTCACGAGATCGGACGGATCGTGGCGCGCGATCACGGTCCCCGGTCGGTCCACGAACTCCAGGGTGAGCCGCTCGTGGAGCGCGTCGGACAGCCGGTCCTCGACGGCCCGCGTGCGCTCCTGCCAGAACTGCGCCTCCGGGACCCAGGACGCGCGGTGGGAGAGGTAGGTCCAAGTCCGGATCGCCGCGATCCGGCCGAGGAGCGCGTCCACGTCGCCGTCCGTGCGATCGATGTCGCGGACGTGCGTGGCCAGGAAGTCCTCGGGGATGCGGCCGGCCGGCGCGCGCAGGAAGCGAAAGACCCGCGAGAGGAGCCGCGCGTGGCCCTCGGTCACCACGCCCTGGAAGTCGGGGACCTGGCAGACCTCCCACAGGAGGCGCACCGCCTCGACACCGCGCGCCAGGGCCATGACCTCCGCGTCCCGCGTGAGGGCGGCGAGCGCGCCCTGGTCCTCGGCGTGGCTCATCCGCTGGAGGAACGGGAGGGGCGGCGGGCGGTCGAGGCTGCCGAGGAGCGCGAGGGGCGAGAAGAAATCGAGGTCGCCGGTGCGCCAGTAGAGGCGGGCGAGGGGCGCGAACCGGTGGCCCTCCACGGCCTCGACGAGGCGGGGATCGAGGGGACCGAGCTCGGCCGTGGCCGCGAAGTGGCCGTCGCGGACGTGGCGGCCGGCCCGCCCCGCGATCTGCGCGACCTCGGCCGGGGTGAGCGCACGCGGCCCGACGCCGTCGAACTTCGTGAGGCCGGTGAACACCACGTGGTCGATGTCGAGGTTGAGGCCCATGCCGATGGCGTCGGTCGCCACCAGGTGGTCGACCTCGCCGGCCTGGTACAGCCCGACCTGCGCGTTGCGCGTGCGCGGGGAGAGGGCCCCGAAGACGAGGGCCGCCCCGCCTCTCTCGCGGCGGAGGCGCGCCGCCACCTCGTAGAGCTCGCGGAGCGAGAACACGATGACGGCCGAGCGGGGCGGCAGGGCAGCGATGCGCTTCGGGTCGGAGTAGCTGAGGTTCGACAGGCGGGGCCGGGTGTCGAAAGCGGCGTCCGGCAGGAGCCTCCGCAGGAGCGGCCGGACGGTGTCGGCGCCGATGAGCCAGGTCTCGAGCCGCCCCCGCGCGTTCAGGATGCGGTCGGTGAAGGCGTGGCCCCGCTCGCGGTCGGCGGCGAGCTGGATCTCGTCCACGGCGAGGTAGTCCACCCTCAGGTCGAGGGGCATCGCCTCGACCGTGCACATCCAGTACGACGGGCTTCGCGGGACGATGCGCTCCTCGCCGGTCACCAGGGCGACGGCCCCGGGCCCCCGCCGCGCGGCCACCCGGTCGTAGTTCTCGCGGGCGAGGAGCCGGAGGGGGAAGCCGATCATCCCCGTGGGATGGGTCAGCATCCGCTCGATGGCGAGGTGCGTCTTCCCGGTGTTGGTCGGGCCCAGGAGGGCGGTGACCGCGCGGTGCATGGCCCTGCCCCAGCATGGTGCGGGGCGTGCGGTTTCGCAAGGTGCCTTGCCTTCGCTCCGGGCGAAGCGAGCGGACCGCCTTCGAGGAACCACGAACGACGGGATCCCTCGGCGCCCGACACGAACGAAGCGTCTCGGGATGGGATCAGGCCGCGGTGCCGTCCTCCTCCGCGTCCTCGGTGCCCGGCGAGCCTCCGATCCACGTTCCGGGACCCTCGGGACGGAGTGTGTTGCCCACGAAGAGCGGGATGCCGGCCTCCTCGAGCGGCTCGAGGGTGCGGGGGTGCAGCACCTTCGCTCCCGCCCGGGCCATCGCCGCCGCCTCGGCGTACGAGAGGCGGGGCAGGGTCCGCGCGTCCGCTGACCGCCGCGGGTCGGCGGTCATCACGCCGTCGACGTCCGACCAGATCTCGACGCGCTCGGCGTCGAGCGCGCGGCCGAGGACGGCGGCGGTCAGGTCCGATCCCCCGCGGCCGAGGAGGGTCGTCTCGCCCGCCCCGGTCGCGCCGAGGAAGCCGGTCACCACGGGCACGGTGCCGGGCGCGAGCGACGCGAGGGCCGCCCTCGCCAGGCGCCGCGTGGCGAGGGGATCGACGGTCGCCTCGTCGAACGCCTCGTCGGTCCGCAGGAGAGAGGCCGCATCCACGGGGTGCGCCTCGATCCCGCAGGTCCGCAGCGCCGCGGCGACGATCGGGACAGAGAGCCGCTCGCCGAGGGCGAGGAACGCGGCTCTCGTGGCCGGAGCGATGGTGCCCCGGCCGGCGACCGCACGTAACCGCTCCTCGAGCTCCGCCGTGCGCTCCCGGATGGCCGACGCGGCGCTCCGCGCGGGCTGGCCTCGGGCTACCGTGGCGAGGAGGGCGAGGTGGCGGCTCGCGATCGCGGCCGCGAAGCCGGGGACGTCGAGCCGCGACGCGGCCGCTCCCGCGAGAGCAGCTTCGAGGGCGTTCGTGACCCCGGAGAGGGCGGACACGACGACGACCAGCGGCCGCTCGCGAGCCGCCCTCTGCGCGATGTCGAGCGCCTTCCGCAAGGCCTCCGCCGTGCCGACCGACGTCCCGCCGAATTTCAGAACCCGCCGCTTCAGGCCACCCACGCTCCCTCCTCGCGGGCGGCGCCTCTCTCGACCTGTCTCCGGAAGCCGCTCACGAGCGCGTTCACCACCTCGCCTTCGATCAGGAACGCGTCGTGCCCGTGCGGCGAGCCGAGCCGGAGGAGCCGGCCCGCGGGCAGGGCCGCCGCCAGCTCCTCCTGCTCGACCGGCGGGTAGAGGACGTCCGTGTCGATCGACAGGACGAGGGCCGGCGCCCGCACCGTGGCCAGCACCTCGCGCCATCCGCCGCGGCCGCGGCCCACGTCGTGGGTGTCCATGGCCTTGGTCAGGGTCACGTAGGTGCTCGCGTCGAAACGGTCGACGAGGGCACGGCCGTGGTGCTGGAGCCACCCCTCGACGGCGAAGCCTCCCGGCTCCTCGCCCGCCCTCGAGAAGCGGGCCTCGAGGCTGGCCCGGCTCCTGTACGTGCACATCGCGATCTGGCGGGCGACGGCGAGCCCCGCCTCGGGGCCGTTGCCGATCGGGTAGTGCCCGCCCCGCCAGCGGGGATCGGCGTAGATGGCCTCCCGCTGGGCAGCGGAGAGCGCGATGCACCAGGCCGAATGCCGGGCGGAGACGGCGATCGGCGCGAGGGCGTCGACCCGGTCCGGGAAGAGGAGGGCCCACTCGAGCACCTGCATCCCGCCGAGCGAGCCGCCGATCACCAGGCGCAGGCGGCGAACGCCGAGGGCGTCGAGGAGGGCGGCCTCGACCCGCACCATGTCGCGGACCGTGACGGCGGGGAAGTCCCCGCCCCAGCGGCCGGAGCCGCCGGGGCGGGGGGACGTCGGACCGGTGGTGCCGTAGCAGCCGCCGAGGACGTTGCTGCACACGACGAAGTCCCGCTCGGGGTCGAGGGCGCGCCCCGCGCCGAGGAGCGGCCCCCACCACCGGTCGACGTCCGCCGAGCCGGTGAGGGCGTGGCACACGAGCACGGCGTTGTCGCCCCTCGCGTCCAGCCGGCCCCACGTCCTGTAGGCCACCGTGACCGACGGCAGCCTCTCCCCGGACTCCAGCTCGAAGGGACCATGGAGCTGGAGCGAGGACGTCGGGCCGGAGTCGCTGGAGCTCACGCCGCCGCCTTCACGGCCTGGTCGAAGGCCTGCCGGAAGTCCGCCTTGATGTCCTCGATGTGCTCGATGCCGACCGACACCCGGACGAGGTCGGGGGTCACCCCGCTCGCCTTCTGCTCTTCGTCGGAGAGCTGCTGGTGGGTCGTCGTGTTCGGGTGGATGACGAGCGTCTTGGCGTCGCCCACGTTCGCGAGGTGGCTGGCCAGCTTCACGCTGTCGATGAACTTCCGGCCCGCCTCGCGCCCGCCCTTGATCCCGAAGGTCAGGACGGAGCCGAAGCCGTGGCGCAGGTACTTCTTCGCGAGGGCGTGCGACGGGTGGGAGGGAAGGCTCGGGTGGCTCACCCAGGTGACCGCCGGGTGCTTCTCGAGCCAGGCCGCGAGGTCGTTCGCGTTGTCGTTGTGGCGCTGCACCCGCAGGGAGAGCGTCTCCAGGCCCTGCAGGAAGAGGAACGCGTTGAACGGCGACAGGCACGGCCCGAAGTCGCGCAGGCCCTCGACGCGGGCGCGGATGATGAACGCGATGTTGCCGAAGGGGCCCTTGGGCCCGAAGGTGTCCCAGAACTTCAGGCCGTGGTACCCCGGGGCGGGCTCGGTGAAGACCGGGAACTTGCCGTTCCCCCAGTCGAACTTCCCCGCGTCCACGACCACGCCCCCGATCGACGTGCCGTGGCCGCCGATCCACTTCGTGGCCGAGGCGACCACGATGTCGGCGCCGAACTCGATCGGCCGGCAGGTGTAGCCGCCCGCGCCGAACGTGTTGTCGACCACGAGCGGGATGCCGTGGTCGTGGGCGACCTTGGCCAGGGCCTCGTAGTCCGGCACGTTGAACCGCGGGTTCCCGAGCGTCTCGACGTAGAGGGCGCGGGTCCGGGCGTCGATCGCCTTCGCGAAGGTCCGGGGGTCGTCCCCCTCGATGAACTTCACGCCGATGCCGAGGCGGGGGAACGAGACCTTGAACTGGTTGTAGGTCCCGCCGTAGAGGTAGCTCGTGGAGACGACGTTGTCGCCGCTCTGCAGGATCGTGGAGAGGGCCAGGAACTGCGCGGCCTGACCGCTCGAGGTGGCGAGGGCGGCCACCCCGCCTTCGAGGGCGGCGATGCGCTTCTCGAAGACGTCGGTGGTCGGGTTCATGATCCGGGTGTAGATGTTCCCGAACTCCTGGAGCGCGAAGAGGCGTGCTCCGTGCTCGGAGTCGTCGAAGGTGTACGAGGTCGTCTGGTAGATCGGCACCGCGCGGGCGTTCGTCCCCGGCGCCGGCTCCTGCCCCGCGTGGACCTGCAGCGTCTCGAACCGGTAGCCCGTCTTCTCGTCGCTCATCGGCCTCTCCTCCTCCGGCCCGCCGCGGCGGGCCCTCGTTCCTGGTTTCGGTGGCCGGTGGGCAACAAAAAACCCGCTCCGGCTCAGCCGTTGCGGGTGTCCTGGCTACGGTGACTGGCTGTCGTTCCGGCTAGCCCCCCTGCCCCTCCACCCGCAGGCGCATACACATCCACATGACCATGCGCGTGCGGACGGGCGAGCCGGTGGACCGAATCGACATTGCCGACAACTTAAGGCGGACGACCTCGGTTGTCAACCGACGGGTGGCCATGATCTCCACCGCTCGCCGCCATGAGCGGCCCCGGGGATCGGGAGCCGGCCCTACTTGAGGAGCGGGAGGAGGTCGGTGACCGAGTCCTGCTGGGGATAAGGGAGCCCGAGCAGGCGACCCAGCGTCCAGGCAATGTCCTCGGGCCCGGTCTCGACGTCCCGTGGCCCGGGCGTGATCCCCGGCCCCAGGAAGACGAGCGGCACGTGGCGATCGTAGTCGTAGGGCGTCCCGTGCCCGGTGCCGCCGGCGTATCCGCCCAGGTAGACGTACCTCTTGACGCGGGCCACGAGGTCCCCGCTGCGGGGCGCGAAGAAGGCCCGCTGGTGCAGCTCGAAGAACGGGTCGTCGGCCGGAGCCGGGCCCACGAGCTGCGCCTGCGTGTAGACGGCGTCGACGAGGCCGGTCGAGAGCAGGGCCTCCCGGATCGTGCTCTCGACGTCCGCGACCGCGAGCCCCTGCCGGGCGATCGCCTCCCGGTCGAGGACGCAGTCCATGGGCTCCGGGTCGGCGAGCAGGCCGGTCGCGCGGGGGAACCGCGCCGCGAGCGCCCGCTCCACGGGCCCGCTCAGCTCCTCGCCGCTCGCCCTACGAGCCTCGATGCCCTTCGCCTTCAGCGTCTCGACGAGGGGCATGACGCCGTGGTCGGCGGAGAGCACGACCAGGAGGCGGTCCCTTCCCGCCCGCCGCTCCGCCTCGTCGAGGAGCCGCCCCAGCGTCCGGTCGAGGCGGAGGTAGTTGTCCATCACCTCCTGGCTGTCCGGGCCGTAGGCGTGGCCGATGGCGTCGCCGGCCGAGAAGCTGACCGCGAGGATGTCCGTGGCCTCCCCCGTGCCCATGTCGTGGGCCTTCATGGCCGCGATCGCGAAATCGGCCAGCATCTCGTCCGCGTACGGCGTCCGCCGCACCCCTTCGTAGAACTCGTGGGACGGCGGGGTCGCGCCCACGCGGTGCGGGAAGACCTTGTCCCGGCCGTCGGCCCCCTCTCCCGGGGCGTCGTCCTCGCCGGCGAGGCGGACGTAGGTCGCCGGGTCCTCGATGAGCCTCTCCCAGACGAGTCCGGCGATGGCGTCGGCGCGGCGCCGGGCGTTCCAGGACTCGAGCCAGCGCGGGGCTTCCGGCACGTACCAGCTGCTGGTGACGAAGCGGCCCCCGGCGCCCTCGTACCAGAAGGCGCCGTCGGCGCGCCGGCCGGCCATCAGGATGGCGGCGCGGTCCTTGAGCGAGACGCCCACCACCTTCGAGGAGGGGGAGCGCGTCTTCAGCATGTCGCCCACCGTGAACCCGTCGAAGTAGGCCGGCGAGGCCGTCCGCCCGGCGCCCCCGAGCACCCGCACGGTGGGATCGGCCACCACGTTCACCCGCGTGCGGAGCGTCCGGTCGTACCAGGAGTTGCCCACGATGCCGGAGCTGCGGGGCGAGCGGCCGGAGAGCAGGACCGAGTGCCCGGGACCGGTCTCCGTGCAGGCGTGGCGGTAGCGCGCGTGAGTGAACACGGCGCCCCGCTCGGCGATCGTCTTCAGGCCGGACTTGAAGACGGGTCGGAAGCGCTCGAGGTAGTCGGCTCGCATCTGGTCGACCGCGACGAACAGCACGAGCCGTGGCCGGGTCGGCTCGGAGGGAGCGGGAAGGGCGCCGGCCACTCCGATCGCGGGCGCGAAGGCCGCGCCGGCGGCGGCGACGGCGCAGGCGGCGAGGACGGCGGGGGCGTGGCGCGGCTTCATCGGTGCCTCTCCTTCGCGGTGCGGACGGGCTGAGATTCTACAGTCGCCGCCGCGCCGGCGGGGCGGCGGTCGCCAGGTCGCGCGGCTCCAGCCGGTACGCGAACCGTGCGGTTTCCCGGATCACCGCCTCCTCGTAGTCGCGGCCGCTCACGAGGGCATGGAGCCTCTCGGACACTGGGAGCACGGTGGCCACGGGATGCCAGTCGGCGGGGCGGCCCGTCCCGGTTTCGACCAGGCGGCCCTCCTCCACCGCGGAGGTGGCCTCGGCGAGCGGCACCCCCTCGAGCGCGGCGGCGATCGCCAGGAGACGCGCCTCGTCCTCGGGGCGCAGCGGCCGGACGAGGCGGCGGCTCTGCATGGCGATGTGGTAGTGGGCGGCCACGAAGAAGACGCCGTCGAGCCCGTGCGCCTCGCACACGACGACCAGCCACCCCATGAAGTCCCGCAGCAGGCCGAGGCCGGGGTGCTGCTGGCCCGGGAGGCGAGGGCGCCGCTCGGAGAAGGGCTCGCGGGGGTTCTGCAGCAGCAGCCACTCGAGCGCGACCACCTCCATCCCCGCGATGGCTCCGCGGCTCCGCCCGGCCCGCATCTCGACGAGGAGCTCCACCCGTCGCTCGTCATCCGACAGGATGCGCAGCGTCTGCCCCTGCCCGTCGCGTCCCTCGAGGTCCACCCGGAGGGCGCGGAAGCCCCGCGCGCGGAGCTGGGGGAGGACTCCCGCCCGCTCGAGGAGCAGCTCCACCCCGTGCCGCGAGAAGTAGCCCAGGAAGCGCGAGGCCCGGCCCGGGCCGGGCAGCAGCGCGCCGAGGTCCTCCTCGGTGAGCGAGAAGGGCAGGCCGTCGTCCACCGCCTCCGCGTAGCGCAGGTCGCGGCCTAGGCGCCGGAAGCGGCGGAGGGCGAGCGCCTCCTCCTCGACGGGCGCGATCTCCCTCCCCGACGCGAGCCACAGCAGAAAGCGCGCGGTGTAGCGCCAGGCGTGCCGCCCGTACCCCCCCGCGAGCACCACGACCATCGGCCGCCCGCCGTCCGCCCGCGCCAGGGCGGTCACGAAGCGGTCGCGCTCGAGCAGGCCCCGCGCGGTGAGGCGCCAGTTGCCCACGGGATCGTCCTCGGCGGGGTCGGTGCCGGCCACGTAGACGACGAGGCCCGGCCTCGCCGCGGCGAAGACCGGCGGCAGGGACTCCCGCAGCGTGCGGAGGAAGAGCTCGTCCTCCACGCCGGCGCCCAGGGCGATCGAGGTGGAGGCCGCGGCCTCGGTCGGCCCCCAGTGGTCGTTGTGGATGGAGAACGTGTGGACGGTGGGGTCGTCGGCGAAGACGCGCCTCGTCCCGTTGCCGTCGTGCAGGTCGAGGTCCACCACCAGCACGGGGTCGGCGAAGCCCCGCGCTCGCAGGCGGCGGACGGCGACCGCCACGTCGTTGAACACGCAGAACCCGGTGCCGGAGTCGGGCATCGCGTGGTGGAAGCCGCCCCCGAGGTGGACGGCGACCCCGCCCGCCCGCAGGGCGAGGCGGGTGGCCTGGATCGTGCCGCCCGTCATCAGCCGCTGGAGGTCGATGGTCGCCTCCGCCTCCCCGGCCGGGACCTCCGCGCCCAGGATCCGGGTGAGGGCGTCCGGCTCCTGCACCTCGTGGAGGTACTCGGGGGTGTGGACGCGCAGGAGGTTCTGGACGGAGGCCGGGCGCGGCTCGGAGAGCAGGTCGCGGTCGAGGAGACCCGCCTCCTCGAGCGCCCCGAGCACCCTCTCGCCCCGCAGGGGGTCCATCGGCACGCCGAAGAGGCCGCGCTGGTAGCGGGGGTCGTGAACGATCGGGATCCCGCGCGCCCGGATGCGGAAGAGAGACCGGCGGACCGCCCGGGCGAGCGCGCGAAGGGGACGGTGGCGCACCGTGGTCATTGTCGCAGAAACGGCCGGCGGGCCCGGGAGGCCCCGAGCGCCGCCGGGACGTCTGGCCCAGAATAGCCGGGTCATGAGCGGTCCCCTCTACGACCTCCTGCCCGGGGACGAGGCGGGCGGAGACGAGCTCCTCGGACGCTTCCTCGACTACGTGGCCGACCTGGGCCTCACCCTGTACCCCGCTCAGGAGGAGGCCGTCCTCGAGCTCTTCGAGGGGAAGAACGTCATCCTGAACACGCCAACCGGCTCCGGGAAGTCGCTCGTCGCGTCCGCCCTCCACTTCGCCTCGCTCGCCCACGGCGGGCGCTCCGTCTACACCTGCCCGATCAAGGCCCTCGTCAACGAGAAGTGGATGGCCCTCTGCCGGGAGCTCGGGCCCGAGAACGTGGGCCTCGCCACCGGCGACGCCACCGTGAACCGCGACGCGCCGGTCCTCTGCTGCACCGCCGAGATCCTCGCCAACGTCGCGCTTCGCGAGGGCGAGGAGGCCGCGGTCGACGACGTGGTCATGGACGAGTTCCACTGGTACGCCGACCGGGACCGGGGCGTCGCCTGGCAGGTGCCGCTCCTGACCCTGCCCCGGACGAGGTTCCTCCTCATGTCGGCGACCCTCGGGGACGTGTCCTTCTTCGCCGAGGACCTGACCCGCCGCAACGGCCGGCCGACCGCGGTCGTGAAGGCGGTGGAGCGGCCGGTGCCCCTCGAGTACGCGTACTCCGAGATCCCCCTCGCCCAGACCCTCGAGAAGCTCGTCGCCGAGGACAAGGCGCCGGTCTACGTCGTCCACTTCACGCAGCGCGACGCCGCCGACAGCGCCCAGGACTTCACGAGCCTCAACCTCTGCACGCGGGAGGAGAAGAACGCGGTGGCGGCGGCGATCACGGGGTTCCGCTTCACGAGCCCGTACGGGCCCGACATCCGCAAGTGGCTGAAGCAGGGGATCGGAGTCCACCACGCCGGCCTCCTCCCGAAGTACCGCGTCCTCGCCGAGCAGCTCGCGCAGCGCGGCCTCCTCAAGGTCATCTGCGGCACCGACACCCTCGGGGTGGGCATCAACGTCCCCATCCGCACCGTGCTCTTCTCGCGGCTCTGCAAGTTCGACGGGCAGAAGACGGCCGTCCTCTCCGCCCGCGACTTCCACCAGATCGCGGGGCGCGCGGGGCGGAAGGGGTTCGACGAGCGCGGCTTCGTCGTCGCCCAGGCCCCCGAGCACGTGATCGAGAACCTCCGGCTCGGGGAGAAGGCGAAGGACGGGAAGAAGGTCGTCAAGCGGAAGCCGCCCGAGCGGAACTTCGCGAGCTGGGACCTGCAGACGTTCAAGCGGCTGATCGGCGCGCCGCCGGAGCGTCTCGCCTCCCGCTTCCAGGTCTCCCACGGGATGCTCCTGAACGTGCTGTCGCGGCCCGGGGACGGCGGCCGGGCCATGCAGCGCCTCATCCGGGAGAGCCACGAGCCGGACCGCGCGAAGAAGGCTCACTTCCGGCGGGCCTGGCAGCTCTTCCGGGCCCTCGTCGCGCGCGGCATCGTCGAGATCGTCCCCCGGACGGAGGAGGGGGCGAAGGTACGGGTGAACGTCGACCTCCAGGACGACTTCTCGATGGACCAGACGCTCTCGCTCTACCTCCTGGAGACGATCCCCCTCCTCGATCCGGAGAGCGAGACCCGCGCCCTCGACCTCCTGACCCTCGTCGAATCGATCCTCGAGGACCCCGAGCTCATCCTCCGGCGCCAGCTCGACAAGCTGAAGGACCGGCGAGTGGCGGAGATGAAGGCGGAGGGGCTCGACTACGACCAGCGCATGGAGGAGCTCGAGAAGATGGAGCACCCGAAGCCGCTCCGCGACTTCGTGTACTCCACGTTCAACGCCTTTGCCGACCGGCACCCCTGGGTGGGGGAGGAGAACATCCACCCGAAGTCGATCGCCCGGGAAATGTTCGAGGGCTTCCGCTCGTTCTCCGACTACGTTCAGGAGTACGACCTCGAACGGGCGGAGGGCCTGCTGCTCCGCCACCTCAACAGCGTCTACAAGGTGCTCCGCCAGACCGTCCCCGAAGGCGAGAAGACCGACACCGTGCGCGAGATGGAGCTGTACCTGCGGGACATGCTGCGGCAGGTCGACTCGAGCCTGCTCGACGAGTGGGAGAGGATGCGCGACGCGTCGTGGGCCCCGGCCGAGGCCGGCCCCGAGCTGCACCCTCCGGGGGCGGAGGAGCCGGAGGACGTCACCCGGGACGCGAAGGCCTTCACGGCGGCCGTGCGGACGCGCGCGTTCGCGTTCCTCCGCGCGTGGTCGATCGCGAAGGACGAGGAGGCGCTCGCCGTCATCGACTCTCCGGCCGACCCCGGCGGGCAGCCCTGGACGGCGGAGCGCCTGAAGGCCGCCCGCGAGGCCCATCGCGCCGAGCACGGCGGTCTCCGCCTCGACCCCGAGGCCCGAAACCTCCGCCACACGCACGTCGAGCCGTCCGCGGACGGCGCGCGCTGGCTCGTGCAGCAGATGCTCGTCGACCCGGAAGGCCTCAACGACTGGGTGCTGGAGCTCGAGGTCGACCTCGCCGCGTCGCGCGAGACGGGCGAGCCGGTGCTGACGCTCGTCCGCCTCGGCAGCCTCGCCTGATCAGAACGCTTCCTGGACGGCGAAGTAGACGTTCGCGCCCTCGCGGCCCCAGCCGACGTCGAAGGCGAGGTTCGTCTTCGAGTGCTTGTTCATCATCACGCGCAGGCCGGCACCGGCTCCGGTCGCGAACGAGTCGAAGAGCTTCTCCCCGCCCTGCCGGTCGCTGAACGTCTGCGTGTTGAGGAACGCGACCACCCCGAGCAGGCCGTTCCGCGTGAGGGTCCCGCGGTACTCGATCTCGCCGTAGGCGAGCTGCTGGCCCCGGAAGCGGCCCTGGACGTACCCGCGGCCGGAGCGCCCGTAGGTGTCGATCGCCGTCGACGGCAGGTCGAAGTACGGGCCGTCGCCCCGGGTGACGAGGTAGCCGTAGAGCCAGAAGGCGAGGCGGTGGCGGGCGTCCCGGCTCAGGCGGAGGTACGTCCGGAGGTCGCAGTTGAGCTGCTGCCAGGCCGAGGTGCCGCCCAGGAAGCCGGAGAAGAACATCTGGTAGTCGAGAGCGGCGTAGAAGCCCCGGCTCGGGTTGATCGCGCCGTCCCGGCGGTCGACGAGCAGGTTCACGCTGGCGCCGGCCGAGGTCTGCGAGTTCGGGTCGAAGCCGTGCTCCTGCGAGTAGGCGACGAAAGGGGACTCCGGCCACACCGCCTCCGCGCCCTCGCCCGGCCGCACGTCCGTGTGGAGGTTGTACAGGAACCCCGCGCCCACGTAGAGGCCGCGGTGGACGCGCCCGTAGACGGTCTCGTAGGCGCGGACACGGTCGTACTTCGTGTTGACCGCCTCGTCCGGCGTCGTGCTCGTGCCGAGGCCGTAGGTGTCCTGGGACGTCATGTACAGGCGCTCGTCGCCGTGGAGCACCCAGGCGTTGTTGGCCGCCGACACGTCGAGCTTGGCGTTGAAGAGAACCTGCTTCTTCGACGTGAACATCAGGCTGGCCACGACGGACGATATGCTGGTCGTCTCCGGAAAGCCGCGGAAGAAGGCGAGGTTCCCCGCCGCTCCGATCCCGAACCCGCTGGCCGGGTTGTAGGAGATGACCGGCGCCGCGGCCAGCATCAGCTTCTTCGCGTCCAGCCCCGTATCGGCCTTGGGCGGCTTGTGGAAGACGTCGCGGAGGACGTCGAAGATGTCGAGGGTCGGCTCCGCGATCGGGTCCGGGCGCGGGGTGGGCGCCGCGGTCGGCTCGGCCTGGGGCGTAGGCGACGGCTCGGGTGTCGCCTGCGGTGCCGCTCCCGCCGCTCCGGCTGCCGCGAAGGCCAGCGCTCCCGCGAGGACACCGGCTCGGACGACGCGGCCCATGTCGAACCTCACGCTTCCCGCACAGTCTACTGCGCGCCTGCCTCGTGGCGGCCCGTCGCCGGAACGCCCAGGATCAGCCGGTTGTGGGGGGTGATCGCGGCGGGGATCGCCTGCGTCACGACGTCGTAGCCCGCGGCTCGGAGGCGTGCGACCCGCGTGGCGTCGACGGCCAGGGGCACGGGCAGGAAGCCGAGCAGGCCGCCGGTGTCGCAGGTGCGGGCATCGTGGCAGCAGGGCAGGAGGGCCACGGCGGCCCCGGCCGAGGTCGCCCGATCGAGCACGACGTCCGACAGGACGCCGCAAGCGTGGACCGAGACCACGAGGTCGCCCTCCGAGACGGGCACCGCCGAGAGGTCTTCGAGCCGGCGCTCGACCCGGCCGGCGAGCCGGGGCCAGCGCTCGACGAGCGCCCCGTGCAGCCGGGCGGCGCTCGGCACCGGCTTCGGGTCGACGGCCACCGCCCGCTCGCTCGTGTCGTCGAGCAGCAGGAGCAGATGGGCGACGAGGGCGTGGCCGGCGGCGAGCTCGACCACCGGCCGGCCGCGCACGCGGCGCCGCACCCGGCGCGCCACCTCCCAGGACTCGAAGAGCTCCTTGCGGGGCAGGCAGGAGGCCGCGCAGACCGCGCGGGCGATCCGGTCGAAGAGGGTCTGGCCGGGGAAGCGGCCGAGGTCACGGCGGGTCAGCAGGGAGCGGCTCCCGTGGGCGAAGGACACGCCTGGCATCGTAGCCCTTGGGACGAGACCGGGTGGAGAGGTGAAAGAGCCGCCGCTCTCCGCTGGCCTTCCAGAGGGGCGGGAACGACGGGAACCCCTCGGCGTGACTCGACTGGCGCCCCCGGGATCGCGGCCCAGATCGACCCGCGCTGCGCGCGGGTCGGGTCATGTGAACCGGACGCTCACCAGCTTCGACACCCCCGGCTCCTCCATCGTGACGCCGTAGAGCTGGTCGGCGATCGACATGGTCTTGCGGGAGTGGGTGATGAGGACGAACTGGGTCTGCTCCTTGAGCCCCTCGAGCATCCCCACGAAGCGGCCGATGTTCGCGTCGTCGAGCGGAGCGTCCACCTCGTCGAGGATGCAGAAGGGCGACGGCTTGTACTGGAAGATCGCGAAGAGGAGCGCGATCGCGGTCAAGGCCTTCTCTCCGCCCGAGAGGAGGAGCACGTTCTGCAGCCGCTTGCCCGGCGGCTGGGCCATGATGTCGATCCCGCTCTCGAGGAGGTCCTCCTCGTCGAGGAGGGACAGCCCGGCCGTGCCGCCGCCGAAGAGCTGCTTGAACACCTCCCCGAAGTGCTGGTTGATGATCTGGAAGGCGTCCTGGAAGCGCTCGCGCGAGGCACGGTCGATCTTCCGGATGGCCTGGTCGAGCTCGGCGATCGAGTCGAGGAGGTCCTGCCGCTGGGCGGTCAGGAAGGTGTGCCGCTCCTCGAGCTCCTGCGCCTGCTCGACCGCGAGCACGTTGACCTGCCCCATGCGCTCGAGCTTCTCGCGAAGCTCCCGGGCGAGAGCGCCGAGCTCCTCCAGGTCCCGCAGGCGGTCCTCGTCGGAGAGGCCCGCCGCGGCCTCGGCCGCCGCGACGCCGACCGACTGCTGGCACTCGTGGGCGAGGTGGTCCAGGTCCGAGCCGGTGCGGGCCCGCTCGACCTCGACCTCGGAGAGCGCGTCGCGCAGGACGTCCCTCTCCCGCCGCCTCTCCTTGAGGCCCTGCTCGCGGCCCTCGATCTCCGCCCGGGCCTCGCGCACGCGGTCCTCGGCCACCGCCGCCCCGCCCTGGGCGCGGTCGCGCTCGAGCAGGGCCTCGGCGAGGAGACGCTCGACCTCGGCGATCTCCCGCTCGAGCTCGCCGCGGCGGGCCTCGGTCTCGGCCGCCCGGCCGCGGGCGGCGGCGATCCGCTGCTCGAGCTCCGCGAGATCGCCTTCGAGCCGGCGGCGCTCGTTCTCCGCCGCGGCGGTCCGCTCGCGCAGAGCGGCGAGGGAGCTTCGGGCCTCGGCGTGGCGGGCCTGGGCGGCCTCGGCGCCGGAGCGGCCGGCGGCCACCGCCGCCGCCAGCTCCCCGAGGCGGAAGTGGCCCGCCTCGCGCTCCGCCTCCGCCGCGTCCAGCCCTTCCTCGATTCCGGCGAGACGCTCGGCGGCCGCCGAGCCGTCCTGCTCGGCCTGCGCGCGCTCGGTGTCGAGGATCACTCCCTTCCGGTGCAGCCGGCCGGACTCCTCCTCCGCGGTCTGGATCTCGTGGCGCACGGCGACCAGGTCCTTCTCTGCGGCGTGGATGCGCTCGTCGAGCGAGCGCGCCTCCTCCGCCGCCGACGAGGCCCGGGCCTGGGCCAAAGCACCCTCCGCGCGAAGGGCGGCGAGCCGCGTTTCCATCTCCTGCTGCCGCGCCGCGACCTCCTTCACCTCGCGCCGCGGGGCGAGGAGCCCCTTGACCGCGCGGCCTCCTTCCACGAGGGACCCTCGCAGCACCTCGCCCTCGAGCGTCACCACCGCGACGGGCCCCTCGCGGGAGGCGAGCGCGAGCGCGTCCTCGAGCGTGGCGACGACCACGGCGTCGGGCAGCGAGGCCCGGATGCGGTCGGCGTGGGGGCCGCTCACGCGGGTGAAGTCGGACAGCAGGCCGAGGGCCCCCCGCTCGCGAGCCGCGATCTCGCGGAGGGGCCCGCAGTCGTGGCGCGTTCGGGCGGAGGCCAGCGGCAGGAAGGCGCCGCGGCCGGCCCCCGAGGACTGGAGCCACCGGATGCCGCGTCGGGCCTGCTCGGCATCGGGGACGAGCACCGCCTGCAGGCGGTCCCCGAGGAAGGCCTCCACCGCGCGCTCGTGCGCGGAGTCGACCTCCAGCGCGTCGGCGACCACCCCGAGCACCTCGAGCCCCTCCGGGCGGAGGAGCAGGGCCCGCACCCCCTCGTCGAAGGCGGAGTGGGTGGCCACCATCTCCTCGAGCGAGGCGCGCCGGCCGGCGAGGGCGGAGGACTCGTTCCCGAGAGCGTCGGCGTCGCGCGCCAGGGTGTCGGCGAGGGCGCGGGCGTCGCCGGCGCGGGCGGTGGCGCCGTCGCGGGCGACGGTGAGGCCGGCCACGAGGCTCTCGGCGTCGTTCGCGCGGGCGAGAGCGTCCCCCCGGGAGGCGCCGACACGGGCTCGATCGCGCTCGAGGTCCTCG